>ERZ1645187.2623-NODE-2623-length-15649-cov-29.405861_pt1 | contig 15649 bp, 11 predicted proteins | sample MGYA00575352_ERZ1645187 | MGnify/ENA primary metagenome ERZ1645187 (study PRJEB40837, sample SAMN11349314) | freshwater sediment metagenome | isolation source: river sediment | host: Sediment | place: India: Wazaribad , New Delhi | collected 2017-02-21 ... | reverse complement strand
TCGCCACCTACGCCATGTGGTGGATCAAGGCGGCGATCCAGGAGTACATCCTGCGCTCGTGGTCGCTGGTGAAGATGGGCACCACCGCCAACCAGAAGCGGCTGTTCTTCAACCTGCGTCGGGTCAAGAGCCAGCTCCAGGCGCTCGACGAGGGCGACCTGCACCCCGACAACGTCAAGAAGATCGCCACCAAGCTCGGCGTCACCGAAGAGGACGTCGTGTCGATGAACCGCCGTCTCGGCGGCGACGCCTCGTTGAACGCGCCGGTGCGCGCCGACGAGGAAGGGGCGGAGTGGCAGGACTGGCTGGTCGACAATTCGGAAGACCAGGAGACGACCCTCGGCGAGGCGCAGGAACTCGACGGCCGTCGCAAGCTGCTGGGCGACGCGCTCGGTGTTCTCAACGAGCGCGAACGCCGCATCTTCGAGGCCCGTCGGCTCACCGAGGACCCGATCACGCTGGAGGAACTCTCCACCGAATTCGGCATCTCCCGCGAGCGCGTGCGCCAAATCGAGGTCCGTGCCTTCGAGAAGGTGCAGGAAGCGGTGAAGAAGGGAGCGGCGGGGAAGCTCGTGCCGGCGTGAGGCGAGGTCGAGGGATGAGCGAATGTTCTAATTCGCTCGGCCTATGCCGGCAGGTGTGACTTCGGACCCAAGCGGCGGAATGCACGCAATTCCTGAGTCGGCAAGATATTCTGGTGATGCATATTCAAGGTTGCGTATCCGTGCACCCATGTTACCTTAACTCATGCCATTCGTGCGCATACAGTCATGAGGTGCGCCATGTTTCGCTTGTTCTGCGCCCTTCTTCTTGCCCTGTGCATTACACCGGCAATGGCCCAAGTAAAGGTTGAGCTTCGGGATTCGGATCTCATATTGAGAGATGAGCGTGGTACCTACAGGGTCGTCAATAAACAAAAGAGGATTTTTTTCGAAGAAGTATCCTGTAAATGCAGCTACACTTCACGATGTGAAGATGATATTCCGCTGCAAGCAACGCCTGGATGGCAGATTTGCGAGCTACTTTTCAATAAGCCGTCGGAAGGGGGCGCCAACCACGATGGCTACATGGCTCCCACCAATTTTTTGCCGGGAGACAGTGAAAATCCACCGCGTTTCAGAAGCGTGAAAGTCCATGTATTTTGTAGCGGGTCGCACAATTTCTTCGACCAACAAGGCGCATGGGTCATCATGAAAGATGTGGGGTTCACTGAAATTCCTGCGGGTCTCACCAATCAGGATCGATGGGAAAACAACTGTGACCTGATCGCCCCGAAGGACGTGAAGAGATAATCGTTGCAGAACCTCCACTGATTTCAGGGCTCTTCGAGGCCCGTCGCCTGACCGAGGACCCGATCACGCTGGAGGAACTCTCCACCGAATTCGGCATCTCCCGCGAGCGCGTGCGCCAAATCGAGGTCCGTGCCTTCGAGAAGGTGCAGGAAGCGGTGAAGAAGGGAGCGGCGGGGAAGCTCGTGCCGGCGTGAGGCGAGGCCGCCGGTCCGCCGACCGACGGCCCCGCGCGAGCGATCAGCCCATCACCGCGGCCTGGAAGTGCATGCCGTCGCAGGGGTCCTTCCAGCGGCCGCCCCACACCCATCCCTCGGCGTCGAAGGCGGCGATCACCTCGGGGATGTTCGCGAAGTTCGGGGTGTTGTCCTTGTAGCCGTTGCGCTCGGGGTCGAGGTCGATGGCGCAGCCCCAGGAGTGCATGGAGAGCGCGCGGCCGCTCTTCATCAGCTTGTAGGTGTAGCCGCCGCCGTAGATCGACACGCCCCATTCGTCGATCTTGGCCTGCGAACGGCCCGAAGCCTCCCAGATCCGACCGAGGACCTTCAGCAGGCTGTCGGCGCACAGGCGATGGATGCGAATGCCCCGCTTGAGCGCAATGCCGTCGTAGCGCATCACGAAGGGCGGCTGAACGTAGACGAGATTGGCGGATTCCCACGCGTTCGACGGCTTGGCCGGGTCCGAACGGTTGCGCGGGTTGCCGTAGAACTTGTCGCATTCCGACTGCTTCGGCCAACTCATGTCAAATCCTCCCGATGAATTTCGCACATATGGCGAACGGGCCGAGAGTATATCGCGCTATGATGGTGTCTACCTCTTATATGCAAATAAAACGGGTAAATTCGCCGGCGATGAGGCGGGGCGAACGGGTTGCCACAACGGGGTGCCGCGACGGGGCGGCCATCACGGTCCGGGCCCGTTGAGGGGGGAGGGTGGTGCGATCGACGGTGGTTCGCGGCGATCGCGCGCGAAGGAGGCCGGGGGGGGCTGCGGCGGCGGTTGACAGACGCGGGCGCGCCCCGCATGAAACCCGCGCATTCGATCGCGATCCCCCACCCGCCGAGACCGCTCATGTCCGCTCATCATCCGGCGCCCGCCGCCGATCCCGTCTCCCGTCGTCGCACCTTCGCGATCATCTCGCACCCCGACGCCGGTAAGACGACGCTGACCGAGAAGCTGCTGCTCTTCGGCGGCGCCATTCAGCTCGCCGGGCAGGTCAAGGCCAAGGGCGATCGCCGCAACACGCGATCCGACTGGATGGGCATCGAGAAGGAGCGCGGCATCTCGGTCATGACCTCGGTGATGACCTTCGAGTACCGCGATTGGGTCTTCAATCTGCTCGACACCCCCGGCCACGAGGACTTCTCGGAGGACACCTATCGCACGCTGACCGCCGTCGATGCCGCCGTGATGGTGCTCGACGCGGCCAAGGGCGTCGAGGCGCGCACCCTGAAGCTGGTCGAGGTGTGCCGCCTGCGCGACATCCCGATCGTCACCTTCGTCAACAAGTGCGACCGCGACACGATGGATCCGTTCGAGCTCCTCGACGACATCGAGAACTCGCTGGCGCTGGACACCACGCCGAAGTCCTGGCCGATCGGGCGCGGCAAGGCCTTCGCCGGCACCTACGATCTCGACGACAATACGATCCGCCTGAAGGACGCCGAGGAGCCGATCCCGGTCTCGGGGCCGGACGATCCGAAGATCGAGGCGCTCTTGATGCCGCACGACTTCGCCCAGTTCAAGGACGAGGTCGAGTTGGCACAGGGGGCGTCGAAGCCCTTCATCGCGCAGTCGTTCCTCGAGGGTCATCTGACGCCGGTCTATTTCGGCTCGGCGCTGCGCGACATGGGCGTGCAGGACCTCATCGACGCGCTCGGCAAGTTCGCGCCGAGCCCCCGCGAGCAGCATGCCGCGTCCCGCGTCGTGGAGGCGGGCGAGGCGAAGATGACCGGCTTCGTCTTCAAGATCCAGGCGAACATGGACCCCAACCACCGCGACCGCATCGCCTTCATGCGGGTGTGTTCGGGCAAGCTCCAGCGCGGCATGAAGGCGAAGCTCGTGCGCACGGGCAAGAACATCGCGCTGACCGCGCCGCAGTTCTTCTTCGCGCAGGATCGCACGGTGGCCGACGAGGCCTTCGCCGGCGACATCGTCGGCATCCCCAACCACGGGACGCTGCGCATCGGCGATACCATGACCGAGGGCGAGGATCTCGCCTTCCGTGGCGTGCCGAGCTTCGCGCCGGAAATCCTGCGCCGTGTGCGCGTCGGCGACGCCATGAAGGCCAAGAAGCTGAAGGAAGCGCTGCAGCAGATGGCCGAAGAGGGCGTCGTGCAGGTGTTCCAGCCGCGCGACGGCACTCAGCCGATCGTCGGCGTGGTCGGCAATCTCCAGCTCGACGTGCTGAAGGAGCGGCTCGCCGCCGAATACGGCCTCGAGATCTCCTTCGAACAGACCCGCTTCTCGGTCGCCCGTTGGGTGACCTCGGAGGAGGCCGGCAAGGTCGAGGAGTTCTCGCGTCGCGATTCGTCGGCCAACTGCACCGACCTCGACGGCGATCCGGTGCATCTCGCCACGTCCACCTTCGCGCTGAAGTACGAGGAGGACCGCTGGGAGATGCTGAAGTTCTCCGACGTGAAGGACTATCAGAAGGGCTGAGCCTCGGCCGCTCTTCCGATCGTCGCCGCCTGGGAAACGGTGTGTCGCCGTCGGCGCACCCGGCGAACGCGTGTCCTCACGGACTGTTCATTGGCCGGCCGCCGTCGGGTCATGGCACATCGGTCGAGAGCGGGTGCGAACCGACGCGACACGATGCCCGCCCCTGCAACCGATGAGAGGATCACCGATGACGAAGCTGCGTGCGCTCACTCTGGCCGGCCTGATTGCCGCCGTCACCACCGGAGCGGCCTTCGCCGACGCCATCGAAAGCCGTCAGTCCATCCTGAAGGGCTGGGGTGACGACACCCGCCCGCTCGCCGCCATGCTCAAGGGCGAGGCTCCCTTCGACGTCGCCAAGGTCAAGGCGGCGCTCGCCTCCTATCAGGCCGGCGCGCCGAAGCTGAAGGATCTCTATCCGGACAACTCGCGCACCGGCAAGACCGAGGCGAGCCCGCGCATCTGGGACGAGAAGGCCCGCTTCCTGGCCCTCTACGAAAAGCTCGCCGCCGATGCCGCCGCCGCTGCCCCCGCCATCACCGACGAGGCCAGCTTCAAGGCCAACATCGGCAAGGTGCTGGGTAACTGCAAGGCCTGCCACGACGACTTCCGCATCAAGAAGTGAGCTCCATGGACACCTCTCCTGCCGATGCGAAGGCGACCATCCTCGCCTGGGATCTGCCGACGCGGATCTTCAAGTGGACGCTGGTCGCTCTGGTCGTCTCGGCCTGGGTGTCGAACAAATGGGGCGTGGCGACGCCGTCCTGGCACGTCTGGAACGGCATCGTCCTTCTGATCGCCGTGGTGTTCCGCGTCCTGTGGGGCCTCTTCGGCGGCTCCACGGCGCGCTTCCGCGGCTTCGTCGCCTCCCCGGCCCGCGGCCTCGGCTACGCGCTGGCGCTCCTGAAGGGGCGCGAGGGCCACTTTCTCGGCCACAATCCGCTCGGCGGCTGGATGGTGGTGGCGCTGCTGGCGCTGCTCGCGCTCCAGGGCGTGACCGGGCTCTATTCGGCCGACGAAGATCGCCTCATCATCGAAGGCCCGCTGGCCAAGACGGTCGGCGATGCGACGATCACCTTCGCCGCACACTGGCATCACCGCCTGTTCGACCTCCTGAAGATCGCCGTCGTCCTGCACGTCGCCGCCGTGATCTTCCATGCGGTGGTCAAGAAGGAACGGCTGGTGCCGGCGATGGTCACCGGAGCCAAGCCGGCGCGTCCATACGAGGACGCCGCCGTCGCCACGCCCGGGTCGATCGTCACGGCCCTCGCCTGCCTCGCGGCCTCGGTCGCGATCGTCCTGGGTGCGGTGAAACTGCTCGGCGGCTGGTGAACCCGGACCTCGCGCAGATCTCGCCAAAACGAAGAGAGCCCCGCCGGATGGTCGGGGCTCTCTTCGTTTCGTGACGATCGGGGAAGCGGCGGACCGCCGGATCACTCGGTGACGATGACCGGCTGCGCCACCACCGCGGTTCCGGTGAAGGCCGTCGGCTCGGCCGGGCCGAAGCCCTGGCTGAATCCGATCGCCAGCACCATGCGCGGCTTGGTCATCAGCCCGTCGAGCGCGCCCTGATCGGGATGCCGCAACTGCGCGAAGGTCTCGCCTGCGGTCGAGGCCGGCGCATCGAATACCCGAGCCGAAGTGGCGCGATCGCTCTTGGCGACCGGCTTGGAGACCGCCGCCGCGAGGGTGCCGCGATCGGCCTTGGCGCGACCGGCAGCGGAGGCCTGAAGCGCACCGGCCGGCAACGCCGCCGAGCCGAGCGAAGCGACCCGGGCCTCGTTGCGCGGTGCGGCGGCCGGCTGGGCCGGAGCCGCTGCGGGCGGCAGCGAAGCGGTGGAGAACTGGACCGGCTCACGCGGTGCCGACCTGTCGCCGCCCGCCGGGGCATAGCCCATCATCGGTACGAGGCGATCGTCGTCGCCGGTCAGAGCGGCGAAGGCCGCCGCCGGATCGGCCGGACGCGCCTCGTCGCCGAGAGCGGCGGTGCGCATCGAGCCGGTCGGTCGCGGACGCGGCAGCATCGAGACCTCGCCCGGCGCCAGCGGACGCCCGGTCGCAGCCGCGACCACCAGCCCGACCTCGAGGCGCGGATTGGGCATCGGCAGCGGAACGGCGATCGGCTTGAGATTGGCGGAAAGCGTCGGCAACGGGGCCGGCTGAGCCGCGGCGGCGGGTGCGCCCGTGCCCTGACCCGACGGACCGACCACCCACCCCGGCGGCAGGCCGTTGTCGGCGACTGCGAAGCGCGAGGGACGGGCCTCTTCGGCGGCGGGAGCCGGAGCGGGAGCGCCGCGGGCCGCGAGCGGCGCCTGCGAGCCGGCGACCGGCATCGCCACCAGCGAGCCCTTGGCCTGCGTGGTCGGCACCGGGGGGGCCGGCGGCGCGATCGGAGCCGGCTCGGCGGCCAGCGCCAGCTGCTGCTGCGGCGGACGCGGCTTCGGCGCCACGTTGGGAACCGGCGTCTGAGCGAGCGTCGGTGCCACGCCCGGCGGCGTCTCGTCGCCGCGGGCCATGATCTTCGGGTTGGATCCCGGAGGCAGCGGACCCTGCCGCAGCTCCTGCATGCGCGAGCGCGCCGGGGCCGGAGCGGGGGCGCCGCCCTCCTCGTCGTCGTCGGCCGCCGCGACCCGGGTGGGGGTCGAGCGCGAGGACGAGCCGCCGCCGAACAGCGCCGCCAGGAGACCGCCGCCCGAAGACGACGATTCCGCAGCGCCGGCGCCGCGCGCCTTGCGCGTCTCGGAGTCGGCCAGTGCCTGCTGATAACCGGACAGCGGTTCGCCGTCGGCCGGGAGATGGGCGGTCTTACCGTCGGGGAAGAGGCGGACGAGCTGATCGCGGGTCATGCGCGGCCAGGCGCGCACCGAACCGGTGTCCATGTGGACGAAGGGCGAGCCCGAGGTCGGATAGAAGCCGACGCCGCCCACCTGCATCTTCATGCCGGTCTCGCGCAGCGTGGAGAGCGGCACGTCGGGCAGGTAGAAGTCCATCGCCTTGCCCAGCATGTGCTGCGACAGCTTGGCGACGCCGCGCGAGCGCGAACGCAGCATGTTGTTGGTGGCGGGCGAGCGATAACCGCAGACGATGTGGATCGGGTCCTGAGCCCCGGTCTTGCGGTAGACTTCCCAGATCAGGTCGAAGAGCTGCGGATCCATCCGCGTCACTTCGTTGCGGCGCCAGTCGCGCAGCAGCCGGTTCAGTTCCTGCAACCCGTTCTGATCGTAGACGCCGTCGCGCTTGAACACGACGGTCGCCCGCTCCTGGGTATGGGTATTGATGAGGTTCAGAGCCCGAACTTCGGCTTTCGCCATCCCGGCCGATCCGGCCAAGAGAAACGTTCCGGCGAGCAACCTCGCCACATGACGGCGTCCTACCATGTACAAGCGCCTCGAACGACCCGATCGGTGTCTTTTCACGGTCGGCCGCAAATGAAAAGCCCGAAGATGGCCTTTCGACGACGAACCGTCCCGAGTTCCCAATTTCGCCGACAAGAGTTAATGAAACTTTTACCTTGAAACGCCGACGAAAGGAATCCATTCACCGTGCGCAGTCGTGCGGATCCCTTTTCGCTGCGTCACGTCGATTTCCGGCACGATGCTTGAATGGCGAAAACCACGATTTCGTCGGTGCCGTGACGACTTTGCAGCGCAAAATTCTACCGCGATGCAACGAATGAGGGGCTTCTCGGCCGTTTCAGACTGCTGACGAACTCGCCCCACACTCTCGTCGTCCCCGGCCTCGAGCCAGGGCTGTCCGGTTCCGGTGAGGCACACGGGTTCGATCACATTGGAATGCACGGAGAATGCATTTTGAGCAGGTGAACGGACATGCCCGCGGGAAGGAGGCTCGATACGGCGAGAGCGAGCCGCTCGGGCTCCCCACGTTCTCCCCTCGGAGGACCTTTGCGTAATTCTGCCTGACCGCGGTTTGACGCGTTCGGGCAGAATATCATCCTCGTCGTTCCCGGCCGGAGCACATCGCAAGATGTGCGGAGGGGAAGGGAATCCAATATGGATTCCAACAAGTTGAAGCCATATTGGATCCCCTTCCCTCGGCTCACGCTCGCCGGGGATGACGGCGGAGATTGCAGCTCGTGATCCGGGAAATTCAGACCTCGTGGGAATTATGCAAAGGTCCCCTCGCGGGAGAAGGGGAGCGCGCGTGCCGCGCGGGAGGCCGAGGAGCCCGCCGAGCGTCAACCGGACAGCCGTGGGTCGAGCCCGGGCACGACGAAGGATGGCTTCGCACCCCTTTGTCGGCAACGAAAAAGGGGCCTCGCGGCCCCTTCTGAACTCTCTTGCCCGGTCAGGTGCTCACAGCCCCAGGATCTTCTTCACCTTGGCGTCGTGGCCGTAGACGTCGCGCCGGGTCTGCACCTGTCCGGCGTCGTCGACCCAGACGGTGAAGTAGTTGATGTGGACCGGCACCTGCCGCTCGAGCTGGATCTCCTTCTCGGCGCCGCCGATCTGCTTCTTCAGCTGGGCTCCGCCGAGGTTCTTCTCCTGCGACAGAACCGCGTCGGCGAAGGAGAAGGGCTCGTGCACGCGCACGCAGCCGTGGCTGAGTGCCCGGTAGGAATTGGCGAACAGCGACCGCGACGAGGTGTCGTGGATGTAGACCGAATGCTGGTTCGGGAACATGAACTTGATGTTGCCCAGCGCATTGCCGTCGCCCGGCCGCTGCCGGATCGACACCTGCCGCGCCGAGACCTGGGTCCAGTCGACGGTCGAGGGATCGACCGTGCGATTGCCGACTTCGACCTCGAAGCTGCGTGACAGGCCGTGGCCGGCCTGCAGTTTGCCGAGCATCTCCTTCTGGATGATCGACTGCGGCACGTGCCAATAGGGGTTCACCACCACGTACTTCATGGTCTCGGAGAAGATCGGCGTCTGGTTCTCCGGCCGCCCGGTGACGACGCGGGCGTGGTGGATCGACACGCCGGCCTTCATCACGTCGAGGTGGAAGTCGGGGATGTTGACGAAGACGTGCAGATCGCCGAGCTCGCGCGGCAGCCAGCGCCAGCGTTCCATGTTGGCGATCACATCGGCGATCTTGTCGCCGTTGCCGCGGCTCTCGTCGTTGAGCGCCGCCACCGTCTCGCGATTGAGCGAGCCGTTGGCCGACAGACCGCGTTCGCGCTGGAACGCCTTGACCATGTCGGCGAGGGTGGCGTCGAAGATCTCGGCGGCGTCACTGGCGGTGGCACCGGCCGGCACCGGCCCGGCACTCGCCCCCAGCCGCTCGCGCAGCATGGCGACGCGCGCGTCCCTGGCCCCCGGCTTCAACACCGGTCCGGGAGGCAGACGCACCACGGGAACCTCGACCTCGCCGCGCAGGCGGGCGAGTTCGGCCTTCAGGCGCTTGTAGCCGGGGTGCGGCGGCGCCCAGGCGGCGAGCGCCCCGGCGACGTCGCCGGCCTCGGCGATCTCGGCGAGAACGCGCGCCGAATCCGGCTTGGGCGGCTTCGGCGTCACCAGATCGGACAGGCGCGACGGTTCGAACCGGCCCGAGGCGATGTGGCGGGCATAGCGCAGCGCCGTCATGGCCAGGGCATATTCGATTTCCGCCCGTGCCTCCGGTGTGGTGGCGGCGCGCTGCGGCAGCGCGTAGTCGCGCGGCTCCAGCCCGTCGAGGGCGGCGGTGCGCAGCTGTTCGACCACGGCGCGGCCCTTGGGCGACAGGTCGTCGCCCGCCATCAGCAGCGGCGCATGGGCGCGCGCGGCGTAGAAGGCGACGATCGCGGCGCGATCGCGCTTGTTGTCGGCCGATCCGGCCTCGACCGCGTGGGCCTCGAGCACCTTCTTCAGCGCTTCCGCGCCGACCTGAGCGGCATGGGCGGCGGCGACGTCGTCCTCGCGCGGGGTCAGCGTCGGCGCTCCGGCCGGCTTCACCTCGGTGGGCCTGGCGTCGGTCGGCTTGACTTCGGCCGACTTGATCTCGACCGGCTTCGGCTCGGACGCGGTGGTCATCACCACCCGGGTCGGCGCCGGTTCGGCCTTCGCCGGGGCCTCGGAGGTGGTCCCGGAGGCGATCGGCGCTTCCGCCTTCGCGGTCGGAGCGGCGCTCGGCGCCTCCACCGGACGGGTTTCGAGCGCGGCCACGCCGGATCCCTCGGGTGCCGTCTCCGGCGCAGCGGTCGCGGGCGCGGTGGTCGGCGCAGCGGTCGCGGCGGTGGCGATCGGCGCGGCGTCGCTCTTCACGGTCGGCTCGGCTTCGGCCTTCGGTCCCGGCTGTGCGCCCGCATCCGGCGTCGAGCCGGCGGCGACGGGGGCCTCGGTGGTCGGCGCGGGGCTCGGCGAAACGACAGCGGTGTCGGCCGGCACGGCCGGTACGGTCGCATCGCTCGAAGCGACGGCCGGCCGGATCTCGGCCTCGGCCGGGTTCGCCGCAGTCGCGGGCGCGACGGTTTCGGCCTTCATCGGCTCGGGCGCGACGTTCTCGGCCTTCGCCGGCTCGGGCGCGACGTTCTCGGCCTTCATCGGCTCGGGCGCGGCGGCTTCGGTCTTCGCCGGTTCGGCGGTCGCCACCGGCTTGCGCGGCGCGGGCTCGGCCGGAGCGGCCTCGCGCAGTTCCTTCAACTGCCCACCGGCGCGCGTGCCGAGCGGCGACAGGCCGCCGAGCGGCTTGTCGAGCGGCAGGATCGATCCGGTGAAGAGGGTGGTGTCGGCCTCGGCCCGCGAGGTCTCGTCGCTGGCGGCGATGCGGTCGATCGCCCGTTCGGCGGTCGCGGCGTCGGGCGCGGTTTCGGCGCGCAGGGGGGCGGTCGCGACGGTGGCCAGCATCGTGCCGATCAGCAGACTGGACCAGGCGGAGCGATTCATGTCCTACGGCTCCCGAATCTTCGGTAGGGCTCTGCGACGATGGGCGTCGATCTTGATCGTACGTCCAGGCATTGGAAATCACGATGACGCGAGGCGGCTTCCCACCTCGCGCTCATTCGGCCGCCGCGACGTCGCTTCCCTCCTCCAAACCATATTCTTTGAGTTTGCGATAGAGCGTCGAGCGCCCGATCCCCAGGCGACGCGCCACTTCGGTCATGCGACCGCCGTAGTGGTCGATGGCGACGCGGATCATCTCTTCCTCGATCGCCGTCAGTTCGCGCACGTGGCCCGACCCGTCGAGCGAGCGCAGGAAGCCGAACGGGGTCGGACCCGACCCCATCGCCAGCCCCGACGGGCTCGGCGACCAGCCGGTCATCGCGGTCTCGCCGGCGATCGGCGCCACCGGACGGACTTCGGCGATCGGTGCCGCCGGGCGCACCGGGGTCGCGGGCCGCGGCGCCGTCTCGATCGCCCGGTGGCGGTCGAGCACCGTCACCGTGCCGACCTGGGCGGCGATCTGCGGGAATTCGTCCGGGGTGAGATGGGCGCCGTCCGACAGCACCACGGCGCGGAAGACCGCGTTCTCGAGCTGCCGGATGTTGCCCGGCCAGTCGTAGCTCTCGAGCAGGGCGATGGTCTCCGGCGCCACGCCGATCAGCTTGCGGCGGCCTTCTTCCGCCGCGAAGCGGGCGACGAAGGTGCGCACCAGATCCGGGATGTCCTCCTTGCGCTCGCGCAGCGGCGGCACCCACACCGGGAACACGTTGAGCCGATAATAGAGATCCTCGCGGAACCGCCCTTCCTTGGTCATGTCCAGGAGCGAGCGATTGGTCGCCGAGATCAGGCGGAAGTCGACCTTCACCGGCTTGCGCGAGCCGACCGGATCGATCTCGCCCTCCTGGATGGCGCGCAGCAGCTTGACCTGGATCTCCGGCGACAGCTCTCCCACCTCGTCGAGGAAGAGGGTGCCGCCGTGGGCCTCCTGGAACTTGCCGACGTGACGATCGACGGCGCCGGTGAAGGCGCCCTTCTCGTGGCCGAACAGGATCGATTCGACGAGGTTTTCGGCGATCGCCCCGCAATTGACCGTGACGAACGGCTTCGCACGGCGATCCGACGAACCCTGGATGGCGCGGGCGATCAGCTCCTTGCCGACGCCGCTCTCACCTTCGATCAGGATCGGAATGTTGGAGGCCGCGGCGCGGCGACCGAGGCGGATCACGCGCTCCATCGACGGCGAGGCGGTGGCGAGATCTTCGAAGGTCAGCGTGCCGGAGGCCGCACGGCGGGCGCGCACCACCTCGTCCTCGAGATCGGCGAACTTCAGCGCGTTCTGCAGCGACACCTGCAGCCGCTCCGGCGAGATCGGCTTGACCACGAAGTCGAAGGCACCCGCCCTCATCGCCGAAACGACGACGTCGATGCCGCCCTGGCTGGTCTGCACGATCACCGGCACCTGGATGCCCGCCTCGCGCAGCTTCAGCAGCACGCCCATGCCGTCGAGATCCGGCATGACCAGATCGAGCACCATCAGGGCGATCGTCCGCCCCTCCGGCCCGGTCATCAGCCCGAGCGCGGCGACGCCGCTGTCGACCACCACCGGCTGATGTCCGAAGCGGCGGATCGCCTCCTCGAGCAAGCGGCGTTGGATCGGATCGTCGTCGACCACCAGAATGCGTTCGGCCATGTCGGATGCTTCACTCGGGTAAGAGTTTCGTCTCGATTCGGGTCGATCCTCGCCCCATGAGGTTGACCGAAGGTTAACGCGCGACCGTCGTCCCCGGCTCCGAGCCGGCTGGGGACGGAGACGGGGAAAACTCGGTGCCGGTGTGGTTTCCGTCGTGTTTCGAAGGTCTTGGCCCTCGCCGAGACGAAGAGGGCGGATCGCCGTCGTCATGTCGCTTCGCCTCGTGCTCGGGCTCGTGAGTTCATGTTCGCCGGCGTCGCTCTGCCGATCCGTCAGGCGCGCTCCGCCGCGATCGGATTCCTTGACGGGTTGAAGCGGCGCCCTCACACCCGATATGGATGGAACGACCGAACGCCGGAGCCTGCCGTGGTTTTTCGCATGCTCCGCTCGCACCCGAGGATCTGCCGATGACCGCCGCCTGCCGCCCCGCCGTCGCCTTCGACCAGATGAAGGGGGGCAGCGACGCCTCGCCGCTCGGCGCCCTGCCCGAATGGAACCTCGCCGACCTCTACCCCTCGATGGACGGGCCGGAAGTCGCCGCCGATCTCGCGCGCTCCGAGGACCGCGCCACCGCCTTCGAGGCCCGCGCCAAGGGCACCCTCGCCGCCCTGATCGCGAGCGGCGACGCGGCCGGGCTCGCCGAACTCGTGCGCGAATACGAGGCGATCCAGGACGTGATGGGCCGGCTCGGCTCCTACGCCGGCCTCGTCTATGCGACCGACACCACCGACCCGAAGAACGCCAAGTTCTACGGCGACGTGCAGGACAAGCTGACCAGCGCCTCCACCCATCTCCTGTTCTTCGAACTGGAGCTGAACCGCATCGACGATGCGGCGATCGATGCGCTGATCGGCCGGGACGCCGGCCTCGCGCACTATCGCCCCTGGCTCGCCGACATCCGCAAGGACAAGCCGCACCAGCTCTCCGACGAGATCGAGCGCCTGTTCCACGAGAAGTACGTCACCGGCGCGGCCGCCTGGACCCGCCTGTTCGACGAGACGGTGGCGGCGCTGCGCTTCAGGGTGGGCGAGGGGGAGCTGACCCTCGAGCCGACGCTGGCGCGCCTGCAGAGCCCCGACGAGGCGGTGCGCAAGCAGGCGGCCGAGGCGCTCGCTGCGACCTTCAAGGCCAATCTGCGCACCTTCACCCTGATCCACAACACGCTGGCCAAGGACAAGGAGATTTCCGACACTTGGCACAAGTTCGAGGATCCGGCCGACGCACGGCATCTCGCCAACCGCGTCGAGCGCGAGGTGGTCGATGCGCTGGTCGCCGCGGCGCGAGCCGCCTTCCCGCGGCTGGCGCATCGCTATTACGCGCTCAAGGCCAAGTGGATGGGCAAGGCGCGGCTCGACCACTGGGATCGCAACGCCCCGCTCGCCACCGCCCCGTCGCGCGAGATCCCGTGGGAGGAGGCGCGCGACACGGTGCTCTCGGCCTACGGCCGCTTCTCGCCGAAGCTCGCCGAACTGGGCAAGACCTTCTTCGACAAACCGTGGATCGACGCGCCGACCCGTCCGGGCAAGGCGCCGGGTGCCTTCGCCCATCCGACCGTGCCGTCGGCGCACCCCTATCTGTTGGTCAACTACCTCGGCAAGGTGCGCGACGTGATGACGCTCGCGCACGAGCTCGGCCACGGCGTGCATCAGGTGCTGGCCGCCCCCAACGGCGCGCTGATGGCTCCGACCCCGCTGACGCTGGCGGAGACGGCCTCGGTGTTCGGCGAGATGCTGACCTTCCGCGCGCTGCTCGCGGACGCCAAGTCGCCGGCCGAGAAGAAGGCGATGCTGGCCTCCAAGGTCGAGGACATGATCAACACCGTGGTGCGGCAGATCGCCTTCTACGGCTTCGAGCGCAAGATCCACGAGGCGCGGCGCCAGGGCGAGCTGACGTCCGATGATCTCTGCCGCTTCTGGATGGAAGTGCAGGGCGAGAGTTTGGGTCCGTCGATCCATCTCTCGGAGGGCTACGAGACCTATTGGGTCTACATCTCCCACTTCGTCCATTCGCCGTTCTACGTCTACGCCTACGCCTTCGGCGACTGTCTGGTGAATTCGCTCTACGGCGCCTACCAGAAGCAGCCGGAAGGCTTCGCCGAGAAGTACTTCGCCCTGCTCGAGGCCGGCGGCACCCGCCACCACAAGGAGCTGCTGGCTCCCTTCGGCCTCGACGCCACCGATCCGAACTTCTGGTCGATCGGTCTCTCGGTGATCGAGGGTCTGATCGACGAGTTGGAGGCGATGGAGGGGTGAGTTCCGCCCCGACCGGGTCGGCGCGACGTTGTACGTTGCGTACAACACCGTCGTCGTGTCATGATTTCATCGACGACACGACGAGGCCCCCGATGAAGCTCGAGATCAAGAAGATCGGCAACTCGACCGGCCTGATCCTGCCCAAGGAACTGCTGGTCAAACTGGCGCTGAAGCCCGGCGACGAGGTCCACGTGACGCCGGACGGTGCCGGCGGCCTGCGGCTGTCGCCCTACGATCCCGACTTCGAGCGGTCGATGGCCCTGGTCGACGAGATCATGGACGAATATCGCGACACCCTGCGGGAACTGGCGAAATGACGGCGTCGCTCGGCTTCTCCGACCAGGGGCAGGCGAGTTTCGGCCCCCTCTGGCTGACGACGGACGAGGTGAAGGCGCTGCACGAGCGCCAGCTCGCTCGCTTCGGCGGTCCGGCCGGCATCCTCGATCCCGGCGCCCTGGAGAGCGCGCTCGGCCGCCCCCGCAACAAATGGGAATACGAAGGCGCCGATACGGCGATGCTGGCCGCGGCCTACGCCTTCGGCATCGCCCGCAACCATCCCTTCGTCGACGGCAACAAGCGCGCCGCCTTCCTCGCCATGATGTTGTTTCTGCGCAAGAACGGCATCCGCTTCGCCCCGCCCCAGGCGGAGGCGACCCGCATCGTCCTCGATCTCGCGGCGGGCCTCGTGTCGGAGGAGAGCTTCGCCCGCTGGATCCGCGATCGCTGGCCGTCGTGAGCCTTCCCGCGGCCATGGCGCGGGGCGTCGTCATCCGCTATGGTCCGGCGCAATTCAGGAGTTCGCCCCCATGTCGATCGATCCCGCCGCCGCGACCGGCCCCGCCGCCGAGACCGCCTCCTTCGGCTTCACCGAGGTGCCGCTCACCGAAAAGCAGCATCTGGTCGACGACGTCTTCCACAAGGTGGCGAGCCGCTACGACGTCA
>ERZ1645187.2622-NODE-2622-length-15655-cov-5.540705_pt1 | contig 15655 bp, 15 predicted proteins | sample MGYA00575352_ERZ1645187 | MGnify/ENA primary metagenome ERZ1645187 (study PRJEB40837, sample SAMN11349314) | freshwater sediment metagenome | isolation source: river sediment | host: Sediment | place: India: Wazaribad , New Delhi | collected 2017-02-21 ... | reverse complement strand
CGCGGCGCCCTTCACTGTGCTCATATCCACGTTGCGGGCTGCGCTTGATTTCGTTGGCGCCGCCCCAGCCGTAGCGCTGTGCGAAGTCGTCGTTGACGGCCTCGATATCGGCACGAAGACTGTCGGCCCTTCTTTGTAGATCGGATCGTCCGCCGGTAGCAATCCGAGATCGATACCCTTCACCATTCGGGCTCTCCTTCCAGTTGTTGCCGATGTAGTCGCCGTCGGATCGGAACGACCCCCACCTGAGGTTGCCGCCGAGGAAGCCATCGGGCAGTCCGTCGACCACGCTGCGCATCCGCTTCTGGAAGTCGCGGTTGTCGACGTCTGTGAAGTTTAGCACCCGTGCGCCGGTCGCGGTGTACCCCGGCGCAAGTTCCCAGGTTCCGAACTCGTCGTGGATGCGATCGTACAACAGCCGGATCTCGTCTTCGGTCAGCGGCCGGCTGCCGCGGATCTCGAAGCCGTTCGCCCGGATCAGAGCGTCGCCGTACACCGGGATGTGCCAGACGACGGCGTCCTGCTTCAGCACGAAGCCCTTCACTGCCGCGTACAGGCCGAGCAGGTCGCGGGCTACCTGCAGCACCGCCCGGTTCTTGCCTTGGCCGGTGATCGGCACCGGGAAGAAGGACTGCGCGCCGGCCCCGACCGCGCCCTCCCAGGCCGAGAAGCCGGTGATCGTCGGCGGGGTGTGCAGGCCGACCATCTCGGCGATCTGATCCACACCATCGCGGTTGAGCACCTTCATCACCGCCGCCAGGTACTCGAACTTCTGCGCCGTCGGCGCGGTGTGGATGCCCGGGATATCGCCGCCGGTGACGCTCGGCGTCGCCTCCCACGACAGTTGCGCGGTGCGAGCCAGGAGTTCATCCGCGAAGTCGGCGCCGCGAGCGGCGATCTCCTCCTTCGTCATCGGCGCCGCCAGCGCCATCTTGTGGGCCAGGCGGAAGTGCTCGTACTGCCGGTCCTTCTTGACGGCGTGCGCGTTGCCGTTCTTCTCGGCGATGCCGAGCTTCAGTTCCCGGGCGTTGCGCGCCTGCTCAGTGGCCTCGGTGCGCGACTTGATCGCGGTCCAGATAGCTGCCTGCACTTGGTGCGGCTTCCAGCCCATCTCCTCGGCAAGGCGGATGGTTTCCCGCTTCGCGAAGTTGTACTTCGGACCCTGGTCCAGGATCTTCGCACCGTAGTCGAAGGCGATGGCCATCCACATGTCCATCGTGGCGTGGTTGTCGTCCACCTTGCTGGGGTCGATCTCCTCCATCAGGTCGTGGTAGAAGTTGTTGACCTTGATCCCGCCCCAGTCCTTGCCCTGCTCCAACCACTCGGAAGCTTTCCGCGACTGCTCTACCGGGAAGCGCCCGCTGTGGATCGGCAGTCCCGCCTTCCACTGGTAGTACGCCTCGAGCGCGAAGCCGGCGTTGATCGCCACGTCGGTGCCCTGCGAGTAGATAGCCAGCAGGCCAACGAATTTCTCCGCTTCGCTCTTGTCGCCGCCGACGAGGTCGAGCACCGCCCGGGACGACTTCTCGTACCAGTACCGGCCCGACTCCCCCTCGAGCGCCAACCGGCGCAACTTGCCGCGCAGCACCGTCAGTTGCTGTGGAGACGAGCCCACCCAGTCGGGAGCACCGACGTAGGCGCCGGTGGACGAGAACCGCTTGTGGCCGATGTCTGAGCGTGGAGGGCTGGCGGTGATCTCCTCTTCGCCGCGCGCCTCGCTCGCCAGCACCCGCTCCTCGGTGCCGATCACCGGCACGCCGCGGTCCTGCCGCTGCTGGCCCTGTGCGGCCTTGTCGTACGCGAACGTCGGGTTGCGCTGCTCGCGGGCGTAGTCGGCCAGCGCGGTCTTCAGCGCCGCCCGGATCGCCCCGAGGTCGCTGACCATCGCATCGGCGTTGAACCGCTTCGCGATGGGCATCCCCTGCAGCACCTTCAACGCCGCATTGACCGCCTTCTCGATCGCGTCGGCCAGCTTGCGGATGATCCCCGGCGCCGCGTCGGCCGGGGCGTTCTTCTCCACCTCGGCGAACACGTCGGTGAGGAAGGCCGGGTCTTGGAAGGCGTTGCCCATCAGATCGGCCGCCATCTCCTCCAGGGAGGCGCCCTTGCCGTAATCCTTGCGGTACGCCGCCCGCACACCCGAAGTCGCCTGCCGGGCCACCACGGTGGCGATGGCACGGTAGGCGATCGGGTTGTCGCGCTTCAACTGATGCAGCAACTCGTGACCGAACACCGCCAGCGGCGACATCTTGCTGTCGACGTTGATGTACAGCGACCGGTTGTCACTGGGGAGAACGAAGCCATCGGCCGCCAGAGTGCTGCGGAAGAAGACCACCTCCTTTCTCCAAATGCGTGCCAGTTGCTTCAGCACCGGGGCCAGGCCACCGTTGTACGACGGCACCCGGATTGCCTCGTGCATCTTCCCGCCGTGCCCGACGGTGAAGCGCTGCCCTGCTTCACCCTCGATCGTCGCCTCGACTATGTCGGGTCGGGCAGCGGGTGCTTCTTGTTGTTCCGTTTCCTGCGGCTGGGCTTCGGCGGCTTGAGTGCCATCACGTTCCTTCGACGGGATGATGATCGGGCTGGTGGGCTTCGGCTGCTGTTCCTTGGCGACGGTCTCCCGCATCTCGCGCAGCCGCATCCGTTGCGTCGCGTCGAGTTTGAACGGCGCCGTGGCGGCGAGGCTGGCGATCGTGAAGTCTTCCGGCGCCATCCGGTCCTGCGCCTGCCGCAGCGTCAGTTGCTGCTCCGCGCTGCGCGTCTCCGGCCGCGCGGCCAGCGCAGTGATGACCTCACCCACGGGCGGCGCTGACGGCTGGCCTCGGGTGTCTTCCGGGGAGGTCTGGCCGGTGGCGATGCGGGCGTTCATCTCCGCGTCGCCGGCGCGGTTCTGCTGCTCGGTCGCGTCGATCGGCGTGCTCTCGCGCGGCCGGTTGCCCAGCCCCGCCTCGGTGCCCACCGCGATGCCGGTGGCCGCCGACAGCCGCTCGTCCACCGACGGCTGGCGAGCCAGCGCCGGATCGATGCGGTCGTAGTTCTTCGGCACGCCCGCCTGACGCAGGATCTCGGCCTCTTCGGGGGCCGCGACGCCGCCCCTCTCCTCGATCATGCGCTGCGTCTTCGCGACCAGTTGCAGCTTCGGGTCCGCCGCGCGCTCGCGGTCCCGCCGCCCTTCCAGTTCCGCCGTCTCGATCCGGTTCTGCACCACCGCCGGGCTGATCTCCGGCGTCACCGGGGTCGGCGCGGGCGCGGGCTCGGCCTTCGGCAGCCGCGCGATGGCGAACTGCTGCTTGTTGAGCGGGTGGGTGACGATCTGGAACTGCGAGGCGGGCTCGGTGGCCTGCGCCACTGCCAGCGCGCCCTGCGCCTGCACCTCGTCGCGCAGCGGCGAGAGGTCGAAGTAGCGGCTGCTGGTGGTGCGCGGCTTGGCCTCGGGCAGCGCCGTCTGGGCCTGCTCCAGCGCGCTCTGCTGGTCGAACGCGAGCCCCGGGGCGGTGGCCCGCCCGATCAGTTCCGCGTTGCGGTCGGCCATGCTGCGCAGGGCCGGCATGTCGGGCGGGGCGATCGGCGCCGCGGGCACTTCGGGCGCGATCACCGGGGTGGGCGCCACCGGCTCGGGCGCCGGCGGTTTCTGGCCCAGGTAGACGTCGACGGTGTCGGCGAGTTCGCTCGCGGCAGCCACCATCTCGCTGACGTTCTGCGCCTGCTCGAGCTTCTGCTCGGGCGTTGGGCCCTGCTCGACCGCGGGCGCAGCCGGCGGGCGGTTGGTGCGCTGCTTAGAGCCAAGGGCGCCCGCGAAGGTGCCGCCGGTTACGCCGCCAACGACGAACCCGGCCGCCGCCTGCTCGCCGACACCCTCCATCAGATTCTGCGACGGGTCGAGGTGGGTCTTCACCGCGAGGTTCTGACCGGCCTGCTCGCCGACGCTCTGCAGCGTCTCCTCCGCGCCCTCGGTGAGGAAGCCCTTGGCTGCGCGCGGGGCGAGCTTACCGCCCTCGCCGATGATCCGGCCGAACACCTGCCCGCCGACAAGGTTCACGCCGGCGTCCACCGCGCCCGCGGTGATCCCGGCCTCGCGACCAGTCTCGGCGATCAACTTCCGCCGCGCGATCTCGGGTGTGTAGCCCTGCCGGAGCAGTTCCTGGTACTGCGGCGACTGCTCGTACTTCTCCTTCGGGATGTCCTTGGCTTCGTCGATCGCCTGGTTCATCTGCTGCGCGTACCCGACGGCGCCCTCACCCGCAGCGCTGGTCTTCGCCATCGTGGCGGCCCCGGCCCGCATCGCCGCGGTGCGACCCGCCGCCTGTGCTTCGGCTGCGGTTGCACCGCGCGCGAGGGCCTCCGACTCTGCGGCGGCGAAGGCGCGCGTGCTCGACCCTTTGGTGAAGTAGGCGGACACCGCCAGAGCGAGGGTGGTCGGCAGCGACTGCAGCACATCACCGGCCACGCGAGTCGGCGACAGATACGCGGCCTTCTTCGGGTCGAGCGTCGCGTACTCGAGCTTACTCAGGGCCTCACCAGAGATCAGCCCTTTTTCGTTCGGGTTCGCCCGTTCCATCACCTCCTTGGCTCGCGCCGTCTGCTCGTTCGCGTAGCGCGACAGCGCCATCGACGCGCTCTGCTCGGTGACCCGATTGAACCCTTCGGGGTCGTTCTTGAACAGCGTCGCCGCGTCCTCTTCACTGAGGGTGAAGGGGTTGGCGTCGTCGAGCAGTCGGGCGCCCGCCGCGACGAGAGTCCGCGCGCCGGATTCGGCGGCCGAGCGGAGATAGCTCGGCGGCGTGTACTTCTGCCAGTTGCTCTGGTCGCCCGGGTGGCCGCCGAGGTACCTGTAGCCGTCCTCGATCGCGCCGATTTTCAGGCCGCCCGCTTCCCAGCTTCGGGGGTTGCCGGGGTCGCCGCCGATGTACCGGAAGCCGTCCTGCTCGAAGCCGGGTTGGAGTTCAGCCATGAGTGGTCACCGAATGGTTCCGCTGACAGATTTGCCGTACTTCGACCACGGGCCTTGCGGCCCTGTGGGGGCGCCGGTCGTGACCTTCCGGCCCGACTTCTTGTCGTACGCCTGGTAGTCCGTTACCCGGCCGAGCTCGTCGACGAGCGGCTTGAACTCGAAGCTGTCGGGATCCTTGCCGGTGAGCATCTGAATCCGCTCGCGGATGGCGTCCTTCTTCTCGGGCGGCGCGGCGTCGTACTCTCGCTGCAGCCGCTGCACTTCCCGGCGCTCGTCGATCGTCAGTCGCGTCAACTCGGCCTGCGCCGACGACGCCGCCGACTCGACGTGCCGATCCTTCGCCCGCGCCCGCTCGGCTTCCCGGGCGGCCGGGTTGCTGACGTAGTCGGCGTCCTCCATGTTCTTGACGTCGAGCTTCGCCACGCCTTCCGCGCGGATCGACTTGTTCTTGTCCTCGCGCTCGAGGTCGCGCTTCTCACCGCCGGCCTTGTAGGCGCGCGTGTCGCCCTCGGCCTTCATCTCCGGCACGCCGGCGTCGAGTTCAGCCCTCGTCCGGGCGGCGGTGGCCGCGGCTTCGCCCTTCGCGAGCACCGGCGCCGCCGCGGCCTTGGCCTCGGCGTTCCGGCCGATGTCGCGGGTGTCGCGCCCGCGCTTGATCTCGTCGACGCGCAACTCCATCTCCTCGCGCGCCTGCATCAGCATCTTCTCCAGGTCGAGCCGCTGCTGGTTCTTGATCTGGTCGCCCGCGATCTCGCCCACGCTCTTTGCCGCGCCGCCGAGCGCCCCGGCGATGATCCCACCGAATCCGGCCATGATCAGTCCTCCTCGTCCGTCTCTTCAGCTTCCGGTGCTTCCTGCTCCTCCGGCGGCGCCGGCGGCGCGGCGCCCTGCTGGTCGGGGATGTCGCTCTTGGCGTACTGGGCGGCGAGCGCCGCGAGCTTGTCCGCGGACATTCCGAACTTCTCCAGCAGGACGGTGATGAAGATCCGCATCCCCTCGCCGATGTCCTCGTTGGTCACCTCCTCGAGGCCCGACTTGCGCAGGAACTCCACCGCCTGCATCAAGAGTTCGATGCCGGCAGGGATCAGCACCTGCGGCGGCAGCGTCTGGTTCGACTCCTTGAACAGCAGCAACACCAGGCCGGCGATGCCTTCCCCCAGGCGCTGCCCGAGAGGGCCCTGCTGGCGCAGTTGGTCGAGCATCATCTTGTGCGTCTTCTGGTCGAACATGACCTTCATGCCGCCGATCACCATCCGGGTGAACGCCTCCTGCAGCTCGGGAGGCATCTGGATTTCACCCTTCACCCGGTCGGGGGTCAGTTCATCGCCCTGCGGGCGAGCCATCTTTTCCTGCACGATCCCAGCCATCTCAGCCTCCGCGGATTCCGTTGATCAGGCCGGGCGTGCGCACGTTGGCGAGCACCGGGGCCGCCGTCTGCATCGTCCCGCTGCGGGCGCCCATCGTCGGCAGCCCCTGCTTGATGCTGGCGTTGAGGTTCGCGCGCTTGCGCTCCTCCTCGGCGATTTGCCAGCGGAGCTTCTCGGCCTGCGCCTTGGACAGTTCGCCCTGCGCCTCGAGCGCGCTGATCTTCGCGTCGGTCTCCGGGGAGAGCGCGCTCGCCAGCCCGCCGGCGGTGTCGGCGAGGATCTTGGCGGTCTTCGGGTTCGCCTCCATCCACCCCAGCGCCTGCTTGATCAGCCCCGGGGATTCGGGCGGCGCGACGCCCTTCACCGTGGGCACCGCGGGCGCGTTCGGGCCGTACGACTTCGCCAGGTCTTCACCGGCGAGGACGGCCGGGTCCACGTTCGGCTGCGCGGTCACCTGCGTGGAGCCCCACGAGCCGCTCTTCATCGCCTCGAACACGCTGTTCGGGTTGCCGGTCGCCGTCTCGTTGCCGACCGGCATATTCCCCGCCTCCAGGCCAGCGACGTCGGCAGCGGGGGTCGACAGGTTGTCGATCCCGATCGGCGTTTCCGGGGCGATGTAGGGTGCGGTGGTGGTCACCGGGGCGGCAGCGGCCTCCGTCGGCCCGGTGGGCATGTTCCCGGCCTCCATCCCGTTGATGTCGGCCGCGCCGGCCGCCGTGCCCGCCGCGTCGACGAGACTGCTAATTGCGAGGCCACCGGCGCCGACGAGGCCGATCACGCCACCGATCTTCGCCAGCGTCTCGTTGCCGGCGACCGCGCCGACCAGCGACAGCGCCCCGCCGGCAATCGTCATCCCGGCCAGCACCATGCCGATCATCGTCTCGGCGCCGGCCATTGCGGCGATGCCGCCGACGACAGCCGTCACCGGGGCCCGCTTCTCGCCGTACACCGGCCCGTGGTAGGGGTCACCGACGGGGTACTCGGCCTCCAGGGTCCGGTCGATCGACCGCGACAGGTAGGTCTTCTGCATCATGGTTTCCTCGCGAACGGCAGAGTGCCGAGCAGGTAGTACTGGAAGTTCTCGTCGCGCCACGTCGGCCGGAAGCCGATCCGCTGCACGAACCGGTCCTCGTCGGTGAAGCCGATCGGCAGCCGCGTGGTCAGGTAGCCGTGCTTCTCGAACAGCGGCGCCAGCGCCGCGCGCACCGCCCCGCGCACGCTGCCGCGAGGCCGCTTGCCCTCGGCCAGCGCGAAGTGGATCTCGGGGCCGCGGACGGCCCAACTGCCGATGTGCTCGCCGCCGACAACCAGCGGCAGCGCGTCCCATTCGCGGAAGCACGCGCGGATGTGCGCCCGCGCCAGGCGCGTCTGGTGCTGGACCGCGTTGACCAGCGGGTCCAGCAGGCGCTCCTGGGCGTGGATCACGGCTCGGCAGCCGGGGCGGGCAGTTGCGGGTTGTTGATGGTTACCAGGCTGCCGAGGTCGCCGGTCGTGCCGTCGCTGAAGTCGATGGTGATGCCCGAGGTCACCGACAGGATCGTCAGCCCCGACTGCAGGCTCTCGATCTGCTGCTGGATGGCGATCTTCTTCGCCTCCGGGTCGAGGTCGGTGTTCATCATCAACTCGCTGATGTTCTTGCTCGTCTGCTGGTAGAGCTCGAGCGAACTGGCGCTGGCCTGCATCTGGTTCTTGTACGTCGCCTCGAGTTGCCCGAGGTAGGCGCGGGTGTCGCGGTCGATGTTCGCCAGTTCGATCCGGGTGGCGCTGTCCTGGTTCGCCTGCGCGATAGCCAGCGCGGAGTCCATCTGCTTGGCGACGTTGGTGTTGAGCGCCTGCGCGTACTGCGACGAGGCGGTGTTCGCGGCGCTGGCGGTGAACTCATTGGCGCGGTTCGTCGCTGTCGCGTTCGCGGCGTCCGCCGAGTTCAGCGCGTCGGCGCTGAAGCGGGCCGCGGCGTTGGTCTCCTGCGCGTTGGACAGGTCCGCGGTGTTCTTCGCCCCGGCGGTGAACTGCGCAGCGGCGTTGGTCTGGCCAGTGTTGTACTGCGCGTTCTGGTTCGCCGCGGCGGCGTTGGTCTGCGCCGCGTTGGCGAACGTGCTCGCGTCCTGCTGGGCGATCGGCAGGGCCTTGTCGATCACCGCCGCCTCGCCGGCGCCGACGGCCATGCTCGAGTTCACCAGCCCGCGCGAGTTCATCTGCGCCAGCGCGTCCGCGCGGGCCTTCTGCAGCAGCGGCGAGTTCGCCGAGATGAGCCCCGTCACCTGCCCGGCGACCGTCTGCTTGTCGCCGACGTCCCAGTTGGTGAGCGTCGCTTGCGCGGCGTCGTAGCCCTGCGCGGTGGCGTCCTTGGACTCGTAACCGGTGGCACCGGCCTGCGCCGCCGTGTAGCCGGTGCTGGTCGGGGCAGCCGTCGACGCAGCCGCATTCGACAGGTTCTGCGTCGTCGGCGTCGTGGCCGTCTTGGAGATATCGAATGGGTTGGTCGTGGCTGCCACGGTGCTCTCCTGTTAAGCCGGAACGGGCTCGGTGAACAGTTGGAACTTGCCGTCGATGCGCTTCATGTAGACCATGCGCCCGCCGCGCACGCTGCACCGGGCGTAGGCGCAGGACAGAGGAGGCATTCCGATCGGCGCTTCGTGGCTCGCCTGGTAGAAGGCGTTGAAGACCAGCGCCCCGACACTTTCGCCGAAGAGCTCGTCCAGAACATGTCGCCCGCCGTTCTGCGTGTCGGCGCGCACCAGGTAGTTGCAGGCAAGCTGGTGGTCCCTCTCCAGCAGTTCGTTGAACTTGATCTCCCACGGCTGCGTGGGCTCGATGACATACAGCGCGTCGAGGTTCTTGCCAAGGATGTTCATCTACTTCTCCTGTCGTTGATCACACTTCTGTGCCACTCGCACTTCGCCGATCAAGGCGGCCTTCTCGTTAGCGCAGGCGCGGGACTGCTCGGAGACCGACTGCAGGGCTTTGAGCAGCCCGCCCATCGTGTTGTCCTGCTTGAGCTTCTCCACTTCGAACCGACACGGCTGCAGCAGGCTCTCGTCGATCGCCAAACTGCAGGAGGTCGAGGATGGCATCACGGTTGCGCATCCCGTCAACATCAAGCACACACTGGCTATACACAGGACGCTCCACCACTCGCTCGGTTTCATTCTTCACCGTCCTCCACTTCACGACCTCCACGGTCTTGCTCTCGGCCGCCGCCTTGCGCAGCGAAGCGAGCTCCACCCGCTCCGCTATTGCACTCTCCGCTGCGGCCTGTTTCATCTCCGCGATGTCGGCGCGGGCCCTGGCCTTGTACATCTCCGAGACCACGCCGAACGTCGCCGCGTTCGACCCGATGAACAGCACCAGCAGGCCGATGCCGACGATGAGGTTCATTTCCGGTCGAAGCTCTTCTTGACGTCCTCGACCACGTCCTTCACCGACTCGGCGGCTTTGTCCTTGTCGATGGTCAGGGCCCCATCGCGGTAGAGCTTGACGGCGGCGATGAGCACGCCGATGAGACCGACAGCGATCAGAATCCAGATTGCGTTAGCCATGCGTCACTCCTTCCTCGGTACGCTGCGCAGAGCCAGTACGTCGATCGCCTTGTCGGCCCCGCGCTTCAGGATGAAGATGCCCAGGATCCCCAGCAGCAGCGTCGTCGGATCCTTGTCCCGGTTCACCTGGTCGACGACGACCCAGTTCGACAGCACCGCGCCCCAGAGCACCACCGCCTTGTCGAGGCTGGCGCGCCCGGTGGTGTGATCGATCAGCAGATCCACCGCATCGAAGGGGTTCTTCGAGTTGCGGTGCATCACCAGCATGGCGCCGAAGAACACCAGCGAGATCGCCGCCAGCAGGAGGTTGAGGTAGGGGAGCGCCTTGAAGAAGGCGATGAACTCGGTCATGGGCGCACCGTGTAGTCGGCCAGCAGGAAGATCCGCAGGTTCCCGTACCGGCGCCACATCACGCCGGCGTCGCGGTGCCCGTCGACGAAGCACCAGCGCGGAAACTCCAGCGCGGCCTCGGCGAACCGCCCCTCCTTGAGCAACTTCAGCAGCGTCGACGCCTGCAGCTTCTTCGCCCCGAACTGGTAGGTGAAGTCGACCACCGCATCGAACTCGTGCTGCCGGAGGTCGGCCCCGTCAACGGCCTCAGCCGCCGCAACAACAGCCACCGCCATGTCCGCCGCGTAGAGTTCGTCCGCCTTCTCAAGCGTGATCTCGTCGAGGTCTTCCCCGGGCAGGATCAGATGCCCGCGGCCAATCGTCCACTTCTCGGCGCCGGCGCGGTACTTGCGCAGCCGCAGACCCTCGAACGCCTTGTTGAATTCGAGCAGGTCTTCAGAGGCGTCCATCAATCGCCCTTCCGCCGGCCCAGGTGGAAGCTGACCTGCTCTTCCAACGCCCGGGTGCGCTCGCTCACCAAGGCGACGTGATCCTTCACGTCGTTCACCTTCTCATGCACGCCGCCGATCTCCTCGCGGAGCTTGCCGATCTCATCGCCCAGCAGTTCGCGGATGGCGTTCAGGGCTTTGTCGTGCTCGGCCAGCTTCGCCGTCACCGCGGCGCCGACGAGTTCGACCACCCGTTTCATCACCCAGGTGAGCGCGCTCATCAGCAGCCCGAGGGCGCCGAAGGCGAGGATGAGCAGAAGGTTCGAGTGTTCTTCGACAGGCGGCGGCAGTGGCGACAGCACATCGGACCTCATTGGAAGATGGCCGGGATTACACCCGCCGGGAACCAACGCATCACCGGAGAGGTGTAGATGTCGTTCGGGGTGACCCGCCCCGTGGGCTTGTAGATCACCGGGCTACCACCGGAAGCGCACGCGGCGGCCTCCAGTTCGGCGCAGAACCAGCGGTCGTCGCGCTGCCAATCCCGGTGCAGCCAGATGCCGGGCAACGCGGTCCAGTCGTACGGCTTGCCGACCTGCGCCTCGAGGAGGCGCTCGGCGCCGGCGGTCACCGGCAGGTAGCCGAACTGGAACTTGCTCGCCCGGGCGAGCAGCCGGGGCACCGTCGTGCGCACGACGCCGGTCTTGCAGGTGCAGTCGTAGACGACGCCAGATTGCGTCACCGGCGCGACGTGCGACCAGGCGGACCAAGTGGCGGCGCGGATGATCGGCGACGACGGATGATGCGAGCGCATCAGCACGCAGTAGAGGGTTCTATTCATAACTCGCGGGCCACCCGGCCGTGAGGTCGACGGTGCGCGGATCGGGGGCGGCGTTGATCTGCGCCTTCAGGTACTCGGCGTTGGTGAACGCCGCCTGCTCCTTCATCGCGATGGCCGCGAACACCTGCTGCACCAGCGTCGGGGTCAGCGCGATGAACGAGTTGTCCATCCGCTTCCACAGGATGCCGCCAGGCAGCGCCGCGCCCTGGATCAACATGCCGAGCCATTGCGTGCGCGAGAACAGGTCGGAGTGATACCAGAAGCCGTCCGCCTGCGCCCCGCCCTCGATGCACGCCTGCCGCCGTTCCTTGATGCGCTCCCACAGCGCGGCGCGCACGTCGGCCACCGGAGCCACGGTCACGGCGTACTGCGCGACCACGCGATCCATCGCTGCGTCGTAGACCAGCGTTCGCGTCATCGACTCGAACTCGCCGAGCGCCGGCGGTTCGTCGACCACCGGAAGGAAGCCAAACTCTGCGCGATCTTCTACAGGCATCGCCTGGAAATTGCTAATGTTCTCCAGCACATCGGGCACGGTCTGGAACTCAGTGATCGTCGCGCCGCCTTCGCGAATAAGGGCGTAGCTCATTAGAAGTTGCTCCCGAAGAACAGATAGTTGGTGGCGGCCGTTTCTTTCATAAGGAAGGAAATGCCGGCCTTGGTAGACGTCGAAGAAGTCGAGGCAAAGGTAAGCGTGCAAGTGCTTGCCGCCTTGCTTGCCACCTTCCTTCCGATCATCAACCACGCAAAGGAGTTAGACCCCGCCCCGTACACGACCGCTGTCCAGTCGGCCCCCGCGATGGCGTTGGAGTCGAAGGTTGTCGAGGTCACTGAGCCGATGGCCAGCGCATACTCACCAACGCCGGTTGCTCCTGGGTCCGGGGGAGAGACAGTTCTGAACGACGAATCGGCCAGGCCGTTCGTCTGGACGTTCACAAAGCTCTCGGCAGAGAACCCTGAGCCAGTAAACACGAGATGTGAATAGGCCGAGTACGCTGTTCCGCCAGAAAGAGACACAGTAACGCCGGAAGTTGACCCGGTCCCGACCTTCCAGAAGACGCTCACGGATTGCCGCAGCGTGCCGGTAATGCGGACAGACCCGACCAACTGATAACCCGATGGCGTATCGATCTGAACGCCGTATGAATTGATAGCAACAACCAGAAGCAGCAGATCACCGGCGTTGTGCGTCGGCGTTGTCGCGGTAAACGAAGAAGCGGCGGTGTTTCCGCCGTCTGCCCTTGTTGAGTACGCGATAGCCATTAGGCAGCGCCCACCTTGCTGTAGGACGCGATAGCAATCGTCCCGTCGTAGTAGATGTTGACGACGCCACCGTAGGTGCCTGTGTTCACCGTCGGGGCTGTAGTGCTGTTCAACCACTGCCACGACGAACCGATCGTCGGCCACGCCAGCGTCACAGTCGACGCGGGAAGCAGATGCAGTTGGTAGTGCCCGGCGCCGGGGAAGGAGAAGGCAAGTGTCGCGGTGATCGTCCCGGTCAGCGTCAGCTTCTGCTTCTGGCCGGTCGAGAAATCGGTGGTATAGGTAGCCGTCGTGCTGCCCGAATTCGCCACGGTGCTGTTAAACACCACCGTCTTGGCGCCGGTGATGCCGTTGTTGCCCATCGCGATGGCGCCCGACATCGTGCCGCCCGCCTTCGGCAGCGCATTGTCGGCAGTCGTGCCTTGGGTTGAAGTCGCGTAAGCAGTCGATGCGGTGAAGGCGGCGGACCCGAGCGTGCCTCCTGCGCCAATCGCCAACGTCGACCCGTCGGTTGCGGTGAAGGTGATCGTGTTCGATACCGTGAGCGTCTTACTGGTGGTGCCGCCAGCGAGTGTGAAGCCGGTCGCGGCGGCAGTGAGCGTCAGACCGTTGTAGGTTTTGCCAGTGAGCGCGGAGGCGATCTTGCTGTCTGCAATCGCAGTCGCGTTCCAGGTGCCAGCGCCTATGGTGCCGACCGTGGTGATGCTTGCGGTCCCGGCCCACGAAGACAGGGCGGTGTTCTCCACCAACGAGAGACTCACGTCCGCCTTGGTTAGCGTGACGTCGCCAGTTCGGCCCGCCACCGAGGTGACCGGGTAGCTCACCGAAGTGAGATAGGTCGCGGTGTCGAGGCCCCACGTTCCCGAGCTCTTTCGCAGCAGGCCGTTCGCGCCAGCCAGGGCGGCGATGCCGTCAAGGTCGGCGTCCCACGCTTGGATGTTCGTCCCGATCGCGAGGCCGAGGTTTGCCCGCGAGGTGGCAGCACTCCCAACATCCGACAGATTGCTCGCGGCGTTCAGCGGCGTGTAGCCGAGAGCCGCCTGCTTTGCGTTCCAAGTGGCCTTCTCGGCATCGGTGACGAAACGGTACGAAGAGCCCAGCGTTACCAGAGCGGCGTCGCCGAGTCCCAGGTTCGTCCGCGCCGTCGCCGCGTTGGCGAGGTCGGAGAGGTTGCTCGCTGCGTTCAGCGGCGTGTAGCCGATCGCGGTGGGTACCGTCACCGACTCGAGCGCGGTACCGCCAGCGTTGACCCGGATGAGGTAGTTCGCGGTCAGCGACGGCAGCTTGTCGAAGCCGGCGGTGATGAGGTCGAGTTCGGCGCGCAGAGCAGAAGACGACGCCGGCGACTGGTTCGCCGGATACCCGCCGTGGTTATAGAAGGCGTTGGTCACCGAAGCCCCCGTCTCATGCTGTAATGGACGATCGCGGAGTTGATCGTGAAGGCCGGGTACTCATCGGAGGCCGACACAATGCGCAGGGCGATGTTCTCCGCGGTGCCTTTCAACTCGACCTCGGACGGCGCCAGCGCGCGACCGTCGAAGCTGAAGTTGTCCCACGTCGCACGGTCCCAGTAGGTCGACACCAGCGCGTTCGCGTAGGTCGAGTTCTGCTCGATGTCCAGGGTCGCGTAGCCGAGGTCGTAGGCGAAGGTGAACTCGGAGTACCCGCTGCCCGACACCTCGAGCGAGGCCCGGCGGTAGCGCTTGCGGACGCGCGGGCTCTTGATCGCGTTGAACACCAGCGTCAGCGTCGCGTTGATGTCCTCGCCGTCGAACGAGGTGCCCGCGTCGTTGCGGTAGACGAAGCCATTGGTCGAGCCGAAGAACGAGGTCTCCGAGCCGTCGGCGGTCTCGCCACCGCAGGCGCAGGTCACCGGGTTCGGGTATTCGATCGGCATGAACCCGAGCACGCGGCCGTTGTAGGCGGTCATGTACAGCGCCGAGCCGTCGCTGAAGAACACCCGGTACTGGCCCTTCTCGCGGTTGATCGCGCTGGCCGTCGCCAGCGTGCGTCGCTGCTGGGTGTAGGGGCGGATGTGCAGGGTCAGCGCTGCGGTGTCGAAGTTGCCGTAGTTCTGCGACGCGGCCAGCGAGATCACGCCGCGGTCCTCGAAGACGTAGCTCTGCTCCACGTTCTGCGCGGTGTAAGCCTTCGCGCCCACCCCGTTGTTGTACGAGACGAGGTTCCACGTCGACAGGCTCGTGCCGTACAGCATCTGGGTGTTGCCGGTGGTGTAGATCGCCAGCGTCGCCGAGGTCTGGCTGCCGGGCTGGACGAGGAACGCAGTGACGTTGTCCGCCACTGCCAACTCGCCGGCACCGAGCAGCGCCTGGTACGAGTACGGGTCGCCAACGGCCGAGTGCACCACCGACGAGCCGTAGGACAGGAACAGGTGCAGCGCGTGCGCGGCGAGGTGCTCTGGCGCATCCGGTGACGCCCCCGTGCGCAGCGGGACGTAGGTGGTGCCGTCGAACTCGAAGGCTGGGTTGACGCCGTCGCAGCCGTAGAGCCGGATCGTCGAGGTGCTGCCGCTGAAGTTCGCGATCTCGGTCTCGACCCGGCCGCTGGGCAGCAGCGTGATCGCGCTCTGCGCGCCGCCGGCCTTGGCCTTCACCGCCGCGCTCACCAGCAGGTTCTCGTTCAGCACGAAGGTGCCGGTGACGCTGGCGAAGATGAGGCGCCCGCGCGCGTCGCCGGAGCCCCACGAGCCCGACTCGAGGACGACGCGCTTGACCACGCCCGTCGCGCCGCCGGCGCCAGTCACCGTCTGGCCTTCGCTGATCGCGGCGGTGCCGGTGTTGAACTCGAGTTGGTAGCCGAGGGCGACCGCCGTCCAGCCCGACGAGCTCGACTTGTAGAGCGCAAGCGCGGTCCCGCCGGCGTTGTTGCGCCAGGCATAGGCGACGCCGTTGTAG
>ERZ1645187.2621-NODE-2621-length-15655-cov-6.561859_pt1 | contig 15655 bp, 10 predicted proteins | sample MGYA00575352_ERZ1645187 | MGnify/ENA primary metagenome ERZ1645187 (study PRJEB40837, sample SAMN11349314) | freshwater sediment metagenome | isolation source: river sediment | host: Sediment | place: India: Wazaribad , New Delhi | collected 2017-02-21 ... | reverse complement strand
GGATTGTTGATCGGGATTGCCAGCATATCCACCAACTTGCCAACCTGCACCCCGCCAATATTGCCTGGTGCACATGTAAATGTTTCATCCAAAGAGTAGCCTTGAGATTGCAGAGTCAGGTGTTTGACCTCGCCATTGGTTCGATCGAGCAGATAGAGATCACGATTGAGTGCAATGATGTTGGTGACATTCATGCCAGGGAATAAGCCAGCGGCAAAAGCGGGCTTATAGATCAGCCGTTTTGCGCCATCCAACGCGTCCAGAGCCAGCCTCGCCCGTAGATATAAAGCGTTAACCTCTTCGGACTTTTGGTATGCCGCGGCTTTATCCAGCCATTCAATGGTCTGATTCCAACCTTCGCGCTTCAGTTCATCCGTTTGCATTTGCGCCGCGTTATTAGCAGAAGCCTCTGCCTGTGCCAGGTAGTAGCCATATTCGTTGCCCTGCCCCTGGGAGAGGTAGATGAAGGTGGTCAACGCCACCAACAGCAATGGCACCAGGATGGCGATCAGCCACTTACTCAGGGCGGAAAGCTCAGTCACAGGCTTGCCCTCTTCGCGTTTCTTCTCACCGCTTTTCTGGATGATTTCTTCTGTTTTATCTTCGACACCTTTCAAGAAACCCGCCCCTTTGGCAACAGTCTGCAAAGCACCGGTTTTGAACTGTTCCACGTCAAAAATTGGAGCGGACTGCGCCTCTTCTTTTCTTACAGGTTCAGCAGCAGGCTCTTGAGGGATGATAACTGGAGCTTCAGGTAACACGACAGGTTCTTCGTGTGGCGTTTCTGGCTTTTCGTCCGGCTTGGATTCCGGTTTGGCTTCTTGCGCGGCGGAAAGGTTGACCAAGGGCACGTTTCTAAACAGATCGTCTGCCAGCGAACCATTATCACCCTCCACCTCCGAAGGTTCCAGGACTTCCTCCGGCCAGACGATTTCCTGCGGTTCAACCACTTCTGGCTCGGTTGGTTCTTCATTTTCTTGAATTTCGGGAGTCGCTTGGACAGGCTTGGGGTCAAGGCGTGCTTTAAGGCTCAAGCCTTCGCCATAGGTCAGCCTGATGACGTCGGTACCGCCCAGGAATGGCACAAACTCGCCCAGGATGGTGGTGTCAGGTGAAAGGCGATCAGATGCCAACAGGTCCGCAGGTATTTCTTGAGCCAGCAGCACAAAATCGCCATCGGTTACCGCGGTCTGGAAAAACCGCGGATGCACCACCGAACTAAGCCCCAGCCCTCGTGGGTCAAGCTCCGTATCGAAAAGGTGTTCACGCCCGTCCTTCCGGATCAGCAGCGCTTCAGCCTTTCCGTTGATCCCCACAAACAGGGTCTCATGGTGGATCACGCCTATGAGCAGCGAGGTCGTCTGCCAGGTGTCTTTTTCCTGCAGCTGGCTATTGCCTGAGAGAAAGGTCTTGTTCAGGCTGTCAGCCAGACCGCGCATGGCATTCGTGACCGAACCACTTGTCTTGAAGAAGGCTAACGCCAGCTTGGCAAGAGTTTGATCCAACACTGCGTCGCTCAGACTAATGGCTTCTGACGGCCAGAGTTTGAGCAGCAGGCTATCCTCTTCGCGCCCACGCGCAGCGCCTTTACCTGCAGAAGCAGTAAGGAGCAGCCTGTGTTGGTGATTTTCAAATGAGTAAGTGGTCAGGTCAAATTTCATAGCGCACCTTTTAAATCAGCATTGATATTGCGTAATTTGAGGAGTACACAATTCATGCCAGAGGGTATAATCGGACACATGCAATTTTCACTGATCACCGATCCTGCCGAATGGCAGAGCCTCGAGGTTGAATGGCAAGCCCTCGTGGCTCAGACGCACCGCCCGTTGCCATTTCTCGAGTATTGGTATCAGAGCACCTGGTGGCAGACGCTTGGAGGTGGCGAGTGGTCGCACGAGTCCAGCCAGCTCCAGCTTATCATCGCCCGCCAGGACGGTCAGCTTGTTGGCGTAGCGCCGTTTTTCTTCTCGGAAAAGCCCGGCAACCCGCCCGCTTTGCGCTTCATCGGCCAGATTGAAGTTTCAGATTATCTTGATTTTCTCTGCCCGCTTTCGGATCTCCAGCCTTTTATCGTGGGCTTGCTGGACTTCATCAAAGTGGAACCTGGTTTGCTCTCACGCGATCTCGACCTGGCTAACTTCCAGGACGATTCACCCAGCCTCTCCATCTTGCGTGAACTCTGTGAACAAAAGGGGGTCCAATACACCAGCGAGGTTCTCCAGCCTTCTCCATTCATCCCTATGATGTCGGACTGGGAAGAATACCTTGCCTCGATCTCCAAAAAGCAACGCCACGAGATCCGCCGCAAGATGCGCAACGCTGACGCGCATTATTTAACGGATTGGTATGTTGTCACGGCGGAACACAACGTACAGGAAGAAATCCAAGCGTTAATTGACATGATGCGCACTGATCCCAGCAAAGTGGCGTTTCTGACTCCAGAAATGGAGAGTTTTCTCTCACAAACCACTGCCAGGGCATTGGAAGTTGGGCAATTGTTTCTTTCTTACCTGACTTTTGATGGAGGAAGGGCGGCTGCCTATCTCTCTTTCCTGGCTGGGAACAAGCTTTGGGTCTACAACTCGGCCTGGGATCCGACCTACAGCTGCTGCTCGCCTGGATGGGTGCTGCTGGCAAAAGTGATCAACTGGGCAATCGAAAATGGATTGACCGAGGTCGACATGATGCGTGGCGATGAGGTCTATAAATACCGTTTTGGTGGGATAGACCGTCATGTTGTCTCGTTTAAAACTTCTTTGAATTAACCCATTAATTCCCAAGTAAATATCTAACGCAATATTAACGGGGTACAGGTATCCTTTTCTTGACGAGGGTAATCCTCGCATGGTAACATTAAGAAAACTTGTTTTAGCACTCTCTGGTCGAGAGTGCTAATTATGAAATAACAACATGATTGAGCTGACTTCGCGACAAAAAATTATCCTTTCGCTGATCGTGCATGAGCATACGCGCACGGCTCAGCCCGTCGCGTCGAAAACTCTGATCGAAGACTTTGGCTTACAGATCAGCTCTGCCACAGTGCGCAACGAGATGAACACGCTCACCGAGCTTGGTCTCATCCGTCAGCCACACACTTCCGCAGGGCGCGTGCCAACCGAGGAAGGTTATCGCTTTTTTGTCAGCAACCTTGTGCAGCAAACTGCCCTTCCCACTGCCACTCGCAATACGATCACACACCAGTTTTACCAATCACGGCGTGGTCTGGACCACTGGCTGCCGCTGGCTGCCTCAGTGCTGGCAAACCAAAGCCAGGCGGTCTCGCTTGTGACTGCCCCTCATTCGGAGAGAATTGCGTTTAAGCACATCGAACTGATCTCAACCCGGGGTTCACAGGTGCTGATGGTGCTGGTGCTCCTTGGCGGTGAGATCCGCCAGCAGATCCTCTCTCTGGATGAAGTCTACAGCCAGGAGTCTCTTTCGCGGACTGCGAATCATTTTAACCAGGAACTCGAGAACAAGTCGCTTCATCAAATCGAAGTGCTTGAAGCCAGCGCCGATCCCCTTGTGCAGCAAATCTTAGCTGCCATCCTGGATCAAATGCACCTTTCCGAACAGCTTGTGACCGGTGAGCTCTTCCTTGATGGGCTTTCAAATGTTCTTTCAACTCCCGAGTTCACCACGCTCAACCAGGAGCGATCACCTCTGCGTTTGCTCGAGGAACGTCCCATGCTCAATGACCTGTTCTCGCGCACGGTCCTGACTGAAGATATCGGCGGCGTGCAAGTGCTGATCGGCGGCGAGGGCACGTGGCAGGAACTACGTGACTGCTCGGTCATCCTGACCCGTTACGGCATCCAGGACCAGCTTTCCGGCATGCTTGGCATCCTTGGTCCAATGCGCATGCCTTACGGTCATGCCATTAGCGCGGTTCGCTTCGTGGCGGATTTACTCTCCGACCTGGTTACCGACACGCTGATCGACTAAGACAAGCTGTTATGAAAATATTTTTGAGGAAGAAAATGACTGAAGATACTGAAAACAAAAATGAAACTCTCCTGCCAGAAGAAGTGACGCCCGATTTGGCGACATTAAAAGCGGAGATCGCAGACCTGCAAAAGCAAAATGAAGACTATCTCGACAGCCTCCAGCGTGAACGAGCCAGTTTTGCTAACTACAAACGCCGCATCGACCTGGACAACGCCAGTTACGCTGAGAGGTTGCTCGGGGAACACGTCAAGTTCTTCCTGCCGGTTGCCGATGACCTGGAGCGTTCGCTCCAACACCGCCCCGAAGATCCTGACTGTGCCAGTTGGATCTCAGGAATTGAGCTGATTCTTCAGAAACTGCTCAAGACACTTGCAGCCAAGGATGTGCGTCCCCTGGACTTGAAGCCTGGCGACATGTTTGACCCCAACACACAGGAAGCCGTCACCCACGAAGATAACGACACATATACCGATGGACAAATTATTGAAGTTGTCCAGACCGGTTATCAAATCAAAGATCGCGTCATCCGACCCGCCCTGGTCAGAGTCGCAAAATAGGAGTAATCATGGGAAAAATTATTGGTATCGATCTCGGAACTACAAACTCAGTCGCAGCCGTCATGATGGGCGGAGAACCTGTCGTCATTCCTTCAGCCGAAGGTGAACGCCTGGTGCCCTCCGTGGTGGCAGTCAATAAAAACTCTGAGCGTTTGGTGGGGCGTGTTGCCCGAAACCAGGCGATCATCAACCCTGAAAACACGATCTTCTCGATCAAACGTTTCATGGGTCGTCGGGCAGAAGACCCCGAAGTCCAGCGTGCCAAAGCCCATGTGCCCTACCAGATCAACAAAGCCCCCAATGGCGATCTGCGTGTGCTGATGGGCGGTAAAGATTACACTGCGCCTGAAATTTCCGCCATGATCCTGGGCAAAATCAAGCGCGACGCGGAAGCCTACCTCGGTGAGCCCGTCACCCAGGCAGTCATTACCGTGCCGGCGTATTTTAACGACACTCAGCGCAATGCCACCAAAGACGCAGGCAAGATTGCCGGTCTCGAAGTGCTGCGCATCATCAACGAACCCACCGCCTCTTCCCTGGCATACGGGCTCGACAAGAAAGAAAAAAACGAAACCATCGCTGTGTATGATCTCGGCGGCGGCACCTTTGATATTTCCATTCTTGAAGTCGGGGACGGCGTCTTCCAGGTGAAATCCACCTCGGGCGACACTTTCCTCGGCGGCGATGATTTTGACCAACGCATCATCGACTGGCTTGCGGATGAATTCAAACGCGAGAACGGTATCAACCTGCGCGAAGATCGCCAAGCGTTGCAGCGCCTCAAGGAAGCGGCTGAACGCGCGAAAATCGAGCTTTCCACCACCATGCAGGCAGAGATCAACCTGCCCTATATCACCGCTGACGCTTCCGGACCCAAACACCTCGTTACCACGCTCACCCGATCAAAACTTGAGCAATTGACCGGCGAGTTGATCCAGAAGTCGATGAAGCCCGTCCAGCAAGCGCTCAGCGATGCCAACCTGAAACCCTCCGATATCGACGAAGTGGTTATGGTCGGCGGTATGACCCGCATGCCCGCGGTTCAGGAAGCCGTGCGCAAATACTTCGATAAAGAGCCCCATAAGGGTGTCAACCCGGACGAAGTTGTGGCAGTCGGCGCAGCCATCCAGGCAGGTGTGCTTGGCGGCGAAGTGAAGGACATTCTCCTGCTCGACGTGACTCCCCTGACGCTCTCCATCGAGACCCTGGGCGGAATTGCCACGCCTCTGATCAAACGCAACACCACCATCCCCACCCGTGAGAGCCAGGTGTTCTCAACTGCTTCAGACAGCCAGACCCAGGTGGAAATCCACGTTTTGCAGGGTGAACGCCCAATGGCTGGCGATAACAAGTCGCTTGGCAAATTTACACTCGACGGCATTCCAGCTGCCCCACGCGGCGTGCCCCAGATTGAAGTCACCTTCGACATCAACGCCAATGGCATCCTGGAAGTCACGGCCAAAGATAAAGCCACAGGTCGCCAGCAGAACATCACCATCACCGCGTCGTCTGGCTTGAGCGAGACTGAAGTGGAACAAATGCGCAAGGATGCAGAAACTCACGCCGAGGAAGATCGCAAACATCGCGAACTGATCGAAGCCCGCAACACCGCTGACAATGCCGTTTACTCCTCCGAAAAGACCCTTTCCGATCTTGGCGCAAAAGTGCCTGCAGAGCTGAAATCGCGCGTTGAAGCTGAAGTTGCCAAAGTCCGCTCCGTACGCGACCAGGACGACCCCAACGCGATCAACAGCGCCGTGGAAGCGCTGATGAAAGTTTTGCAGGAAGTCGGGCAGGCTGCCTACAGCCAGACTCAGACCGAAGCTCCTGATCAGACCCAGAAGGACGCTGGACAAAATCCCCAGGATGACGGGGATGTGGTTGACGGCGAATTTCACCACGCGGATTAGTTAAAACAGTTTAAAATACATCCCTGGTAGTGACACTACCAGGGATTTGGTCTAAATAGCGAATGACAAATAAAAGAGATTATTACGAAGTATTGGGTGTGTCCCGTTCTGCCAGCGCGGATGATATCAAGAACGCGTTCCGCAATTTGGCGCGCAAGTATCACCCCGATGTCAACAAGGCTGAAGACGCCGAAGAAAAGTTCAAAGAAATAAATGAGGCTTATGGCGTTCTAAGCGATCCAGATAAACGCGCGGCTTATGATCGTTATGGCTTCCAGGGCGTAAATACCAACGGCATGCCCGATTACTCCACCATGGACCTCTCGGACCTGTTTGACCTTTTCGGTCTGGGTGGGTTTGGCGGTTTTGGCGGCTTTGGTGGCACTTCCCGCCGCAGCCGCAACGCGCCCCGTCGTGGCGCCGATCTCAGCACGCGCCTAAAGCTAACCTTTGAAGAGGCAGTTTTTGGCACGGAAAAAGAAGTTGACATCACCCGCAACGAGAAATGCTCCGTTTGCTCCGGTTCTGGGGCCGAACCAGGTTCAAGACCTGTTACCTGCCAGACCTGTAAGGGTGCGGGCGAAGTCCGCCAGGTGCAGCAGACCTTCCTTGGTCAGATGGTGCAAGTTGTCACCTGCCCCACCTGCGGAGGACGCGGTGAAATGATCGAAAAGCCCTGCTCCAACTGCCGCGGCACCGGGCTGGAACGCAAGACCACCCGCAAGAAAGTCAACATCCCCGCTGGGATTGATAACGGCAACCAGGTTCGCATGATTGGCGAAGGTCAGCCAGGCGCTAATGGCGGTCCGAATGGTAATTTTTACATCGAAATCGAGGTTGCTCCGCATGATTACTTCCGGCGGAATGGCAACGACATTTTGCTCGATCTCGATATCAACATGGCTCAGGCAGCCCTTGGAGATGAGATCACCATCCCCACCCTTGATGGCGACGTAAAATTGCGCATTCCGCCGGGCACCCAACCCGGGCGCGTTTTCCGCCTCAAGGAAAAAGGCGTTCCGATCCTCCAGAGGACCGAACGCGGAAACCAGATGGTGACTGTCAACGTTCAAATCCCAACCACGCTGACTGATGAACAGGAACAGCTGCTCAAGACCCTTGGCAAAACCATGGGCACGGATGTCAAAATCCAGGAGCGCAGTTTCTTTGAAAAACTAAAGGATGCCTTCAGTGGATAAACCTCAAGCCTGGCTCGAAGCCTCAATGATCTGCAGTGGAGAATTAGCCGAAGCCGTGGCCGAGGTGTTCTCGCGGTTTTCCCCCGACGGGGTCGTGATGAACAGCGTCACCCAATATGATGCCCTTGGTCACGAGGAGATCCCTACGGGCGATATGCAGGTTGTGGCCTATTTTCCGCAGGATGAACAAACTGAAGCGATCCGCCGACAGCTTGAAGAGTCTATCTGGCATATGTCCCAGATTGCCCCGCTCGGATCGATTGAATACAAGCTCGTTGTCGATCAAAACTGGATGGAAGCATGGAAAGCCAACTACAAGCCGCTCAAGATTGGACGTAACCTGATCGTTTTGCCAGCCTGGGTGGACCCGGCTTTGGCAGAGAACCGCATTCCGATCATCATCTCTCCCGATATGGCGTTTGGCACCGGCACGCATCCCTCCACCCAGCTTTGCATGCTTGCGCTTGAGAAGTACGGCGTCAAAGAAATGGATGTGATCGATATCGGCACCGGAAGCGGAATTTTGTCCATTGAAGCTGCCAAACTCGGGGCTAACCGCATCCTGGGCGTGGATAACGACCCTGAGGCAATTCCCTCGGCAATCAATAATGCTGCATTAAATGGCGTGGCTGACAAGATCATTTTCGAAGTCGGGACGCATACTGATGTTCTCAGCCGCAAGGACGGGCTCAATCAATCCCCTCGGGTCATCGCCAACATCCTCTCGCCAATCCTGGCAAACATGCTTTCCACAGGTCTGGCGGACCTGGTAGCCCCATCCGGTTTGCTCTTTTTGGGCGGTGTGCTCGAGCACCAGGCGCAAGCGTTGGCAGATCTTGCCCGCAGCCTGGGTTTGAGCTTGCGCGAAACCCTCCACCAGGAAGATTGGGTCGTACTCGTCCTGCATAAACCTGCTGATTAGCCCTCAATATAGAGGAGAAACAACCTGAATTAACCATATTGAATTCCGAGACGAACTCATTCCGGATGCTTCGCCCCGACAGCAAAACCACATCATGTAGGCGGATTGAGCAATCCAGCACACTACTTTTTTGTTGGGTCCAATCCCATCCTTGAGTCATAAACAAGAATTCGCGGTTTCCCTTCCCCTTTCACGGGGTTGATTAACAGTTGTATAATTATTTTTTGCTAACCTGGCGCAGAAACATACCACCAGAAGCGACTACAAACCAACTCTGCTGACCTCTTTTTGAGGAACTATATTAGAAAGGGCATTGGCCATCTATGTCTTCAATGAATCCAGCTGTAAGCCCCCATCCTTTCAAAAACCGCGTATTTTCAGTCCTAAGTAACCGCTGGTTTTTCCTGGGAGTCAGCGTACTGATCGTAAGTATTATCCTGATGGTGACGCTCGACATGCAGCTTTACGCGGTCTCTATGGCTGCAGGTTTGATGGGCATTGCGTTGGCGGCCTATTTCATCCTGCGCATTACGCTTCGCCCGGTTAAGTCCGAAAGCATGGCAGCTGCTGCAGCGGATATTCGGAATGGTGCAAAAACCTACCTGACGCGACAGATAAAGACAATATTGATGGTCACGCCTTTCTTTGCGGCGTTACTATATTGGATCCTGGACTGGAAAGCGGCGGTCACCGCTGTTTTTGGCGTCCTGACCTCATTGCTGGCATCCTATATTGGCATGAGCGTCAGCGTGCGGACCAACGTGCAGACCGCTGATATCGCCAACGAGGGTAAGCGCAGTCCTTTCCGTATTGCACTGTTTGGCGGCTCGGTTATGGGTTTCTGCATCACAGGTTTGAGCCTCATCGTTCTTTCCGTTCTTTTCAGCATTTTCAAAGACCCCAACTCGCTGATCGGTTTTGCTTTTGGCGGTGGTTTGGCAGCTCTGTTTGCCCAGATTGGTGGTGGAATCTTCACCAAATCCGCGGATATCGGCGCGGACCTGGTGGGGAAGATCGAAGCCAACATCCCCGAAGATGATCCTCGCAACGCGGCAGTCATCGCCGACCTGGTAGGCGATAACGTTGGCGACTGCGCGGGTCGTGGCGCCGACCTCTTCCAGACCTTCAGTGATGACCTGGTCACCGGGTCCATCGTGGCGGTCGCTATGACTTCGGTTTACGGAATGAAGGGCATTTTCTTCCCCTTCTTGATGCAGAGCGTGGGTATTTTCGCATCTGCGATCGGCATTTTCGCCAGCCGGGAATGGAAACCCGGCATGTCTCCTTCGACACAATTCAATATTGGCTTATTTGTGAGTTCCATTTTGAGCATCGCTGGCGCGATGATTATGTCGCTTGTGCTGTTGGACAGCTGGATCATTGCCATTGCAGCCACACTGGGCGTCGTGATAACCACGGTGGCTTCAGTGAGCACGCGCTATTACGCCGGCATGGAAGGCAAACCGGTCAAGAATATTGCCAAAGCCTCCAACCGCGGCGCTGCGCTGAACCTGATCACCGGCATCGCATACGGTTTGCAGAGCCCGGTATTGCCCGTGGTTGTCCTGATGGGGGTGGTTATCGGTATTTACACTCTCTCGGGCAACAGCCTGCTGGCTTTGGTTGGGGTCAACATCGGAACTGACTTGCTGATCACATTCATCATGGCTGCGGACGCATTTGGACCAATCGTGGATAACGCCGCAGGGATTGCCGGAATGGCCTCGGCAGAGCGGCATGTGGTTGATAAGCTTTCGAGGCTCGACTCGGTGGGCAACACGATGAAAGCAATCACCAAAGCCTACGCCATGATCTCCGGAACCGTGACTGCCTTCGTCATCTTCCTGACCTTTTACAAGTTGGCGGGTATTGACTCGATCGATGTCACCACGCCGTTCAACCTCAGTTTCCTGTTCATCGGGGTCTGCCTGCCATTCCTGATCGCCTCCCTGGTGATTGGCTCAACCGCGAAAACCGCTGAAAAGATGGTGGACGAGGTGCGCGACCAATTCGATAAAAATCCAGATATCATCAAGGGCACAGCCAAACCAGATTACTCTCACTGTATCGACATCGCTACTCGTAACGCCTTGCGGGAGATGATCCTGCCGAGCGCGATCAGCGTGCTCGTGCCGCTTGCGATTGGCTTTGCCTTTGGGATGAACGCGTTGGGAGCTGTTTTGGTGGGCTCGGTAGCCTGCTCGGCACTTTTGGGACCCTTCTTCAACAACACGGGCACCGCTTTTGACAATGCCAAGAAAACCATCGAGGGATTGGAATTATCACGCGGCACTCCTGAGCACATCGCGGCAGTGATTGGCGATACTGTTGGAGATTCTCTGAAGGATGTCGCCGGACCCTCCACCCTGATTTTCATGAAGTTGATCGGAATGGCTTCGTTGCTGATCGTACCGCTGATCAAGTAAAAACGAAATGTAATTTGGATGGATTACTTTTTTAGAAGAAATGCGAGGGGAAGTAACCGGTCACGTTGACCGCGTTGTTCTCGATAAAGAAAGCCTTCGGATCCAAATCAAGCACGCCCCGGCGCAGGCGGATCAGTTCATATTTTGATACCACCGTGTTGATAACGATAAAATCCGTGTCGGTGTAAGCGCCTTTGCCATCCCAATATGTCGCGCCGCGTTGAATCTCCTGCGTGATGAAAGGCAGGATTTTTCGATTCCGGGTGATAACCATCACGTTGATCTTCACATTCTGATAGTGGGTGCGGTCCATCATAAAGGCATAAATGAGGGTGAAAATCACCGAATAGACCATGATGAGCGGCGGATTCATGAAGAGAGCATAGCCGTAAACGACCAGGCTGATGAACAGACCCACCCTGCCAACACTGAAATTGTTGTGCTTCATGCTGATATACACACCCAAAATGTCCGCTCCTCTGGAGGAGCCGCCGGCTCTCAAACACAGACCAGCCCCAAAGCCAGCCAACGCGCCACCCAACAGGCAAACCGTGAGCAAATCATTTAGTTCTGGAAATAACTTGCGGATCGGGATGAGAGACAATGCCAACGTGATCACGGCGATGGAGACAATCGTCTTCAGCATAAATCTTCGGTTGACCACTTTGTATGAGATCAACAGCAGAGGCAGGTTAATACCTAACAGGATCACACCTGTCAGTGAACCCAACCTTGGGATAACCCTTTGAAGCAGTTCAAGGATGATCTTCGCGATACCGGTAAGATTGCCGATGTACAACCCTGCCGGGATCACCAGCAGGTTGATCGTCGCCGCGTAGAGCAGGCTGCCAAAAATGACCAGGCAGTAATCCCACAGTTCGCTCTTAAAATCAGGTTCTTTCAGGACCTGATTCCTCTCACGTTTGGATGTTTTTGTCTTTCCCTCTGCGTGTTTTTTGGTGCTCGCCTTACGAGTGGAAAAGTGAAGCCCCATCAGTTCGCGATCGGGTAAAGTCGGTAGCTTACGGTTTGCCAGGTCAGGTTGTTCGATGTAATTCATACGACTCAATCTTACTCGAGGTGGGCACCTTTGAACAAGACCGCGATATTTCCAACCAAGACAGATCAGTCTTTCGCAGGATAGCCGGTGATATCCTGGATCTCTTTGTAAAGCGGCGCAAGCCGGTCGTACATTTTCAGGTACACGCGATTGTAAAGCTCATCGTAAAGCTTGTGGTTCTCAGGGTCTGGCTCGAAGGTGCGATTTATGCGGGTCATCTCCGCCACCGCGCTTTCAAACGAAGGCTGCAGCTTCAAACCGACAGCAAGATCCATGGCTGCTCCGAGCCCGCTGGCTTCATAAACATGCGGGCGGCTGACCGGCATGCCGAAGATATCAGCAGTCAATTGGGCGGCAGCGTCGCTTTGCGAGCCTCCTCCGGCTACGCGCACCTCTGTGATAGGCACGCCGCTGCGCTTGGTGGTGCGTTCCGCGCCTTCCCGCAGGGCATATGCCAGCCCCTCTAAAATTGCACGGTAGATATGCGCGCGGGTATGCACCCCACCAAAGCCAATCGTCGCTCCCTTGGCGTCTGGTCCTGGAGATTTTAAACCAGGCGCCCAGTAAGGCTGCAGCATCAGCCCCATGGACCCGGCAGGTACGGAATGAACCAGATCATCAAATAATTCTTCTGGCACCACTCCTCGCGTTTCAGCCAATCGCTGCTCGTTGTGACCAAATTCCCGTAAGAACCAGGAGACCATCCAGTAACCTCTGAAAAGCTGGATCTCCAGGGAATACGAGCCTGGTACAGCCGCTGGATAAGGCGGGATCAGAGGGACCACTTCGATGTAGCGTTGGTGGATGGTATTAATCGTTGCGGCGGTCCCATATGAAAGACAGCAGATATTTGATGCGAGCGTGCCCGTGCCAAGCACTTCGCAAGCCTTGTCCGCAGCGGCAGAGATCAGCGGTAAACCAGCTGGAATCCCGGTTTCTTCCGAAGCCTGGGTTGTCACTTCGCCGAGCAGACCCGCAGGAGGAACCAGGTCGATCAGCATTTCAGGGTCGACTGGAACGGCTTTCCACTTCCAGTCGAATTTGCCAGCCCAGGCGTGTTTTTTATAGTCGAAAGGCAAATGAGCCACCTGGCAACCGGTTGAGTCGAGATAATTGCCTGTCATGCGGTGGGTCAGATAACCAGAGAGCAGCACAATCTTCGCGGTTTTGCTCCATATCTCTGGCTGGTACTTGCGGATCCAATTGGTTTTGGCTTCCGACTGTAAATAGCGTATAGTATCCATCATGCCCGAGACGGTAAAGATCACCCCCCAGATGCCGCTTACGTTCGGCAGACCTGCTGTTCGGCGTTGGTCGGACCAATGGATGGCAGGGCGCAGCGGATTGCCCTCCTGATCGAGGTTGATCAGGACGTTTCGCTGGGTCGTAATCGCCACCCCGGCAATCTGTTCCTTGTCCACACCGGGCATTGACCAAAGCTGCTGGCAGGCTTCGCACAGGATCTCCCAAAACTTGCTTGGCTCAAGCTCCGCCCAACCAGGTATTGGCGAACTATACGCTGGCAAAGGAACCCGGGCTTTAAAGAGCAAATTACCTTGCAGATCGAAAATCAATGCCCGGGTCGATTGCGTGCCAACATCGATGGCCAGCAGGTGTTCTTTTGCCATTTACGCCTCCAAATCCTTACCCAAGCGTTTCTCTCTCTGCGCCGGGCTCATATCCAGCCCAAGTGTACCACCAGGGTTCATGATGTTGTTCGGGTCAAAGTGCTTTTTTAGCAACCGGATCACGTCCATCTGGTCTTTGCCGATCTGGTCTTCAAGCCATGGGGCGGTTGCTTTGCCAACCCCATGATGATGGCTGATGGAAGCCCCAGATTTCGCGATCGCCTCAAGTATGCCATATTGCAGGTCAAGATACTCGCGAATTGTGTCGATTTTTGCGATGAAAATGAAATAAAGGTTGGCGCCCTGGGGATAAGAATGAGAAATGTGGGTCATGCAGATGGTGTTCGGCCTGGACTTCACGAAGGATCTCACGTCCTGGTGGACTTTGGGCATTTGCGACCAGGTCACACCACATTCGAGCGTGTCAATCAAGACGCCGTAATCCTGCAAATCTTCCCGCAAGTAAGGGTCGGTGAAACGCCCTTTTTCCCAGGTCTTGGTTACGCCGGCAAAGCTGAGTTCAAATGCCCCATACTTCCTGAAGATCCGGCGCATTTTTCGGTCCATGTTGCTGCAAAAGTCTTTCTCGCCATCGGTGAAACCGAGCATGAGGCACTTTTGCATAGGTTTATATCCCAGTTTTTGCAGGATGGTATCAGCGATACTACCTTCAATGTGATACTGCTTCATCATGATATCGGTTTCTTCGGGATCCGAGATACGGAAAACCGATGGGTAACCAAATTCCCCCTGCATCACTTCCCGGCTGGCAGCCTGTGCATCCTCCCAGTTGCGGAACATGTAGCTGAAGCGCTTGCGGTTCTCGGGCTGCCAATGACAGATTTTCAAGGTAACTTTTGTAAGAATACCAAAGGTGCCTTCGCCACCCATCATCACCTGGTCAAAATCCGGCCCGGTTGCAGCCCGGGGATGCGGGCAGGTCTTGAAGACCCCGCGGGGTGTGACATATTCCTGGTCGAGCACCATGTCTTCGATTTTGCCGTAATAGGTGGAGTTTCGCCCCGCTCCGCGTGTGACCACCCACCCGCCCACACTGGAATATTCGAAGGATTGCGGGAAGTGCCCAACCGTATAATTCCGTTTCGCGCCCAGTTTTTCTACCGCGTTTTGCAGCAGATCTTCAAGCTTTGGTCCCCACATACCCGCCTCGACTGTGACGGTCTGGTCAATTCCGTTCAGGCTTACCAGCCGGTTCATGTGGACTGACATGTCGATGCAGATGCCGCCCTTGGTGGCTTCGTAACCACGGGTGACAGATGAACCACCGCCGAATACGTAAATTGGGATAAAATGCTGGTTGGCGTAGGACACAATTGCTTCGATCTCAGCCTGTGAACGGGGAGCAACCACCACATCAGCAATGTTTTCGACGATTTTGCGCCTCAAGCGTAACGCGTCGATCATCCCCTGCCCGTAAGAGCGCTTGACCCTGGTGTAGGTGTCGGTTTTCAGATTCTCTTCTCCGCAGGTTTGAGACAGGAACGCGAGATGCTCCGCAGCCAAAGATACCGGAACGGTATCTTCAACCTGTTCAAGACCGAAATCACCAGGCTTGGAGAGCAGTTCCTTGGTCAGCCCATACCGATCCATGATCAACTTGGTCAGACCGCTGTTTGGATGCTTGTAGGCAGCTGGATCGCCCCACTTGAAGATAGAGCGCCAACTTCCTCCAGGAGCTGGATCTTCGTACCACGCTGGAACAAACTTCTCTTTTTTTGCCATTATTTCTCCTGTTTCAGATAGTTTTCCGGGTTGGGGCTGTAAGCCTGGTTATAGATTGTTTTATAACGGGATATCTCGCTTTGCCACTCCTCATCACTCCAGGGCAACTCACTCCCAGCGAGCGCTTTTACTTTTTCGAGCACCCCCATGCCCCCTTCAGGCAGCAACATTCCCAGTCGGGTGCGGCGCAACAACAAGTCGTCCAGATGTTCCACCATGCCAAACCGGGCATTGAAGGTTACCTCAGCCCAGTGAGCGTTAA
>ERZ1645187.2620-NODE-2620-length-15657-cov-35.022048_pt1 | contig 15657 bp, 17 predicted proteins | sample MGYA00575352_ERZ1645187 | MGnify/ENA primary metagenome ERZ1645187 (study PRJEB40837, sample SAMN11349314) | freshwater sediment metagenome | isolation source: river sediment | host: Sediment | place: India: Wazaribad , New Delhi | collected 2017-02-21 ... | reverse complement strand
CCGACGGTGTCGCCGTTGCGCTGGGCCTCGGACGCCTCCTCGAACTTCGCGGCCGCCTGGTCCAGCAGCTTGCGCACCTGGGCGTTCACCGAGCCGGTCGGCTCAGTGGGCTCCGAAGGCTCCTCCGGCTCCTCGGGCTCCGTCGGCGTCACCTCGTTCGCCACCCCGAGTACGTCGGCGATCGCCCCGCGCAGCGTCGTGTCGATGCCCACCTGGCCCCCGTAGGAGACCAGCACGAAACTCAACAGCGGGTACGACGACTCCTCGGCGTCGCGGGCGGCGTACAGCGGCTGCACGTACATCAGCCCCTCCCCCACCGGCAGCGTCAGCAGGTTGCCGTAGCGCGGGTCGATGCCACCCTGGTCGAAGGAGAACAGCTCGTCGCGGACCTCCTCATCGGAGGCGATCTCGTTGGCCACGTTGGCTGGACCGTTCGTCCGCTCATCGGTCAGCTCCAGCGCCTGGATCTTCCCGTACTCGTCGCTGGTCGCGTCACTGTTGACCGAGACGAAGGCCGCCAGGTTGTTCTTGCCCCGCGGCACATACACCGACGACAGGCTCCAGACCTGCTCAGAGCTGACGGTCTCTCCCGGCTGCTGGTTGAGGAAGAACCGGTACGGCGGCTGCAGCTGCCCCTCGGCGTTGGGGTCCTCGGGCACCTCCCACCGGTTGTTGTTCGCGTACCAGTCCTTGGCGTCCTCGACGTGGTAGCGGGCGAACTGGAAGCGCTGCGCCTTGAACATGTCCTCGGGGTAGCGCAGGTGCGACATCAGCGACTCGGGCATCTCGCTGCGGTCCAGCACCGTGTCGGGGAAGACACCGCGCCACGCCTGCAGGATCGGGTCGCTCTCGTCCCAGGCGTACAGCCGCACCGTGCCGTCGAAGGCGTCCACGGTCGCCTTCACCGCGTTGCGCACGTAGTTGACCTCGTCGGTCGGCAGCGTCTGGAAGGACGGCGCCGCCTGCAGCGAGTCGTCCGTCATGTCCTCGAAGGACTCCTTCTGCGACAGGGGGTACTGGTCGGTGGTCGTGTAGCCGTCCAGGATCCACTGGATCCGCCCGTCCACCACGACCGGGTACGGGTCGGCGTCCACGGTCAGCCACGGCGCCACCTTCTCCACCATGGTGCGCGGGTTGCGGTCGTAGAGGATTCTGCTGTTCTCGTTGACCCGAGACGACAGCAGCAGGTTCGGCTCGCCGAACTTCACGGCGTACAGCAGCTGGTTGAAGAAGCCGCCCACGGGCACCCCGCCGACGCCGTCGTAGGTGGTGGTCGGGCTGGACCCCTCCTCGCCCTGCGGCAGGTCGAGCTCCACGTCCTTGCCGTCGGGGGCCTTGCCGACGATCGAGTACGACGGGCTCTGCTCGCCGAAGTACACCCGCTGCTCGAAGGGCTCGTCGCCGAGCTCGCTCAGCTGGCTCTGGTTGGCCTCCTGGCCCTCGGCCCACTGGATGCTGCTGGCCTGGCTGCGGTTGTCGGCCGGACGCTGGTTGGCGTACGCCGCGATCATCCCCGTGCCGTGGGTGTACACCGTGTGCAGGTTGGCCCAGTTCTGGCTGCTGCGCTCCAGGCCGTCCTGGTCCAGCTCCCGTACGCCGAGCACCATCGCCCGCTCCACCCCACCGAGCAGGTAGCGGTCCACGTCGAGCACGTCGGCCACCGAGTAGTGGGCGCGCACCTGCTGCTGCTGCTCGAACGTCTGCTTGACCAACTTGGGGTCCACCAGCGGCACCGAGGAGGTCGCGGCATCGAGCTCGGCCAGCTCGGCGTTCAGGTCCGGGTTGCTGGTGTACGCCGTCACCTCGACGTCGTCGATGTCGTACGCCGCCCGGGTCGCCGCGATGTTCTTCTCGATGTACGGCGCCTCCTTGTCCGGCTCGCTCGGCGAGACCTGGAACCGCTGCACCACACTCGGCCAGATCAGCCCCAGCAGGATCGCCGAGAGCGCCAGCAGCGCCACCCCGACCGACGGCAGCACCCAGGTCCGCCGCCAGATGTTGAGGAAGAACAGGATCGCGCAGATCACCGCGATGCCGAGCAGGATGTTCTTGGCCGGCAGCACCGCGTTGTCGTCGGTGAAGCTCATCCCGGTGAAGATGGAGCCGTTCTCGTTCAGCAGGTCGAACCGGTCCAGCCAGTAGTCCACGGCCTTGGCCAGCACGAAGACGCCCAGCAGCGCGGAGAACTGCGCCTGCGCCGCCGGGGTCAGCCGGTCGCGCGGGATCTGCAGGCGGATGCCGCCGTACAGGTAGTGCACCAGCGCGGCGGCCATAAGGCTGATCACCGCGACCGCCATCGCGAAGTCGACCACGTAGTGCCACCAGGGCAGCTCGAAGACGTAGAAGCTGACGTCGCGGTTGAAGAACGGGTCCTTGGTCCCGAACGGCACCGAGTTGCGCCACAGCGCGAACTCGCGCCACTGGCCGGCCGCCGAGGCGCCGGCGAACAGGCCCATCACCCCCGAGGCGCCGCCGAGCAGCCACCCCTTGATCGGGCTGATCGCCTCGCGGTACCGCTCCAGGCTGTCCTGCTCCAGCGACGCGGGGCGGAAGTAGGGCCGGAACCGGTAGGCCAGGTACATGTTCAGCGCCACGGCCCCGCCCATCACGGTGCCGAAGACCAGGAACAGCCCGATCCGGGTCCACACCAGCGTGGAGAAGACCTGCTCGTAGCCGAAGGAGTCGAACCACAGCCGCTCGGTCCAGAACGCCGAGAAGGCCGTGAGGGCCAGGAACGAGACCAGCAGCACCGCCGCGGTGATCACCAGCGCCCGGGACCGCCGGTTGGCCGGCGGCGGGGCGACCGCCGCGCTCTCGGGGCGGCCGTACATGCCACTCACGGGGTCTCCTCCTCCAGGGTGCCGCGTAGCAGCTCGATCAGGCCGGGCACCAGCTCGGTGCCGTCGACCACCGACTGCTCGTCGTCGTGGGCGCGCAGCCGCAGGGCGCAGTACGTCGACCCGGTGCGCGTCACCCCGGCCACCATCCGCACCTCCTGGCGCAGCGGGTGCTCGTTGGCGAACGCCGCCGCCTCAGCGGCATCCTCCGGGATCTGGTCGTCGATCTCAGGGGGCAGCACCAGCCGCTCGATCACCACCGCGCAGCCGTCCACGTTGGGCGGCCAGACGATCTCCTCCAGCACCGCCTCCACCGCCTCGTCGGCGGGCAGCTCCTGCTCGATCGGGGTCAGCGCACCCGGGGCCAGCGCCGCCAGCGCGGCGGCGTCGTCCAGCTCCAGCGCGGCCGCCAGCTCGGGCTCGTCGGCCACCAGCCGCACGGTCTCGACCAGTGCGTACATCCGCGCCGGTTGGTCCCAGCCCGCCTCGGCCACGTGCGACTCGATCTCGCGGACCACTCCGGCGAGCACGACGTCGTGCTCCTCGGTCGCCGGGATCTGCTCGTTCACTGACTCTCGCTCTCATCCGTCTCGCAGCTGGGCAGGTCGGTGTCCGGGTCCTCGGCCCACGCCTCGATCGTCTCGACCGCCACATGCATCGTCTCTGCCCGCACCAACTCCATGTCGCCGCGCGGGGCCAGCAGCGCCTCCTTGCAGTTGCCCGGCGGCACCAGGAAGATCTCGGCCCCGGTGTCGCGGGCCGCGGCGATCTTCTGCTGGACGCCCCCGATGGCCCCCACGTTGCCCTCCTCGTCGACGGTGCCGGTGCCGGCGACCACCTGTCCCCCGGTCATCGAGCCCGGCGTCAGGGTGTCGTAGATCGACAGCGCGAAGACCAGCCCGGCGCTGGGTCCGCCGATGTTGGGGTCGACCTGGACGCTGACGTCGAAGGGGAACCGGTAGCCCGGCCCGGGCGCGATGCCCACCCGCTTGTCGCCCTCGACCATCTTGGGCGTGACCAGCACCAGCTTCTCCTTGCCGCCGCGCAGGATCACGAACTCCAGCGGCTCGTCCACCGCGGCGGCGTCGACCGCGGTCACCACGTCCTGGGCGGTGGTGATCTCGGTGCCGCCGACCTGCAGCAGGATGTCGCGCACCTTCAGCAGCCCGTCGGCGGGCAGCCCCTCGGTGACCTGGAGCACCTCGACCACCTCGGAGACCTCGTAGCCCAGCTCGGTCAGGGCCAACGCCGTGGCGGTGTCCTGGGAGGAGGTCATCTGCATCGCCGACTCGGCCTCGGACTCCTCCGCGGTCTGGTTGTCGGGGTAGACCGCCGCATAGGGCAGCACCGCGGCGTCCGGGTCGATCCAGGCGGTCATCACCTCGAACAGGTTGATCCGCGTCTGCGGCCGGGAGACCAGCACGGTGGTCAGGTGCAGCTCGCCCTCGTCGCGATAGGTACGCCGCCCGTCGACCTGCACGATCTCCTCGCCGCCGGAGCTGCCCAGGACGTCGACCGTCATCCCGGGCTCGTAGGTGACGTAGGGCAGCGGGGCGAAGATGGCGACTGCCCACAACGCGATGAGCAACGGCACGGCAAGAACACCCGCCAAGGTCCGCTGACTCATGGCGCCACCCTCTCAAACCGGGGCAACCCCCGGGTCACTTCGCCGCGAGCGGTTCGCCTGTTGGTCCGGCCAGCCGCTAGGGAGCGGGCAGCCGGGTGGGCCGGACCGCGATCCCGGTACTGCGGTCGCGCGCGACCGCCGGCGGGGTGGCCGGGGTGGGCCGCTCCTGGGACAGGGCGCGGGCCAACCGCTGCACCGCGACCTCACGGTCGACCTCGCCGCGGCCATCGCGGCCCAGCCAGGCCACCCACACCATGGCCGCCGCCGTGACCGCCAACGGGGGCGCCAGCCACCACAGGATCTCCACCCGGCCAGGGTAGGCACCCGCGCCGCCGCGGCGGCCCTGCCACGCCGAGCGGTCATAGTCTCCCGTGCGGGTCAGGGCGGGTAAGGGCGGGTCAGGGCGTGCCCACCCACTCCTCGTCGCCGTCGTCGAAGCGCTGGTGCTTCCACACCGGTACCTCGGCCTTGAGGGTGTCGATCAGCGCCCGGGACGCCGCGAACGCGTCGCCGCGGTGCACGGCCGTGCACGCCACGATCACCGCGATGTCCCCGATCGCCAGGGTCCCGACCCGGTGCACCGCGGCGAGTCCGAGCACGTCGTACTCGGCGGCGACCCGATCGGCCACCTCCCGCAGCCGGTCCAGGGCGGAGGGGTGCGCGCTGTAGTCCAGCCCGAGCACGCCGCGACCCTCGTCGTGGTCGCGCACCCGGCCCACGAACAGGGTCAGCCCGCCCGCCGCCGGGTCGTCCAGCACCTCCAGCACCCGGCCGACCTCCAGCTCGGACTCCTGGATCCGGACCAGGCGCACGACCTCGGGGCTGCTCACCCGGCCGAGTCTAGGAGCAGAGCATGAGCCGCCGGGTGCCAGTGCCCGCGCGCGTGGGCGACAACCACGCGCTGAGTACCCTCGACCTCATGGATGACACTCCCGCCAGGCCCGACTCAGGCGACGAGAACCCGTTCAAGGGCACCCCCTTCGAGCAGCTGTTCGCCGGCCTCGGCGCCGGCGGCATGCCAGACCTCACGGCCCTCATGGGTCAGCTCCAGCACCTGATGGCACCGCACGACGGCCCCATCAACTGGGAGTACGCCGTGGACATGGCCCGCAAGGGCGCCGCCCAGCAGCCCGACCCCTCCCCCACCCAGCAGCAGAAGGACGCCGTCGCCGACGCGATCCGGCTGGCCGACCACTGGCTGGACCAGAGCACCGACTTCCCCTCCGGGGTGACCAGCGCGACCGCCTGGAGCCGCGCGGAGTGGATCGTCAACACCACCGAGGTGTGGAAGAAGCTCGTCGAGCCGATCGCCACCTCGGCGACCCAGTCGCTGGGGCAAGCGCTGCCCGAGGAGGCCCGGGCGATGGCCGGCCCGCTGCTGGGCATGCTCGGCAAGGCCACCGGCGCGATGGTCGCCACCCAGGTCGGCTCCGGGCTGGGCACCCTGGCCGGTGAGGTGTGGTGCGCCACCGATGTCGGCCTGCCGCTGTCCGCGCCCGGTAAGGCGGCCCTGATCCCCACCAACATCGCGGCCTTCGCCGAGGGCCTGGACGTCGATGAGAGCGACGTCCTGCTCTACGTCGCGCTGCGCGAGGCCGCCCACCAGCGCCTGTTCGCGCACGTGCCGTGGCTGGCCGACCACCTGCTCGGCGCGGTCACCGACTACGCCCGCGGGATCGAGATCAACACCTCCGGCATCGAGGAGCAGCTACGCGGGATGGACATGTCCAACCCCGCGGCCATGCAGCAGGCGTTCGAGGGCGGACTGGTCGACCTGGCGAACTCCCCGGCGCAGCAGGCCGCACTGGAGCGCCTCGAGGTCACCCTGGCCCTGGTCGAGGGCTGGGTGGACGAGGTGGTCGGGGTGGCCACCGCCGAGCGCATGCCCGCCGCGACCCGACTGCACGAGCTGGTACGCCGCCGCCGCGCCGCGGGCGGCCCGGCCGAGCAGACCTTCGCCTCCCTGGTCGGGCTGGAGCTGCGGCCGCGCCGGCTGCGCGACGCCTCCACGCTGTGGGGCTCGCTGCGGACCCGGCAGGGCCCCGAGGCCCGCGACGGCGTGTGGATGCACCCGGACCTGCTGCCCACCGCCGCCGACCTGGACGACCCGCTGGGGTTCCGGGAGGGCGCCGAGGCGACCGAGCAGCTCAGCGCCGAGGAGTTCGACGCCGGGCTGCGCGACCTGCTGGACGGGCCACCCGAATGACACAGCGACCGACCGAGTGAGCCTGCACAACGACGCGCTGGCGGCGCTCGAGGCCTGGCCGGCCCCCGACGCGCGCCAGGAGCGGCTGCGGCACCGCATCGTCGACCACCTGCGCGCCCACCCCGACGGGGTCTACCGGGAGTGCCTGCCCGACCATCTCACCGCCGGGCTGCTGGTGCTGTCCCCGGACCTGGACCGGGTGCTGCTCAACCTGCACGGCAAGGCCGGGCGCTGGTTCGCCTTCGGTGGGCACTGCGAGCCCGAGGACACCACCCTGGCCGGGGCGGCGCTGCGCGAGGGCCGGGAGGAGTCCGGGCTGGGCGAGCTGCGGCTGGACCCGGTGCCGGTGCACGTGGACGTGCACGAGGTGCCCTTCTGCGCCCCGGGCCACCGGGTGCACCACCTCGACGTCCGGTTCACGGCGCTGGCCGCGGCCGACGACGCGCACCAGGCCAGCGCGGAGTCGCTCGACGTGCGGTGGTGGCCCCTCGACGCGCTGCCCGAGGAGCTGGAGTCGGACATGCGCGAGCTGATCGGGCTGGCCCGGGATCGCTGGGCCGCGGCACCCACCGATCCGGCCTGAGGGACCGGCCGGTCAGTCCACCAGCCCCTCGCTGGCCGGCGGGTCCACCTGCGAGGCCGCCGACCAGCCCAGCAGGTAGCCGCGGGCGCGCTCGGTGTGCGGGTAGCGGTTCACCCACGCCCAGAAGCCCTCGTCGTGGCCGGGCTCGAGCAGGTGCGCAAGCTCGTGCACCAGCACGTAGTCGATCACCCAGGCCGGCATCCCCTGCAGCCGCGCCGAGAGCCGGATCGACCGGTTGCCGGGGGTGCAGGAGCCCCAGCGGCTGCGCTGGTTGCCGACCCAGCGCACCGACGCCGGCTGCGCGAGCCCGCCGAAGATCTCGTCGTTGAGCTGCGTGGCGCGCTCCAGCAGGCGAGTGTCGCTGGGCCGGGTGCGGGCCTCGGAGCGCTCCAGCCGGGCCACCATCGTCTCCACCCAGCGCGACTCCTCGGGCTTGCTCATCGACGCCGGGATCAGCACCACGATCTTGCCGCCGTCGCGGTAGGCGGACACGGTCCGTCGACGCCGCTTGCTGCGACGTACCTCGACCCCCCCGGAGCCACCTGCGCCCGCCATGGGTCCGACGCTACTGGTTCGCCCAGGCCAGCAGTCGAGCCCGGGGCCACGTGTTGATGATCCGGTCCGGCTCGATGCCCGCCGCCTGCGCCCGCTCGCACCCGTAGTCGAGGAAGTCCAGCTGCCCCGGCGCGTGCGCGTCGCTGTCGATGGAGAACAGGCAGCCCAGGTCCCGGGCCAGCTCCAGCAGCGGGGTGGGCGGGTCGCGCCGTTCGGGCCGGGAGTTGATCTCCACCGCCACGTCGTGGGCGGCGCAGGCCTCGAACACCGCGCGGGCGTCGAACTCGCTCGGCGGCCGGGTGCCGCGGCCACCGGTGACCAACCGACCGGTGCAGTGCCCCAGGACGTTGGTCCGCGGGTTGGCCACCGCGCCGAGCATGCGGCGGGTCATCGCGACCGAGTCCATCCGCAGCTTGGAGTGCACGCTGGCCACCCGTACGTCGAGCCGGGCCAGCAGCTCCTCGCTCTGGTCCAGCGACCCGTCGTCGAGGATGTCGACCTCGATGCCCTTGAGCAGCCGGAACCCGTCGCCCTCCTGCCCCGGGCCCGCCAGGTGCCCGTTCACCGCATCCACCACGTCGAGCTGCCGAGCCAGCCGCTCCGCGGAGAGCCCGCGGGCCACCGTCAGCCGCGGCGAGTGGTCGGTGAGCACCAGGTACTCGTGCCCGAGCTCGATGGCGGTGAACGCCATCTCCTCGATCGGCGAGCCGCCGTCGGACCAGTCGGAGTGGCTGTGCAGGTCGCCGCGCAGCCGCGCCCGCAGCTCCCGGCCACCGGGGGCCAGCGGGCCGGCGTACCTCTGCTCCAGGTGCGCCAACCGCTCCGGTACGACGCCGCCCGCGGCCTGGGTGATCACCTCGGCCGTGCTGGGGCCGACCCCCGTCAGGGAGGTGAGCGTGCCGGCCTCGACGTGCCTGGCCAGCTCGTCGGGGGCCAGCGACAGGACCGTGGCCGCCGCCGACCGGTAGGCGCGGACCTTGTAGGTGTCCTCCCGGGCCCGCTCGAGCAGGAACGCGATCCGGCGCAGCGCGCCGACCGGGGTCAGCGGCTCGGTGGGGTGCGTCCCGGCCAACTCTTCGTCCTCCACAGGCTGTGTGTCGCATCGGTGCTGCTCAGCGCTCCGGGTCCGCCCTCTCCCGGCGTTCTCTCCACAGGGCGATCCCCAGGATTCCCGGCGGATCTCCACCGCCATCCACAGTTTTCCACAGGGTTGTCCCCAGCTTCATCCACCGCAGGCCCCGCGGGATCGGTCGTTTCGATTGACCGCCCCCGCGGCCCGCTCCTAGGTTGTTCCGCAGATGAGGCCCCCAGCCTTAGTCGGACGTTCGCAAGGGGAAGGCAAACGTGCGCGAGGCGGGGGGCCTCCTCTACTTCCCGGTGAAGTGCGGGGCGCGCTTGTCCTGGACCGCCCGGATGCCCTCCTGTAGGTCCGCGGTCGCCAGCGTCACCGGCTGCGCCAGCGCCTCCCACTGCAGCGCGGCCTGCGGGTTGGCGTGCCCCTGCCGCAGCGCCACCGTGGTGAGCCGACTGGCGATCGGCGCGGTGGCGGCGATCTCGGCCGCGGTGTGCAGCACCTGGTCCAGGAAGTGCTCGGGCTCGATCACCCGCGACACCAGGCCCAGCCGCAGCGCCTCCTCGGCGTCGACCAGGCGGCCGGTCAGGAACAGGTCCCGGGCCACCGCCGGGCCGACCGCGTCGGGCAGCAGGTAGGTCCCGGCCATCCCGGGGTGCAGCCCGAGCTTCACGAACGGCACGCCCATCGTGGCCCCGGCGGCGGCGAACCTCAGGTCGCAGGCCAGCGCGAGGCACAGGCCGGCCCCGATCGCCGGGCCGTTGATCGCGGCGATGGTGGGCACCTCCAGGCGCCGGATCGAGAGCCAGGAGCGGTAGAACGGCAGCATCCGGGCCCGCAGGGAGTCCACGCCGGCGTCCGGCTCACTGGCCAACCACGACACGTTGCCCCCCGAGCTGAACGCGCGCCCCTCGCCGGTCACCACGACGGCTCGCAGGCTCCGGTCCTCGGTGAGCTCGCCGATCGCCCTGACCCACGAGGCGGTCATGTCATCGGACATGGCGTTGCGCTGCTCGGGGTTGGTCAGGACCAGGAGGGCCACGCCGTCGGAGGGCCTTTCGACGCGCAGGTGGACCAGATCGTGGGAGGTGGGTGCCATAACCGCAGGGTACGCAGCGCGACACCTCGTCGGTGTGCCGCGCACGCCTGCGCTCAGGCGTGGCGTAGGGTTTCAGACGGTCCGGGGGCCGATCGTCCCCAGACTGTGACGGGCTTCCCCAGAATCCCCCGTCGCGACGACCGAGAATCACTTCAAGGCAAGGAGGCCGTCATGGCGGAGACGTGGAGCGGCGAGTTCTACTGCGTCAAGTGCAAGGAGAAGCGCGAGGCGGAGGGCGAGGTCAAGGTCAACGACAAGGGCACCCGGATGGCGAAGGCCGTCTGCCCGGTCTGTGGCACCAACCTGAACCGCATCCTCGGCAAGGCGTGAACCACACCCACGAACGATGAAAGACGGTGTCCCCACCCGGTGGGGGCGCCGTCTTTCGCATTCAGGGGGGCGCACCGCCTGTGGATGAGGCGGCGTCGCCAACGCCCGGGGCTGCCACAGTCCCTTCCATGACCTCCGCGCCACCGCCTACTCCTTCGCCCCCGGCTTCCTCACGCCAGACTCCCCAGGCCACGCCGACGGGCGTGCGGCTGCGACGTGGGGTCACGGTGTTCGCCCGCGACGAGCAGCTGCTGCAGGTCGGTGTGGACCCCGACCGACGCGTGGTCCTGCCCAACACCCCGGCCTCCGAGCAGCTCCTGGCCCGGCTCGCCCAGGGCGTCACCGGGCCGCTGGATCCGGAGACCGCCGAGGTGGTGTCTGCGCTGCGGGCCGCCGGTCTGCTCGTGGACCAGCAGCGCCTCGAGCAGGCCGCGGCCCGCTCGCGCACGAGGATCAGGCTGCTGGGACCGGCCCAGTGGCGGCAGGACCTGACGGCGGCCCTGATCGGGGAGGGACTGACTGGCGTGGGTACGAGTGCGGAGCGGGCGGCGGAGCGACCGGCAGAACGGTCGGCGGAGAGCCCGGACCGGTACGAGGTCACGGTGCTGCTCAGCGCCGGCGAGCCCGACCGCGCCTGGGTCGACGCCTTGACGCACCCCGGTGACGCCGTCCTGCTCGTGGCCGCCGTCGACTCCCGGATCCGGGTGGGGCCGTTCGTCCTGCCGGGGGTGACCGCGTGCCTGCGCTGCGTGGACCACCACCTGGCCGGGGTGGACCCGCGGTACCCGCTCGCGTTGGCTGCCGCCCAGCGCGACTACGCCGTCGAGCTACCGGCGCTGCAGCTGCAGGCCGCGCTGGTGCTCACCGCCGGCCAGGTCCTGGCGTGGGCGGAGCAGCGGCCGCCGTCGACCTGGTCGGCCACCACCTGGATCGAGCCGGACCTGGGTACGGCGCACCGCACCTGGCCGCGGCACCCGCACTGCGGGTGCTGCTGGGGTGACGCCCTGCGGGTGGGCTGAGCGCGGCGCTCACCACCACTCGCTGTCGAGCTTCCCCTCGATCTGACGCAGGTTGTCGCGCGAGCAGGACTCGCAGTAGGTCTTGCTCCGACCCCGCTCCACCGAGGTGGTCCAGGTCAGGGTCTCCTCCTGCCGCTCGACCTGACGGCCGCACATGTCACAGGTGAACATCTGGCCAGGATGCCACCCGACCGGTCCCGAGGGCACCCTCAGAAATGGCCGAGCAGAAACGGTCGAGCCGGACCCGACCTGATGGTCGGATCCGGCCCGGTGTCGGTGACGGCGTCGTGCGGCTCAGAGTGCTCGGGCGAGCGCGAGGCGGGCCTGCTGTGCCGCCTGCTCGGCCTTGCGACTCATCCTGCGCGCCACGGCCAGGTGATGGCCGCGCCGAAGCTGCTGCGCCTCTCCCAGGCGCGCGGTCATCTGAGCGCGGGCCAGGTCTTCGTGCATGAGATGCATGTCGGTACTTCCGTTCTGAGAGTTCTTGGTCGGGTTCATGGGTTCGCGGTGCGCGAGATCGGAGATCGGGTGCATGTGGGTCCTTCGTCGGTCGTTCGGTGTCCCGCCCTCAGGCGGCCACCCCCTCGTCGTTCTGGTTCTTGCGGGGCCGGCCGCGCGGCCGCTTGCGCGGGATCACCACGCCTTGGAGGAAGAGCTCGCCGCCCCAGACCCCCCAGGGCTCACGCCGCTCCAGGGCGCCTTCGAGGCACCTGGTCCGGACCGGGCAGTCCTGGCACAGGGACTTGGCGAACTCCACGTCGTTCGGGGCCTCGGCGAACCACAGCTCGGGGTCGGCCGCCACTCGGCACGGGGCCGCCGCGAGCGACTGGGCTCCGCTCGCGAGAACGCTGATGGTCATGTGTGTCACCTCCTTCACTGACCTGCTCGCTGGGTGGGTGGGTGGATTCGGTCGGGCCGGGCAATCGGCTCGGGGAAACGAAAAGGCCGCGAATCCCTGGTTCGGGGATTCGCGGCCTGGAGGTGCCGACCTAGTGATGACTCAACTGGTCAGTGGTCTCCAGACACGGGTCCCCTGGGAGGCAGCGTCGAAGCCCTTGCGGGTGCGCACATTGGTGGCGCCGCACGCGGGCACGCCGAAGCTCGACTGCAGAGCCGCCATGTTGGACTTGTGCACAGCGTGAGCGGCATGCATGCCGTCAGTGCCAGTAATGGTGTTGATCACGTGGGCCACCTCCTTCGGTGCCTATCGGGCGCGGGTCGTGCCAAGACCCGGGTGCGCATGGGTACTCGGAGAAAGTTAGCGCGTTGGCGGAGTAATGGGCAAACGATTTTCTGGGTATTTCGCCCGAAAGTTCGTCAATCTCCGAGCAGCTCGCGCAGCTCGGCGCCGTACCGCTCCACCTTGCGCGGTCCGATCCCGGAGATCCGCAGCAGCTCCTCGTCGGTTCGAGGGCGGTGCTCGGCGATCAGCTGCAGCGTGCCGTCCCCGAAGACGACGTACGCCGGCACCGAGTCGGCCTGCGCCCGGGTCCGGCGCCACTCGCGCAGCGCCTGGTACAGCTCCTCGTCGTACGAGGCGGGGCAGTCCGCGCAGCGCCCCACCGACTTCTCCGCCCCGGTGCTCAACGGGCGTCCGCACTCCCGGCAGTGCCGGGCCTTGGACGCGCTGCGGGAGCGCCGGGAGCCGCCCTTCGCCAACCCGCCGCCGGCCTGTGCCGGGTCCGCCACGACCTGGTCGAGGAACCGGGACCTGCTCCGGGTGGCGCGCCCACCGGGGTTGCGGGCCCTGGCCCAGCTCAGGAACAGCTCCCGACGCGCGCGGGTGAACCCGACGTAGAGCAGTCGGCGCTCCTCCTCCACCTCGGTCGGGGTCTGGGCGTAGACGATGGGCAGCGTGCCCTCGACCAGGCCGACCAGGAATACCGCGTCCCACTCCAGGCCCTTGGCGGCGTGCAGCGTGGCCAGTGTGACCCCCTCGGCGACCGGGGCGTGCTGCTCGGCGGCACGCCGGTCCAGGTCGTCGACGAAGGCGCCCAGGTCGGCCCCGGTCCGGGAGAACTCCACCGCCTGGTCGACCAGCGCCTGCAGGGACTCCCAGCGGTCCCGGGTCTGACCCCGCACGGTGGGCGCGGTCGCGGACCAGCCCATCCCCGACAGCGTGGCCCGCACCTGCTCGACCAGCTCGTCCGGCGCCGAGGCGGCCCCCGACCGGGCGGTGCCGCGCAACAGCGTCACGGCCTGGCGGACCTCGGGGCGGTCGAAGTAGCGGGCGGCGCCGCGCACCAGGTAGGGCACACCTCGAGCGGCCAGGGCATCCTCGAACGCCTCGGACTGGGCGTTGATCCGCATCAGCACCGCGATCTCGCTGGCCGCGGTGCCGGCGGCCATCTGCCCGGCCACCTGGTCGGCCACGGCCGTGGCCTCGGCCACCTCGTCGGCGTGGGCGGCGGCGTGCACCTCGGGGCCCGACGGCTGCTGCGCCACCAGGTCCACGCCCTTGCTCGGCGTACCGGCCAGCAGCGCGTTCGCGGCCGCGACCACCTGCGGGGTGGAGCGGTAGTTGCGCACCAGCTCCACCGAGGTCACCTGGGGGAAGCGCCGGGGGAAGGCGCGCAGGTACTCGGCGTCGGCGCCGGCGAAGGAGTAGATGGTCTGAGCCGGGTCGCCGACCACGCACAGCTCCTGTCGCCCCCCGAGCCACAGGTCCAGCAGCGCGGACTGCAGCGGTGAGACGTCTTGGAACTCGTCCACGACGAACCACTTGTACTGGCCGCGCACCTGGGCGGCGACCGCCTCGTCCTCGGCGAGCATCCCGGCGGTGAAGAGCAGCACGTCCTCCAGGTCCATCCGACCTTGCTCGCGCTTGACCTCCTCATACGACTCGTAGACCGCGGCCACGGTCGCCGCATCCAGCTCGGCCACCGAGCGGCCGCGGCGGGTGGCGTCGGCGGCGTACCCCTGCGGGGAGACGTTGCTGACCTTGGCCCACTCGACCTCCGAGGCCAGGTCGCGCAGCAGGGCCTGGTCGGGGTTGCGCCGATGCCGGCGGGTGGCGGAGGCCAGCAGACCGAGCTTGGACTCCACCAGCGCGGGCAGCTCGCGCCCGTACACCCGGGGCCAGAAGAACCGCAGCTGGCGCAGGGCGGCGGAGTGGAAGGTGCGGGCCTGGACGCCCGGCGCGCCCAGGTCGCGCAGCCGCAGCCGCAACTCGCCGGCGGCACGGGTGGTGAACGTCAGCGCCAGAACCTCTGTGGGCACGTAGACGCCGGTGGCCACCCCGTAGGCGATCCGGTGGGTGATCGCCCTGGTCTTGCCCGTGCCGGCGCCTGCGAGCACCCGCACCGGGCCGCGCAGCGCCTGGGCCACCTGGCGCTGCTCGGGGTCGAGCGCGGCCAACAGGTCCTCTGGAGCGAGCACAGTGCGCGTCACAGGGCTGGGCACCGGGTTGGGCGCCGGGTTGGGGTACAGGGGAACAACTCCTGGGCTGCAGGGGTTAGCGGGATGAACCGAGCCTAGACGCCGGCGCCGACATTCTCGGCGCCCACTGGAAAGAGCTGTTGATGAGCAACTTCACGATGTACACCACCCCGTGGTGCGGCTACTGCGTGCGCCTCAAGGGGCAGCTGGACCGCGAGGGGATCACGTTCGACATCGTGGACATCGAGCAGCACCCCGAGGCCGCGCTCCTGGTCGAGCAGGCCAACGGCGGCAACCAGACGGTGCCGACGCTCATCTACGCGGACGGCAGCAGCCAGACCAACCCGTCGGTGGCCCAGGTCAAGGCCAAGCTCGCAGAGCTCGCCTGAGCAGGCATCACCAGCCGGCCGGCACCTCGGTACCCAGCCACGAGGTGATGAGCGAGGACGAGATCGACACTGCGCCGGGCACGACGAACTCGCCCCGGTGGGCACCCCCGATCAGCTCCTCGCGGGTGAACCAGCGCGCCGCCTCGACCTCTGAGCCGTCGACGTTGATCTCGGTGGTCAGCGCCTCCGCCGTGAACCCGACCATCAGGCTGGCCGGCAGCGGCCACGGCTGGCTGCCGAAGTAGTTGACCCGGCCGACCCGGATGCCGACCTCCTCGGCGACCTCGCGGCGTACGGCGTCCTCCAGGGTCTCCCCCGGCTCGCAGAACCCGGCCAGCGTCGACCATCGCCCGGGCGGCCAGACCGCCTGGCGGCCCAGCAGGATGCGCTCCTCGGGGGTGCCCGGGTCGCCGTGGGTGACGGCCATGATGACCGCGGGGTCCGTGCGGGGGAACTGGGACTTGCCGCAGCGGACGCACACCAGCTCGTGCCCCGAGGCGCGCGCGGCCAGGTCACCGCCGCAGCGGGGGCAGTGCCGGGTCGCCCAGTGCCACTCGGCGAG
>ERZ1645187.2619-NODE-2619-length-15658-cov-166.533744_pt1 | contig 15658 bp, 12 predicted proteins | sample MGYA00575352_ERZ1645187 | MGnify/ENA primary metagenome ERZ1645187 (study PRJEB40837, sample SAMN11349314) | freshwater sediment metagenome | isolation source: river sediment | host: Sediment | place: India: Wazaribad , New Delhi | collected 2017-02-21 ... | reverse complement strand
TCACACCGTAGCTGGCCATGAACATCGACACCGCACCATCGATCTGTCGCTCGGCGGCCTCCTGCGACAACGACGGCATTCCGAGGGAGCGTTCGAAGGACACACGTCCGATCGTGAGCGCGAAGAACTGATCGGTCGCCAGATCGAGATCCGCGATCTCGAGCAGGCCCGCCGCGACGTTTTCTTCGAAGAAGGCCATGAGCTTGCCGCGCAACGTAGCGGGACCCGCGCGTTCGAACGTCATCACGAGATCGGGAAAGCGCCGCAACTCGGCAACCATCAGTCGATAGAAACATTGCGTTTCTTCGGTGTCGATCGCACTCACGACCATGAGTCCGATTCGAAACAAGGCTTGCTCGAAATTTTCGCCCGAGAATCGAGTGAATTCGAATTGCCGTTCGAACGACTCGCACTTCTCGATGATCAAACTCGCGAATAGTTCCTCCTTGCTCGGGAAATACGCGTACAAGGTTGCCTTCGAGACGTTCGCGGTCTGCGCGATCATGTCCATGGTGACGAGGTCGTAGCTTTCCGTGAGGAAGAGCCGACGCGCCGCATCCATGATCTGCTGCGCTTTCGGTCGGAGCCGAGACGACGCCGACTCTCTGCGTTCGACGTCGCGTAAGGGTCTGCTCACACCCGCTTCCTCCAATCGCAAATCGCTCGCTCCACCCTTGACGTCTAAAGCACCATCAGGCATTTTGCAACAAAACTAGACTGAACGTCCCAGTTCGTTTCATATGACGGGTGATGCGCTCCATGCTGTCTGTCCGGTTCGTCGAGTTGCCGTACCACCGAGGGATTCGCGGGTTCGTCGCCCTGGGGGGGGTCTGCGGGCTGCTCGCCGCGTGCACCGTCGGGCCCGACTTCACGACGCCCCAGGCTCCGGTCGGCGGCTACACGCGGGAAGCGGTCCCGGCGGGAACCGCCGGCGTCGCGGGTACTGCCGGGGCGGCACAGGCTTTCGCAATCGGACGCGACATCCCCGGTGAATGGTGGACGCTCTTCCACTCGAAGATGATCGACGCGCTCGTCAAGGAGGCGGTCGCCAACCATCCCGACGTCGCGGCCGGGCAGGCGGCGCTCAGGGCGGCCCGCGAGAACGCTCTCGCCGAACAGGGAGCGCTGCTGCCCCAGGCGTCGCTGTCCGGCAGCCAGCAACGGATGGGCGTGTCTCCGGCGCAGAGTGGCCTCCGAGGACCGGGATCGGTGTTCGATCTCTCCGGAACGTCGGTTTCCGTCTCCTACGCCCTCGACGTCTTCGGCGGCGAACGCCGCAAGATCGAAGGATTGGAGGCCGCCGCCGACCTGCAACGCCACGAACTCGAGGCGACCCTGTTGTCACTGACCGCGAACGTGGTCAACACCCTTGTCACCGATGCGTCGCTGCGCGCGCAGATCGCGGCGACCAACGACATCATTCGCTCGGAGACCGAGCAGCTCGATCTCCTGCGGCGACAGTTCCAGCTCGGCGCGGTCGCCCAGACCGATGTGCTGCTGCAGGAATCCAACCTCGCCCAAGCGAAGTCGGGTCTGCCGGCGCTCGAAAAGCAGTTCGCCCAGAACCGCAATCAGCTGATGGCCTATCTCGGGCGCCTGCCTTCGGAAGATCGGGGCGAACACGTCTCGCTCGCCGAGTTGAAGCTTCCGGGCCGTCTGCCGCTCAGCCTGCCGTCGGCGATGGTGCGTCAACGGCCGGACGTCGCAGCGGCGGAGGCGACGCTGCACCAGTCCAACGCCCAGATCGGCGTGGCGACGGCGAACATGCTGCCGAAATTGAATCTGTCGGCTTCCTGGGGGTCGCAGGCGTTGTCTCCGGCCGAACTCTTCGGAGCGAACACTGCCGCTTGGAGCCTCGCCTCGAGCGTGAGCCAACCGATTTTCCAGGGTGGGACCCTGTTCCACGATCGCGAGGCGGCGATCGCTCAGCGCGATCGGGCGGCGGCGCAATATCGCTCCACTGTGATCAAGGCGTTCCAGAACGTGGCCGATGCTCTGCGAGCCATCCAGGCCGACGCCAAGGCGCTGGCTGCGCAGACCGAGGCGGAGGCGGCGGCCTCGCGCAGTCTCGAGATCGCACGCAGCCAATACAAGACCGGCGGCACCACCTGGACCACCGTCCTGACTGCCGATCAGACCTACCAGAACGCCCGGATCGCCCGCGTGAAGGCGCAGGCACAGCGGTTCTCCGACACCACGGCGCTGATTCAGGCGCTCGGCGGCGGATGGTGGAATCGGATCGACGAAACACGGGAAGCCGAGCCGCGCACGGTGCGCGAAGCGCTCGGCGCCGACTGATATCGGGCGAGAGCATCGCAGGCGGAAAGACGTAGGGGTGATGCTCGAACGACGGAGATTTCCTCATGTGGAAGCGCATGTTCCTCATGCTGCTCGCGGTCGGCCTCGTCGCCGGCGCGCTCTGGGGCTTCCAGAGCTTCAAGAGCAAGATGATCGCCCAGGCGATGGCGGCGATGGCCAATCCCCGCCAGACCGTGGCGGCGACCGAGGCACGGACGGAGAGTTGGGCGCCGCGGTTCACCGCCGTCGGCTCACTCAAGGCCAAGGACGGGTCCGACCTCGCGCTCGAAGCGTCGGGGATCGTCGACGAGATCGCCTTCGAGTCCGGCGCGCGCGTCGAGGCCGGACGGGTGCTTCTGCGCCTCAAGGCCGACGATGACCAGGCGAAACTCGACGCGCTCGAGGCGAGCGCGAAACTCGCCAGAATCAACTACGATCGCGATCGCGAACAGCTGAAGATCAAGGCCGTCTCGCAGGCGACCGTCGACTCCGATGCCGCCAACCTCGAGAATGCCCAGGCGCAGGCCGAGGCGCAACGCGCCACGCTGGCCAAGAAGACGCTGGTCGCACCGTTCTCCGGACGTCTCGGCATCCGCAACGTCGACCGCGGCCAGTTCCTCGCGGCCGGATCGAGCATCGTGACGCTGCAGTCGCTCGATCCGATCCATGTGGACTTCACGCTGCCGCAACAGGCGATCGCCGAGCTCGCGGTCGATCAACCGATCACCGCGACCGTGGACACTTGGCCGGGCGAGACGTTCGTGGGCAAGATCACCGCGATCAATCCGAAGATCGACACGGCGACACGCAACGTCCAGGTCCGCGCCACCATCGCCAATCCGAAGGAGCGCCTTCTGCCCGGCATGTTCGCCCGTGTCGTGGTGGAAACCGGTGCGGCGGTGGCGCGGGTGACGCTGCCGGCGACGGCGATCGTCTCCAACCCCTATGGCGACACCGTCTTCGTCGTGAAGGGCGAAGGCGACGGGACGACCGTCGAGCCGGTCTTCGTCAAGGTCGGCGAAGCGCGCGGCGATCTCGTCGCCGTGACCGAGGGTGTCGGCGCCGGTCAGACGGTGGTGACCGCCGGTCAGATCAAGCTGCGCAAGGGGTCGCCGATCCGAATCGACAACTCGGTCGTTCCCACGACCGAGATCGCACCGAAGCCGGTCGACAAGTGAAGGTGGTTTCTCGATGACGTTCACCGACATCTTCATCCGTCGTCCGGTGTTGGCGACGGTGGTCAGCCTGTTGATTCTGGTGTTCGGCCTCAGGGCGATCTTCTCGCTGCCGATCCTGCAATATCCCAGGACCCAGAACGCCGTGGTGACGGTGACGACGACCTATCCCGGCGCCGATCCGGACGTCGTCGCCGGCTTCGTCACGACGCCGCTCGAAGGCGCGGTCGCCCAGGCCAACGGCATCGACACGATGACCTCGACGTCGGTCTCCGGCGTCTCGACGATCACCGTCAACCTGCGCCTCAACTGGGACAGCGGCAAGGCGATGACCGAGATCAACGCCAAGGTGAACTCGGTCCTCAATCAACTGCCGTCCGGCACGCAGCAGCCGATCCTGACGCTGAAGGTCGGTCAGACCATCGACTCGATGTACATCGGTTTTCGCTCCGACGTGCTCGAGCCGAATCAGGTCACGGACTATCTGGTCCGCGTCGTCCAGCCGCGCCTTCAGTCGCTCGAGGGGGTGCAGACGGCGGAGGTCATCGGCGCCAAGAAGTTCGCGTTGCGCGCCTGGCTCGACCCCGATCGCCTCGCCGCCTACCAACTGACCGCGTCGGACGTGGCGACGGCGCTCACCGCCAACGACTACATCGCCAGCGTCGGCGCGACCAAGGGGCAGATGGTCCAGGTCGACCTGACCGCGTCGACGGCGCTCCATTCGGTCGGGGAGTTCCGCGATCTGGTGTTGAAGCAGTCGGGCGGCGCCGTGGTTCGCCTGCGCGACGTGGCGGAGGTGACGCTCGGCGCCGACGACTACGACTCCGCCATCAACTTCGGCGGCAAACAGGCGATCGCCATCGGCATCCAGACGGCGCCGGACGCCAACCTGCTCGAGGTGATCGGACGGGTGCGGGCCGTCTACCCCTCGATTCGCGACGCGCTGCCGACGGGCATCGAGTCGACGATCCTCTACGATTCCACCGAATTCGTGAACGCCTCGATCGAGGAAGTGGTCTCGACGCTGTTCGAGGCGATCGCGATCGTCACCGTGGTGGTGTTCCTGTTCCTCGGCTCGTGGCGGTCGGTGCTGATCCCGGTGGTGGCGATCCCGCTGTCGCTGATCGGCACCTTCACGATGATGCTGGTCTTCGGCTTCTCGATCAATCTCCTGACCCTGCTGGCGCTGGTGTTGGCGATCGGCCTCGTCGTCGACGACGCGATCATCGTGGTGGAGAACATCGAACGCCACCTCGCGGAGGGCGCCACACCGCTCGAAGCGGCGATCGCGGCGGCGCGCGAACTCGCCTCCCCGATCATCGTGATGACGGTGGTGCTGGTCGCGGTCTACGTGCCGCTCGGCTTCCAGGGCGGTTTGACCGGTTCGCTCTTCATCGAATTCGCCTTCACCCTGGTCGGCTCGGTGACGATCTCGGCGATCGTCGCCCTGACCTTGACCCCGATGATGGGATCGCGCGTTCTTGTTCCTCATGCCCGATTGGGTCGCCTCGACCGCAAGATGGTCGATGCCGTCGACCGGGTGCTCGGCGGTCTGACGGAGCGCTATCGCCGCTTGCTCGGGGGTGCTCTCGAGTACAAGCCCGTCACCGTGGTCTTCTCCGTTCTGGTCCTGATCTCGATCGGCTTCCTCTACGTCGGCTCGAAGAGCGAACTCTCGCCCGAAGAAGATCAGGGCTTCCTGATGGGCATGGCGTCGTCGGCGTCCAACGCCACATTGCAGCAACGGCAAGCCTTTGCCAAACCGCTCGTCGACGGTCTCCTCGCCTATCCCGAAACCGAGACCGTTTTCGAGATCGACTCGACCGCACAGACCATCTTCGGCCACGTGCTGAAACCGTGGAACGCGCGCAAGACCGGCAGTGCGGCGATCCAGGCGCGCGACCAGGCCCTCTACGACTCGAACGCCGGCCTGAAGACCGTGGCCTTCAATCCGCCGTCGCTGCCGGGCGCGAGCGGTCTGCCGATCCAGGTCGTCGTCACCACGACTGCCGGCTTCGATCGTCTCGCCGAGGTCTCCAACCAACTCCTCGCGGGCGCGGTGGCGACCGGTCGCTTCATCTTCCTCGACAACGATCTCAAGATCGACAAGAAACAGTCGACAGTGCACATCGACCGCGACAAGACCGCCCAGCTCGGCCTGAAGCTCTCCGACGTCGGCGGTGCGCTCGGTTCTCTCGTCGGCGGCGGACACGTCAACTGGTTCTCGCTCGTCGGGCGCTCCTACAAGGTGATCCCGCAGATCATGCAGCGCTATCGGTTGACCGCCGATCAGATCCTGAACACCCAGATCAGAGCGGCCGACGGCTCGATGGTGCCGATCCGGACGGTCGCGACCATCGTCGACGAGACGATGCCGCAGTCGCTCAACCACTTCCAGCAGGCCAACTCCGCCACCATCAGCGGCGTCGCCTATCCCGGCGTCACCACCGGCGAAGCGCTCGACGCGATCCGCGAAGTGGCGGCGAGCGTCCTGCCTGCCGGCTATTCGCTCGACTTCGCCGGCACGTCGCGGCAGTTCGTCCAGGAATCGAGTGGGATGGTCAACACCTTCCTGTTCGCAATCCTGATCATCTTCCTCACTCTCGCCGCACAGTTCGAGAGCTTCCGCGACCCCATCGTGATCCTGGTCTCGGTGCCGATGTCGATCGCCGGCGCGCTGCTCTTCATCTTCATCGGCATCGGCGGCGCCAGTCTCAACATCTACACCCAGGTCGGATTGATCACGCTGATCGGCCTGATCTCCAAGCACGGCATCCTGATGGTGGAATTCGCCAACGAACAGCAACAGAAGCACGGCCTTTCGAAGCACGATGCGATCATCGCCGCCGCCACCATCCGTCTCCGCCCGATCCTGATGACGACGGCGGCGATGGTGCTCGGCGTCGTGCCCCTGATCACCGCGACGGGAGCCGGCGCGGCGTCCCGCTTCGCCATGGGCCTCGTCATCGCCACCGGTCTGTCGATCGGAACGTTGTTCACCCTGTTCGTCGTGCCCGCGTTCTACATGCTGATCGCCCAAGGGCATGCCGAGGGCGACGCGGTGGAGCGCGCGCATGCGCCTCGAGACGCCACTGCAGAGATCGCCCCGTGAAGCGGCGAGACAGGTCGTTCGCGATCGTTCTGCTGCTTCCCTCAGTCCTGATGGGGTGCGCCGAGCATGCGCGCGACGGTATGCTTCCCGTCGCTGCCACGAGCGGCGGCGACGGCCTCGTCGACATCCTGGTGGCGACGACCCGCCGCCCCGCCGAGGATGCCGATCAACTCTATTCGGGCGAACGCGGTACGGCGCTCGCCTTCGATCGGATCGTCGTCTCGATCCCGCCGGATCACGGCCGAAAGGTCGGCGAGATCCAATGGCCGTCGCGCGTATCGCCCGATCCTGAGCGCCAATTCACCGTCCTTCGAACAGAGAAGATTCGTTCTGACCGAGACATTCAGCAATGGCTGAGGCAGAACCGCACGCCGAAGAGGCGTGAGATCATCTTCGTCCACGGCTTCAACACGACCTATTCGGAAGCCGTCTTTCGCTTCGCGCAGATCGTTCATGACGGCGGCATCGCAGCCGCTCCGGTTCTGTTCACGTGGCCGTCGCGTGGCAAAGTCTTCGACTACTTCTACGACAAAGAGAGCGCGAATTATTCGCGCTACGCCCTCGAAGAGTTGATCCTGCGATCCACCGCGAGCCCCGACGTGGCGGACGTGACGATCGTCGCGCATTCGATGGGATGCTGGCTCGCGGTCGAGGCGCTGCGAAGTGTGGGTCTGCGGAAGAACGGTGTTCCCTCGAAGATACGCAACGTGGTTCTCGCCGCACCCGACCTCGATGTCGACGTCTTCCGCCGGCAGTGGGTGGAGATGGGACAACGGCGGCCGCACTTCACCATCGTCGCGTCGAAGAACGACAAGGCGCTCGGCGTTTCACGCCTGATCTCGGGTGGGGTCGAGCGCGTCGGCGGTACCGATCTGACGCCCTATCGCGCCATGCTGTCGAGCCTGGGGATTTCCGTCGTCGACACCAGCGACGTCGACGTCGACGATCCGCTCGGTCATGCGAGCTTCGCCGAAAGCCCGGAGATCGTCCGCACTCTCGGTCTCCGGATATCCCAGGGACAGACCTTCACCGGTGATGCGGTGTCGACAGGGGATGCCCTCGGAGCCGTCACGGTGCAGTCGGCCGAGATCGCAGGTGACCTCGTGCGATCCGTCGTGGCGCCGTCGCAGGCGATTGCCGGAGCCGCCCGGCTCGGTCGCCGGATCGGCGAGCGGACAGGACCACCCCCCGCGATCGTCGAGGGGCGCGTCGCCTACTGAAGCACCGGTCGGCGCCGGTTCGGTTGGTTCCTGAACGTGGAATCGGCGAATTCCTGCCGGAGGTTCGCCCCTCATCGGAGAGTGACGTTGCCGATGCTGCCTGGAACCCGTCGTCAGCAGCACGAAGCGGCGTGTCTCCGCGCATGTCGACACTGCCGTTCATCGTTCTGCGGCCAGACCGGATCTGTCACGTCTGCCGCTTGGGATCGCGTCTCGACGAACGGGTCATCGGAGCCTCGGTGGTCTATGTCGGTCTCGAGCATGACGTCGACGTTCATTTCGACGGCGGCGAACATAGGCGCGGACGGATCGTTGCGATCGAACCGTATCGCCGGCACCGCGTTGCCGGTGGCCGTCAATATGTCTGCTCCATCCTGGTCGAACCGGAGAGCATCACCGATGCCTGCCTCGAAGACCTGGTGTCCGGTCTGAACGGAGCATCCGGCGACGCGAGGGCCCTTTCCCGGTTCCTCGATTGCATTCGCGATCTCACCGATGATCCGGCGACGCTGCGATCAGCCTTCGATCGCAACGGGTTCGATCGCACCGTCTTCGGTCGCGACCTGGATGGGCGCGCCTTCGATCTGCGGGTCGAGCGCATCATCGAGCTGTTCGAAACCGACGTGTCGCGTCCGTTGGACATCGAATCCTGTGCGCGAACGATTTCCGTCACGGGGTCCCGATTTCGGCGTCTCTTCCGAGAGAGCACGGGCGTTCAGTTTCGCAATTACAGAATGTGGAAGCGGGTCATAGCCTGTCTTCAGCACATAGAAACGCCGGCCTCCCTCACCCAGACCGCTCTCGATCTCGGATATCCGGACTCGACGCACTTCAGCCATTCAATCCGGCAGACCTACGGGCTTCCGCCGAGGGACATGAAGAATTACATGAGAGATTCGGTGTTCGTCATCGGCAAAGACATTCGGAAACTGCAGCAGCTGTCGTTCTGATCCAGACGTGGCGCGGGTGTTCTCGCGCCACGTCCGAGGCAACGGGAAGCGGACCGCGTCTCGTCCATGGGAATTCGGAGTCTCGTCGTCGGCCGAAACGTGGAGGAACCGATGCCGTCACTTCATCGGAGGCAGGGTCACCTCGAAGACCCGTGCCATGAGCCGGCGAAGTTCACCATCCGGATCGTCGAGCAGCGGCTCTACGTGCAACACGTCCCGCAGCACACCGACGCCGAGCAGCACAGCCAGGGTGAGGGCTGCGTGCCGCTCGGTATGCGAACCCAAGGTCCGCGTCAGCACCGCGATGAAATCGTCCGTGATGGATTCCCGGATCACGGCCGACGCCTCTCTGCTCGTCAGCGAACGCACGAAGATGTCGAGGGCGTCGACATCTTCGTGCGCGCTGGGGGTGTCGCGGGCCAACAATAGATCGGCGAAGACGAGAGGCAGCCGCTCGCGCGGTTGGGCCAACAATTGCTCGACCGATGGCGCGGAGGCGCGCACCGCTTCCGCCAAGAGCAGCTCCTTCGAGCCGAACGAGCGATGCACCTGGGCGACGTCCGCGCCGACGTCGGCGGTGATCGCCCGAAGCGAGGTGTCTTCGTAGGAGTGCCGCCCGAACCGGGCGATGGCGGCTTCCAGGATCTGCTCCCGCCTCGCCGCCGCCACACGTGCCGTGGATCGAGCCATGACCGCTCCAGAATCTGTTTGCCCATGGGGGGGGAATGTGGGTAAGGTGATTTTAGTCAACGCGTGTTGTTATGAACTGCGGCGGCTCGAACATCCAGTCCCATCGCGATGATGTCCGAATCGCGCCGAACGGAGGCACTCTATGACCACCGAAGCGTCGACGCCAAAGAAGGAAACCACGTTCTTCGCCACGTCCGGCTTTCCCGGCGAGGGCTGGCCGATGGGCTGGGGAGAGACGTCCACGAAGGCCTGCGCCTCCGCCTGGGTCCGAGCACTGGAGCTGGTGGCCGGGAACCTGGAGGAGCAGGCGGAGTATCTGCGCCATCTCTCCCATTGCGTCGATCCGGCGGAAGCCCTGAGGCTGAACGCCACCTTCGCGCAACACGCGCTCCAGCGTCTGTGGCGCGACGGCAGCAAGGCGATCGAAGAGCTGCGCTCCGGCTTCGTGACGGCGGCGACGGACAAGTGAGGCCATGCGCTCTGCGCCCATCCACGGGCGGAGAGCGTCGCGGGGTCCATCCACATCGGGCGACTTTCGATCGCGCGGGCGTTGCCCGCGCGCATCGCCCGCGGGAGTTCGAAGCATGACGAAGGGCCAAGGGCGCTGGCTGACCGTTCTCGTCGCGGCCCTCATCGCGGGTGCCGGATATCTCGGATGGAAGAAGCTCGAGGGGCCGGGGTTGCCGGACGGCATCGCCAGCGGCAACGGGCGCATCGAGGCGACCGAGATCGACATCTCCACCAAGACCGCCGGCCGGATCAAGGACATATTCGCCACCGAGGGGGATTTCGTCACGGCCGGCCAGGTGCTGGCGCGGATGGACACCGAGCAGATCGAGGCACAGCGGCGGCAGGCGGAGGCGCAACTGCGCCGGGCCGTCATCTCGGTCGACGCCGCCAAGAGCATCGTCGTGCAGCGGGAAGCGGAGCAAGAGGCCGCCATCGCCGTGGTCGAGCAACGAGAAGCGCAGCTCGACGCGGCCGAACGCAAGTTTCAGCGCTCGAAGCAACTCGTCTCGACCAACTCCGTCTCACAGCAGACCTATGACGACGACTTCGCCAACAAGAAGGCCGCGAGCGCGAACGTGAGCGCCGCCCGCGCCCAGCGTGCCGCCGCCGAGGCGGCCATCAGCGCCGCCAAGGCGCAGGTGGTGGATGCGGAAGCGGCGGTGAGCGCGGCCCAGGCGGCGATCGAGAGCATCGCCGCCGAGATCAAGGACAGCGTGCTCGTCTCTCCGCGCGACGGGCGGGTGCAGTACCGGGTCGCCCAGCCGGGCGAGGTGCTCTCGGCGGGCGGACGGGTTCTCAATCTGGTCGATCTCGGCGACGTCTACATGACCTTCTTCCTGCCCACCGCCGAGGCCGGCCGGGTGCAGATCGGGGCGGAGGCGCGCATCCGGCTCGACGCCGCGCCACAGTGGTCGGTTCCCGCCACGGTGACCTATGTGGCGGACGTGGCGCAGTTCACGCCCAAGACCGTCGAGACGGAGGAGGAGCGCCAGAAGCTCACCTTCCGCATCAAGGCCCGGATCCCGCCGGCGCTTCTGCGCGAGCACATCCAGCAGGTGAAGACCGGCCTGCCGGGCGTCGCCTATGTACGGCTCGACCCGGACGTCCCGTGGCCGGCCGACCTGAACCGGATGCGAGCCGAGAAATGAGCGGATCCGACGCCTCCGCTCCGTCCGCCGGACAGGTCGCCCGCCTCACGGGGGTCGGTCTCGTCCATGGGCGGACGCATGCCCTCGAGGCCGTCACTCTCGATCTGCCGGCCGGGTGCATGGTGGGGCTGATCGGCCCGGACGGGGTGGGCAAGTCGAGCCTGCTGTCGCTGGTCGCCGGCGCCCGGGCGGTGCAGGCCGGTCGGGTGGAGGTGCTCGGCGGCGACATGGCCGACGGTGGCCACCGCCGACGGGTGTGCCCGCGCATCGCCTACATGCCGCAGGGGCTGGGCAAGAATCTCTACCCGACCCTTTCGGTGTTCGAAAACGTCGATTTCTTCGGCCGACTGTTCGGTCAGGACCGGGCCGAGCGCGACCGGCGCATCGCCGCCCTGCTGGAAGCGACCGGGCTCGCCCCCTTCGCCGACCGCGCGGCGGGCAAGCTCTCCGGCGGCATGAAGCAGAAGCTCGGCCTGTGTTGCGCCCTGATCCACGACCCCGATCTGCTCATTCTCGACGAGCCCACCACCGGCGTCGATCCGCTCTCGCGCCGCCAGTTCTGGGAGCTGATCCAGTCGATCCGAGCCGGGCGGCCGGGCATGAGCGTCGTGGTGGCCACCGCCTACATGGAGGAGGCCGGGCGCTTCGACTTTCTCGTCGCCATGGATGCCGGCCGGGTGCTGGCGACCGGAAGTCCCTCCGAGCTGCTGCGCCAGACCGGCACGGGCGACCTCGACGCCGCCTTCATCGCGCTCCTGCCGGAGGAAGAACGCGCCGGCCACCGGGAGGTGGTGATCCCGCCGCGCCCGCCGGGGGCGGACGGGGAGGTGGCCATCGAGGCCGAACACCTCACCATGCGGTTCGGCGACTTCACCGCCGTGGACGACGTGAGCTTCCGGATCGGTCGCGGCGAGATCTTCGGATTTCTCGGCTCGAACGGCTGCGGCAAGACCACCACCATGAAGATGCTCACCGGCCTGCTGGCCGCCACCGGCGGCACGGCGCGTCTCTTCGGGCAGGACGTCGACCCCGACGACATGGCGGTGCGCCGGCGGGTGGGCTACATGAGCCAGGCCTTCTCGCTCTATTCCGAACTGACGGTCCGCCAGAACCTCGATCTGCACGCCCGCCTGTTCGCTCTGCCGGCGGCCGAGATTCCGGGGCGGATCGAGGAGATGGTTCGCCGCTTCGACCTCGCCGAGGTGCTGGATTCGTTGCCGGACGCGCTGCCGCTCGGCATCCGCCAACGGCTGTCGCTGGCCGTGGCCATGATCCACGGCCCGGAAATGCTGATCCTCGACGAGCCGACCTCCGGCGTCGATCCGATCGCGCGCGATGATTTCTGGCAGATGCTCGCCGACCTCTCCCGCAACGATCGGGTGACGATCTTCGTCTCCACCCATTTCATGAACGAGGCGGCGCGGTGCGACCGCATCTCGCTCATGCATGCCGGCAAGGTGCTGGTGAGCGACACGCCGGCGGCGATCATAGCCGGCCGCTCCGCCGCGACCCTGGAGGACGCCTTCATCGGCCATCTGGAGGACGCCATCCGGGCCGCCGTGCCTGCCCCCGTGATTGCGCCGACGGCGGCGGCGGACGGAGCGGCCGCCGTGCCGCCCTCGGCAGGACCGTCCTCGGGCCTGGTCTCGAGCCTCCGCCGGATGCTCGCCTACACCCGTCGCGAGGCACTGGAGCTCGAGCGCGACCCGATCCGCGCCACCCTGGCGGTGGTCGGCAGCCTGATGCTGATGTTCGTGCTGGGCTACGGCATCAACATGGACGTGGAGAATCTGTCGTTCGCAGTGCTCGACCACGACGACACCGTCCTCAGTCGCGACTACGCGCTCCAGCTCTCCGGCTCACGCTATTTCACGGAACGCCCGCCCATCCGCGACTATGCCGATCTCGACCGGCGCATGATCGACGGCGAGCTGAGCCTCGCCATCGAGATTCCGACCGGTTTCGCGCGCGACCTCTCCCACGGCCGAGCGGTGCAGGTCGCCGCCTGGATCGACGGCGCCATGCCGGTCCGCGCCGAGACGGTACAGGGCTATGTGCAGGGCGTGCATCTCACATGGATCCGCCAGAAGCTGCGCGAGGCGCTGGGGCGCCGGGGCACCGCCGACGAATTCGGGATCGAGACCCGCTACCGTTACAATCCCGGCATCAAGAGTCTGGTCGCCATGGTGCCGGCGGTGATCGCGCTGTTGCTGATGATGATCCCCGCCATGCTCTCCGTGTTGAGCGTGGTGCGCGAGAAGGAGCTGGGCTCCATCATCAACTTCTACGTCACGCCGGTGACGCGCGTCGAGTTTCTCGTCGGCAAACAACTGCCCTACGTGGTGCTCGGCATGATCAACTTCCTCATGATGACGGCGGCCGGCGTCTTCGTCTTTCACGTACCGTTCACCGGGAGCCTCTCGGTCCTCGCCATCGGGGCGCTGCTCTACGTCTGCACCACGACGGGCCTGGGGCTCCTGGTCTCCACCCTGACCAGCAGTCAGATGGCCGGTATCTTCGCCACGTCGATCCTCACCATGATCCCGGCCATGCAATATTCCGGTTTGATCAATCCGGTGTCCTCGCTGGAAGGCGGCGGCGCGATGATCGGCTCGATCTATCCCACCACCTATTTCATCACCGTCGCCCGCGGCGCCTTCTCCAAGGCGCTCGGGCTCGCCGATCTCGCTCCCTCCTTCGTGCCGCTGCTGATCGCGATCCCCGTGTTGCTCGCGGCCGGTGCCTTCTTTCTCGAGAAGCAGGCGAGGTAGTCATGCGTGCCGCCCACATCCTGCAACTGGGACTGAAGGAATTGCGCGGTGTGGCGCGCGATCCGATGATGATCGCGCTCATCATCTACTCCTTCACGCTGTCGGTCTACACGGCGGCCACCGCCATTCCAGACACCCTGCACAAGGCCGCCATCGCCATCGTCGACGAGGACAATTCGCCGGTGGCGAGCCGCATCGTCGGTGCCTTCCGGCAACCCTATTTCAACCGGCCCGAACTCATCACCACGGCCGAGATGGACAGGCGCATGGATGCCGGCCTCGACACCTTCGCCCTCGACATTCCACCCGACTTCCAGCGCGACCTGTTGGCCGGACGGTCGCCGACGATCCAGCTCAACATCGACGCGACGCGCATGTCGCAGGCCTTCGCAGGCGGCGGCTACATCCAGACCATCCTCAATGGCGAGGTGTCGGAATTCCTCTCGCGCCATCGCTCCGCCTCCTCCGGCCTGCCGGTGGAGCTGGTGCAGCGCGCCCGCTTCAACCCCAACCTCGAGCGGGACTGGTTCGGAGCCATCACCAAGGTCATCTCCTCCATCACCATGCTGTCCATCGTGCTCACCGGGGCGGCATTGATCCGCGAGCGTGAGCACGGCACCATCGAGCACCTGCTGGTGATGCCGATCACACCGACGGAGATCATGGTGAGCAAGATCCTCTCGATGGGGCTCGTCGTGTTGGTGGCGACGACCCTCTCGCTGACGTTCGTGATCCGGGATTGGCTCGCGGTGCCGATCGCAGGGTCGATCGGCCTGTTCCTGGTCGGGGCGGCCCTGCACCTGCTCGCGACCACCTCCATGGGCCTCTTCCTCGCCACCCTCGCCGGCTCCATGCCGCAGTTCGGGCTGCTGCTGATGCTGACGCTGATGCCGCTCGAAGCCTTGTCGGGGGCCACGACCCCGCGCGAGAGCATGCCCGAGATCGTGCAGATTCTCATGCTCGGCGCACCGAACACGCACTTCATCCTGCTGGCGCAGGCGATCCTGTTCCGGGGAGCGGGGCTGGCGGTGGTCTGGCCGCAGCTCCTGTCGCTGCTGGTGATCGGCGTCGCCTTTTTTTCGCTGGCGCTGCGGCAGTTCCGACGGTTTTTGAAATGACCGAAGGGAGTCCGGACCGGCCCCGCGCGGGGGCCGTCGCCGGCTCGCCGAGGTCGTCGGGAACCGGGCCGCGCCGTCGGAGCCGAGACAGCCCGCATCGCATCTGGGAGCCCGTCGGAGGACGGCTTCGAGCCTGCCTCGTGCTCCCTCTCACTTCCCACCGATCAGTACGGCGAAGTTCACCCAGAGCTTCGTCCCACCGACGGTGTTGCGCACGTAAAGGTCGCGGGTGATGTTCACCTTGGTTTCGACCAAGCGGATGCGCATGGTGAAGCCCAATTAGGCATAGGCGGTCAGACCCGAAGCGGTGGCAGGCGAGGCGTGAGTGCCGTTGGCGATGTGGCGCCGGAGATCGCCGAGATCTTGGGTGTAGGCCTTGATCGTGTTCGCCGAGAGGTCGCGGCCGGTTCGGCAATGCCGCAGGAACGCGGCGGAGGCGGCTAGGAGGTCCATGGGTTCTGCTCCGGAGACGGGGAAGGCTGCCTCAGAGGCTTACCACGGCTGAAATTCCTCCCCATCCGCGTGTAGGGTGCGGGCCGTGCTGCGATGCGGCTCCGGACTGCTGTCGTTTCGATGAGGCCGTGAAGGCACTCGACGAGATGCGAAACCGACCCCCCGCTCTGATCGACGGCATCCCGTCACACCCCGACCTTCCACGATCAACCC
>ERZ1645187.2618-NODE-2618-length-15665-cov-9.657079_pt1 | contig 15665 bp, 20 predicted proteins | sample MGYA00575352_ERZ1645187 | MGnify/ENA primary metagenome ERZ1645187 (study PRJEB40837, sample SAMN11349314) | freshwater sediment metagenome | isolation source: river sediment | host: Sediment | place: India: Wazaribad , New Delhi | collected 2017-02-21 ... | reverse complement strand
GAACGGAGTCCCGAGTTTCGTCGGGCGCGCTTGGGGCGCTGACACTTCCTTCGGCTCGCTCGGTAATCGGAGCACAGGTGACGGGGGAAACCACGCAAGCAAGCTTTTTCTCGGGGCGCATTTACGGGCTGGCACACATTGCGCGTGCACTTAGCCCCGTCGAGCAGCGCATTCTGGAGCAGTTCCTCCGCACAAAATCGAGGGCTTACTGATATGTGGGTACATCGCACAATTATCGTCCCGGCAGCCATTGCGGGTGCCGCACGAGCAGCTTGCGCCGGTCTTGCGGGTCCGGGTGGCTCCAACATGTTCACGACGTCCATTTCGCCAACCGGCGAAGCTCCGCCGACGCATTACATCAGTTCAGGGATGATCGAGGCGCCGTTCGCGGATCTCCTGCCGCTCACCAGCGTGACCTACGCCGAGGACGGCACGCCATCCACGGAGATCCGCCCAGGCAATGTCGCCCTCACAGTGCAGCTGGCCACTGACGCCGGCCTGACGATCACCGAGGTCGAGGTTTCCGCGCTGCTCTCTGCAGTGGACGTGTCCGCGCAGTCGGCGCAGGACGCACTGACCCGGCTCGGGCTGCGGATGATCGTCGAGCCGGAAGTCTAATCCCCCTCGCGCGCGCCTACGCCCTCACGCAGGGGCACACCCCCCAGCCCGCCCCGCGCGGGCTTTTTTCTGTCTGACGGACGACCGACATGCTCAACATCGCGCCCACCGCAACGCCGCCCGCGCTGACGATCGACGAGGCCAAGCTGCATTTACGTGTCGAAGAATCCGCCGAAGACGCGCTTATCCTCAGCCTCATCGTTGCCGCCACGGCCGCAGCTGAGCACGAAACCGGCCGGAAGCTCGTCACGCAGACCTGGCAGGCATGGCTCCCCGGCTGGCCGGATGCCGCCACCATCGCCCTCGCGCAAACGCCGGCCTCCGCCGTCGTCATCAAATACGACGACCCGGCCGGCGTCCAGCAGACCCTGCCTGACGCCGACTATGTGCTTATCCCCGGCGACGTGCCGGCCATCATCCGCACCTCGCCCGCCTGGCCGGGGGTGTCGAGCGCCTCGCCCTATCCCGTGCGCCTCACCGTCACCGCCGGCTACGGCGCCGCGCCGAATGTGCCCGAGCCCATCCGCCAGTGGATCAAGCTGCGGCTTGGAACCATGTACATGCAGCGCGAAGCGCATATCGCCGGCGTCAGCGTGACGGAAACCCCGTACGTCGACCGGCTGCTCGACCGCTACCGGACCTGGAGAGCTTGATGCCCACATTGGTTAAAGCAGGCAGCCTCGCCCAGCGCATCGACATCGAGCGCCGCGCCCCCGGCACCGACGCCTGGGGCCAGCCCGTCCAGGCCTGGGAGTGGGTCGCCTCCCGCTGGGCCGACGTTCGCCTGCTCGCCGGCCTCGAGGCCATCAAGGCCGGTGCAGACGTCTCCACGGTGCGCGCCTCGATCCGCATCCGCTGGCTAGCGGGGATCGACGCCGGCATGCGCGTCCGGCACGGCGGCGCCACCTACGACATCACCGCCGTCCTGCCCGACCCCGCCGGCGCCTTCATCGACCTAGTCTGCGAGACGGTGCGCTGATGGGCCTGAAGATCAGCATCAACACGGTCCGCTTCAAGCAAGACCTGCAGCTCGAGCTCCAGCGCCTGCGCGCCGCCAACCGGCCTGCAGCCCAGGCCGGCGCGCAGCTCATCTACGACCGCGCCAAGCAACTCGCCCCGGTCTCCGATGCGCCCCACATGTTCCACGGCACCCATGCCGTTTACGGCCCGTACCCGCCCGGCACCCTGCGTGACTCGATCTACCAGGCCTTCAGCAAGGACAACAGCTTTCTCGACAACGCCGTCTATCACATCTCCTGGAACGCCACCAAGGCCCCCTACGGCGCCATGGTCGAGCTCGGGACCAGCGCCGCCCCCGCGCACTCCTTCATCGCGCGCGCCGTCGCCGAAACCCGCTCGCAGGTACTCAAGACGATCCGCCAGCGCTACATCGACGAGGTCACCCAAGCATGAGCATGGAACAGCACCTCGACGCCCACTTGCGCGCCCTATGTCCCAACGTTCACCCCGACATCGCCCCGCCCGGCACCCCGCGCCCCTACATCACCTGGCAGGCCCTCGGCGGCGAAGCCGCGCGCTTCCTCGACAACACCGCGGCCGACAAGCGCAACACCCTCATGCAGATCAACGCCTGGGCGCACACACGCATCCAGGCGACCACGCTCATCCGCAGCATCGAAGACACCCTGGCCGCCTCGCCCCACTTTGTGGCCCGGCCGCAAGGCGAGGCGATGTCCACCTTCGAGCCCGTCACCGGCCTCTACGGCTCGATTCAGCGCTACAGCATCTGGGCCACCCGCTGAGCGCGGGCCCCCTCCGCCACCCGCCGGGCTCGCCCGGCATTTTTTTGCCCGCAAGGGCCCGCACCGCCTGACGCACGCCAGGCAACCCATCCGCCCCTTGCGGGCAAATCACAGGAGCACGCCAAATGGCCTACTACTTCCCCGAGGGCTCGTCCCAGCAGTACAGCAAGACCTTTGCGGCCGCAAAGACCATCACCGCCGTCACCAACACCGACCCGGCCGTGGCCACCTGCACGGCACACGGCTTTGCCACCGGCGACGAGATCCTCTTCAACTCCGGCTGGGAAGACGCCACCGACACCGTCTTCAAAGTCGAGGTCGTCGACGTCAACAGCTTCCGGATTCTCGGGCTCGACGCCTCCAACAACAACTTCTACCCCGCTGGCTCCGGCATCGGCACCGCGCAGAAGATCAGCACCTGGAAGGCCATCCCGCAGGTGCTCACCATCAGCGCCTCGGGCGGCGACCCCCGCTTCACCGACGTCGCCCCGCTGGCCAAGCGCAACGCACTGCGCATCCCCACCGGCTTCAACGCCACCAGCGTCACCCTCTCGCTCGGCCACGACGCATCCAACGCCACCTACAAGGAAATGCTCGGCATCAGCCGCTCGCTCGGCAAGGTCGCATTCAAGCAGGTCATCAGCGGCGGCGCCGTCACGTACGGCTACGGCTACCTCAGCGTCTCCGAAATGCCGCGCCTCAACAACAACCAGACCAACACCGTCGACGCGGCGATGACCATCCTCGGCCGTTCGATCAGCTACGACTCCTGATTTCCGCCACACCTGCCCGCCGGAGCGGGCAGGGCGCTCCCCCATCCACCAGGACACCACCATGGCAAGCATCAAGCTGGGCAACCGCCCGAAGAACTTCAAGCGCATCGTCAAGTTCGGCCTCATCGAAGGCGGCGAAGGCTCCATCGAATGCACCTTCAAGTACCGCACCCGCTCCGAGTTCGGTCGTCTCATCGATGGCATGGCCCATGACGCCCGCCAGAACGGCGCCGCCGGCGCCGACCTGTCCGTTGCGCAGATCATGGACGCCACCAAAGACAAGAACGCCGCCTACCTGCTCGACGTGCTCGACGGCTGGAACCTCGACGAAGTGCTCACCCGCGACACTGCGGCCCAGCTCTGCGACGAACTCCCCGGCGCCGCCACCGAGATCATGGAAGCCTACCGCCTCGCGATCGTCGAAGGCCGCCTGGGAAACTGAGAGAGGCCGCTGCCGCCCTGTATGCGCCCGACAACCAGGCGGACGCGGCCAACCCCTTCCTGCGCGGCGTGATCGCCGCCACAGACCAATCCGTCGAGGTGTGGCCTGAAAACTGGCCCACCTTCGCCCTGTTTGCGCAACTCGGCACCCAATGGGCCGCCGGCATGGGCGGCCCCACCGGGCTGCGCTACGAAGCCCTGTACCCGCTGCTCGACCGGCGCTGCCCGAGCGATGACGAGTGGCAGCAAACATTCGACGACGTGCGCACCATGGAAACCGCCGCACTCGCCGCCATGCGCAGCAAAGACTGAGGACCCGAAACCGTGAGCGATCTGAAGCTGCAAGGCGTAGTAGAGATGTCGAGCGAGGGCGCCGAACGCGCCTTCGATCGCGTCGGGCAAAAGGCCGGCCAGATGTCGCAGCAGGTCGCGAGCTCATCGGCCAAGGCCAGCGACGCCGTCGACAGCATCGGCAGCGCCGCGCAGCAGAGCGCCGACGGATTCACTCGCGCCGAAGGCAAGATCGTCGCATCCATCAAGCGCGCCACCGCGCAGCTCGAAAGCCTGGGCAAGACCGCCTCGCAAAAGGTCGAGATCAAGATCGACGCGCAAGGCCTCGACCGCGCAAAGTTCGAGCCGCTGCTGGCCAACCTGCGCCAGCTGGAGTCGGCGCAGCAGCGCGTGACAGGCAGCAGCGGAAACATGCGTGGCGGCATGCAGAACCTCTCGTACCAGCTGCAGGACTTCATCGTCCAGACCAACGGCGGAGTGGCCGCAACCACCGCGCTGTCGATGCAACTGCCGCAGTTGCTGGCCGGCTTCGGCGCGGCCGGCGCTGCAATGGGGGTGGTCGCCGCGCTGCTGCCCAACCTCGTGAAGTTGTTCGGCGATGCTGCCGGCGGCGCAGCGTCGCTCAAGGACGCCATGTCCGGCGTCGACCACGCGATCAGCCAAGTCGGCCGTGGGGTGCGCAGCTTCGACATGGAAGCGCTGTTCGCGCAGTTCAACGCCGCCAGTGGCGCCACCCGCGCCGCGACCATCGAACAGCTGAAGTTTCAGCAGGCCTTCATCGAGACTCAGCGTCTGGTGGCACAGAAGTCACTCGGCGAGTCAATCTCCGGCGTCGGCGACTACGGGTTCCTCGACAAACTATCTGGAAAAGGAAGCGCGGCGTCGCGCATCGCAGACGATCTCGGTGTGACGCTCGATCTCGCGCAGCAACTCGAGCCCGCACTCAAGGGCCTGCTCGCCGGCACCCAGGACGTGGGATCGGTATTCACCGAGTTCGGTACCCGGCTGCTGGGCGGGAATAAAGCTGCGGTCGAGCTGGCGAAGTCGCTCGGCGACCTCTCCGCCAACGAGAAAGACGCCTATGCGGCGTCCAGCGCGCTTTCGGACGCACTCGAACGCATGGCAAAAGGGCACGTCCGTACGAAAAAAGAGACCGATGAAGCCGCGAAAGCCGCGAAGACCCACGCCGCCGAAACGCAGCGGCTAGCAGAGGCAGGGCGTGAGCTCGCCGCGTCGCTGCTCGGTCAATCGGCGGGGCTTTCGCGCGACTTTTACGCCAAGTGGGCGCAACTCGGGCAGGCCTACAAGACCGGCGCAATCAATCTCCAGGACCTCACCACCGCGCAGTCCGTCCTGCTCGCCCAGCAACCCGCCATGAAGCAAGCCGCACAGGACGCCGACGCCTACGGCAAAGCGGTCGCCTCGGTGGTCGGCCCACTCGAAGCCCGCGCATTCGCCCTCGAGACCGAACTGCAAAACTACGGCCTCACCCAGTCCCAGATCGAGCGCACGACGCTCGCGCGTTACGAAGAGGTCCGCGCCTTGGCTGCCGCCAACGGCGCCACGCAGGCCTATCTGAGCACCCTCGACCGCGAGATTGAAGCGCGCCGCCGCATCGCCGAAGCAAGCACCGGACTCGAAGCCGCCGACGCCAACAAGCGCGCCGCCGCCCAGGCTGCCCAAGACTGGCAGCGCACCGCCGACGCGATCGAAAAGTCGCTCATCGACGCCCTCATGGAAGGCGGAAAATCCGGCGCCGAGTACATCGAAGGCCTGTTCCGCTCCATGGTGCTGCGCCCGATCATCCAAGCCGTCGTGCAGCCGGTCGCCGGCGGCATCACCAGCGCCATGGGCCTCGCTGGAGCAGGGCAGGGCGGCGGGCTGGGTGGCGCCCTCGGGGCGGCGAGCAACCTGCAGACGCTCTATGGCGCCGTCACCGGCGGCATCACCGCATCGCTCGGCGGGCTCGCCGCCTCGGCCGGCAGTCTATTTGGCTCGTCGGCGCTGTCGGCATTCGGCGCCGGCCTCAAGGGCAGCACACTCGCCGCCGGCCTCGCCGGCCCCACGACAGCCGGCGCCGGCGGCGCGATGGGGCTGGGCGCCTCGCTTGGCGCCGCACTTCCGTGGGTCGCTGGCGGCCTCGCGGTCGCATCCCTGTTCGGCGTATTCGACAAGAAGCCATCGGACAAAACGTCCTGGGCCTCCTACAACCCCGCCACCGGCCAAACCTTCAACGCCGGCTCGATGACCGGCAAGAAAGACCCCGGCCAACAGCAGCGCGATGCCACTGCCGCCCTGGCCGCCCTCGTGGGCGGTTTCGCTGGCCTCGCCGGCGTCACCAGCAGCCTGACCGCGATGACCGGCGCCCGCGACGGCATGCGCCTGAGCATCAATCGCGCCGAAGGGCTGCTCGGCTTCCGCACGCCTGGCGCAGGCCTCGCCAACGGCGGCAACGCCCTCAACTACGGCACCGGAGAGGACGCGATCAAGCGCATGCTCGACGACCTGGTCGACGAGGGCACCCTGCCGCAAGCCACCGTCGCCGCTTGGCGCAGCGCCAAGACCGATATGCGCGGCACTGCTCGCGATGCCACCGAGCTGGTCAGCACGCTCAACCTCCTCGTCTCTGGTTACGACACCGCCACGATCGAGCGCGCGAACCTCCTGCAGCAAGAGAGCGAAGCCCTGGAAGTCGCGTTGTCGCGCATGCTGCAGATCGAGGGGGCGCTGACCGCCGCCGCGCAGCCCGGGCGAGCCTTGGCAGACTCCGCTGCCGCCCTTGTCCGCCAGATGAATGCGCTGTCCTTGGGCGCCATCCCCACCACCACCGAAGCACTCGGCAAGCTGATCGCCGGCCTGGACGTCACCACCTCGGGCGGGCAGCAAGCCTATCAGGCGCTGATGGCGCTTGCCCCCGCCTTTGTCGAGCTGCAGGCCACACAGCGCGCGCTGTACGAACAACTCGACACCGACGAGCAACGCGCCGCGCGCCGCGCCCGCGAGCTGGGCGAGGCCTTCGCGCAACTCGGCGTCCTCATGCCAGACACCCGAGAGCAGATGCGCGCGCTCATCGACACGCAGGACGCCACGCGCGAATCCGGAGCGCGCATGCGCGCGCAGTTGCTCAGCCTGGTTCCCGCATTCGTCGAAGTCGCCGACGCCGCCGCGCGTGCCGCCGCCGATGCGGCAGCAGCAGCGCTCAATGCCGCAAAGGCCGCCGCGGCCGCCCTGGCCGACGTGCTGCAGCAAATCCAATCCGCCCGCACCGACGTCGCGTCCAGCGCGCAAGCGATCACGGGCGGGCCGAAGGTGATGACCGCGCAGCAGATCGCCGCCGCGATCGCCGCAGCTCAGGTCAGCCTGCCCAGCGCCGCCGCCGCGATCGCCGCGAATACGGCACTCGGCGTGGCCTACAGCAAAACCGGCTTGGCCACACTCGCCTACGATCGCGCCCAATCCAGCGAGGGCGCCGCCACCTCCGCGCAAGAGCTCGCCTCCGCGGGCCTCTCCGCCCGCCGCGCAGATCGCGATGCGGCAATCGGCCGCTACCAAGCGCAGGCCGCACAACTGTACGAGCTGCTCGCCCCCCTTGGCGCCTATGCCAACGCAAAATCCGGTCCGACGCAGTTCTCAAACGACGCCTACGCCTACAATCCCGCCACCAACCGCCTGGCCGGGTTCGGGCAGATCTCGCTGACCAACATGAAGGCGCTCGGCGCCCTCAACCAGCTCATGAGCGGACAATCCTACCAAGATCTGGTCGGCTCGCTCAGCGGCGGAAACGCCACCCTCAAAGCGCGCGACGCCGCCGTCGCTTCGGCGCAAGTCACTCTCGACAAGGCGTCCGCCGCCCTGGCCACCGCCACAGCAAACCGTCAGAGCGCCGCGTCCGCGCTTGAGGCCGCCAAGGCGGCCCAGTCGGCCGCCGAGAAAACCTTGCTGAAAGAGCAGGACGCATACGGGCGTGCCCTGCGCGCTTACGCCGCCGACGCCAGCGTGGCGGTGGATCGGCTCTCTGCACTGCGTGAAGAGACGGTGCGCTACTACGAGAGCCAACGGGCGCTTGCCGACACGCTCGTCGCGAGCGCCGCCCGCCTGCGCGATGCCATCACCGATGCCCGCCGGGCGCAGATGGAACCGGACGAACTCCTGCGCGAGCAACGCATCGAGTTCGACCGCAACTACAGCATGGCACTCTCCACACAGGGCGCCGTCCGCGCCGGCTATGCCGACAAGATGGCCGCACTCCTGCCGCCGCTCGTTGCGTCGCTTGCCGACTCGGCATCCAGCCGGGCCGAGTGGCTGAGCTTGACCGCCCGCATGACAGCGCAGAGCACCGCGGTTGCGGAACTCCTCGAAAACGAAGCCCCGGCCAACTACGAGTCCGCCTCGCTGGCTCTGCTGGACGATATCGACGGAAGCCTCGCCGCCATCCAGTCTGCAGCGCTCTCGGCCGAAAAAATCATCTCCGACGCAATCTACGAGACCGGAGACAACACCTTGGACGGGCTGCGCGCCGTAATCGCCGCTATCCAAGGCGCACCGGTGCCTGCGTTCGCGACCGGCGCAGCGTTCACCAACACGGTGGTCGCGCGCCCGACCGCATTCAGCACCGCGGTAATGGGCGAAGCGGGCCCCGAGGCCATCATGCCGCTCGCCAGCATCGGGGGGCGTCTCGGCGTGCACGCGCAAATGCCAGGCATCGGCCCCATGCTCGCCGAGCTGCGCGCCCTGCGCGCCGAACTGACCGAGCTCAAGGCCATCAACGCCGCCGCGGCGCGCCATGCCCACGAAACCAGCCGCACGCTCTCATTGGTCACCAATTTCGGCACCGCCATGCTCACCGAGCCTTCCGCATGAAGATCATCGCCCCGGTCCGTATTGCCCCTGGACAGATGGTCTCGAGCTCCATCCCCGAGACCGACCATCCCGAGTGGTCTGCAATCACCACGTACGCCGCCGCCGACCGCGTCATCGTAAGCGCCACCCACAAGATCTATGAGGCCTTGTCCAGCAACGTCGGCAAGCATCCCGCCAGCAACCCAGGCGAATGGCTCGATCTTGGGGCGACCAATCGATGGCGCGCGTTCGACGAGAAGGTCGGGAGCGTCTCCTCATCGCTTGGCCAGATCGGCTTTACCTTGACGCCGGGGATCGTCAATGCGCTCGCGCTGCTCAACATTGGCAACGCCTCGACGGCCCGGGTTCGCATGATCGATGCCAACGAGGGGGTCGTGTACGACCGCACCTTGTCCCTCTACGACCCCTCCAACGTCGTCGATTGGTGGACCTATTTCTTCGAGCCCATCCGCCTCAAGACGATCTCGATCGCACTCGATCTGCCCACCTACCGTGCAGCACAGATCGAAGTCACGCTGATGGGTGGCCCTACTGAGACCGTCTCGTTAGGCGCTTGCATCGTCGGCCGCTTGCACGAATACGTAGCCCTGGGCGGGACGCACATGGGGGCATCTGTCGGCATCCAGGACTACAGCCGCAAGGAGCGTGACGCCTGGGGCAACGTCGCGATCGTAGAGCGGGCGTTCAGCAAACGCGCCCGATGGTCGCTCATGCTCGCCGCCAGTGACGTCGACGTGCTCCAGGAACGCTTGGCCGCGCTGCGCGCCACCCCGGCCGTCTACATCGGATCCGAGCGTTACGCCAGCACCATCCTCTACGGATTCTTTCGCGACTTCGACGTCGTCATCGCCTACCCAGACTACTCCGAATGCTCCATCGAAATTGAGGGCCTCGTCTAATGCCAATCTCCGCACTCCCCACGCCGCCCAGCCGCGCCGCATCCCCCAGCACCTTTGCCGACCAGGCCGATGCGTTACTGGCAGCACTCCCCCTGTTCGTCGACGAGGCCAACGCCTTGCAGTCCGACGTGACGGGCAAACAGGTCATCGTCTCGTCCACCTATAGCGCCGCGATGGCTGCCGGCCTGGCAAGCGCCGCAGCGAACGCTGCCGCCGCCACGCAAGCCAAGGCGCAGGCCGAGTATGTCCGCGACCAGGCACTCGACGGCCTCGGTGCAGCAGACAATTCGCAGGTCCTCGGGCAGCTCGTGGGGGCGCTGGCCTACGTGCTCGATCTGGCATCCAAGGCAACCGGCGAGACCATCGAGAATCGCGGCACCTTCGGCGTCACAGACCGCGCCGAGCTCTACGCGCTGATGTTCACAGAGTTGCTCGACAAGATCGGCGTCACCGCCCGCGCGATCTCCGGCGGAGACGTGATTCTGCGCGCAGGCACCACCCTTCCACCCCCGCTGTCGCCTGCCGGCGATCGAGACACCGGCGTGCAATTCCCCGGCGCAGATGCCGTGGCGTTGCTTACGGCCGGCCTCGAGCGTCTGCGCGTGGACGCCTCGGGCCGTGTCGGCATCGGCACGAATGCGCCGTCCGGCCTGCTGGATGTGGCCGACGACAAAGTACGCATCCGGCTCGCCAAGACGCCGGCCACCGCCACCGCTTCGGGCACACAAGGCGAAGTCTGCTGGGACGCCACCTACCTGTACGTGTGCACCGCCACCAACACCTGGCGCCGCGTGGCGCTAACCACCTGGTAAGGATCCACCATGCCTGACTACAAAGAAACCTCTGCAGCTGGACATAGCTGGCAGCGTTGCACGCAAGTGGTCATCGAAAACCATCGGGGCGCGACGCCCCTGGTGCGCTTCGATGAAGAGCGGGTCATCGTCCTCGACGGCGGCATCGAGGCGCGCAGCCCGTGCGGCACCTTCTGCGTCGACTACGATCCCGCGCGCCCGATCGCCCTGCGCGACCCGCACTCCGGCGAGCTGACCGGCGAGACCACCACCTACGCCGCCGCCTACGCGCTGCTGTACTCGGCCTACCTCGACGCCGCCGTCGAGCGCGACATGGCCGCCGCGGAATTCACCATCACCCCGCCGGAGGGTATCTAAATGGCGCTCACGATCCACGTCCCTGACACGCTGCGCAAAGCAGTCGAGTCCGCCTCGGGCGGGCGCAACACCGTGCTGTACACCGCCAAGGGCCAGCCCTGCTACATGGCTGTGATCCCCAAGTTCACGCTGGAGTCGATTGATGCCAGCCTGGGCACTGGCACCCACCCGGCCTTCATCGTCGGCGGCGTTGAGAACTCGCAGATCTTCGTCGGTCAGCACATCGGCGTCAGCCGCAATGCCGAAATGCTGAGCCTGCCCGGCGTCGATCCGATCAACAGCATCACGCACGACGCCGCTATCAGTCTCGTGCGTGCCAACGGCCCCGGCTGGCACCTGATGAGCAACGTCGAGTATGCCGCGATCGCGCTGTGGTGCTGGAAAAACGGCTTCCAGCCGCGCGGCAACAGCCAGTACGGCCGCAGTTCGGACGCCACCAGCGAGGTCGGCGTGCGCTCGGATGGTCTCGCAGTCACAGGCGCCAATCAGGGCTCGCAGTCGCGCACGCTCACCGGCTCCGGCCCGACCTCCTGGCGCCACGACAATACCCCGTTCGGCATCGCCGACCTCAACGGCAACGTCTGGGAGTGGTCGCCGGGCGTGCGCCTCGTCGATGGCGAGATCCAAATCATCGAGAACAACAATGCCGCGCTCTCGACGGCCGACTTCGGCGCCAGCTCGGCCGAGTGGATGGCCATCGATGGCGCAACCGGCACCCTTGTCGCGCCCGGCACGGCCGGCACGGTCAAGTACGCCAGCGCCAACAGCGGCACGGCCGGCTACACGCTCTACCGCGTCAGCGGCAGCAGCTTCGAAGGCATGGTCAATTCGACCGGCGCCAACCCGGTTTCTGCTGCCGCCATTGCCCGCCTCAAGGCGCTGGGTCTGTTCCCGGTGGCGCCCTCCGGCCTCGGCGGCGACGGCTTCTACCTCAACGTCTCAGGCGAACGGCTCCCGTGTCGGGGTGGCGTCTGGAGCAACGCTGCCCTCGCGGGCGTGTTCGCGCTGTACCTCGACGGCGCACGGACGCGCTCCGTCGCGGACCTCGGGGCTCGCCCCGCTTTTGTGCCCTGAAATCTGATCCCTGAAACCTGATGGCTGGGCGAGAGCCCAGCCCTACACGCCATGAGCAGAGCCGGATTCCAGCCTCGCCGCGAACCCAAGACCAGCGACCTGCTGATCCGCCAGAAGGTCGAGGCGATGATCGAGTACGGTCACTGCGCATTGCGGCAATTCCCGAAGTCCGAGCGGCACGTCTTGAGCGCCGAGATCCGCGGCAGCATGTGGGCGCTGCTGCGCCTCGTGATCGTCTGCAACAAGCGCCACCACAAGAACGACTCTACGCCGCTGGCGCCATTGAGATCGAACACGTCGGCAGATCGGTAGCCTCGTGGGTTGCGCACGCTCGCAAAGCGGGCGATTGTTCCGCGAGGCGCTCGAAACCTCCCTGTCCCAGGCCCCCCCATGACAGATGAAGCCGTCCTCGCAGCGCGACTGTGTGCGCTGCATGAAGACATTTCCGACCTGAAAACCAACGTCGCCAAGGTCGCCGAGGCCGTCGAGCGCCTCGCCAGGCTCGAGGAGCGACACGCAAATACCGCAGCAGCACTCGACCGCGCGTTCTCCGCCATCGCACGGCTCGACGCCCGCATCGCAGCGATCGAGCACGATCAGCCGGTGCAAAGCCTGGCCACAGGCTGGGTGATGAATGGCGTATGGGCAGGGGTCGGGCTCCTCGCGGCCGTCATCGCCCGCAAACTCGGAGTTATGTGATGATCGATTCGCTATTCGGCGGCGGCATTCTCGGATCCCTGATCGGGGGCGCCTTCCGCCTCGCGCCCGAGCTTCTCAAGTGGTTCGACCGCAAGAATGAACGCGCACACGAGCTGGCCATGTTCGACCGTCAATGCCAGCTCGAGCAGGCGCGCGGGCAAATCAAGCTCGACGAGATCGGCGCCCACCGCGACCTCGCCATCGACACTGGCGTCATCGCTGCCGTGCAGGCTGCCATCCAGCAACAGACCGACATGGTCCGGGCTGCCGGGGGCCGGGTCGCCGCCCTGTCGGCCAGTGTGCGCCCAGTCATGACCTACTACCTGCTGGCCCTCTACGGCGCCGTCAAGGGCGCCTCCATACTCATCGCACTCGACGCCGGCTCCGGCATCAGCGACACCCTCGTGCGGCACTGGACCGCTGACGACATGGCCCTGCTGTGCGGTGTCGTCAACTACTGGATCATGGACCGCACGCTGGCTAAGCGGGGCCTCTCGTGAACCTCGCGCTGGCCGAGGAACTGTGCCGGCGCTTCGAGGGGTTCCGGGCTCGGCCGTATCTCTGCCCTGCCGGCGTGCCGACCATCGGCTACGGCTCGACGCACTACGCGGACGGGCGCCGCGTGCAGCTCACCGACCCGCCGATCGCCGAGTCCGTCGCCCGTGCCCTGCTCGTCGGCGAGTTGCTCGACACCTACGCCCCCGGCGTCCTGCGGCAATGCCCCGGCCTGCTGCCGCTTGCGCTCATCGAGGATGACTGGCAAAAGCTCAACGCCATCGTCGACTTTGCCTACAACCTAGGCGTCGGTCGACTGCAGACGTCTACACTGAGGCGCCGGATCAACGCCGGCGATTGGGACGGCGCCGTGGCCGAGCTGGGCAAGTGGGTATGGGGCGGAGGCCGCAAGCTCCCCGGCCTGGTAGCCCGGCGCGCGGCCGAGGCGGCGCTGCTGCGGTAGCAGCCGCTCAATCCAGTCGCTCGGCCACCTCGCCCATGTCCGGAGCGTAATACACCCGCGACAGCACCCGCAGATCCCGATGGCCGGTCACCTTGGCCAGCGTCAGCACGTCGAGCTTCTTCGCCAGCCGTGTCGTCGCCTCGCGGCGCAGATCGTGGAAGGTCAGCCCGTCCACCAGCGCCATTGCCTTGCCCTTGCGCCACAGAGCATCGATGCTCTTCGCCGGCACGTCGAAGCAGGCAGCTGCCTCGTCGCCATCCCTGCGCGGCAGGCGGGACAGGATTCGTAGCGCCTCGGACGACAGCGGCACGTCCCGGCCTTGGTGGGCCTCGTCGTCCGTCTTGCTCTGCACCACACGCGCCACCCGACCGGTAATGTCGCACCAGCGCAGCCGTGCAATCTCACTTTCGCGCATGGCTGTCTCAATCGCGAACAGCGCAGCCGCGCCCACACGCGCGGTCTTCGTCAGCGGGGGGCTCTCTTCGGAGTAACCCAGCGCGTGCAAGATCCGGTCCAACTCATTGCCCTCTGGCCGCCGTTTGCGTGCCGGCTGACCCGCAGGGCGGCGTGCCACCAGGAACGGGTTCGTCTTCAGCCATCGCCAGTCGCGCACGGCCGTCGTGCACACGTGTGACAGCGTCGTCCACTCCCGCAGGACAGAGGACGACAGCACTTCTTTCAGGCGATCGTCGCGCCACTTGCTGACGTGCCGCTCGTCCAGGTCGCGCAGCTTGACCTTGGCGATGTCCCGCTGCCGGGTAGCGGCGATCCGCAGCAGCTCTTTGTCGCCCCCGCGCTTGCTCGGCGCCACCTCGGCCGCGTAGCGCTCGAGCAGGTCGCCGAAGGTCTTGTGCTCGGGGATCTCGCCACGCCGCTCGCTGGCGAGCTCGGCCTCGAGCTGTGTCGCCCAAGCCTGCGCCTCGGCCTTGGTGCGAAATGTCTCGGTGCGGTCGACGCCGCCCTTTCTGACGCGCGCGCGCCACGCGCCTGATCGCTTCTCGAATGTCGCCATGCCACCCCTTCCGCCTTGGGACAGTCCTGGTGCGAATATGGGACGGTCCGCGTAGATTTATGGCGGAGTGTAGCGGGGTGGCGCGGAAAGGGGAAAGCCCGCAATCGCTTGATTGGCGGGCTTTCTAGGTGTATCGCGGACTGCAGTGTATTGGCGCGTTTTACGCCGTGGTGCCTTGGGCGAGCACCGACAGCCCTTGGTTTGAATGGGCTTCCGGCATTCTTGGGACAATCCAAGTCAGCCTTCCCGCTGCCGCTCGGCCCAGTCCATCACTTCCTTGGCCTTCCAGCGCCGCAGCGCCCGCTCGCCGCCGAGTGCGATCGCCTTCGGGAAACCGGGGCGATGCGCCCACTTCTCGGCGACGGTGCGAGGCGCCACGCCAAGATATTCGCCGACCCGAGCAGCGTCCCACAGAATGCGATCCGGCGGCAAGGGCGGCCGCTCGAGCACTGTCGCGAGGCGCTCGAGGATGGGAGCCAGATCCGTCATCACCCTGTCTCCTTGGGATTGAGCATCGCAATCAGGTGTAGCGCCTGGCTGATCGCGTCGTCCAAGGCGTTGTGATGGGTGCCGAGGCGCTCCATCGGCACGCCGCGGTTCAGCGCCTTGATGGTGCGGTAGCAGCGGTCGTTCCACCAGGCCCACGGTGCAGACGTGCCATTGCGGGTGTAGGCGCCGCGCAGGACCACGTTGTCGAAGCTGGCGCCGTTGCCCCAAACCTCGGCGTCGTGCGTGTGCCGGTCCATCCACGTGTCAAAGTGCTGCAGCGCTTCGGCGATGTGCATGCCGCCTTCACGAGCGATCTCCGCCCGAGCCTCGTCGCCTTGCTGCAGCCACCAGGTGACGGAGCTGGCGTCGATCACGCCGCCGTAGGAGACAGCTGAAGCGAGGTCGACGCGGTTGTAGTAGGTCGTTCCGATCTTGCCGGCGGTGATATCGAAGGTGCACGCACCGATGGCGACGATGGCTGCATTCGGCCCGTTGCCCATCGTCTCAAGATCGAGCATGACTTTGCTGTATATGGTCTCTGCCATTGGTGTTCTCCTTACTGCCCCGGCGCCCGCGTCGGCATCGGGGCCCAGTGCGTATAGACCGGGTCGCGGCCGTT
>ERZ1645187.2617-NODE-2617-length-15666-cov-17.188265_pt1 | contig 15666 bp, 12 predicted proteins | sample MGYA00575352_ERZ1645187 | MGnify/ENA primary metagenome ERZ1645187 (study PRJEB40837, sample SAMN11349314) | freshwater sediment metagenome | isolation source: river sediment | host: Sediment | place: India: Wazaribad , New Delhi | collected 2017-02-21 ... | reverse complement strand
TTTTACTTTGTCGGCACCATGTATTTGAACACCGTCCAGGTCATATTTACAGACATTTCCGATAATTGTTTCCAGATTTTCATTCAAAAACACACCGATTTTTTTTGTTTTTCCGGGTATTTTTTCAAGAATTGACAAATTTATACTGTTGCCGGCATATCTTGGTGATGAAGGGAATAGTTCAAATCCCATAAAATCGGGATGCAGGCCTGCTATCTGATGAATATTGTCCGGATGTATCATTCCGCAAACTTTGATTAACATCGCTGTAAGGTTTTAATAAGTTAGGTTTCAATACAAAATTCAAATTTAATTCTTTCGGAAGAAGTAGTAAGTCTGGATTATCTCAATTTAAAAACATTTTTTATTCTTTGTTTTGTTTCGATTATTTGATAATAAAACAGCAGGGTTGGTATAGTTGTGTTACTTTTTAAAAAAAATCAAAAATTGACTTCAGAAATATTCTTAATGAGATTTTGTTTATAATTTACACACTTATCAAACAAAATCATACCAAAAAAAAGTGGATGTCCTGTTTTTTTGAGACATCCACTTTTTATTCGGGTAATAACCTAATTACAAAGTAGTTGCGTTGAATGTGTTGCCCTGATTAAAGTCACCTGTGCGGTAACCTTTCATAAACCATCGCATACGTTGATCGGCTGTACCGTGGGTAAATGAATCAGGTACCACATACCCCTGAGCCTGCTTCTGGATGGTATCATCGCCCACAGCATTGGCAGCTCCGAGCGCAGACTCAATATCGCCGGGTTCAAGTGCAAGTGTACCCATTTTCACGGCATAATGCAGCCAAAGTCCGGCATAGAAATCGGCCTGAAGTTCAAGGCGCACCGAAAGGTCGTTGTACTGTGTTTCGGAAACGCGCCCTCTGTAATTTTGCATTTTATCAGTCAGACCCAGCAGTTTTTGAATGTGATGCCCCACCTCGTGAGCCGTAACATAGGCAATGGCCAGTTCACCCGGAGCATTGTACTGAGATGCCAGCTTGTGGAAAAAATCCAGGTCCATATATACCTTTTCGTCGCCCGGACAATAGAACGGTCCAACCTGTTCGGATGCACCTCCGCATTCGGATGTGGTATAATCGGTAAAAGTGACAAAAACCGGTTTGCGGTACTCACTGCCTTCGCGGCGAAAAATCTCCGCCCATACATCGTTGGCGCTATTGAAAACTCCCAGTGAGAACACTTTCAAATCTTCATTTTCCTTCGCTCTGGACGGATCCACGGTTGCTTCGGTCTGGGTGGTACCTCCACCATTGAAAACTTCGAGCAGTGGCGAAAAATCCTGTCCGGTAAACAAATACAGCGCGAGCATAATGATAGTGCCAATTCCACCTCCCATGGCTACCTTGCGGCCGGTAGACATTCCTCGGCGGTCTTCGTAATTTGACTCATCGTCGTTTCTGTTAATCCATTTCATGGTAGTATATTTTTTAAAAAGTTTGAAATAATTTTTATCAGAAAAATCAAATTAAGATTTTTTGTTTATGTTTTTTGTTTTTTAAAAAGAATAAGTATTTGTAAAATCACCAACTGATTTCATTTAATCCGTTTTTTTTCAAAAATTCATTGGCCAACACAAAGTGGTTATTGCCAATAAAACCCCTGTAAGCCGAAAGCGGCGACGGATGAACGGATTTCAATACCAGATGTTTCTGCTGATTGATAAAGACACTTTTCTGCTGTGCATAGTTTCCCCACAAAAAAAATACCAGGTTATTCTTTTCGGCCGAGAGTAACCTGATAACCGCATCGGTAAATGTCTCCCACCCTTTTCCCTGATGCGAACCGGCCTGATGTGCTCGCACAGTAAGCGTAGCATTCAGCAGAAGCACTCCCTGTTCGGCCCAGCGGGTGAGATTTCCATTGGCAGGTATCGGTTTGCCGTAACTTCTCTCTATTTCACGAAAAATATTGACCAGCGACGGAGGTGATTCCACTCCATCACTGACCGAAAAACACAAACCGTGAGCCTGACCGATTCCGTGATACGGATCCTGCCCCAGTATTACCACTTTCACCTGATCAAACGGACAGGAATCAAATGCTTTGAAAATAAGACCGGCCGGAGGAAATATCTTTTTGGTCTGATATTCCGCACGTACAAAATCTGTCAGTTCGCCGAAATAGGATTTCTCAAATTCCGCCTGTAAATGTTTCTTCCAGCTTTCTTCTATCTTTACATCCATCGTTTTTTTAATCGGTCTGCCCTGTGAGTTTAATCTAATTCATCAATGGCTTTTTTCAACTGTTTCATAGCCTGCTCAAGAATACTTCTCGGACAGCCGATGTTGAGTCTCAGGCGGCGCTCGCCACCGGGGCCAAACGTGGTTCCCTTATTCAGTCCCAATCCGGCTTTATGCACCATAAAATCCTGCAGTTCATTTGAATTCATGTTCATTCCGTTGCAATCCAGCCAGACCAGAAATGAAGCCTGGGGAATCATCGGTACTATCTGAGGTATATTTTTCTGCAGAAAATCAACGACGTATTCCAAATTACCCTGAATGTATTGTATCATCTGTTTGAGCCACTCCGAACCGTTTTCATAGGCAGCTTTAGCAGCGAAATAGGCAAAGATATTACCGTTGGCAAGTTCCGAGTTTTCGAGAAATTCGCTGAATCTCTTACGGATATCTCTGTTAGGAATGATGTACGACGAACTGATAAGCCCTGCCATGTTGAAAGTTTTGCTCGGTGCCATGTAGGTAATGCTATTCTGCTCTGCAAGTTCTGATACGGTGGCAAAGGGAATATGTCTGTTGCCGGGTAATGCCATGTCGGAATGTATTTCGTCTGAAATGACCAGAATGCCGTGCTTGTAGCAGATTTCGGCCAGTCGGATGAGCGTTTCCCTTTCCCAGATACGCCCTCCGGGATTATGTGGATTGCAGAGAATGAACAGGCGTGTTCTGCCGGTGATTTTTCGTTCCAGATCATCAAAATCCATCTCGAAACGACCGTTGATTTCTTTCAGCGGATTGAACACTACTTTCCGGTCATTCTTGGTGGGTACATTCAGAAACGGCGGATATACGGGTGGCTGCACGATGATTTCATCGTTGGGCTGCGTGAATGCATTGACGCCGAAAGCCAGCCCCGGAACTATACCGGGCAGAAAGCCGAACCATTGTCTGTCCACCTTCCATTGATGCTGTTTTTCAATCCAGTGGATCACACTTTTGTAATAATCCTCGCATGGCGTGGTGTAACCAAGAATGGGATGCTCCAATCGTTTTGCAATAGAATTGGTGATAAAGTCGGGAGTACGAAAATCCATGTCGGCCACCCAAAGTGGTATCAGATCATCGGTTCCGAAAAGCGCTTTGCATTTTTCAATCTTAATGGCACCGGTATTGTGCCTGTCGATAATTTCGTCAAAGTTATATTTCATACTATCTTTTTATCTCCCCTGAAAAAGGAGAAATTATGTTAAGGAATTTATATTAAAAATCAGAATAAATATTCATTAAATGTAATTCTTACTGTTCAATGGGTATAATCTGCCTACCTGTGCAAGCATTCGGAAACGGAATGTCCATCAGCGACGAAATTGTGGGAGCAATATCAGTTGTACTGTAGATTTCGGTTACCTGATGTGGCTTAATCCCTTTTCCCATAAGGTAGAACGGGACATTAACCACCGGATTGTTGGCATCGCCCACCACGTTTCCCTTGTTGTCCACTTCAATCCAGCCGGGCATGAGTTCGATCATTATATCGCCCGAGGTATTCTTGTTGGTTGAATTTCTGATTTTCATCCGCGCATCAGAGTTTTCGCCGGAGAACTGAAGAATCTCTGCCGATGTATAAGCAGCCTGCACTCCCTCAAATTCTACCAGAAATTCGGTAATCCGTTTGGTGAAATCACTCAGATTCAGATTTTTATCTTCAATTTTCCTTTTATTCAGGAAAATATTCTTTCCATAGTATCCTGTGATCCATTTTTCCTGACCATAAATGGCCATGAGGTAAGTATTGAGAAGCGCAAGTGATTTGTCTGCATTGAAGAGTCCGGCCGGAATCTGATTTTTACCGAGCAGTTCAGGTGAATGTACATCGCTCCCACTTCCGACCACAAAAACATATAATTTGTCTGCTCCTATTTTAGAGGATAATTCATACAACAGCGACTGGATATTTCGGTCGAGGCGGATATACATATCTTCCTGCTCGGCATAGTGGAGCGAAGAAGCTATTTGATTCTGAATTTTCACAGTGTACTGAAGCATCAGCACATCGGTATGCGGGTCGGCGCCGAGTTGCTCTTTCTCCACGATTGTTTTGGCAAGTTCGGTAACAAGCGAATTAGCTGCAGGAGTATTGGCAAGTATTGTTCGGGCAGAGTTGCCTTCGCGGCGATCGGTCGGATTGTAGCTGAAAGGAACTGTTTTCGAACCTTTTACGGTTTGATTCAGATAGGTTGATATGGAAGCAGAAGGAGTCCATTTCTCACTGATCAGTTCTTTGAATGTTCCGTTCACGTTCATCAGGTCAGCCCATCTGGAGAGTCCTTTCGGGTAGTAAGCGGTAGTAATCCACCTGTTGGTGATGTCGTCAATCCACGAGACCGATGTAGCCGTGTGTCCTCCCATCATGATGGCATCTTCGGCCCGGATAGCAATGCTGTGCACCTGCGATAGGGAATTATTAAGCATGAGTTCATCGGTAAATGTAGATGTAAGTAACCGGTGAGCCGAAAATTTGTTTTTGGTACCGATGCCGGTCTGATTTTTATCATACAGGATAGAAATAGCCTCGTTGTCGGCTCTGCTGAAGTAAAAATCGCCGCTCACTCCGTGATAGTAAGGATAGGTACCGGTCATATAAGTAGCTGCGTCGGCAGCATTACCGGCTGATACAATGTTGTGCTGCATGCGTTCCACTACCATGCTTTCCGAAAGTATTTTACGGAAACCTCCGGGAGTGAGGTATTTCCACATTTTATGCAAATGACTTGCCTGCAAACCATCAATTTTGATTCCTACAACCAACCGGGGAGATTCCTGACTTTTTTCCTGCGAAAAAGCAAAGGTGAAGAATAACAGAAAAATGAAGAAAAATTTATATCGCATTGTTTTGATTGTAAGTTTGATACTATTATCAGTGGTTTCAGGGCGATGACATTGATTATTTTCTGTTACAATGTTCCCTTTGTACTTGGCAGCTGATAATTGTAGATGTCGCGTTTTATTGCCATTTTTACTGCTCTGGCAAAAGCTTTGAAAATACCCTCTATCTTATGATGTTCGTTCTCGCCTTCCACCCTGATATTCAGGTTCATACGGGCCGCATCGCTTAGTGATTTGAAAAAATGCATCATCATTTCAGTAGGAAAATCGCCTACATACTCGCGCTTGAATTCTCCCTCAAACACCAGCCACGGCCTGCCTCCAAAATCGAGCGCTACCGAACACAGGCAGTCATCCATTGGCAAGGTAAAGCCATACCGTTCAATGCCTCTCTTATTGCCCAGTGACTGAAGTAAAGCTTCTCCGAGTGCTATTGCGGTGTCTTCAATGGTATGATGTTCATCTACTTCCAGGTCTCCGTTCACTTCAATTTTCAGGTCGCAGCCGGAGTGACGGCCAATCTGCTCAAGCATGTGGTCGAAGAATCTCAAACCTGTATTTATATCGGCTTTTCCTGTTCCATCCAGATTAAGATAAACCAGAATATCTGTTTCATTTGTTTTTCTTTTTATAGTAGCAGTGCGTTCGCCTGCAAAAAGAAACTCCGAAATTCGATCCCATTCACCGGTTTGCAACGCAGTGACCGATGCTAAATCTCCACTTTCGGTCAGATCGATATTTTCATTGATTAATATGGCTTTACATCCCAGATTTGCAGCTAATTCCACATCAGTTAGCCGATCGCCGATAACGTATGAATTTGCCAGATCATACTCATCGTTAAAGTATCCGGTAAGCATTCCGGTATTCGGTTTTCGGGTGGGAAGATTGTCTTCCGGAAAAGATTTATCGATAAATATCCTGTCGAAATGAATGCCCTCGCTCTCCAGGATCTGCAATAATTTGTGCTGTACCCTGTCAAAATTCTCCTGCGGATACACCGGAGTTCCCAATCCATCCTGATTGGTCACCATCACCCATTCAAAATCGAGTTTATGCCGGATGAAATACAGATTCCGGATCACGTGAGGTAAAAATTCGAGCTGATCAAGCGTATCAACCTGAAAAGTATTGTTTGGCTCTGCTATTATCGTTCCGTCACGATCAATGAAAAGTACTCTTTTTGGTTTTTCAGCCATATATAAATGTATTTTGCGTCATTTTATTTAAGATTTTTGCAATCTCAGATGCAAAGATACAAATTACTTCAGAAAAATTAAATATTCAAAATAACTATCACTTCAATAAATTTTTCCGGTATGAATTGAAGTAGTTTTGACTTTTTTTCTTTTTTGTTTTTTAACAACTTGTAATACGAATGACCCGAAAACATTCGTTATTGTAAGTTTTTTGATTCGTTTTACACGCCCGCGTCTGACAGGTTTGTGTAATTTGTAGTTTGTATGTTAAATATTTTTAAGTTATTAATAAACCGGGACGAGCTCGTAATTAAAACAGCACGATAAGTAAGTTGATTAAATAAAATAAAATTCTTACCTTTGCACCCTCATTTGAGAAACAAAAATAAATAAATTAAATTTCTTAAAATCAGATATTTAAATTAGCTATGGATTGGTTAAATTCATTATTATTCGGGAATGGGATTGCCCACACTATCCTTATTTACTCCTTTGTAATCTTTACGGGATTAATACTGGGTAAGGTTAAATTCTTCGGAATCTCTCTGGGTTCTACTTTCGTATTGTTTATGGGGATTTTAGTCGGACATTTCGGCTTCGAGGTGAATCATGAAATACTCGATTTTATCAAAGATTTCGGATTGATACTGTTCATTTATTCCATTGGTTTGCAGGTAGGTCCGGGTTTTTTCTCTTCATTTAAAAAGGGAGGTCTGACGCTCAATATGCTGGCTGCAGGGATTGTATTGCTTGGCGTGATAGTGACCACTTCATTTTTCTTCATACTTAACGGACGTGTCAGCATGCCCATGCTTGTAGGTATCATGTCGGGCGCAATAACCAATACTCCCGGACTCGGAGCTGCTCAGGAAGCCCTTCGTCAGGCTTTTGAAGCGGGACAAATCACAGAAATTCCTCAGATAGCTTTAGGTTACGCCGTGGCATACCCACTTGGGGTTGTTGGCATTATCACTTCCATTGTTCTGATTCGTTTTCTTTTCAAAATCGACCTTCAAAAAGAAGCGCATGAACTTGAAAATGACGACGAAGCTACCCTCGAAAAACCCGACAAACTGACCTTAAAATTTACCAACAAGGCGATGGCAGGTAAAAGTCTGCATCATATCAAGGAGATGATTGGTCGGAAGTTTGTTGTATCGAGGATGAAACGCGACGAAAATTATTTCATTCCGCAATCGGAAACTTTACTCCAGTACGGTGATATTTTGTTAGTAGTAGCATCAAAAGCTGACACTGAATCCATCATTGCCATCATGGGTGAAGAGTTGGAAATGAACTGGAAAGAATCTGAAAAACACCTGGTTTCGAGACGCATTGTGATCACCCGAAACGAGATAAACGGGAAAACACTCGGTTCGCTGAGATTAAGATCAAATTTCGGTGTCAATATTACACGGGTGAATCGTTCGGGTATCGACTTGCTGGGAGCTACCAATCTGGTGTTGCAGGTAGGCGACCGCGTGATGGTGGTAGGCGAACTGGAAGCCATCGAAAAAGTGGAAAAACTGTTGGGTAATGCACTGAAAAAACTGAACGAGCCACCCGTAATTACCATTTTCGTAGGTATATTCCTCGGTATTCTGTTCGGTAGCATACCTTTTTATTTCCCCGGAATGCCTATGCCGGTAAAACTGGGTCTGGCAGGCGGTCCGCTTATTGTTGCCATTTTGATCGGGCGTTTCGGATACAAACTGAAACTCATTACATATACCACACAAAGTGCCAATCTGATGCTTCGTGAGATTGGTATTACACTTTTCCTTGCCAGCGTCGGACTGGCTTCGGGCAGTCAGTTTGTCGAAACCGTATTCACGAGCAACGGACTTATGTGGGTAGGCATCGGATTTCTGATTACCGTTATACCATTGCTTATTATCGGAATTGTTGGCAGAAAAGCGGTGAAACTGAATTATTACACACTCATAGGTTTACTGGCAGGCAGCACCACCGATCCTCCGGCTCTGGCATATTCGAGCTCCATTGCCCCCAATGATCAGCCGGCTGTAGCCTACTCTACCGTATATCCTCTCACCATGTTTCTGAGGGTAATAATGGCACAGATTCTGATTCTGCTGTTTATCTAAATCAGATTTTTTGGTAAAACTTTATCGCAATTCAATTGGCTTATAAAATAACAAATGCCGGATTTCGAAAGAAAATCCGGCATTTAATATTCTGGTTATCAGTTTATTTTTTCGTAAACATATCGAAAATATCGTCCAAAGCACTTCCGTCTTTGTCTTTATCGAGCATGCCTGAAATCATATCAAAAAGACCTCCTCCGGCACTTTGTTGCTGTTGTCCGCCGCCTAACAAGCCGCCCAACAGATCGCCCAAACCACCGGCATTCACATTATTGCTGCTTTTTTCTTTACCAAGATATGCCATAACTACCGGAGCCAGCATTTTGATAATAGGACCGATTTTATCCATACTGATGCCCGTTTTCTGAGCCACACCGCTTTCTACAGCCGGTACATTATTTCCAAATACATGTCCCAGAATGCCGCCGCCATCCTGCAGAAGATCACCTACATTTCCTCCGAGAATGCCTCCAAGATTATCCAGCAAACTTCCGTCGTGTTTTGATTCCAGCGCGTTATTCAGACTTTCAGCACCTTCAGGTGTCTGTACATTCTTGTTCAAGCCGCCCAAAATAACCGGAATAGCGGTATTCACTGCTGCTGAAGCCTGATATTCGTCCAAACCAAACTGACCGGCAACACTCTTAACGATAGACTGACCTACCGAACTGTTTAATAAATCAGATAAATTCATGTTATTCTTGTTTTATAATTTAAGAAAATATTTTTTCAAATATACGTGTTATATTTGTAAATAGTACCCAAAATCTCACTTTTTTTTGTGAAGATTACTAATTGACTGAAAATGAAATGTTTTTCGAAAAAAATCAGATTATAACATTTTTTTTATACTAAAATTTTTTACCAGTTTACTAAAATTTTATATCTTTGCACCCGTAAATCAACAATGTCCTATAGCGTAATGGTAGCGCAGCAGATTCTGGATCTGTTAGTCTAGGTTCGAGCCCTGGTAGGACAACACTAAACCGCAATACAATATACTGTGTTGCGGTTTTTCGTTTGTTTTGGGAACAAATTCTTTTACCTTCGTCTTTCCGGTTATGATCTTTGATGGTAAAAAAGTGTTGAACTGACGTCCGGTTGTTTGATTTATCAATTGACAATTAATACTCAAATTTCCATTTCAAATCATTGAAAATAATTCTTCCAGATTATTGAATTAATTATTTCTACTTACGACAACTTTTACCCTTTTGAATTACTCCCTTTCTGACACATTTTATTGAACAGACCCACAGATTTTTGGACAGTACCCGAAAAATCAGGCACCATTACTTCCAAAAATTTACAGTAAGCAATAAACCGGGTAATAACAAACAGAAAAGATGTAACACAATGCTGATAAGTAATATAATACCGAAAAGTTGTATTACAATGGAAAATAGAAGTGATTTAGAGGTAAAAAGAACCGCTTACAATTTAAAACGAAAAAGAGCATTCAGGGGAATACTCTTTTTTTGTTTTGAGCCTCTTGTCGGATTCGAACCAACGACCCCGAGATTACAAATCACGTGCTCTGGCCAGCTGAGCTAAAGAGGCAAGTGGGTAAGCCCCCTGCATCGCACCGCTACAACCTAATACCCTTGCTGCGGTCAAGCCCTGGGGGAGTTCAAAGGGAGCTGGTCGTGCAGGACTTACCCGGGCACAAAAGTACTACATTTCGTCGATATGACAAAATATTCATCTGTATTTATTTATTAAAATGTCCTTGCAGCGCATCATTGAGTGTTTTTGAAATTTTTCCGGTTCTGAATAATATTCATTACCTTTGATTGCTAAACGAATCCCGATGGACAAAGCAACACTTCATTTCATACTCGAGCATGCAAATAGCGATGTTCATTCACTAATGCTTCAGGCTGCTAAATTTCCCGAAGTGGATATGCCGTTGGCTGTGAGGCAAATCACGGGTATGCAGAAGGTAAAAAACAAGATTCCCACCTTTTACGCCTGTAAAAACTTACTGTATCCTGTGAAGTTATCGCTTGAACAATCGTCGTCCGAAATAACCGCGAAACACAAATCAGCACTCTGCGAAGGGAACGTACTGGCGGATCTTACAGGGGGCTTCGGAGTAGATGCGTATTTTTTTTCCTTCCGGTTTGATAATATAATTTATGTTGAGAAAGATCCGGAACTTTGTAGGCTTGCTGAACATAATTTCAAAGCCCTGAACAGAAAAAACATCACGGTGATAAACGATACGGCTGAGAATTTTCTGAAGAAAACAGACAGTGTTTCCTGGATTTTCCTGGATCCGGCGCGCAGGACCGAATCCGGAAAAAAAGCGGTGCTCCTCTCCGACTGCGAACCCAACACGGTTAATCTGGCCGATGAACTGCTATCCAAAACCGGGCATGTGATGGTTAAACTCTCGCCGATGATTGATATTTCTGTTTTGTGCAGGGAATTGAGGAATATCACTGAAATACAAATAGTTGCAGTAGAAAACGAATGCAGGGAAGTCATAGCAATACTTACTGATAAAGCATCGGATGCCATCAGCATCAAAACAATTCATTTTCCAAATTCAAAGCCTGCTGAGACACTGGATTTTGATTTGAATGATGAACATAATGCGGTTGTACGGTATGCTGATGAAGTTAAAACGTATCTTTACGAGCCCAATGCTGCAGTATTGAAAAGCGGAGCATTCAAACTCACCGGTGAGCGCTTCGGAATAGATAAATTGCATATTAACAGCCATTTATACACATCGGATCATATGGATTCCGATTTTCCAGGCAGGATTTTCCTCGTTGAGAAGGTTTATGATTTCAGTAAAAACTCTCTGAAAGAATTGCAGGCAGAAGTTAAAAAGTCGAACCTCACGGTGCGAAATTTTCCGGTGTCGGTAAATGAATTACGTAAAAAACTGAAAATCAGTGAAGGTGGAGATATTTATTTATTTGCCACTACCCTGAAAGATGGAAAAAAGGTATTGATCTGTTGCCGAAAAGCAAAATAAAAAGAGCAGAAATTCCGCAATGAAATGCTGCTCTTCTTATTTCAGATAACTTGAGAGGCTGTTTTCAGTTACTTCTTACCATTTTGTCGAAAATATTCGGGGATTCACGTTAATAGACATAAATGCCCAGTCCTGCCACTTTTTATGATCTCCCCCTTTTACATAATCCATCGTTTTAGTGCCCAGAAAGGCTGAATATCCGCAGGTGAGTTTTACATCTTTGAGTAAAGTATAGTCAAATTGCAGGTCGATTTCCGAGCCCAGGCCTTTTTTGAGTTTCTCTCCCATCATTTCGTATGCATCACTCGCGATGGAGAAATGATGATAATTAAGTCCTAAAGCTGTTTTTGGCGATATTTTGATTGATGTTCCGAGGTACTTGTCCCAGATTCCCACATTCATGCCGGTTCTGTAGGGCGCATCAATAAATAAATCCATCACGCCGTAAAATCCGTGATTTCCGGCATAAAGGGTATTGAATGCATTGTAAGAGTCATTTGCATCGGGCGAACCATATTCCTCGCCACTCAGCAGGTCGGTTCCGGCAGTTAATTTAAGCTGTTTGGTTGCATCGTATTCAGCCTTCAACGACAACAAATAGGCGGAAATATTCATATCGTTTTTAGTTTTTCCGCTCTGGTAGTAGCCAATTCCGTGTAAACGAAGATTTTTCAACGGATTGTAAATCAGATTTGTACCCATGGTTTGGATATTAGCAAGTTTTGATTCGTTCTTCAACGGTTGTCCGTTTTCTAATCCTACGTTGATAAATATAAACGAAGGATTGAAGTTTTTCCATCCATTGTATTGATAGTAAAGCGTTTGCAATGTTTTGTAAGGCACTCCGTAAGCATAATAATAACTTCCTCCGCTGTTTTTCTCCGCATCCTGATTATATGCAAGCACAAAATCGAGCTGGTGCATACTGGTCTGATAACCCAGTTTCAGCGCATCATGTGAGCGGGCTGCCTGATTCCAGTCGGCAACCGACAGCAGTCGTCCATCGTTGTAATGCAGCACCTGACGGCCGAATTTCATAAAGAAACCGTTCCGGCTCTTCAGTTGCGCCCATGCTTCGTTTACTACCGTATTGCTTTTGTTCGTGTTCGAAATGGGATACTCGCCCCACACACTTACATTTTGCAGACTAAGTCCTGCCGAGAGTCCTTCGCGCTGATATTCAAGCGATAAACGTGCACGTTGATTGATAAATCCGGCTGATTTATCATCTTTGTTCAGCGGTGTTTTGTAGCCATTGCGGTATTCGGCCCGTGGGCGCACCTGGATGCCAACACTGATTTGATTTGCTTTATCATTTTCCTGAGCAAACGAACTCCAACCGGATACTGAAATCAAGACAGAGAAGAATAAGAATAATTTTAACTTCATATGGATAAGTATTTAGTGATTTATTTTTCGTGAAAGCGAAGCATACAACCTGATTTTGATTTTTTTTAAAGAGAAACAATGCATTGATAAAGAAAACCGGAACAACCTTTTTGCAAAAATAAGATAAAAAATAAGAAATTTAACAAAAAAATGAATTTAATGTTTTTTTTGTCATTAATTATCAGTCGTTATAAACTCATTTTTAATCATTTTCATCTCGTCGGGTAAGAATGAGGCCATTTCGTCAATCATTTCCAACATTCTTCCCGAACGATAGGTATTTTTTTTCATTGCCTTGGTTGATTTAATTACAGAACTGATGAATTTTTCATGCGTTAAAATTCCTTCCATATATTCGGCCAGGTAATAATAATTTTCTATTACCGGCAGATATTCGGGATGTTCGATTCGCATTTTTTCTTTTTGTACCAATTTGTAACGTTTGCAGATTGAAATAACTTTTTCGTATTTTCGGGCGTTGAGCAATGCATAAAGATAGGTAGTGACGTATAAGTGCCACCTGTGCTCAAAAATCTCTTTCCGGTAGGTTTCAAAATACTGCGATGCATATGCAACAGCTTTATCTATCTGATTATTAGCAATATAAGTACGAATATAGAAGGCGTAAAATCCGATTTTATAGTAATTGTTGTTTGTGTTTTTCAGTTCAGGGATTGACATGCGCATCAATTTCAGCGCTGCTTTATTTTTTTCCTGTTTAATCAATACACCGCAAAGATTAATCAGATAGAACAGGTAATCGCTGTTTTTATTTCGAATGGACAGATATCCGTATTTTTCAGCCTCACTGAGCTGTTTGAGCTTAGAGTGCATCATGGCCCGGTTGGCGTAGTAGTTTGAAAGTATGCGTTTGGAATAAAAAAGCGGAGTTTTCAACAATTCGTCAAGATGCTGATATACAACGGATTGTTTTTCAAATTCGCGGTTGTTGTAATAAAAAATAGTGAGTCTGACAACTGCTCTGTAACGGGTATATGCATCCAGCGTATGATCGAAAAATGTATCTGAAAGTAGTTTCTCAATATTAGCCTTTTCTTCGGGAGTAAGTTCACTTTTGTTGATAATCCGTGCTGTAGCGTTATCAATGGCAATATTCAGATTCTTCAGCCTGAAGTAATTATCACCATTCAATTCAAGATAGTTTGTTACCACTTTATTGTGTTTAGTCCTGCTCCGCACCATCAGGTAATCGCGGTAATATTGCATTAATTCATAGAAACGGATAAAATTGTAATTTGTTGGTTTTATTTGACTTATATACCTTAAAATCTCTGTCTCGTCGGATGGAACAATGACATCAGTCAGTATTTTTTTTTCGGTAGAAATAAGCCATTCAAAAAAACAGTCAACATCAATTCTGAGTAGTGTTTCAGTTATCCAGTTTTTAAGATACGAATAGGTTCTTTTATCCACACTATCATCATAAATTTTATTTGATGACGGGTTTGATGTGTTGTTAGAATAAATCTGCTTTAATATTTCCAGATTTACTGGTTTCGAAAAGTTCTGTACGTTCATTAAATATTCAAGTTCGTGTGGAAATAACGAACCGGCAAATTCAGAAAATATTGATAATTTTGTTCGCATAGATGCAGCAGGTAAATTAGGACGTTAAAGATACAAAAAAAGCGTGTCAATAAAAAAATGACACGCTTTTTCTCTTTTTTTTAGAGTAAACCGAAAGCTCAGTTATTTCAGACTTTTAATAAAATCGATGGTTTCTTTGTTGAAAACTTCCGGTTTTTCGAACATTAGGAAATGCCCGGTTTTCGGAATCATCACCAGCTTGCTGTTATGAATTTTTGATGCTCCGTATTTTGCTATTTCCACTGTGCGACCCGGATTAAGGTATCGGTTTGGAATGAGGTTGTCATTTTCACCGAAAAGTATCAGCGTAGGCACTTTGATATCCTGCAGATAATCAATCACCGGATTGTCCACCATGCCATGTACAGATTGCACCACAGCATAGCAATATGGTATAAAATCATCGGCCGATCGCATCTCCATCCTTTCTGAAACCATAAAATCGGCATCTTTCGGTTGCCTGAAAAAGTTGCTTGCCAGGTTGTTCTGAATGGCTTCGGGTGTGGTAAGTCTCACTCCGTCAACGGTCATCACATCGCGGAACCATTGTTTTTGTCCTTTCGTAAAGCGCTCAAAACCTGCAGGAGCAGCCAACACAAGCCCTTTCACAATCTGTGGATATTTCAGATAGGTCGTCATGCCGATTTGTCCACCCATGGAGTGTCCGCCGATTACTACTTTATTCAATTTCAACTCTTTTACCAGTTCGTTAACAATTCCTGCATAGAAAGTCATCATTCCGGTGTGCGGTTCCTTACTCGATTTTCCATACCCGGGCAGGTCAATGGCAATAACGCGGTTGTTCTTGCTTAATTCACCAATATTTTTCTCCCAGGCACGCAGGTAACTTCCCAGACCGTGAATAAGAATGATGGTATTATCCCCTTTCCCTTCGTCGGTATAAGCAATTGTAAATTCATTTTCAGGCAGATATACTTTTTTCACCGGATATTTATAGTTCAGTTCATCAAAAGATTTGATATTTCTAATTGCAGAGTAAGGCGTACTGCATGCTCCAAAAACGACTGCCATAATAATTAATAGGCTTAAAAATTTAATTTTCATATCTTGTTTCTCCTTTCCCTTTTTTTAGAACATCAACCATTTGAAAACTAAAAATGCTGTCCACGGATTTGCCGGGCGGCCGTCAATGTCGCCATTCACCGGACTTCCATAAGCAGCTTGCTTACTGTCGTAGAAATCTCCGAGCGAAAGGTAAGCGCCGTGCAGTTCAAGACTCATGTAAGGGCCGAAATTATACTGGATATTTCCATTCACTTC
>ERZ1645187.2616-NODE-2616-length-15669-cov-19.208403_pt1 | contig 15669 bp, 12 predicted proteins | sample MGYA00575352_ERZ1645187 | MGnify/ENA primary metagenome ERZ1645187 (study PRJEB40837, sample SAMN11349314) | freshwater sediment metagenome | isolation source: river sediment | host: Sediment | place: India: Wazaribad , New Delhi | collected 2017-02-21 ... | reverse complement strand
GCGTCGAGCAGGTTCCAGCTGTCGTTCGGGCGCAGTTCGAGCAGGGCCTGATCGACGGCGGCGAAGGCGATCTCGCTGCCGGCGGGGGCCGGCTTGCCGTCCGGCGTGGTGACGCGGACTTTCACCGTCGCGGTGTCGCGCGGGCGGAAGTCGCTCTTGTCGGCGCTGACATCGACCTTCAGCTTGAAACCGTCGGTGCCGACGGCGATTTCGGCCAGCCCGAGGCGGAAGGCGGGCTTGGCGAGGTCGACCATGGCCGTGGGTTGCGACGGGTTCCACCATTCCTTGAACCACGCCACCGGCTCGCGCCAGCCCCACTGAAAGAGGGAATACCAGGTCAGCGGCTCGACGCGGCCGCGCACGGCGAGCACCGAGACAAAGACATTCGGCCCCCACTCGGCCTTGACCGGCAGTTCGATGGTTGGCTTGAAGCGCGATAGCGGCTGGACGACGGTGTCGACGATGCCGCCGGCTTCGATGGCGATCAGTGCCGTCGCCTCGCGGAAGGGCGTGCGCACCTGGAAGCGGGCGGTTTCGCCCGGCTGGTAAGACTTTTTCTCGGGAATGACGTCGATGCGGTCCTGATTGCCGGCGGCAAACCACAGATCGCCAGCACCGGCGACCCAGTAGCTGGTGCTGGCGCGGGCGGGGTTGCCCTGGCTGTCTTTGGTTTCGGCCAGCAGATAGACCGAGCCGGGTTCGCCGGTTTTCGGTTCGCAGAGCAGCAGGCCGCGGCTGTCGGTCTTGCCGCTGCAAACCTCGCCGATTTCCTGGAATTCGGTGCTGTTTTCGTAGGCGTAGAAGCCGCCGACGATGCGCCGCCGGTGGCTGTGGTCGATGCGGCGCTTGGCCTTGACGCTCACTGGCTGGCCGGCCAGCGGCTTGCCCTGGGTGTCGAGAACGACGACCTCGATCCGGTTGCGGGCATTGCCCGAGGCCCAGTCGGCGACCTTGATGCCGACGGTGAGCGCTGCCGGCCAGAGTTCAACCCGGCCGCGCAGGGTCTGGATTTCGCCGTTGGGGTCGGCAAAGCTCATTTCGGCATAGACCTCGCTCGGCCCCTTGGGCTTGGCCGGCAGCACCACATCCAGCTTGCCGGCGCCGGCAGCGTCGAGCGTGACGGCCTGCTTGTCGAGAATCAGCGTTTCGTCCTCGCGCCCGCTGTCGACCTTGAAAGCGGCCATCGCCTGATCGTCGAAGTCGATGTGGAAGCTGTAATTCTCGTAGTTTTTGTATTCCGGCCAGCGCGGGCGCAGCGTGGCGGAGACGGTGACGGCGGCGTTTTTCGCCGGGCCGCCATTGAGGAAGGAGAGCCCGAGGGCCAGCGGCACCTTGCCGGGTGCCACCTGCCGCGCCGGTACGCCCTGCACGCTGCCGGTGAATACCGGCAGACGGAAGTCGGCGATACGGAATTCGCCGCTGGCAATCTCGCCCCGAGTGAATTTGCCACCTGAGCCGCCACTGAGCGCAATCTCGTAGGTGCCGAGCTTGGCCGACTCCGGCACTTTCCACTGACTGACGGCCGATGCCTGTGCATCCCAGCTTACCGGCTGGGTGAATTCGGTGCCGGTTTCGCGGTGGCGGATGACCAGCTTGCCGGGCAGGCCGGCCGGCTCGGGCAGGGCGAAGCCCTTGCTGCTGCGGCTGCGCGCCAGATGTTTCATCGAAACGGTCTGGCCGGGGCGGAACAGGCTGCGGTCGAGAACGCTGTGGATCTTGAAGTCGCCGCTGTCACCCCAGGTTTCGATGCCGAAGCGCCAGGGCTCGATGCCTTCGTTCCAGTCGGAGCGGGCGAAGCTGAAATCGCCGTTGAGGCGGGCGCTGGCAAAGAGAAAGCCGGCATCGCGGCAGCCACGGTTTTCCAGCCGCTGCTCTATCAGGGCGCGGCCCTGCGCGTCGGTCTTGCCCTGCCAGAGCAGCTTGCCGTCGCAATTCGAGACGCGGACCTCGGCGCCGGCCACCGGCTTGCCGCTGTCGAGCGCCGTTACCCACACCAGCCCGTTGTCGCGCCCGGTTTTCAGATGCACGGCGAGATTGGTGACCAGCGCGGCGGCGCGCACGTACATCGGCTTTGGCGTCGCCAGCAGGGCGCTGCCGAGTAGCTGGCTTTCGATTTCGACGATGTGGTAACCGGGCTGAGCGAGCGGGATGCCGACCACCTCGAAGGCATTGCTGCCGCCGGGTTTGGGCAGTTCCTGACGGCTGACGCCGGTGCGGCCGGCGAGGAAGGACAGTTCGCGGGCGTAGTACGGGTCGTGCACCTCGCGGCTCTCGCCGTCAATGAGGAGGCGGACATTGCGCGTCTGCTGCTCGAATTTTTCCAGTGCCCGCATGGCGGCGATGACGTCGCCGTCCTCGCTCAGGCGCTGATCACTGAAGCGATGGCTGCCGGGCAGCGCCAGCCGGCCGGTCTTCAGGCTGGCTTCAACGTTCCGTAGCGTCACCGGCAGCAGGCCGCCTTCCTTGAGCTCGACAATGCCGAAGCTGCCGGGGAACTTGGCCAGCGGCGGCAGGCTGCCGGTTCGGGTCTTGAGCGGGAAACTGGCGGCGTTGCTCAAGGTCCGGCCGGCGTCGTCCTTGATACCGGCCGGGATTTCCAGTGTCAGTTCGGCATTCTGCGGCAGGGGGCCGGCGAAGCTGACCGACTGCATCGTGCTGTTGCGGTGGCTGCTGCCGGCGTTCGGGTCGTCCGGCGTGCGCGGGCCTTCCGGTGTCAGCAGGCGGAATTTGGCCAGCAGTTTGGCATCGACGGGGGCGTTGAAATTGAGGCTGAGGGCGGACAGCGGCGAGCAGGGGGCGCCGGCCTTTTCACGTTCGCAGTTGAGCGTTGCCTTGAACGGCTCGCGGACGGTGTAGATGAAGCTTTCTTCCTTGTTGGTCAGTGTGCCGTTGGCGGCGCGGATGCCCTTGCCCCAGACCAGCTTCATGCGGCTGCCGGCGGGCAGGCGGCCATTGCAGGTCATCACCAGCGGCGCGCTGCCGAAGCGCCCCTGGCGTTCGAGTACCGCCTTGCGGATTTCGGCGCTGACCGGCCGCAGGGGCAGGCGCTGGCCGATGCCATCGGCTTCGCACCACAGGTTGTCGGCGAGGCTGGCCTCGTCCAGCGGGCCGCCGCCGTTGATGATGAAAGCCTGATCCTCTTCGATGCTGCTGCCCGCGGCCGGTTGGATGCGCCAGGGACGCGGCGCGGCGCCGACAAACTCGAAGCGGGACTTGCCGCTGAGGCTTTCGCCATTCGCTGCGGTAAACCCGGATTTCAGCTCAAAAACGCACGTTTCACCCGGTTGCAGCGGGCGGGCCATTTGCCAGCTCCAGGTCTTTTCGTCGACCCAGCGGCTCTCGCCGGCGATGCCGGCGCAGCGGATGGTGAAGGGTTCGGCGGCAGTGGCCGCGCCGAGGCTGACCATGGCGCTGCTGAAGCGCACGCTGACCCGCGTCTGGTCGGCGACCGGCCCCTGCGGCTGGAACTGGCTGACCGTCGCCGCCGGGGCGAGCGTGGCAAAGAGCAGCAGCGTGCTGGCGAGGGCGGATTTCAGCATGGCGGGTTCCGGAAATGCGAAGGGCATCGTCAGTGTGCCACAGCCACGCCGCATTCGACAGGCGGCGGACGGACGGCTATCCTCGCGCCTTTATTGGCAATTCAGGGCGCAAGGGAGCGGCACATGGGACAGGCAAAAAAACGGGGTACGCAGGCTGAGCGCGTGGCGCAGGCGATGGCGAAAATCGAGGCCAAGCGCCCGGAAAAGCTGGTCTGCAACAGCTGCGGTGCCGATGTGACACAGGTCAATCCGGTGAGTACGCGCGGTCTGCGCGGGCTGGAGGCCATCTGGGTCGGTCAGTGCGATTGCGGCCACACCACCTTTGCCGCTTCCGGCGAGCCGCAGGCGGTCGAGGCCTTCTTCCATGCCATCAGTCTGGATACGGATTTGACGCTGGCAACGCAGGCGCAGGACGGCAGCGGCCACACCAAGGCCTGAGCGGCCGGGCCTTCAGCGGACGCAGAATTTGTCGCCGCGCGGGCAGGGGGTCTTGCTCGGCGGCACGCCCGGATAGACGGGGGCGGCGGGCATGTGGGGTGTCGGGGCGACAACCTGCGGATATTGCCCCTGACAGAGATCGATGCGGCGATTCTGTTCGGCCGGTGCGAGGCGCAGGCGCATGACATTCTGGATGCAGATCGACAAGGCGCCTTGCGCCGGACCGCTGCCGTAGGCGGGCACAATCACGGTAGGTGGCGGCGGTGCAGCCGGTTTCGGTTTTGCACGGCAGATGGCTTCCAGTTCGCCACGTCGCCGGCTGTCGAGAACATGCTGGTCAAGCTCGGCCAGACAGTCGTCCATGCTGGCAGCCTGATACACCCGCTGGCGGGCATGGGCCTCGTGCAGATCGGCCTGGCGGCGCTGATCCGCCTCGTCTTCCAGGCGTTGGGCGGCTTCCCTTTTTTCGACAAAACTGCGCATGCGCTCGACGTCACGCTCGGCTTGTTCGCGGCTGGCGGCCGGCACGGTTTCGTCCGGGCGCACCCCGAGCGTTGCGGCGGGCGTGCCGCAGGGGGTATTCGAGATCTCGGTCTGACCACCCGGCAAGCGGCATTTGTAGATTTCGGCCAGACCCGGCAGCGGTAGGGCAAGGCATGTGGCGAGCAGGAACGGCAGCGTCCGGCCCACCGTCTTCGCCTGCTGTCGGTCAGCTGGCCAGCGGATCACCGGCTGCCTCGGCTGCACGCGCTGCGACGATCTGTTCTTCCGGCGCGCCAATGCGTTCGAGAAAGTTGCTGTGGCTGATGTGGAGCAGGGCTTCGATCTCCCGGTAGTCGTCGGGGAGGGCGGCGTCGTTCCAGCCGTTGGCGGTGTGTCGTGCCAGGTCGACGGCGAGCTTGACGTTGCGGACGTTGCCCGATTCGGCATCGCCCGGGTTGAGCAGCGACAGCAACAGCGAGGGCAGGCCCCAGTGCTGGCTGAGTTCGAGCATGATGGCTTCCAGCGGTGCCCCGAAAACCTGTTCCTGAACCACGTCGCTGCGGGCATGCGGCGAGGCCGCCAGTTGCTCGCGGGCCCGGACGGCAAGTGCCGGCGCGAAGCACCACATCAGGATTTCGACAAAGTCATGAAGTAACGCGGCCATGGCGATTTCGTCGAAGGCCGTGTTCTGTCTCAGCAGCGCCCAATCACGCGCCCAGGCGGCGGCATGGCAGGAGCGGGCGATGACCTTGAGCAGGCCGAGCATGGCTTTGGGGTGGCCCTTGAGCTGTGTCTCGATGACCGGCAGGTCCCGAATACTGTCATAGAAATTGTAGGTGCCCATCATCACCAGTGCCCGCTCGACGGTCGTGATCTCCGCGTTCTGGCTCTTGCTGCGCTTTTCCTCCATGTAGCGGTACACGCGCAAGGTCATCAACGGATCGTGGGTGATGATGGCTGCCAGCTTGTGGACGTTGATGGTCTCAGCCTCGCTTCGCAGTTCTTCCAGTTGATGCACGGTATGCCGCAGCACCGGCAGCTCGACTTCCTTGAAGTGATCCACCCACGGGCCGGCGCTGGCGAATGGAAAGTCGATCATCAGGGTCATGGTCGGCGGCTCCGGGTCAGTTCGCGAACAGTTTTTTCAGGAAAGTTTCGACATAGGCAGGCCGTACCGGCTTGACGATGTAGCCACGGGCGCCGAGGCCGGCCGCCTGCTGTACCAACTGGCGGGACGTGTCGCCGGTGACCATGACGACCGCCGTCTCGGGGCTGGCTTCGCGGATTTTTGGCAGCGCCTCCAGGCCGGAGAGGATCGGCATGTTGACATCGAGGAACAAAACGTCTGGCTGATGGGTTTTCGCGGCGCGGATTGCCTCCTCGCCGTTGGCAGCCTGGGCAACAATATTCAGGCCGAGTTCGCTGAGCACGCCCTTGAGCAGCACCCGGATTGACGAGTTGTCATCGACGATGATGGCCTTGCGTCTGCCCCATCTGGCCGTACTGAGGCCGGCGACTGCGGGTGCAGCCGTGGCCTTGTTTGCTCGCTCTGCCTGCTTGCGGGTCTCGGTTACCTGCAGCAACTCGTCAAGTACTTGCTTCTGTCCGAAAGGTTTGCGCAGGAAGCCGGAGGCGCCGGCATCGGCAGCTAGTTGCTCGATGTTGCCCTCCTCGGACGCCGTCATGAAAAGCACGTCGATATCCGGAAATTCGTTGTTGATGTCCTTGAGGATGGCGAGGCCGTTGCGACCGGGCAACTGGTAATCGAGACAGACGATGCGCGGGCGATGACGGCGGACGGCTTCCATCACTGCGCTACCATCTTCCAGTGCGCCAACGACCTCATAGCCCTGGCTGCCGAGCAGCGCGGTGAGCAGCGTGCGCATCGAAGCGTTGTCATCAACGATCAGGACTTGCATCGGTTCATTCTTCCTCTTCGTGGGGATTACCAGTAACAACCAGCATTTCGGATGGCAATTATCTTAGCTGCGATTTGGCTGGATTGCTTGAGTTGCTTGTGTCGATATCGGTTCATCCGGGAAGACAGTATGAACGAAGCGTTATGACAAATACGACTAAAGTGATAGGATGGGCGCTTTTGGAACTTGCTGTCCGGGTTTTCCCTGCCTATTTCCGGGAACCGGCGAGTGTTTCTTGGGAATGCGACTTTCTAGCCCATTATTGGTTTTCCGGTTTCACCGGCTTGCCTTGTCGACTGTGCTGGCGTTACTGACACTGGCGGTTTTTGCTGCCGAAGAAAGCCTGCTGGCCGATCTTCCCTTCGATGACCTGACCCAGCGCGAGGTCGTTTCCGCTTCGGCCATTGCCCGGCAGATCGGCGATTCACCCTCGGCCGTTGCCATCGTTACTGCCGCCGATATCCGCGCTTACGGCTACCGAACGCTGGCCGATGTCATTAACGGCATTCGCGGTCTGTACACCACCTCCGACCGGCGCTATCACTACATGGGCGGCCGCGGCTTCGGCGAGCCCGGTGATTACGCCGGCCGGGTGATGGTCCTGATCGATGGCTACGTGACGCAGGACCCTTTGTTCAACCAGGCATACATCGACGAATCCGGATTTGTCGATCTCGAACTGGTCGAGCGCGTCGAATATGTACCGGGCACCGGGTCCGTGATCTACGGCAACAATGCGATGCTCGGCATCATCAACGTGATTACCCGCAAGGGCGGGGATTTCAAGGCAACACAGTTGTCCACCGAGTTTTCCAGTCATGGTGGGCGCAAGCAGCGGGTGACGAGCGGACATCGCTTCGACAATGGTGCCGATCTGCTGCTATCGGCCTCGGCCTACAAGGCGCACGGCGATGATCACTACTTTGCTGCCTACGATACGCCGGCGACTAACAACGGGGTCGCCAGCCGTATCGACGGCGAGGGCAGTCAGCGCCTGTTTGGCAAGTTTTCCTACAACGGCCTGATGCTTGAAGCCGGTTATGTCGACCGCAAGAAGGATGTGCCGAGCAAGCCGACGAAATACACGCTGTTCAATACGCCGTTCGTGGTCGAGGATCGGAATGCCTTCGTCAACGCGGCTTACGAAACGGATCTCAGCCTGCAGTTGCGCTCGGTGTCCCGTTTTTACCTCGGGCATTACGCCTACGAGAATCGTCGCATTGTCGATGTTACAGGTGATCTAATACCCGAGCCCTACGCACGGCGGATGCACGAGGCGCAGTGGTGGGGGCTGGACCAGAAATTTGTCGGCAACTGGTTTGCGGGTCACACGGTGCTGCTCGGCTTTGAGTTCCGCAATGATTACCGCCAGAAGATGCGCAAGAGCTACTTTTCGCCGACGGGTACGCTGAGTAGCGATGAAAGCGATGCCTTTCACCGTCGCACGGGCAGCTTCTACCTGACGGACGAGTGGCGCCTTAGCGAACTGTGGCGGCTGAACATTGGCGCGCGCTATGACAAGGCCAGCGATCTTGAGGGCAACTGGAGCCCGCGTCTGGCAGCGATTTACCAGCCGAGCTTTCAGACCACGATCAAGGCGTCGTACAGCGAGGCCTTCCGAATGCCCAACGCAGATGAGCGCGCCGGTTATGGCAGTGCGGCTGCGCCGGAGTATGTCGCGGCGCGTGAACTGGTGCTGCAGCATGATTTCACGCCGCGCGTGCGCTTCAGTTCGTCGCTGTACGAGTATCGGCGGACGAAGCAGATGGTTTACATCAGTGCTCTGGGCGCGGATGTGCCGGTCGGCAACAGTCGTACGCGCGGAGTCGAGGGAGAGTTGGATTCGTCTTGGTCGAGCGGGTTGCGCGCCCGCGGCAGCGTGGCTTTTCAGCACGCGCACGATACCGACGACCGGGATCTGGTCAATTCGCCGAATCTGCTCGGCAAGTTCAATGTCACCGCGCCACTGCCCGGAGACTGGTTGCGTGCCGGCTTCGAGGCGCAATACCTTGGCGCGCGCTATACCAGCGAGCGCCGACGCCTTGGCGGTGTCGGGCTGGCGCATCTGACGCTTTCCAGCGAGCAGAAATGGCTTGGCTTCTCGGCAACGTTCAGTATCCGGAACCTGTTCGACCGCGATTACGAGGTCGCCTCACCGTTTACCTGGGCGCCGGGCACCGGTATCGACGTGCTGCGTATGGACGGCCGCAGCTACTGGTTACAGTTGAACATGGATCTGTAAGCCATGCGTCTTGTCGCCTTCCTGATCATGCTCACCTTCAGTCTGGCGATTGGTGCCCAGACGGTGGCCGAGCACGAAATGAAGGCCGCCTATCTCTTCAATTTCGCTCGTTTCACCGAATGGCCTGCCAACGAACGCGCCAACTTCAATATATGCATCCTGGGGGATGAAGACCTTGGCCGCGCCATGCGGAAATATGAAGAGCGCCGGATCAGCGACCAACGGGTGGTCATTGCCCGTCTCAACTCGACGACACCCATCCGCCAGTGCAATCTGTTGTTTGTTGGCGCCGGTGAATTGCCCAATCTGCCGAAGATCAATGCCCAGCTCGGGGAAATGCCCGTACTGACCGTTACCGACCGACCGGCGCCGGTGCCGGTCGGCATCGTCTTGAGTCTTGAGTCTGAGCGTCTGGTTTTCGACGTCAATATCGAACACACACAAAAAGCGAAACTCAAGCACCATTCATCCGTGTTGCGACTGGCGCGCAACATCCGCAAGGCATCCTGAACGGGAAGAGTGGACGAAAAAATCGCCTTCCGGGGAAGGCGATTTGGGCGGTTTTTCCGGGTTGACCGCAGATGCGGCCCCATGCGTAGTTAAAGGATCATCCCAGCGCCGACGGTATTGTTGTTGCTCTCATCGATGACGATGAAGGCCCCGGTGCCCCGGTCTTGCAGGTAGGGGTCGACGAACAGCGGTTGCGCCAGCTTGAAAGTCACTTCCGCGATGTCGTTCATGGCCAGTTTGTCGGCAGCCACGTGTTCCAGCGTGTTGACGTCGAGACGATGGTCGATGCCGGTGAGCTTGGCCTTGCTATCGCGCGTGGTGTGGCGGATGAGGTAGGTGCGGGCGCGGTCCAGCGGGCTTTCCGAGAGCCAGCAGACGGTGGCGCGGATTTCCTTGACGGCGGCCGGGGCTTCGGCGGTTTTGACGATCATGTCGCCGTTGAGTGCCGAGAGCGGGATGAAGCGGATGTCTGCGATGCCGACCAGCGTGGCAAGCCTAGTGGGCGTAAATCAATGCCCTACTCCGCTGGCTCTTTGTGTCAGCGAGGCGATGTGCTTTGCGTGGCGGATATCGCGCCGAAAATTCAGGAATGCCCTTTTGTCACTCGGCGTGCACGGGACGCAGATGCGCGGGAAACCCTGGGGCGGTGAAACACAGCCATGCTTTCCGCGCCGGGTAAACAGCCAGTCTTGACGGATCAGTTTTTTGACCAACTGGTCAATTTCTTTCATGGCGCAGTATTTCATGCTGCCATCTCCTTGGCGTGGGCCGAGTAGCGGCTCAGAAATTTTGCTGCTTGCCAGCTGATTTGTGCAAATGCCTGATCGGCACCTCGCGTAGTGATTGGCTCGCTATAGCGATAGCCATGACCGCTCAGGCTATTCTGAAAAAAGCGCCCATGCGGGTCGATCATGATGTAAGACTCGACCATGTCGGCGTTGTCTTCCACTGAGCTGATCGGCTGGAGTGCGGCGTGTTTGTCCAGAAATTTGGCGAACTGACCTTCCGAAATCGCCAAGTCCTTATTTATTACCGGCAGCACACGCAAAATTTTCCATTTGTCGGGCTTAAAGAGCGTGATCGTCGGGTTCAGGTTGTCAGTGAAATTCAGCGCATTAACCACCGTGTTGATCTTGAGGCGCAGCTCAGGATTGCATGCGCGCCCTTCGCTGACAGTCGCGGCGAGATCGACGAGGGGCAAAAGCCGGGATTTGTTGTCGATACGACCAATCTGGCGATTGATTTCCGGCGAGGCAGAATCAAGACTCAAGCCGAGTGTCGATAAAAGCGGCGCCAACTCGCGCATCGACGTAGTGTTCAAACGGCTGCCATTGGTAATCAGCGAAATATTGAAGCCAAGATTTTTGGCAAAGCGGGCAAGGCGCACGACTTCCTGCGCGTAAAGCAAGGGTTCGCCGCCCGCGAGACTCAGGCGGACGCTATCCCAGCGCATTCCGAGCCGGGCTTGGGTAGTGTGGTTTGCTGGCGAGAAATAGCGGTACAGTTCGCGCAGCATTGCTTCGCTGCCTTCGGCATCGTGCAGCAGTTCCTTTTTGTTTCCGCCGTGCCATTTTGAATAGCAATAACGGCAACCGTAATTGCAGGCTTCGGTCAGGTGCCAGTTGATGACCAGTTCGGTGGCTTCGGCATTCACAGCCATTCTCCCCGACGATTGATAAAGCCCCATTTGTGGCCTTGTTTCACGGCAGCCTTGCCGTTCTGAAAGCTTTGAGCATCGTCAAACTTGGGTGCAATCACCCATTCCTGGCGTTCATTGACGAAACCCCAGCGGCCATTGGCATGCTGTACCGGGGCAAGGCCTTCGCTGTAGGCCTTGACGTTACGGTATTTCGGGCCAGGGGCTTCGCAGGCGGGGAGGGTGAGGAAAAGGGCGGGGAAAATGAGGGCGGCGAGTTGTCGTTTCATGGTGGTGTCCTTGGCAAGGTGGCTGGAGGCGGTTTTCATGGAGAAGAAAACCGCCTGTACGCTCAGGAATTATTTTTTGGGTGCGGGCGGGTTGTTGCCGCGTCCTTTGCCAGAGGGCAGGCCGGTTTTGCTGGGGCAGTTTTTGAGGTGGGTAGTCACGGTGTTTCTCCTGTGAATTTCCTCTCGAAAATCCGTTTCAGCGCGAGGTGAATCTGAAACAGCATCGAATGCGATGTGCTTTCGATAGATGTCAGTATTCAAAATGGCTTCGGGAAAAACACGGAAAGATCGCAAACACACCTGTTTTTGAAAGGGCTCGGGCAAAAAATAGGTGTGTTCGCGATCTTTCCTTTCGATTTTTCATAGCCTAATGGTTTAATTGGATTGTCATTAATCAAGAAAGAAAAGCCATGGCGCATCTCCCTTCCTTTGAAGAAATCCTGACTGAAGTTCATTTCCGCCTGGGTCTGAAGGCATTGCCTAACAAGGGGCGTTTTACGGGTTATGAATTGGAGGTCGGCAGGCATGTCGACCGCGCACAACAGTTGTTGCTGGGCAAGCATTCAGATACTGAGGATTTGCCTGGCATCTACCAAGCACTTGAGCTTGATGATCGTGCTTGTCGGGATGCAGGGTATTTTGTTGAGAAGCTTGAGGGAATCCTGAAGGCCCTTGAGTTACGGATCTGGACGGGTAATGCCAGCCAGCAGCAAGTGCTTTGGCAATTGCTAGCTTCTGTGCATGTGCCGATGTGGGCGCGGAATGTCGCGTTCTGGTCATTGGCCAATATCGAACATGATTTGCCCCCGATTGATGCGGGTATGCCGGGCGGAGAATTCTGGTTTTTGCCAACGTCCGATGCTGAAACGGGCGAGATCAAACTTCCCGTTCCCAAGGTGCTGGATTGGCTGCTGTCTTTGCTTGAAGCGCCATCGCTCGACGCGCTCGGGAATGCAATCGGCAGGGAATTCTTGCGTGAGCAAGATGAGAAATCAGGGAGAGACGAGTCTGCTGTTAAGACTTTGCGCAACTGGCTGAAAAATGGTTTGCCCAAAAGCGCCGAGCAGATTGACAAGGTTTTTCCGGATGATGCGACGCTGTCATTTAATGGCGCATTCCATCTGGTCTATGTGTTGTCCCCAGAAATGCAATTTGAAAATGCCCTCAGTTTTGTCGTCGACCGCAAGAACCTAAAAATTGAGCAGTTGAGCGCGCAAATTCCAATGACGCCGGAGCGGCTGTGTCCGATTTTTGAACGAACCGCCAGCGATGAGGAAAAGGCAGAGTTCGTCCGCCATGTGAGCATTCGTTATGCCGCACCGACAATGGCGACCATTCGTCAACGCCTGCGGGTGGCCCGTTTGATGCAGGCGGGCTATCAAGACCTCGTCAACTTCCTTTGCCCGGAATTGAAGCCGGAAGAAGTGCATGATCCAAAGCAAAATAAGGTGCTGCAATTGATCGCCTTATTCGAGACGATCTACAACAAGACGATTCAGGCGTGGCATCACGGCAATTCGGAAGCAGAGCAGGATGCTTGGTTCGAGAAACAGTTTGCACCTTGGGATCGTTATGATCTGCTGCTGCCGATTCTGTCATCCCTCGATTGGGAGGCGAGGGTTCCCCTGCTGGCAGAGCGTTTGACCCGGCGTTTCCTGTCGCTGGAGCCAGAGAGCGGGCTGGAGGACATCCTAGCGGCGAGTCACGATGATCTTGAAGCAGTTCTACGCCCCAGGATTGAGCGTATTCAGAATGAGCGTGACAAGGACAAACGGGTTGAAAAGCTCCTCCAGCGGGTCAGGGCGGCATCACCTTACCGCGCATTGCAGGCCGAAGAGAGTTTCTGGGTGCTGAGTCAATTTGTGCAATCGGACAGCTTGAGCGAAAAAACTCGCCAGATGGCATTGAACCGGTTGGACGAAGTGTCCGTAACGCCATTGGAGCGCGGCAGTTTCAGGGTGCTAAAACTGGGGTATTTGTTGAACGGAGAGCCTCGTTCGTGGCCGAAAGATGTGCGCTTGCAGGTTCAGCAGCAACTGGATGCAGCAGAGGCGGATAAGCAGGAGTGGGAAATATGGAAAGCACCGTTACTGCGTTTCAAGGCAAAGCATGCGCTGTTTGAAAATCGTATTGACGATGCCGAACAGAATTTCAAGGCGGCGCTGGCGGCTTGTTCCGAGCGGTCTTTTGGTGGTGCGCGTGGCGAGATTGCACAAGATGGGTTTGCTACCGCTATTGTGCGGACGGCGTTGAATAAAAAGAATCACGAGCTGTACTACAGGAACATGCTGCATTTCATGGAATTTCCAAATGGTGTGCCGTCATTTGAAGACGCCGCGACTGAGTGCGAAGAATTTTTCTGGTCGACACTCTATCGACCCTATCCTGAACTTGGCCCCATAGAAGCCGCAGGCAAGGAGAATCTGGTTGCCGCCATCAAGGAAACCTTTGGCCTGATTCAAAATGGGGATTGGGTGGGCTTCAAGGCGTGGATGGAGAAAAACAAAAAGGCATTCCACGACGATGATCTCAAGGATGCCCGGCGGAGTAGCGTTCTAATGCAGTCGCTGAAATTCCTGAATGAATTTGAACTCAAGTTACCTATGCTCCGTGCCATGACGCCGAGCCATTTGCAAGGTGAGCTTCCAAAGGTGGAGCAGCACATGCGAAATCGTCGGGAGTCGATTCGTTTGTTGCTGGAAAGCTGGCCGAAGCAGGCCAAGATTGCCGATTTCAAAGGGCAGACGCCTTTGATGTTGGCGGCGAATCATGGCGATGTTGAACTGGTTCACTTGTTGGCATTGCTGTCGGATGTCGATGCTCAGGACTACCTTGGGCGCACGCCTTTGCATTCAGCGGTTGCAGGGCGTTCGCCGGCATGTGTCGAGGCCATTCTGGCGCTGAATCCAGATGTTTCCAAGGTGAGCGACGGGGAAGCCAATACAGTGGCTCATACTGCGGTTCGCTTCGGTTGGGTTGATGGGTTACGCTTGCTTCTGGATAAATTTCCCGAATTGGTGGTGGCTGAAAATGCGGCGGGAGAAACGCCGCTGGCAATGGCACTTGAGTTGCTTGAAAATTTTGATGCGTGGCGTGCCTACATGAACGATCAGCAAAGCCGTCAGGTGGGATCGAAAGCAGAATTCCAGTCGGTGATTACGCTATTGAAAGAACGCCAACCTCATTGATTGATAGTGAGTAAATGTAAAAACGCCTCCACTCAGGAGGCGTTTTCATTTTTGGGCCATTTTTACGGTCGACCGCAAAATCCAGGCAAAAACCGCTTACAGAATCATCCCCGCGCCAACCGTGTTGTTGTTGCTTTCATCAATCACGATAAAAGCGCCCGTGCCCCGGTTTTGCAGGTAGGGGTCAACGAACAGCGGTTGTGCCAGCTTGAAGGTGACCTCGGCGATGTCGTTCATGGCCAGTTTGTCGGCGGCGACTTTTTCTAGCGTATTCACATCCAGACGATGGTCGATGCCGGTGAGCTTGGCCTTGCTGTCGCGTGTGGTGTGGCGGATGAGGTAGGTGCGGGCGCGGTCCAGCGGGCTTTCCGAGAGCCAGCAGACGGTGGCGCGGATTTCCTTGACGGCGGCGGGGGCTTCGGCGGTTTTGACGATCATGTCGCCGCGCGAGGTGTCGATTTCGTCGGCCAGCAGCAGGGTGACGGATTGTTCGGTGAAGGCCTGGCCAATGTCGACGCCGCCGAGTTGCACGGCTTTTACGGTCGACTCGCGGCCGGAGGGCAAAACGGTGACCGCGTCGCCAACCTTGATTGATCCGGATTCGACGCGGCCCATGAAGCCACGGTAGTCGTGCAGTTCCGGGTTGGCGGAATCCTGCGGGCGGCAGACGTATTGCACGGGGAAGCGGAAGGGCTCGGCGTGCTCAGTGTGCGCGGCGGGGGCGGCTTCGAGGATTTCGAGCAGGGTCGGGCCGTCGTACCAGTTCAGGGACTCGCCACGATCCACGATCATGTCGCCATTGAGGGCGGACAGCGGGATGAAGCGGATGTCTTCGATGCCGACCTTGGCCGCGAATTCGAGGTAATCGGCCTTGATCTTCTCGTAGGCTTCCTGCGAGTAATCGACCAAATCCATCTTGTTGATGGCGACGACCAGATGCGGGATGCCGACCAGCGCGGCCAGCTTGGAGTGGCGGCGGGTTTGCGTCAGCACGCCCTTGCGCGCATCAATCAGGATGATGGCAAGGTTGGCGGTCGAGGCGGCGGTGACCATGTTGCGGGTGTACTGCTCGTGGCCCGGCGCGTCGGCGATGATGTACTTGCGCGTGCCGGTGGAGAAGTAGCGGTAGGCGACGTCGATGGTGATGCCTTGCTCGCGCTCGGCTTGCAGGCCGTCGGTGAGCAGCGAGAGATCGACCGCGCCCATGCCGCGCTTTTCGGAGGTCTTGGCGATGGCCGACAGCGTGTCGGCGAGGATGGTCTTGGTGTCGAACAGCAAACGCCCGATCAGGGTGCTCTTGCCGTCATCGACGCTGCCGCAAGTCAGAAAGCGCAGCAGGCCGTGGTCTTCAACTTGATGGGCGCTCATTAGAAGTAACCCTCTTTCTTGCGTTGTTCCATGGAGGCTTCGCTGGTCTGGTCGTC
>ERZ1645187.2615-NODE-2615-length-15685-cov-7.650544_pt1 | contig 15685 bp, 16 predicted proteins | sample MGYA00575352_ERZ1645187 | MGnify/ENA primary metagenome ERZ1645187 (study PRJEB40837, sample SAMN11349314) | freshwater sediment metagenome | isolation source: river sediment | host: Sediment | place: India: Wazaribad , New Delhi | collected 2017-02-21 ... | reverse complement strand
CGGGCGGCGCGCGGATCGGCGTCCGGGGGCAGATCGGCCAGAAAGGCCGCCAGAAGGACCGATGGATCGATCAGTTCGTCCGCAGGCAGCAAAAGGTCGGGTGCCGGGGCGTCAGAGGCAGGCATCAGTGGCATCTCTTCAAACCCCGGCGACCGTAATCAGAACCCCGGCCCGCCAAAGCTGCGGGGCGCGGAATCGACGATGGTGGCCTGACCGCCCTTGATCTGGGCGATGGCCAGACCGCGTTCGTTCTGGCCATCGGCCCGAAGCCGGAAGATGCCGTTGACCCCGACAAACCCTGCCCCCTGGGTCAGCGCCGATTTCGAAAGCGGCCCCTGCAGTTGCGAACGCGCCAAGGCCCCGACGGCGGCGATCCCGTCATAGGCCAGCCCGGCGATGGGGTGGGCGGGCTCGCCATAGGCAGCGGCATAGCGGCTTTGGAACTGGGCATAAAGGGCCGGGTCGGGCAGGGCAAACCAGCCGCCCTGCACACCCGGCAGGCCCAGCGTGGCTGACGGAATGTCCCAGCGGGTCAGCCCGATGAATTGGGTGGTGGCCGAGGTCATGCCGTTGTCGGCCAGAACCTGGCTGACCAGCGGCAGCGCACCCGCGCTGTCTGCGGTCAGGAACACCGCCTGCGCCCCGGTGTCGCGGGCCGTCTTCACGATGGTCGGACCGGCGCCAAGCACCCCGTTTTGCGAAAACTCATAGCTGCCCACCGCCACGACCGATCCGCCCGCGGCCCGCACCCCGCGATCAATCGCGGCCCGGCCCAACTCGCCGGCGGTGTTGCGGTCATGGACGATCATGATCTTGCCCTTGCCCTGCCGGACGGCAAAACCCGCCAGTCGCCGCGCGGTGTTGTCGAAGGTCGGCCCCAGAACAAACACGTTGTTGCCCGCGATGTCAGGGTTGTTCGAGAAGGACAGAACATTCACCCCGGCCGAGGCCACGGCAACGCCGGCCGCATTCGCCTCTTGCGCAAAGACCGGACCAAGGATCACCTGTGCGCCCTCGGCAACGGCCTTTTGCGCCTGTGCCGCCGCCTGGGTGGGCGATCCCGCGGTCGGATAGACCCGCAGATCAATGCTCACGCCCCGCAGGTCCGAGATGGCCAGCCGTGCTGCATTCTCAAGGCTCTTGGCCAGAACCGCATCGCTGGCCTGACCAGAGCCCGAGGGAACCAGAAGCGCAACCTGGACCTTCCCGCTGCCCCCCCCGGCCGATGGGGCGGGCCCCGTGGCAGGCACACAGGCCGCCAGCACCAGCGCGGCAGCGGCAACAGCAAGATGGCCCAGCGACTTGCGGGCCTTGCGCAAAACAGACAACATCAGAGAATTCCCCACCCGGCGAGATTGGATCACAAAGCCGAAACCTAAGGCTTCCTCGCCGGGAAGTAAACGCAAAGAGAAAGCATTCCCCCATGGCAGGCGCTCCTCCGGCCCCTCAGACCCTCCCGCTGGCGCCGGGTCTTTATCTGGTGTCCACGCCCATCGGTGCGGCCCGCGACATCACCTTGCGGGCGCTGGACGTGCTGGCCTCGGCCGATGTGCTGGCCGCCGAGGATACCCGCACCCTGCGGCACCTGATGGAGATTCATGGTATTGCCGTCGGTGACCGCCCGCTGATCGCCTGCCATGACCACAACGAGGCGCAGGTCAGTCCCCGGATCGTCAAGGCCATCGCCGAGGGCAAGTCGGTGGCCTATGCCTCCGAGGCGGGAACGCCCATGGTCTCGGATCCCGGCTTTCCGCTGGCCCGCGCCGTGATCGCCGAAGGTCTGCCCGTCACCGCCGCCCCCGGCCCTTCGGCCGCCATCTGCGCCCTGACACTGGCCGGCCTGCCGACAGACCGCTTTCTTTTCGCCGGCTTTGCCCCCACCCAGAAATCCGCCCGACGCAGCTTTCTGCAGGAACTCGCCCCCATTCCGGCGACCCTGGTCCTCTACGAAAGCCCGAAGCGGATTAACCAATTGTTGGAAGAATGCTGCGAAACTCTGGGAGAAGGGCGCAAAATCGCCCTGTGCCGCGAGTTGACGAAGCGATTCGAGGAGGTGCTGCGCGGAACGGTGGCAGAGGTGCGTCAGGCAATCTGCGGGCGCGATATGAAAGGTGAAATCGTGCTTGTCATCGGGCGTGGTGAAAAGGTGGTGTCTGATGCCGCCACAGTGGAGGCGGCGTTGGAAAAGGCGCTGGAGGAAATGACGGTGAAGGACGCGGCCGCAGCGGTCGCCGAGGCTTTCGGCCTGCCTCGGCGCGAGGTGTATCAGTTGGCCCTGCAACGGGGGAAGGGATGAGCGGGAAAAGATCCTATCAGGCCGGTCTGGCGGCGGAGACGCTGGTGGAACGGCATTACGAACGCGCGGGGCGCAGCATCTGCGCCCGTCGCTGGCGGGGCATTTCGGGCGAAATCGACCTTGTCGCGCGCGATGGGGCCGAGGTGATCTTCATTGAGGTCAAGCAAAGCAAGACCCATGCGCAGGCCGTTGCCCATCTTTCCGAACGCCAGATGACGCGGATCTGCGGGGCCGCAGCCGAGTTCATCGGGGGTGAGCCAGCCGGCCAACTGACGCCCGTGCGATTTGACGTGGCGCTTGTCGATGGCCAGGGGCGTATTGAAATCCTTGAGAATGCTTTCGCGGCCTGAGGGGTTTGCAACTCTTTCAGTCATAGGTCAGAAAGGACGCGATCAGAAATGGAGCGTGCCATGGGCCTGAAAGTTGCCTTGCAGATGGACCCGATCGGGTCGGTCAACATCAATGGGGATTCAACCTTCCGCATCGGGCTGGAGGCACAGGCGCGGGGACACTCGCTTTTCTTCTACACCCCGGACAAGCTGGCCTTTGTCGAAGGGCGCGTCTTGGCGCGTGGTTTTCCGATCGAATTGCGCCGTGAACTGGGCAACCACGTCAGCTATGGTCCCGAGACCGAAGTGGATCTTGGGGAATTCGATGTTGTCTGGCTGCGCCAGGACCCACCTTTCGATATGGGCTACATCACGACCACCCATCTTCTGGAAATGATTCACCCAAGGACGCTTGTGGTGAATGATCCGTTCTGGGTGCGCAACAGTCCCGAGAAGCTTCTGGTCTTGCGCTTTCCAGACCTCACGCCCCCCACGGCGATTGCCCGCGATCTGGCAACGATACGCGCCTTCAAGGAGCGGCATGGCGACATCATCCTCAAACCGCTTTACGGCAATGGTGGGGCTGGTGTGTTCCGGCTGGACCCGAATGATCGGAACCTGGCTTCGCTGCACGAGCTTTTCACCGGGATGAGCCGAGAGCCGATGATCGTTCAGAAATTCCTGCCGGATGTGTCCAAAGGTGACAAACGGGTGATTCTGGTGGATGGTGAGCCTGTGGGCGCGATCAACCGTGTGCCGCAGGCCGGCGAAACGCGGTCGAACATGCATGCGGGTGGGCGACCGGAAAAGGTGGGTCTGACCCCGCGCGATCTGGAAATCTGCGCCCGTATCGGGCCGGTCCTTCGAGAAAAGGGGCAGGTTTTCGTGGGCATTGACGTCATCGGGGACTGGCTGACCGAGATCAACGTCACCTCGCCCACCGGGATTCAGGAGTTGGAGCGGTTTGACGGCACCAATACGGCCGAACGCATCTGGCAGGTGATCGAGGCCAAGCGGGGCCTCTGAACCCTCCTCGTGCGCTGCGCTTCTCGTCGGGCCGCCGCCCGAGGAGCGACGCAGTCGACGACGAGGTATCCTCACCCCTTGGTCGCGATGGTCAGCCGGAAGCTGACCGCCTCGGCCACATGTGGCATGCGGACGGTCTGACTGCCGTCCAGATCGGCGATCGTCCGAGCCACTCGCAGAACCCGGTGATACCCGCGCGCGGAAAGGCCGAATCTTTCCGCCACCCGGGCCAAAAGTGCCTTTCCCTCGGCATCCGGGGCTGCGGTTTCCTCCAGCAATGGCCCTTCCAGATCGGCATTCACCCGGGCGCTGGGATGGTCCTTGAACCGCAGGCTCTGCAGCGACCGCGCTGCCGCGACGCGTGCGGCTACCATGGCAGAGGTGTCGCCCGAGGGGGGCAGATCAAGGTCAGTGTAGGCCACAGGCGGCACTTCGACCCGCAGGTCGAACCGGTCCATCAGCGGCCCCGAAATGCGGCCGAGGTAATCCTCGCCACAGTTCGGCACCCGGGCGCAGGCCCGTGCCGGATCGGTCATGAAACCGCATTTGCAGGGGTTGGCTGCCGCCACCAGAAGAAACCGCGCCGGATAGCGCACATGGGCATTGGCACGCGCCACCACCACATCGCCGGTTTCGATGGGTTGGCGCAGGGTTTCCAGCACCGTCCGCGGGAATTCGGGGAATTCATCCATGAACAAGACGCCGTTGTGCGCGAGAGATATTTCCCCCGGTTTCGCCCCCTTCCCCCCGCCGACAATCGCCGCCATCGAGGCGGTGTGATGCGGTTCGCGGAAGGGTCGGTCGCGCGAGATTCCGCCTTCGCCCAGTAGCCCCGCCAGCGAATGGATCATCGAGGTTTCCAGCGCCTCTGCCGCTGACAGGGGTGGCAGGATCGAGGGCAGTCGGGCCGCCAGCATCGACTTGCCTGACCCCGGCGTGCCGATCATCATCAGATGGTGCCGCCCCGCTGCCGCAATTTCCAGCGCGCGCTTGGCTCGTTCCTGCCCTTTGACATCGCGCAGGTCGCGCCCGCCTGCCCTATGGATGACCTCACCCGCCTCGGCGGCGGCCAGCGGCACTTGCCCGGTGTAATGGCGGACCACCTCTTGCAGGTTTCCCGCGCCCAGCACCTCGGCCGCGCCAACCCAGGCCGCTTCGGCCCCGCAGGCGCGCGGACATAGCAGCGTCTTTTCCTCTTCCGCCGCGCACATGGCGGCGGGCAGGGCGCCGATCACCGGGACAAGCCGACCGTCCAGCGACAATTCCCCCAGGGCGATGGTCCCCTCGACTTCGTCCTTCGGGATGATCTCCAGCGCCGCCAAAAGCGCCAGTGCGATGGGCAGGTCAAAATGGCTGCCCTCTTTTGGCAGGTCGGCGGGCGAGAGGTTCACCGTGATCCGCTTGGACGGCAGGGCAATCGACAGCGCATTCATTGCCGCGCGCACCCGTTCTCGGGCTTCGCTCACCGCCTTGTCGGGCAGTCCCACCAGGGAAAATGACGGCACCCCGGGCGAGAGTGCGCATTGCACCTCGACAAGGCGCGCCTCGACCCCTTCGAATGCCACCGTAAAGGCCCGCGCAACCATCTTGCCTCCGTTCTACTGGTTAACGGATAGGCGATGGTCGTTAGCAAAGGGTTAACAGGCGCGCCCGCGAAGAGCGACCGGAACGGAGCGATGAGCCGCCTCGGACCGCCGTTTCAGACAAGCGCCATGAAGGCGGGCCAGGCCTCGGGGTCGGCGAGAGTCTTGTCGCGGCAGAAGGCGTTGCAGAACCCGAACCGGCGGCCCTGCAGTTCCAGAACATGGGTCACCGGCTGGCCGGAATAGGGGCAGGTGGCGTTTTCTGCATCGGCCCCGTCAACCGCTCGCGCGGGCAACGGTTGCGGCCCGGGCCAGGGGCGGCGAGGCCAGGGGCGGCGGTAGAAGTCCTGATCGGCGCCATCCACCAGCCCCATAGCCCGCCAGCGCCTGAAGGGTGGATGGGCCAGATGGGCCTGCACATAGGCCATCGCCCGCTCTGACACCGGCAGGTTATAGGTGGCAATCCGGCTGGCCACTGGCGCGAAAAAGGCATCAGCCGCCGAATAATCGCCCGCCAGCCAGACCTTTGCCCCGGTCATCTCGCGTGCCCAATCCCAGATCACCTCCAGCCGCGCCAGATCGTCCAGCACGGCCTGAGGCGGTTCGCAATCGGTATAGCTGACGCGCAGGTTCATCGGACAATGGCTGCGTAGCGCGGTAAAGCCTGCATGCATTTCGGCCGCCAGAACCCGGGCCACGGCCCGCGCCCTGGCCTCTGCCGGCCAGATCCCCGCCTCGGGGTGGCGACTGGCCAGTTCTTCGGCGATGGCGATGGTTTCGGGCACCACAACCCCATCGGGCGTGCGCATGGTAGGGGCTGTCTTGCCCGGATGGAACGCCTTGAGAAGATTTGGCAATTCGTCGGTGTAAAGCCGGGCGGTGTGGCATTTCACCGGGATTTCGAAGGCATCGAACAACAGCCAACCGCGCAAGCTCCATGAGGAATAGGCGCGGTCACCGATCACAAGATCATAGGGCTTCGGGGCAGGGGTCATGGGGCGTCTCCTTTCGCGCAAGGAAGCATGCCCGCCCCCTCAGGGAAAGTTCCGATTTGTGCGCCGCCCCATCACGGGATGTGATTGACCGAAACCACCCGCGGATTTCGGCCGAACTCCAGACTGGTGACCGAGAGGTTGTCGATCTTGTGGCCAAAGGCCTGCGTCGGTGTCAGGCCCCCGGCGTGCTGGATCGCGGCCACGATGGCCCCGAAATGTGCCACGACGATCACCTCGGGCAGATGGGCCAGCCGCTCCAGCGCCGCGCCGATCCGCCCATGGATGGCGTTCCAGTTTTCGCCGCCCGGGGGGGCAATCTCGCCGGGGGTTTCCCAGAAGGCGCGGATATGGTCGGGGCTTTCGGCCTCGATCTCGGTATAGGTGCGCATCTCCCAGGCGCCGAAATTCAGCTCGCGCCAGTCGGGGTCATGCGGCAGACGCGGGCGGCCGGGCAGCGCATCGGCGGTGGCCACGGCGCGCGACAGATCGGATGAGATCACCGGCACCTGCGGCAGATGCGCGTTCAGCCGGGCCAGCGCGGCGGCATCCGACAGATCGGCGGGAAGGTCGGTCCAGCCGACCATGCCCTTGGCATGGGTCGGCCCGTGGCGGACGAGCCAGATGCGGCTCATGCCAGCACCGGCAGCTGGCCCTTCAGGACCATCGGCAAACCGGCCATGACACCCGCCACCAGATCGGCCGCCTCGGCCAGTCTCTGGTTCAGCCGCCCCTGTTCGTCGCGGAAATCGCGCGACAGGCGGTTGTCGGGCACGATGCCCCAGCCCACCTCGTTGGACACCACGATCACCGGGCCGGGATGGGCGGCAATCGCCGCAATCAGCCCTGCTGTCTCGGCCTGAAGATCACCGCCGCCCAGCATGACGTTGGTCAGCCACAGCGTCGCGCAATCGATCAGCACCACGCCTTTGGCCCGCGCAAGTGCCCCCGCCACGTCGCGCGGGGCCTCATGCGTTACCCAATCCGTCCCCCGGTCGGCGATGTGCCGGTCAATTCGCGCCCGCATCTCGTCGTCCCAGATTTCGGCCGTGGCGATGTAATGGCGGGGCAGATCCGCCGCATGCGCCAGCCTTTCGGCCAGCCTCGACTTGCCCGACCGCGCGCCCCCGACGATCAGCGAGAATTTCGGAAAGGGCAGGGGTGATCCGGTCACGTCATTCATCCGTAAGAAGTTCAAAGGCCGATCTGGCAGGAATGGGGAGGCGGCAATGGCCCTTGACGGATATACCGATCAAACCCTGTCGCGCCAAGCGCGCGCGGCGGAACTTCTGGATGCCGAGACCGAGGCCGCCTTGGCCCGGGCTTGGCGCGACCATCACGACACGGCAGCGCTGCATCGGCTGGTGACGGCCTACATGCGGCTGGCGATTTCCATGGCGTCGAAGTTCCGCCGCTATGGCGCGCCGATGAACGACCTAATTCAAGAGGCCAGCCTTGGCCTGATGAAAGCGGCCGAGAAATTCGACCCCGACCGTGGCGTGCGGTTTTCCACCTATGCCGTCTGGTGGATCAAGGCATCTGTTCAGGATTACGTCATGCGCAACTGGTCTTTGGTGCGCACGGGGTCAACCAGCGGGCAGAAGGCGTTGTTCTTCAACCTGCGCCGGGTCGAGGCGAAACTCTCGCGGGAGGCCGAGGCTGCCGGCGAAAGGCTTGACCCCCACCAGCTGCGCGAACGCGTGGCGCAAGAGGTGGGTGTCTCTGTTGCCGAGGTGCAGATGATGGAGGGGCGGCTGGCCGGCATGGATGCCTCGCTCAACGCCCCGCAGGCCGCCGATGAGGATGGTCGTGAGTGGATCGACGTTTTGGAGGATGACGCCCCGCAAGCCGCCGAGGCGGTAGAGGTGGAACACGACCGCAGCGCCCTGCGCGGCTGGCTTGCGCGCGCGCTGGGCAGCCTGAATGATCGCGAGCGCTATATCGTCGCCGAGCGCCGTCTGCGCGATGATCCGCGCACGCTGGAAAGCCTTGGCGCCGAGATGGGACTGTCGAAAGAGCGCATCCGTCAGCTTGAGGCCGCCGCCTATACCAAGCTGCGCCGCCATCTTGAAACCCACAGCGCCGGGGTGCATGACTTTCTGTGATGAAAGTCCTTGCTGTTCTATTGTTCCTCGCCACCCCGGCCCTTTCCGGTGAAATCGCGCCAGAGGCACTGGATGATCCGTCAACCTTTGGCGGGGCAGATGTGGTTGCCCTGGGCGAGATCCACGATAATCCGGTGCATCACGCCCATCAGGCCCGTGCCGTCGCAGCCCTGCAGCCAAAGGCGCTGGTGTTCGAGATGCTGACCGCCGATCAGGCCGCCCGCATGCCTGCCGCTTTGCTCGATGCCGCCACTCTTGCCGGCACCCTGCAATGGGAAGGTCGGGGCTGGCCGGATTTCGCGCTCTATTACCCCATCTTCGCCAGCGCTCCGCAGGCGCGCATCTATGGCGCCGAGGTGCCGCGCGACATGGCCCGCCGCGCCTTTGAACAGGGAATCGCCGCCGTTTTCGGCCCCGAAGCTGCGGCTTATGGTCTGACGAAGGCCCTTGCCCCCGAAGATCAGGCGGCGCGAGAGGCCGAACAGGCCGAGGCCCATTGCAACGCTCTGCCGGCTGAGCTGTTGCCGGACATGGTGGATGTTCAGCGCCTGCGTGATGCCGCGCTGGCCCGCGCGGTGGTGCAGGCCATGGCCGAAACCGGCGGGCCGGTTGCCGTTGTCACCGGCAACGGCCATGCCCGCCGCGATCAGGGGCTGGGCGTGCCGCTTGCGCTTGTGGCGCCCGATCTGTCGGTTCTGACCCTTGGCCAGTTCGAGGAGGTCGCGCCCGATGGTCCTGCGTTCGACCTGTGGCTGGTCACCCCCGCCGCCCCGCGCGAGGACCCTTGCAAGGCGCTGACAAGCGGTTGAGTTCGCCCGCCCCGCGGCCTAACGTGGGCCAACCCTGAACGGAGCCCCCCCATGCTGGCCGGCAAGCGTATTCTTCTGGTGATCGGCGGCGGGATTGCCGCCTATAAATCGCTTCTCCTGATCCGCCTTCTGAAAGGCGCGGGCGCGGCGGTGACCCCGGTTCTGACCCGCGCGGGTGCCGAGTTCGTCACCCCGCTGTCGGTTTCTGCCCTTGCGGGAGAAAAGGTGCATCAGGCGCTGTTTGACCTGACGGATGAGGCCGAGATGGGCCATATCCAGCTGTCGCGCGTGGCCGACTTGGTGGTGGTCGCGCCGGCGACGGCGGATCTGATGGCGAAACTGGCCACGGGCCGGGCTGAGGATCTGGCCTCCACGCTGCTTCTGGCCACGGACACGCCGGTGCTGATGGCCCCGGCGATGAATGTGCGCATGTGGCAGCACCCCGCGACGCAGCGCAATCTGGCGATGCTGCTGGCCGATGGGGTGCGCCTTGTCGGCCCGGATCAGGGCGAGATGGCCTGTGGCGAGTTTGGCCCGGGCCGCATGGCCGAGCCGGAGGCGATCCTTGCCGCCATCGAGGCGGCCTTGTCCGATGGGCCATTGAAGGGCCGTCATGTTCTGGTCACCTCTGGCCCGACACATGAGCCGATCGACCCGGTGCGCTATATCGCCAACCGCTCGTCCGGCGCGCAGGGCACGGCGATTGCCGCCGCGTTGCGCGATCTGGGGGCGGAGGTGACCTTTGTCTCCGGCCCGGCCAGCGTGCCGCCGCCTGCGGGGGTGCGTGTGGTGCGGGTGGAAACGGCACAACAGATGCTGGCCGCGGTTCAGGCGGCCCTGCCTGCCGATGCGGCGGTGATGGCCGCCGCCGTGGCCGATTGGCGGGTGGCCAATCAGGGGGCGCAGAAGATGAAGAAGGATGGGTCGGGCCGTGCCCCGGCGCTGGAGTTTGCCGAAAACCCGGACATTCTGGCGACGGTTTCGAAAGCCGCCGCGCGCCCCCGGCTGGTTGTGGGCTTTGCCGCCGAGACAGAGCATGTGGTTGACCACGCCACCGCCAAACGCGCCCGCAAGGGCTGTGACTGGATCGTGGCCAATGACGTCTCGCCCCAGACCGGGATCATGGGTGGCAGCGAGAATGCGGTTGTGCTGATTTCCGATGCCGGGGCCGAGAGCTGGCCCCGGATGGGGAAAGATCAGGTGGCGAAGAAACTTGCGCTTCGTATCGCCGAGGCGCTGCAAAATTCTTGAAGAAAGAATTTTGTCCGGAATTTGTGTCAAATTCCGGGGCGATCTGGCGAAGAGATGTGCAGGGGGACACATGCGCCTCCGGCGGGGATATTTGAGCACAGAGGATGAGATGGGCGTTCAGGTTTCGGTGATCCGGGAAGAGTGGGCGGACCGGCGGGTGCCGTTGCCGGCCTATCAGACGGCGGGCAGCGCCGGGGCGGACATTTGCGCCAATCTGCCCGAGGATCTCCGCGCAGAGGGGGTCGTCTTGCAGCCAATGGACCGGGTGATCGTTCCGACAGGTATCCGGGTGGCTGTTCCGCAGGGGTTTGAGATGCAGATCCGGCCGCGATCGGGGCTGGCGTTGAAGCATGGGATCACCTTGCCGAATACGCCCGGAACCATCGACAGCGATTATCGTGGGCCGCTGGGGGTGGCCTTGGTCAACCTTGGGGCCACGCCTTATGTGGTGCGCCATGGTGACCGAATTGCGCAATGCGTGGTGGCGCCGGTGGTGCAGGCCCGGTTCGAGGTGGTTGAAGCGCTGGACGATACGGCCCGTGGCGTGGGCGGCTTTGGCTCGACCGGGGTGCGCTGATGCTTGTCGTTGCGCTGGGACTGGGGTTTTGGGCGCTGGGCTGGGTGATGGGGGTTCCCGTGGCGCGGCGGATGGCGGTTCTGGCGGGTCTGTGGGCGGCGGCGCTGCTGGCGCATCTTGTCCTGCCCGAGGGCAATGGCCTGCGGGTTGCGATCGGCGGGGATGCGAGGGTCTGGGGGGTTCTGGGCGGGATCGGGGCGCTGGTTGCGGGCTATGGTCTGGGGCTGCGCAAGTTGCGGGCGCGGGCCCGGCCCCTGGCGACCGCCCCGGCCGAGACCGGCCCCTTCCGCCCGGTGGAGCTGGACCGTTATGCCCGCCACATCCTGCTGCGCGAGATCGGCGGGCCGGGGCAGTTGCGGCTGAAATCGGCCAAGGTGCTGGTGGTGGGGGCGGGGGGGCTTGGCTCTCCCGCGCTGCTGTATCTGGCGGCCGCCGGGGTGGGCACGATCGGGGTGATTGATGACGACACCGTCGAGGGATCGAACCTGCAGCGGCAGATCATCCATACCGACGACCGGATCGGCCTGCCCAAGGTCCAGTCGGCGGCCATGGCGATGACGGCGCTGAACCCCTTTGTCACCGTGCGCCCCTATCAGCGGCGGCTTGACGAGGGCTCGGCCGAGCTGATTGCCGAATATGACCTCGTTCTGGACGGGACCGACAATTTCGACACCCGCTATCTGGTGAATCGTCTCTGTGCGAAGGCGGGCAAGCCGCTGGTCTCGGCCGCGATCACCCAATGGGAAGGGCAGATCTCGGTTTACGATCCGGCGCGCGGCGGCCCCTGCTATGAATGCGTCTTCCCCGAGCGCCCCTTGCCCGGCATGGTGCCCACCTGTGCCGAGGCGGGGGTGGCCGCGCCCTTGCCGGGGGTCATCGGGTCGATGATGGCGATGGAGGCTGTCAAGCACCTTACCGGTGCGGGAGAGGGATTGCGGGGCCGCCTGATGATCTTTGACGCGCTTTATGCAGAGGCCCGGGTGATCGGGGTGAAAAAGCGCCCCGATTGCCCGGTCTGCGGATCTGGCGTCTAGCCCAGACGATAGCTGGACGCCGTCACACCGCCGAACAGCCCCTTGTCATGGTAGACCCGGCGGGCTGGCTCGGATTCTGCCGCCCCCACCACCGCCCAGATTGGCGCGAAATGGTCCTCTTGGGCGTGGCAGACCCGGGCGTAGGGGGCCTTTTCCCATTCAATCAGATCGGCGCTGCGCTGGGCGGCGGGTTTGGCCATGGTTTCGGCCAGCCAGGCATCAAAGGCCTCGGATGGAACCTTTGCCCCCGGCCCAAAAAGCCGCAGGTTGTGATAGCTGAGGCCCGAGCCGACGATCAGCACGCCCTCATCGCGCAAGGGGGCCAGCGCCCGGCCAAGCGCCATATGTTCGGCCGGGGCGTAGCCGTGGCGCAGGCTGATCTGGAAGACCGGCACGCTGGCATCGGGATACATCACATAGGCCGGCACAAAGCAGCCGTGGTCGAACCCCTGCTTTTCATCCAGCCGCACCGGCAGGCCGGCGGCCTTGATCAGATCGGCCGCGCGCCGCGCCAGATCGGGAGCGCCGGGGGCAGGATACACGATCTGGAAGGTTTCCGGCGGAAAGCCGTGATAGTCATAGACCATGGGCGGGTTGGCCGATGTCATGACGGCAAAGCTGTCATCCTCCCAATGGCCCGAGATCATCAGGATGGCCTTGGGCCGTTCGGGCAGGTCTTTCACCATCTGCACGAAGCTGGCCTCAAGGTTTTTGAACATTGCGCGCCAGTCGGGCATCCAGGGCCAGGGCCCGCCGCCGTGGCTGATGAAATAGGTGGGCATCCGGGTCATCTTGGGTCTCCGTTTTGTTGAGGGAAAGATGCGCCCGCCGGAAGATTCTGGCAACGTCGAGATGTGGCGGGGATTGGTCGGCTGACTGTGCGAAAATGCAGAGGTTGAGGGGTGTCATGCGGCGATCTGCGCTCTCGTGTGTCGGCGGCGGGGGGCAGGACGGGCAGGCGCAGGCCCGGCGCAAAGCGGGCGACAAACCGATGGCCACCCCTTGCGCCTTGTCGCAAGGCGCTGTCATAGTCGCTCGACGCTGCGTGACAGGGAGTTCTCAGATGAAGTTTGCCGCCGCCCTTGTGGGCCTGACCGTTCTTGCCACCTCTGCCATGGCGCAGGACCTGCCGGACCTTGCCGGCAAGGAGGTGGTCGTCGTGACCGAAAACGCCTATCCGCCGCTGCAATTCCTTGACAAGTCGGGTGCGCCGGTGGGGTGGGAATATGACGCCATGGCCGAGCTGGCCAAGCGTCTGAACATCACCGTGAAATATGAGAACACCTCATGGGATGCGATGATCCCGGCGGTGTCGGAAGGCCAGTATGACGTCGGCATGACCGGCATCACCATCAAGGAGGAACGCAAGGAAAAGGTCGATTTCTCCGATCCCTACATGCGGTCGGAAATGCTGATGATCGTGCGCGGCGACGAGACGCGGTTCACCGATGCGGCCTCTTTCGCCGCCATCCCCGATCTGCTGATCTCGGCCCAGCCCGGCACCTCGCCCTTCTATGCCGCGATCTATGAAATCCTTGACGGCAACGAGGAAAACCCCCGCGTGGTCAAGTTCGAAACCTTTGGTGCGGGGCTTGAGGCGCTGAAGGCGGGCGATGTGGACCTGACGCTGTCGGACAGCACGGCGGCCAATGGCTATGTGGCGGCCTCGAACGGGGGGCTGAAGATCATCGGTGCGCCGCTCGCGTCCGAGGATTTCGGCTTCATCTTCCCCAAGGGCTCGGATCTGGTGGCGCCGTTCAACGCGGCCATTGCCGCGATGAAGGCGGATGGCACGCTGGATGCCCTGAACCAGAAATGGTTCGTCGACTACAAGATGGGCGAATAAGCACCTCTTGCGGCCCTATCCCCTGCGGTGGGGCCGCAGCTTTTCCGCATGATCCCTAACGCGAAACCCGAAGATGATTTTCCCTGGTGGCTGGTGATCCTGGCCCTGACCGGGGTAGTCCTGTTTTGGCAGATCGCCACTTCGGACGTCTATTCGGCGGCGCTTTCGGCCCTGTCGAAAGGGGTCTGGATCACCGTCGGCGTGGCGGTCGTGGCCTATCTGGGGGCCTGTGTGATTGGGCTTGGCCTGGCGGTGATGACGCTGTCGCGCCACATGATCCTGCGCCAGATCGCCCGGCTTTATATCGAGGTGATGCGCGGTGTGCCGATCATCGTGCTGTTGCTTTACGTTGCCTTCGTGCTGGCCCCCGGTCTGGTCTGGCTGGTGAACGCGGTGCTGGAGCCCCTTGGCCTGTCGCCGCTGCGCACCCGCGATTTTCCGCTGCTCTACAGGGCCGTGATCGCGCTGATGCTGGCCTATTCCGCCTTTCTGGCCGAGATTTTCCGCGCCGGGTTGCAGGCGGTGGACAAGGGGCAGATCGAGGCGGCGCAGGCGCTTGGCCTGAACGGCTGGCAACGGTTTCGCCATATCAGTTTTCCGCAGGCCTTCCGGTTGATCCTGCCGCCCTTGGGCAATGATTTCGTCGCCATGGTCAAGGACAGCTCGCTGGTGGCCGTGCTGGGCGTGACTGATGTGGCCCAGCTGGCCAAAGTGACGGCGGCCGGCAATTTCCGCTATTTCGAAACCTACAACGTGGCGGCCCTGATCTATCTGACCATGACCATCACGCTCAGCCTGATCTTGCGGCGCATCGAACGCCGGCTGCGCACCAGAACCGGGCACGACGCCTGATCCCGCAAATCGGCGCCAAAGCCGCAGCGCCGCCTTCGTTTTGTCACGATTGGGCCCGGCTGACGGCATAAGCCACGGTTTATGCACGCCCTCTATGCCTGTGGGTGTATGCGCATAGGATTGGGGTTCAATTCCAGCGCCGCCGTCCATGTGCCTAGCTTTTGTCACGACCTGCCCTGTGCAAGGGGGCGTCGGGGCCAAACGCCCGACACTCTGGCTGGTGCAGTATTCACATCGAAACCCAGCAGATCCGGCATCTGGCGGATCAGGAAAGGACCCAACCATGACGGATCTTATCGACGACTTTGATCGCATCGCCCTTGGCCTTGGCGTTGCCCTGTCCGACGACTCTGAAGATGGACCTGACGACGAGGACAGCATCGAAGGTGGCATCGATGATGATCTGCTGGAAGGCAGCGAAGGTGACGATGACCTTGACGGCGCAGATGGCGACGACAGCCTGGATGGTGCCGATGGGGATGACAGCCTTGATGGCGGTATGGGCGATGACGACCTGTCGGGCGGCATCGGCAATGACACGCTGACCTCGGGCAGTGGCAACGACCACGTTTACGCCGGCGAAGGCGACGACGACCTTTGGGGCGATGACGGCGACGATGACCTGAACGGTGACGATGGCGACGATTCCGTCGACGGCGGCTTTGGCGACGATGAAGTGTCCGGCGGTCTTGGCGACGACGACCTGGATGGTGGCGATGGCGACGACAGCGTGGACGGTGGCGACGGCGACGACAGCCTTGATGGTGGCGCGGGCGACGACGACATGCTGGGCGGCATCGGAGATGACTCGCTGAACGCGGGTATCGGCAACGATGTGATCGACTCGGGCAGCGGCAATGACGATGTGATCGGCGGCGAAGGCGACGACGACATCTGGGGCGATGACGGCGACGACGACCTGCACGGCGACGATGGCGACGACAGCCTGGAGGGCGGCAGCGGCAACGACAGCCTTGGTGGCGGG
>ERZ1645187.2612-NODE-2612-length-15692-cov-6.584831_pt1 | contig 15692 bp, 7 predicted proteins | sample MGYA00575352_ERZ1645187 | MGnify/ENA primary metagenome ERZ1645187 (study PRJEB40837, sample SAMN11349314) | freshwater sediment metagenome | isolation source: river sediment | host: Sediment | place: India: Wazaribad , New Delhi | collected 2017-02-21 ... | reverse complement strand
GGAGCGTGTCGGTGCCGCCGCCACCGATCAGCGTATCATCGCCGAGCCCGCCGTCGAGCAGGTTGGCGCTGGCATCGCCGACCAGCGAATCGGTCAGGCCCGAGCCGGTCAGGTTCTCGACGCCGGTGATCACGTCGCCCTGCGCATCGCCGCCGGCGCCGAGGCCGGTCTGCAGGTTGACCGAGACGCCGACGGTCGAGGTCGAGAAATCCACGGTGTCGATGCCGAGGCCGCCGCCGATCGTATCGGCACCGGCGCCGCCGGTCATCGTATCGTCCCCGGCGCCGCCGGAAATGAAGTTGGCACCGGCCGAGCCGACCAGCGTATCGGCAAAGCCCGAGCCGATCACCCCTTCGATGTCGAAGAACTGGTCGCCCTGCGCTTCGCCGCCCGTGCCGGAGGCCGTGGCAAGGTTGATCGAGACCGCCGCGCTGGAGGCCGAGAAATCAACCGAATCGCTGCCGTCGCCGCCGCGCATCAGATCCGCGCCGAGACCGCCGACGAGCGTATCGTCGCCGCCGCCGCCCAGCAGCGTGTCATCGCCGAGGCCACCCTGCAGCAGGTCGTTGCCGGAGGCGCCGTCGAGCAGGTTGTTGAGCGTATCGCCACGCAGCGTATCAGCCTGGCCGGAGCCGATCACGCTTTCGACACCGAGCAGCACATCGCCTTCGGCATCGCCGCCGATCCCGAGGCCGGAACTCAGGTCGATGCTCACCGACGAGGCCGAGGTCAGGTAGTTCACCGTATCGCTGCCGAGGCCGCCGATCAGCGTATCGGCGCCGACCCCGCCGGTCAGTGTGTCGTTGCCCAGCCCGCCATCGATCAGGTTGGCGGTCGAATCGCCTGTCAGGTTGTCGCCGAAGCTTGAGCCGGTGACATTCTCGATGCCCGAGACCCGGTCGCCTTCCGCTTCCGCGCCGCGCCCCTCGCCGGTCGTCAGGTTGACGGTCACCGATCCGGTCGCCGTCGAATAGTCGATCGTATCCGAGCCCAGCCCGCCGATCAGCGTATCGCCACCCGCCCCGCCGATCAGGAAATCCGCGCCCTCGCCGCCGTTCAGAACGTTGCCGATGCCGTCGCCAAGCAGCGTGTCGTTGTTGTTCGAGCCGGTCAGGTTCTCGATGCTGGTGAGCATGTCGCCCATCGCATCGCCGCCTGCGGTCGCGCCGATCTGCAGGTTGATGCTGACCGCGCTGGCCGAGGTGCTGTAGTCTGCCGTATCGATACCCAGCCCGCCGTGCAGCGTATCGCCGCCGGCGCCGCCGACGAGGATATCGTCGCCGTTGCCGCCGGTCAGCACGTTGGCCGAGGCCTCGCCGGTCAGCTTGTCGTTGAAATCGGACCCTTCAAGGTTCTCGACCGCCACCAGCATGTCGCCCTGCGCATCGCCGCCCGTGCCGAGCGAGCCGTCGATGGCGACGGTCACGCCCGCCGACGATCCGGCATAGCTGGCGGTATCGACCCCGGCGCCGCCGTCGATCGTATCGGCCCCGAGGCCGCCGATCAGCGTATCGTTGCCGGCATTGCCGGTGAGCCGGTTGGCATTGCCGTCGCCCACCAGCGTATCCTGCTGCAACGAGCCGGACAGATTCTCGATTCCGGCAAGGACATCGCCCTGCGCATCGCCCTCGGTGCCCGTGCCGAGCAGCAGGTTGACCGAGACGCCGGTGTTCGAGGTGCTGTAGTCGGCCGTATCGCTGCCGGCCCCGCCGTTGAGTGTATCGGCGCCGGCCCCGCCCCCGAGCGTGTCGGAGCCGGCGCCGCCTTCGAGGCTGTTGGCCTGCAATCCGCCGATCAGCGAATCGTCCGAGGCCGTGCCGATGACATTCTCGATTCCGGCATACTGATCGCCCGAGGCATGGCCGCCCTGGCCGAAGTTGTTCATCAGGTCGACGGTGACGGCCTGCGACGAGCTGGCGTAGTTGACCGTATCGATGCCCGCCCCGCCATCCAGCGTGTCGGCACCCGATCCGCCGGTCAGGAGATCATCGCCGCCGGCGCCGCGCAGGACGTTGTCCCGCCCGTCGCCGGAAATCGTATCCGCCCGCTCCGAACCTGTCACGTTCTCGATCGAGACCAGGAAATCGCCGAGCGCATCACCGGCCGAGCCGAGGCCCGCCGCCAGATCGACCGACACGCCTTCCGAGGACCGGGAATAATCCGCCGTGTCGAATCCCAGACCGCCCATCAGGGTGTCCTGGCCGATGCCACCGTCGAGGATGTCGTTGCCGTCGCCGCCATCGAGGCTGTTGTTGGCGGCATTGCCGATCATCTTGTCGGCAAATTCCGAGCCGACGACATGCTCGATCGTCTCCAGCACGTCGCCCTGCGCATCGCCGCCATAGCCGACGCCCTGCAGCAGGTTGACGGTCACGCCCGACGACGAGGTGGAATAGTCCACCTTGTCCGAGCCGGCGCCGCCGATCAGCGTATCCTCTCCGGCCCCGCCGACCAGCAGGTCGTCGCCGGCGCTGCCGTTCAGCAGGTTGGCCTCGTCGCTGCCGATCAGGATATCGTCCTTGGACGAGCCGATCACCGCCTCGATCTGGCTGATCACGTCGCCATCGGCATCGCCGCCGGTGGCGACACTGTTTTCGAGGTTGACGGAGACCGCCACCTGCGAGGCCGAGTAATCGACAAGGTCACTGCCGGCGCCGCCGACCAGCGTATCCCCGCCGGCGCCGCCCGACAGCGTATCGTCGCCGCCGCCGCCGTTGAGGACGTTGTTGAGGTCGTTGCCGACCAGCAGATCCTGATAGCCCGAGCCCTTGATGTTCTCGATCGACTGGTAGCGGTCGCCGTCCGCATCGCCGCCGCTGCCGGTGTTGGTCAGCAGGCTGGCCGCCACGCCGATCGACGAGGCGGTATAATCGACAGTGTCGATGCCCGTGCCGCCGACCAGCCGGTCCGCACCGGCGCCGCCGATCAGGGTATCGTTGCCCGCGCCCGCCTCGATGACGTTGTCCGAGGCATCGCCGATGATCGAATCGGCAAAGGCCGAGCCGATGACGTTCTCGATCGAATCGAAATAATCGCCCTGCGCATCGCCGCCCGCGCCGGAGCGCTCGGCCAGGTTGATCGCGACGGCCGAAGCGGAGGTGCTGTAGTCAACGCTGTCGAGCCCGAGCCCGCCGATCAGCGAATCCGAGCCCGCGCCGCCGCGCAGCGTATCGTTGCCCGAGCCGCCATCGAGACGGTTGGCCCCGTCGGAACCGGTCAGAAGGTCGGTATTCGAGGAGCCGATGACGTTTTCGACGGAATCGAACACATCGCCTTCCGCATCGCCCCCGACGCCGGTGCCGGCCGCCAGATCGACCGTGACCGCCTCGGTGGACAGCGCATAGTCGCTGGTATCCTGCCCGGCGCCGCCGACCAGTGTATCGGCGCCCGCCGCACCGATCAGCATGTCGTTGTCATCCCCGCCATCGAGGCGGTTGGCACCGGAATCGCCGGTCAGCCGGTCGGCGAAGTAGGTGCCGATCAGGTTGTGGATGGACTGCAGCGTGTCGCCTTCGGCATCACCACCGGTGCCGATCCCGGTGGCCAGATCCACCGTGACGGAGGAGCCCGAGCGGCTGTAGCTCGCCGTGTTGCTGCCGCCATCGCCGATCAGCGTGTCGGCGCCGCGCCCGCCCTGCAGCGTATCGTTGCCGCCAAAGCCTTCGATCCGGTTGGCGTTGTCGTCGCCGATGATCGAATCGCCCTGATCCGATCCCTTGATGATCTCGAACCCGGACAGGACATCGCCCTGCGCATCCCCGCCGGTGCCCCGGCCGAGCGACAGATCGAGCGTCACCCCTTCGGCCGAGGAGCGGTAGTCGAGCACGTCCTCGCCCTCGCCGCCCACCAGCGTATCGGCGCCGCGCCCTCCGCTGATCGTGTCGTTGCCGTCGCTGCCCTCGATCGAGTTGTTGGCGCCGTCGCCGATCACAAGGTCGTCGCCGAGCGAGGCCACCACCGCCTCGACATCGATCAGGTGGTCGCCCTCGGCGTCGCCGCCGAACGCCACACCGGTGGCGAGGTTGACCGTCACCGGGTCGATCGAGGTGTTGTAGTCGATGATGTCGAACCCGCCGGCACCATCGAGCGTATCGGCGCCGAGCCCGCCGATCAGCGTATTGTCGCCGCCGTTGCCGGAGAGCTTGTCGTCAAAATCCGAGCCGATCAGCCCCTCGACATCCTTGAGCTTGTCGAAGCGCGCAAACCCGCCCGAGGCGGTGCCGGCGCCGAGGTCGACCGTGACCGCGCTCTGGGATTTCAGATAGGAGACGAAGTCCTTGCCCTCGCCGCCGTCGATGGTATCCGAACCGGCCGAGGCATAGATAATGTCACCGCCGCTGGACGCCGATATGACATTGCCCGCGGGTACGCGCGAGAGCACGAGGGTGGTCTTGCCGGTTTCCTCGTCGACCAGCAGCGAATCCTCGTCCGAGGTGGGATCGCCGACAACGAACTGCTGCGAACCGTTGATCTGTGTGAAATCGCCGTTGCCCATATCGACGAGAATGCGGAATCCGAGCGTGAAGCTGGCGAGGAACCCGCTGGCATCCGGCTTCGCGCCGTCTTCGGGAATCTTGTATTCAAGCTGCAGTTGCAGGTGGTTGGGGTCGGTCAGGTCGTCCATCGCGACGATGAACGAGTTGCCGCTCTTCAGCTTCTCGCCATTGACGATCGAATAGCCGTCCGGCAGGCCGAAGATGACAGCCGACAGGCCCTTCCAGCTCTCGACCGGCATGCCGACCTTGACATCGAGCAGGCGGGCGCTGGTGCCCTTGCCGACGATATCGGGATTGTCGGCATAGATAATGTCGCCCTTGTCCGAGCCCGTGATCACCTCGGCCTTGTGCTGGACGGCAAAGCTCGCGTCCTTGGCCGCCGCATCCACCGAGATGCCGCCGCCGATCCTCAGCCCGCCGCCGGCGATCTTCTCGCTGGTCTTGTCGGCGACGCCGAACAGGTTGATCTCGAGAACCGCTGCCTTGTCGTTGCCGTCCTGGGTCTTGTCCTCGGTCTTGTCGTTGACCGAGGTATTGGTGTTGACCGGCGCCTCGGCCGATTTCGACGCGCTGGCGGTCGCGGGCGGCGGCGGCGGCTCGGAGGGCGTGGTATATTTCGCGCGCAGCCGGCTCTCTTCCTCCGCCAGCGACTTGCGGATCGCGTTGAACTGCTCCTGCACCTGCGTGATCTTGCCAGTGGGCGGCGGCGGATTGTCGGTATCCGAGATGCCCGAGCCGGTCCCCTGCGAGGTCGTCTGCGTCGGCGTCTTCTGCGAGGGGGTGGACTGGTCCTGCTGCGTCGCCGAGGTCAGCGTGATCGTCGGCAGCTGCTCGGAAAGCTTGGTATCCTCGACCTTGGCGATGAAGCGCTGCGGCTCGACAAACCCTTCGGTGAATTTCAGCTTCGGCGGCGTCGGCGTGATCAGTTCGTACGCAAACCCCGGCAGGATGATCTTGGCGTTGTCCGGGAAGATCAGCACCGCATCAACGTCGAGGATGACGACCTTGGCATCAGCCAGCGAGAAGGCGAACTCGACCTTGCGCGAGGGGCCGACATCGACCACCGAGACGCCGTTGGCCGCCGGCCGCTGCACAAGAACCGAATCCTCGGCGGTGGCGTTGTTGGTCGAGGTGATCTTGCCCTGATCGCCGGACTTGATCTGGCCAGTGGTCTCGGGATCGACCCCGTTGGCCTCGCTGACCTCGCTGGCCTTGCGGCCTGCCGCCTTGCCCTTGCCGGCCCCTTTGCCCGCCGCAGCATTCCCTGCCTGATCCGGAGCACCGGGCGCACCCGCGCCTCCAGCGGGCGCCCCTGCGCGCGTAGGAAGATCCTGCTGGGCAGCCTGGGGGGCGGCCTCGGCGGGCATCTGGGTCGGCTTTTCTGCGGCGTTAGCCATCATAGTCTCCGGTATCGGAACTTGTGGCTGAATCGAACCGCCGGGTTTGCCTCGAGCTCTGAGTCAAAATCACCTGCGGACCGATTCATCCACAATGGAGTCGATCACAGGGCAGGCTATGAAGCGCACAGTTAAAAAATAAATAATACCGTAAACATGCCTATAGTTCACAGTAAACGGATTTGTGCGAATCTATTGGCAAACCGACGGGAATCTATAGAGTCCAATTGAATCAAAATTTACGAATTTTATTAAGGCCTGACCTGAACAACAAGGCCGAAGGAACACCGATGATGCTTGATGACAGCCGGAGCAACCCGCGACTCGACTCACTCGGAGATCGGCTGGACTCTGCGCTGCGAGGCGGAACGGAAACGCCGGGGAAGAGCACGGGCGATGACTCTGGGGCATCGGCGAACGGCCCGGAACGGGCGCGATGCCGGCTGCATGCACAGACGCAAGAAAGGGGACAGAGGACGCAGCAACAATGGCGCCAAAGCAAAACGGCCGACGCTTGCGCCGGCCATTTTGCGAATCAGTCTGAAGGTCTCGGAAGAGGGTGAGGCCTGCCGGCGGACTACCGCCGTGCCACGGGGCGAACCCTAGTCGAGCGCGGCTTTCCGCACCTTGGCGGGGCGATCCGCAGCGCCGGCTTTCGGCAGGTTGGTCTTGCCGCCGATGACAACCGAGGTCAGCCGGCCCATCGCCAGAAGAACCTGATGGATGGCGCGTTGTTCTTCGAACTTGTTGGTGATTTCTGTCCGCCGGGCAGTATAATACGTCGTCTGGATGTCGAGCAGTTCCAGCAACGAGCGTTTGCCGCCACGGAACTGTTCGTCATAGAGCTGCCGGGCCTTGAGGGCGGTCGCAACGTTGTCCTTGAGGCTGGCGGCTTTGGCGCGCGCCGAATCGAGCACCCGGTATTGCTTGCGGATATCGGCCTCGACATCGTCGGTCTCACTGCGCATCCGCATTTCCGCCTGCACATAGCGCGAATGCAGCTGTTCAAGCTGGCTGGAGAACAGGCCACCATCGAGGAACTTGTAGCGCAGCACCACCATGCCCTTGGCATCAACCTCGGTCTTGTCCTTCAGCGTCCGGTATTCCTTGACGCTGACATCGGATTCGAACGCGACCTTCGGTTTCACGGAGGCCTTCTGCGCCTCGATTTCGAGGCTCGCTGCCTGCAGCGCCGAGGCCAACGCCTGAACGCGCGGGTTGGTCTTGTCGAGCACCCGGATCACCTCGTCCGGGCGCCGCGGGATGATGCTGCTCGACCGGTAGGCGATCTGCAGCGTGCCCGGCGCCGCATGCACCAGCCGGGCAAACCGGTCCGATCCGGTCTGCAGTTCCGAGCGCGCATCGGCCACCGCGGTCTGCCCGTCGATCAGCCGCGAGCGAACGCGCTTGATCTCTGCCACCGTCCCGTTGCCGTTCTTCTCGTTCTCCTCGACCAGCTTGGCGATCTTCTCGAGCGCGGCAACGTTCTCGGTCGCCGCCGCCAGCAGTTCGCGCTGTTCGAGAATCTTGAGGTAGATGTCGGCCACCTGCCCGGTCACCGCCTCGATCTGCTCCTGCAGCTTGAGCTTTTCGGATTCATGCAGGGCCGAGGTCTTGGCGATATCCTTCTGCGTCGCGCCGAAATCATAGAGCAGCTGGCGGCCCGACAGCGAGGCTTCACCGCGCACCGAGCCGGCGGCGTTCTTGTCCGCCCAGTAGCTGCGCGCATCCGAATCCTGATAGGTGCCGCCAAGGCCATGCCCGCCGGCCGCCCGGCCTTCAAGCTGCGGAAACAGCCCTGCTTCGGCAACGCCGATCCCGGCCAGCGCCTCGCGCACGCGGGCGTCGGCCAGGCCGATGAGCGGATGATCGGCGATTGCCTTGCGCGCCGCCTCGCTGAGCGGGCCGGAGAACCGCGGACCGGAGGACTTGTCCTGCGCATCCTTCATGGCAAACGACACGGAGGAGGCACGCTCCTTGCGCACCTCTTTCTCGGTCGGCGCCTTGGGAGCATCCTGCGCGGTCTCCGTCGCCTGATCGACCGAACCGGTCACCGCCGGGCCATCGAACACCGACCGTTTCGGCGCCTCCGGAAGGGTCACGGGCGCCGCCGGCGCGACAACCGGCGCGGCGGAACCGGAGCCGGTCACGGAGGGGGCGGCGGCAGTGTGCGTCGTCTCGGCCTGCGCCGCGCTCTCCGGCGGCACCTCGACCTTCTTGAGCAGCGCCGCGCGCGGCACGGTGAGCGAAACCTGACGCTGCGGCCCTTCGCAGATCGCATCGGGCTTTTCGCCCACCGCGTTGGTGCACAGCGTCGATTGCATCTCCGGATTGATCTTGCAGCCCGAGGCGATCAGCCCGACAGACACGGCAATCGCCAGCGGGCTCGCCTTGGACATAAGCCGCAATGCGCGCACCACGGCATTCAAGCCATGAGCCGGGACAACCCTTGTCGGATCTTGCCTTGGAGACACTGACGCCGCTCCGATTCGCAACTGTAAAAACGAACTTAACCAGCGCCTAGTAACGCCATTTACAGTTAAAATTCAGTAAGCAGGGCGGAGGGTTTTTCGAATTGATTTACCGGTGAAATACCAATTGTTAACGCTCATGAGCGCCAATTAATATTGCTTAAAATCAAATTAAACAAAATCAAACAAAGCAAATAACTGATGAATGACGCAAAAGAAGAGGCAGATGTAGACGGTTTTCACGCCTGTGAGCGGCGGAAGCGCCCGCGCCTCAGGCATAGGGGGCGTAGGATTTCTCTTCCCGCAGGGCCGATCCATACAGGCTGTTGAGTTGCCCCTTCAGCACCGCGCGCCGGTCGTTGGTGAAATAGACCGCACGCGCCAGCGCGATGAAGTCCGCCCCGAAATCCCCCCTGGCCTCCAGCAGGCGGATCTTGTCCTCGATCTCCCACAGCGCTTCGTTCACCTGCCTCAATTCGGCACGCACGCCTTCCGTTTCGGCTGACAGCAGGCCATGCGCCCGGCACACCTCTTCGAGCGCCGCCTGCTCGCGCAGCACATTCGCCCGTTTGGCCGCATCGCCGATCCGCTCGCCCTTGATCGTCAGGATTGCCAGCTTGTCGACAAGCTCGCCAACCGAAACCGGCGTCAGCGGCTGCACCCCCTGCGCCGTGCGGGCCACCGCCCGACGGCGCACCTCCTCGGCGATCCTGACAAACGCGCTCCACCAGTCGCCATGCCGCTCCTGCCGGATCAGCCTCGCCGAGGGATACCAGCGGGTGTGGTCCTGCCCGGGAATCCAGCGCCAGTCGGCATCGCGCTCCTGCAACGCGAAAATCACCGGCCGCCCCAGCGCCGCCGCCACATGCGCCACCGCCGTATCGACCGTGACGATCAGATCGAGGCTCATCATCAGCGCGGCGGTATCGAGAAAGGCATCCGGCCCCGCATCAAACTCCGGCCCCGGCTGCTCGATGCGCGAGCCGAACGGAACAGCCTCCAGCTGGTCGGTGCCGGCCCCGTGCTGCAATGAGATCAGCCGGACGCCGGGCAGCGTAGCGAGCGGGCCGAGCGCGGCCAGCGGCGAGGATCGTCCGGCGTCGACCGGCGCCTTCGGGTTGCCCTGCCAGGCGATACCGACGCGGAACCCGTCCGTGCCGAGCCACTCGGCCCAGCGCGCGATCCGCTCCGGTTCGGCCACGATATAGGGCGCTTCCATCCCCAGGTCGGCGCTCGTCAGACCCATTGCGCCGGGCAGGTTGAGCAACGGCGTCCAGGCCTCGATGCCGGCCACCTTGCCCGGCACATCCATGGCCCTCAGTTCCATCGGCGCGCCCATGGAGCGGATCAGGCTGAACAGCCGGCGGTGGGTGACAAAAGTGATTTCGGTGCCCTCCGCCGCCAGCCGCGGCAGGAACCGCATGAACTGGAGCGTATCACCCATGCCCTGCTCATCGAGCACCAGCAGCGATTTCGGCGCCGGGCCGCCGGTCCAGCGCGGCTTGGCTACGGTTTCGCCCGCGGCATTGCGCACAGTCACGGCGGGTGGCGACTCCATGAACCGGAAGCGGATATCCAGCGCCGGCCAGGCGTGCGCCCAGTCCTCGAGATAGAAATACGTCCGCATCAGCCCGATCCTTGCATAGAGGTCGTCAGGCCGGTGGGTCAGGATGTCGCGATAGATCGTCTGCGCGGCGAGAAAGCCGCCCCGCTCGCGCTGGTCGTTGGCAAGGCGGATCAGCGCGCGGTAGCGGTCGGCCGCAAGGCCCGGCTGGGAAGCCGCCGTCTGCGCCTGGACTGAAGGAAGTGCTGACATGTCGAGGCTCGCCCGCAAAGAAATCTTCGGCTAGGCTCAGGCCCTGCCGGATGGTTCATCCACCTCAGCAGACATATGGTTAACAGTTTATAAAGACTGATATTTGAGACTGCTGTCTCTTCCGATAATTCAGGGTCTGCGATGCGCATTCTGTTCGTTCACCAGAACTTTCCCGGCCAGTGGGTCCATATCGCAAAACATTTCCAGCGCACCGGGCACGAGGTGGTCGCCATTCGCGATCAGGCCAACCCCAAGAAGGATTTCCTGACCACGGCGGCCTACAGCTTCAAGCAGCCGAAGATGCCGGTCCCGCACCCTGCACCGTTCGCCGGCCATTTCGAGGAGCGGGTGATGCGCGCCGAGGCGGTGGCAGTGGCCGCGCTGGAACTGAAAAAGCGCGGCTTCGAGCCGGACCTGATCGCCGGGCATGGCGGCTGGGGCGAAAGCCTGTTTCTGAAAGAGGTCTGGCCGAAGGCAAAGTCGATCCTCTACGCCGAGTTCTGCTATCGCACCCACGGGGCGGATACCGATTTCGACCCCGAATTCGGCCAGCCGAACATGCGCGCCCAGTTCAACACCGCCGCCAAGAACGCAGTGATGTTCACCGCCCTTGCCTATGCCGATCGCGGCCTTGCCCCGACACGCTGGCAGCGCGACGGCTTTCCCGCCCACATGCGCGACCATATCGAGGTGATCCACGACGGCATCGACACCAACGCCATCACGCCCGATGCCGGTTGCCGTGTCTCGCTGGGGCCGGACCGGCTGATCTTCAAGCCGGGCGATGAGGTCGTCACCTTCGTCTCGCGCAATCTGGAGCCATATCGCGGTTACCATATCTTCATGAGATCATTGAAGAAAATCCAGAAGATGCGACCCAACGCGCATGTCGTCATCATCGGCGCCGACGGGGTCTCCTACGGGCGCAACCCGCCCGCCGGCAAGACATGGAAGACCATCTTCCTCGATGAGGTGAAGGACGGGCTCGACCTGAGCCGCATCCACTTTGTCGGCCGCGTACCCTACCAGACCTATCTCAGCCTGCTTCAGGTCTCGATGGCGCATGTCTATCTCACCTATCCCTTCGTCCTGTCATGGTCGATGCTCGAATCGATGGCTGCCGGATGTCTGGTCATCGGCTCGAAAACACCGCCCGTGGAAGAAGTGATCGAACACGGGAAAAACGGTGTTCTGGTCGATTTCTTTGATTCCGATGCGCTGGCCGATGCGATTATTACCGCATTGCGCAAACCGGGCAAGTATAACCCGATCCGTCGCAAGGCCCGGGAAACGATTGTCAAGCAATACGATCTCAACTCAATCTGCCTGCCGCAAATGGCCCGGTTCTTCGAAAGTGTTGCCGGCAAGAGCGGCTGATCCGTCAAGCATTGGCTTGCGCCATCGCTGCGCCACAATTACCTTCTTAAAGGTTCCGCCGGCGCGGGAGGAGATCGATGGCGTTTGATGATTTGAATAAACCCTTCACGCGGGCCGAGATGGAGGCCATGCGGCGGGCAACACGGGATGAAAGCGGCATCCTGTCCGAGGTGCTGGCGCTGCTCCGCCGTGTCGCGCGGCGGGTGCCCTTCGCCGAGGATGCGCTGGCGCTCTATTATTGCGCGCGTGATCCGATGACCGAAACGCGGGTGAAGCTGATCGTTCTGGCCGCGCTCGCCTATTTCGTGATGCCGGTCGACACGATTCCGGATATTCTGCCGCTGTTCGGCTTTGCCGACGATGCGGCGGTTCTGGCAGCGGCCGTAGCTGCCGTGCGCGGCTCGATCACCGACCTGCACCGGACCAAGGCGAAGGAAACGCTGCACACCCTCGAGTGACGGCAGACGCCGAACCGGGCGACGACCAGCGCATCCTCGCCGCCGGAACGCCGGGGGAACAGCCCCGAACACGTTTCGTCCAAGGCCGCCGGCCCCGTGTTCGGCGCCCCCGCGCCTCCGGCCCGACAAACGACACTTTTGCAGTTGAAAAGACTGGCCGGCGGCGGCACCGGCCCGGGAACAGCCCGCCCGGCATTTGCCGATTCGTTGCATCCTCGGCTACAACGAATCGGTCAAGGGCCGGAGAGCCGACCATAAGAAACGCGAGTTGCCTGATGTCGTTCAAACCCGCCTGCCTTCTCATCGCCCGTGCTGTCCTGAGCATTGCCGCCCTGAGCTTTGCCGCCGCACCGGCAGCGGCACAGCAGAAGAAGAACGACAAGGCCAAGGCGGCGGACAAGACCAAGCCCGCCGAGAAAGCCAAAGCAGGCGCCAAGGCCGCGGCAGCGGACAAGAAGGGCCCCGCCGGCCCGGCCGGGACATTCCTTATCGCCAGCTATGGCGATTGGGGGGCCTACACCTCCGGCAAGGACAAGGCCAAGGTGTGCTATGCCCTCTCCCAGCCGAAGGAGCGGACGCCGAAGGGGCTGAACCGCGATCCCGCCTATCTCTTCGTCTCCAACCGCCCGGGCGATGGCGCGCGCAACGAATTTTCGGTGATCATGGGCTATCCGCTCAAAGCCGGCAGCGCCGCGACGCTGACAGTCGGCAGCGCGAATTTCACCATGCTGACCAAGGACAAGAGCGCCTGGCTGCGCAATGCGGCGGAGGAACCGCAGCTGATCGAGGCGATGAAGAAGGGCAGCGCGCTGACCATCAAGGGCACCTCGATCAAGGGCAACGACACCACCGACCGCTATTCCCTCTCCGGCATCGGCCAGGCCATCGACCGGGCGCAGAAGGAATGCCCCTGAGGAGCACGGCATGAGCGCCCCGGCCTATCGCCATTGCCGCTATGAGGTGACGGGGCCGCTGCTGACGCTGACCATCGCCCGGCCCGAGGTGATGAACGCCTTCCACCGCGAGGCGCATTTTGAATTTGATGACGCGCTGAACCGCTATGCCGCCGATCCCGCCCTCCATGTTGCGGTCATCACCGGCGCGGGCGACAGGGCCTTCTGCGCCGGAACCGATCTCAAGGCACTGGCCGCCACCGGCGATCATACCAAGCCGAAGACCGGCTTTGCCGGGATCACCCACCGGTTCGATCTCTTCAAGCCGCTGATCGCCCGCGTCAATGGCCTTGCGCTGGGCGGCGGGGTGGAGATTGTCGCCGCCTGCGATCTCGCCATTGCCGCCGACCATGCCCGTTTCGGCCTGCCCGAGCCGCGCGTCGGCCTTGCGGCACTCGGCGGCGGCCTGCTCCAGCGCCTGCCGCGCCAGATCGGCATGAAGGACGCGATGGCGCTGGTGCTGACCGGCCGGCCGGTGGATGCGCAGGCGGCGCGGGCGATGGGGCTGATCAATCAGGCGGTGCCGGCGGCGGAGCTGGACGCCGCCATGGCGGCGATGGTGGCCGACATCCTCGCCTGCGCGCCGCTGGCGGTGCAGGCTTCCAAGGAGGTGATGCTGAAAAGTCTTGATGTTGCGGCCCTGCCCGCCACCATGCATCAGGATTATCCGCGCGCCAGAGCCATGCTGGCGAGCCAGGACGCGGTGGAAGGCCCGCGCGCCTTTGCCGAGAAGCGCAAGCCCCGCTGGCAAGGGCGCTGAGCGCGCACCGCTGACAGACGCCGCCGTTTCGTGCTAAGGCCGCGGCATGACACCCGTTCAGAACCTTGAAAAGACGGCTGAAAGCCTCGCCCCCGCCGCGCTGATCAGCGCCGACCGCCGCACCTCGCTGGTCGGGCTGACGCGTGAGGGCATTGCCGAGCGCCTCGCCGCCCTTGGCGTGCCGCCCAAGGAAATCCGCATGCGCGTCGCGCAGGTGTGGCACTGGATCTACGTGCGCGGCATCACCGATTTCGACGCCATGACCAATGTCGGCAAGGCGATGCGCGCGCTGCTGGCCGAGCATTTCACGCTCGATCGGCCCGAGGTCGTCTCCGAGCAGGTCTCCGCCGACGGCACCCGCAAGTGGTTGTTGCGCATGCCCGCCACCGGCCCGCTCGACAAGGGCGCCGAGATCGAATGCGTCTATATCCCCGAGCGGGACCGCGGCACGCTCTGCGTCTCCTCGCAGGTCGGCTGCACCCTCAACTGCACCTTCTGCCACACCGGCACCCAGCGGCTGGTGCGCAACCTCTCGGCGGCGGAGATCGCCGCGCAGGTTGTCGTCGCGCGCGACCGGCTGAACGATTATCCCGGCCGCACCGCGCCGGCGGGCGCCTTCGTGCCCACCGACGGCGGGCGCTTTGTCTCCAACATCGTCTTCATGGGCATGGGCGAGCCGCTCTACAACACCGGAGCGGTGATCGACGCCATTGCAGTCCTGACCGACCCCGAAGGCCTGCAGCTCTCGCGCCGGCGCATCACCGTCTCCACCTCCGGCGTCGTGCCGGAGATCGGCGTTCTCGGCGCCGCGACCAACGCGATGCTGGCGATCTCGCTGCACGCCACCAATGACGCGCTGCGCGACAAACTGGTGCCGCTCAACCGGAAGTATCCGATTGCCGACCTGATGGAGGCCTGCCGCAATTACCCCGGCCTCTCGAATGCGCGGCGCATCACTTTCGAATATGTGATGCTGAAGGGCGTCAACGACAGCCCGGCCGAGGCCAAGGCGCTGGTGCGGCTGCTGCGCGGCATCCCCGCCAAGATCAACCTCATTCCGTTCAACCCCTGGCCGGGCTCGATCTACGAATGCTCGGACTGGGAGACGATCGAACGGTTTTCACAGATCGTGTTCGACGCCGGCTATTCCTCGCCGATCCGCACCCCGCGCGGGCGCGATATTCTGGCCGCCTGCGGGCAATTGAAGAGCGAGACGGAAAAGCTGCGCGCCCGCGCCCGGCTGATGCTGGAAGAGCAGCTGGCGCTCGGCGCGGACTAGGGCGTTATCGCCCCTGTGTCGTCAGGATGGTGACGGCAAACGCCCCGAACACTCCGGCGAAGGTGTAGTCGATCGCCCGCATCACGCCGGGGCGCGTCTTCAGCGCGTCGATCAGCCGTTCCGCGCCGAGAATCATCATGATCGCCAGCGGAATCGAGAAGACGATGAAATAAAGCCCGAGGAACAGCAGCTTGCCGGTGGCATGCGGATCGGTGGCGGCGACGAACTGCGGCAGGAAGGTGATGAAGAACAGGATCACCTTGGGGTTGGCGAGATTGACGCCGAGGCCGAGCAGGAAGGTCTTTTTCAGATCGAGCGTCTGGCGCAGTTCGCTCCTGATGTTCAGCGACGATCCGTTTTTCCACGCATCCCACGCCAGATAGAGCAGATAGAGCGCACCGAAAATCTTCAACACCGTGAACGCGGTGGCCGAGGTGGCGATGATCGCCGAAAGGCCCAGGGCGGCGGCCAGCGTGTGCACACAGGCCCCGGTCAGCGCCCCGGCCATCGAGGCGATGCCGGCCCAGCGCCCGCCCTGCACCGTCTTGGCAAGGAACAGGCTCATATCCGGCCCCGGCGTGATGAACAGCACGAAGCAGGCCAGCGTGTAGGACAGAAGGACGGACGGATCGGGCAGAAAGGTCATGGTGCGCGGGGCAAAAGGATGGGAGCGGGTAGTGTAGCG
>ERZ1645187.2611-NODE-2611-length-15693-cov-20.444942_pt1 | contig 15693 bp, 16 predicted proteins | sample MGYA00575352_ERZ1645187 | MGnify/ENA primary metagenome ERZ1645187 (study PRJEB40837, sample SAMN11349314) | freshwater sediment metagenome | isolation source: river sediment | host: Sediment | place: India: Wazaribad , New Delhi | collected 2017-02-21 ... | reverse complement strand
ATGATGGAATGGACGGATCGGCACTGCCGGGTCTTCCATCGCCTCCTCACCCGCCGCGCCGCGCTCTTCACCGAGATGGTCACCGCCCCGGCGGTGATCCACGGCGATCGCGGCCGGCTGTTGGGGTTCTCCGACGCCGAGCACCCGGTCGTGTGCCAGCTCGGCGGCTCCGATCCGCGTCAGCTCGCCGAGGCCGCCAGGATCGTCGAGGACTTCGGCTACGATCAGATCGATCTCAATTGCGGCTGCCCCTCCGATCGCGTCCAGTCGGGCCGCTTCGGGGCCTGTCTGATGGCCGAGCCGGACCTCGTCGCCGAGTGTGTCGCGGCGATGCGCGGCGCGGTGCGCGTGCCGATCTCGGTCAAGTGCCGGATCGGCATCGACGACGCCGATCCCAACGAGATGCTGCCCGCCTTCGTGGCGAAGGTCGCGGCGGCGGGGATCGCCTCGCTCACGATCCATGCCCGCAAGGCGTGGCTCGACGGGCTGTCGCCCAAGGAGAACCGCTCGGTCCCGCCGCTCGACCACGACATCGTCTTCCGTATCAAGGCGGCGTGGCCGAACCTGCCGATTTCCATCAACGGCGGCATCCGCACGCTCGACGAGGCCGAGGCGCTGCTCGCCCCCCGCGACGGGGTCGCGCTCGACGGCGTCATGCTCGGCCGCGCCGCCTACGAGACGCCGGAGATCCTCGGGCAAGTCGACCGGCGCATCTTCGGCGAGGACGTCGCCGATGCCGATCCCTTCGCGGTGGTCGAGGCGATGGAGCCCTACGTCGCCGCCCATCTCGGCGAGCCGGGCGCCAAGCTCGCCCAGGTGACCCGGCACATGCTGGGCCTCTTCTCGGGTCGTCCGGGGGCGCGGACGTGGCGGCGGATCCTGACGGTGAAGTCGATCGCGCCGGGGGCCGGGCTCGAGGTGTTGCGCGAGGCGGTCGCGGCCGTCCGCCGATCACCCGCTTGACTTGCAACTTTTTTCGATACGATCATCGAGAGGTCGCCTCGGAGGCCCTCGTTCGATGAAGAAGATCTGCGCTTTCGCCCTTTCGTCGCTCGTGCTGGGGGCCTGCGCTCCGCTGCCGGGCGCCGAGACGAAACCCGCCGCGCCGGTGATCGAGAGGCAGGTCCGCACCGGACCTCGCTCCGCCGCCCCGACCACCGCCCGCGTCCGAGGTGGCCCCCAGTTGAAGTGCAACGTGGACTGTCCCGAGTAGGTCCGACGCCTCGTCCGCGAAGGACGTGCGGCGCCCGTGCCTCTCGCACCCCCGGCTCACGCGCCCGAGGCAGCGTCGCGGCGCGCCTTCAGCGCGGCTTCCTTCTCGGCGTGGGCGGCGCGGCGGGCGGGCAGATCCGCCATGATCTTCTCGCGCTTCGCCGGTGAGAGCTTCGTCCAACGGCCGATCTCGTCGAGGGTGCGGAAGCAGCCGTGACAGACCTTCTCGATCGGATGGAGCTGGCACTGCTTGCGGCAGGGCGAGACGATCGGGGCGTCGTCCGTCATGGGGAAACACTCCGGGTTGGCCGCCGCGGGCGGTCTCACATCGACAGACCGAGCAGCAGGGCGATCTCGGCGACCAGCGCGCCGGCGCCGATCACGTCGCCGGTGTAGCCGCCGATCGCCCGCTTGGCCAGTGCGGCGAGCCCGGCGAGCGCGGCGAGCGCGACCCCGAGCGCCGCCAGCGCCTCGGACGGGCCGACGACCTGCGGCGCCACGGCGAGGAAGATCGCCGCCGCCGCCGCCCCGGCGATCGCCAGCGCGGCCGGTTCGGGACGTCCGACGGCGCGGGCGAGGCCGTCGGGACGCGCGGGATCGAGGAGGCCCATCAGCGCCAGCGGCGCGACGCGAGCGAGCGGGGCGACGGCGAGGACGAGGAGACCGGCCTCGGCCTCGAAGCGATCGACGAGATCGGCGAGAAGCGCGACGCGCAGCACGAACTGGGCGACGAGCGCGACCCCGCCGAAGGCGCCGATGCGGCTGTCCTTCATGATCTCGAGCCGGCGTTCGACGGTCGAACCACCGGCGAAGGCGTCGGCGACGTCGGCGAGACCGTCCTCGTGGAAGGCCCCGGTGACGAGGGTCGCGACCACCACCGCGAGCGTCGCGACGACCAGCGCGGAGAGTTCGGTGCGCTCGAGCAGCGCCAGGGCGACGGCGCCCGGCAGCGCGATCACGACGGCGGCGAGCGGCAGCATGCGCAGGGCACGCGCGAAGGGCGGCGGCGCGACCGGATCGTCGAAGGCGCCGAGCGCGGGCAGCGGCAGGCGCGAGAAGAAGCGGATCTGCGAGGCCGTCTCGGCGAGAAGGCCGGCGATGTGCCCCGCCGGTGCTTTCGTGTCCTCGCCCACCGCCTGCTCTCCTTCGCTCCTCACCCCTCCGCCGAACGACTTGCCGCGCGGCCCCGCGAGGTATAGACGCGGCCCGCGAGAGCCCATTCCCTGCCGCGAGAGGACTTCCATGGCCGCCGCTTCTCCCTTCGACGACTTCCGCGATCTCGTCAATCTCCTGCCGGATCCCGAGACGGCGGCGGTGGAGGCGTTCTGGGCGCGCGATGCGCAGCTGACCAAGATTCCCGGCTCGCTCGGCCGGCTCGAGGAGATCGGCGCGAAGCTCGCCGCGGCGACGGGGCAGATCCCGCCGAAGGTGGAGAAGCCGCTGGTCGCCGTCTTCGCCGCCAATCACGGCATCACCGCCAAGGGCGTCTCGGCGTTTCCCTCGGACGTCACCAAGCAGATGGTCGCCAACTACGCGGCCGGCGGCGCGGCGATCAATCAGATCTGCATGGTGAGCGACATCGGCCTGCGGGTGTTCGAACTCGCGCTCGACATGCCGACGCCGGACATTTCCGAGACCGACGCCTTCGACGCGCGCGACTGCGCCGCCACCATGGCCTTCGGCATGGAGGCGCTGGCGACCGGCACCGATCTCCTCTGCCTCGGCGAGATGGGCATCGGCAACACCGCCGTGGCCTCGGCGATCTATCTCGCCCTGTTCGGCGGCAGCGCCGAGGAGTGGGTCGGGCCGGGCACCGGCGTCCAGGGCGAGGCGCTGAAGAACAAGGCGGCGGTCGTCGCGAAGGCCGTCGCCCGCATCGGCGGCGAAAAGGACCCGTTCGAGATCCTGCGCCGCCTCGGCGGCCGCGAGATCGCGGCGATGGTCGGCGCGATCATCGCCGCGCGGCATCAGAAGGTGCCGGTGGTGGTCGACGGCTTCGTCACCTCCGCCGCCGCGGCGATCGTCTACGCGATGAACCCGCGTGCGATCGAGCACTGCCTCTTCGCCCATGTCTCGGCCGAACCGGCGCACCGCCGGGCGCTTGCCGAGATGGGCGCGACGCCCCTCCTCGACCTCGGCATGCGGCTCGGCGAGGGCACCGGCGCGGCCATCGCCGCCTCGATCGTGCGCGCGGCGGCGGCCACCCACGCCGGCATGGCGACCTTCGCGGAAGCAGGTGTGTCGAACAAGGACTGACCCCGCGATCCGACACGCGGCGTTGCCGGCGGTCTCCCTCGCGGGAGGCCGTCTGCGTTTCGTCGAGAGACATCGCGAGTGCTCGGGACGCGGGTTCAGCGCCCGCCGACGACGCGGCGCTTGGGGCGCTCGTCGATGCGCGGCATCACTTCGAGGACGCGGGTCTGCGGGATGGTGACCGTCACCTCGGTGCCCTCGCGCAGCTTCGACTTCAGGTCGAAGGTGCCGCCGTGCATGCCGATCAGCGCCTGGACGATGTTGAGGCCGAGGCCGGTGCCCTGCTCGGCCGACTTGATGGCGATCGAGCCCTGACCGAAACGCGACAGGACGATCGGGATCTCCTCCTCGGAGATGCCGGGTCCGGTGTCCCGGACGGCGACGTACTGGCCGCCGCCGGCGGTCCAGCCGACCTTGACCGTGACGGTGCCGCCGGTCGGGGTGAACTTCACCGCGTTGGAGAGCAGGTTGAGCACGATCTGGCGCAGGGCGCGCTCGTCGGCCCAGATCTTCGGCAGATCGTCCTCGTACTGCTCGACGATGGTCAGCCCCTTGGAGCGGGCGCGCAGGCCGATCAGATGGGCGCAGTCCTCGACCACGTAGGGCAGCGTCACCGATTCCTCGTTGAGGGTGTAGCGACCGGCCTCGATGCGGGAGATGTCGAGGATCTCGTTGATCAGTTCGAGCAGATGGCGGCCGCTGTCGTGGATGTCGGCGACGTAGCCCTTGTAGGTCTCGTTCTCGAGCGGCCCCATGATCTCGTCGCGGATCACCTCGGAGAAGCCGAGGATGGCGTTGAGCGGCGTGCGCAGCTCGTGGCTCATGGTGGCGAGGAAGCGGCTCTTGGCGAAGTTCGCCTCCTCCGCCTTGCGCCGGCTCTCGTCGGAGAGCGCATTGGCATATTCCAGCTCGACGATCAGCGCGTCCTTCTCGGCGCGCGCCTCGATCTCGGCGAGCGAGGCGTGATAGAGCCGATAGCCGAGCACGATGAAGAAGGTCTGCACCACGATCGCCATCGAGGCGAAGACCACCGGCGGCGTCGGCGTCGGCACGAAATGGGCGTCGGGACGGGCGAAGTAGCCGAACACGGTGATCAGGGTGATCGGCATGGTCGAGGCGAACATCGCCGCCGGGACGTTGGCCGCCATCACCGCGCAGACCGCCACCAGGATCATCATCGAGGAGAACTGGAAGACGTCGGTGACCAGACCGACGTCGCCGGGCAGGATGAAGAGCAGGCCGAAACACAGACCGAGCGCGCCGTCGAGCGCGGCGAAACGGCCGCGCCAGGCCCCCAGATCGACCTCGTGGCGATCGAGCTTGAGGAAGCGGGTGGTGAAGAGCAGCGCCGTCATGTGGGTGATGAGGACCATCACCACCCAACCGGCGAGCAGGACGCGGTCGCTCCAAAGGAAGCCGACCACCGCGAGCGCACCGATCAACAGGCCGAGCCACGGCGAGGCCGAGCGGCGCAACCGGGCGTGTTCGACCATCAACTCCCAGTCGAAATCCGGCTTGACCGTGGAGCCGGATTCGAGCTGCTCGCGAACGTCGCGGACGGTGCGCGTGATCGTGTGCCGACGCGCCGAGCGCGCGGCATTGACCGCCGTCCTCTCGTTGGTGGCCCGCTCCGGCGTCACCGCCTCCACGACGTCTTCTCCCGTCGGATCCAATTGCCCAACCGTGACGTTCGACGCTACGGAGGAATGCTTAACGAAGGGCTCAGAATCACGGTTAACGCCGCCGCCGGAGATGCTCGCTTGAAATTTTTCCACCGCTCCCGCGGCCTCTCTCGAACCGGACGATGGGTCGGCGTCGCGCTGGGACTGACCGCCGTCGTGGCCGGGCGCGAGGCCTGGCGGGACTGGACGAAGTCTCCGTCGCGTTCGGGTCCGCCGGTCGAGGCGCGGGGCGAGCGGCACGGCCCCGCCCACGTCGCCGACGGCGACAGCGTGGCGATCGGCGGGACACGGCTGCGGCTCGTCGGGATCGATGCGCCCGAACTCGCTCAGACCTGTCGACGAGACGGGCGTGCCTTCGCCTGCGGCGAGACGGCGAAGGCGCGGCTCCTCACCCTGATCGACGGTCGGCCGCTCGACTGCCGTTGGGATCGGCGCGACAAATATGGACGCGGGCTCGCCGTCTGTCGGGTCGGCGCAGTCGACCTCGGCGCGGCGATGGTGCGCGACGGCTGGGCCGTCGCCTACGGGCTCTACGAGGCGGAGGAAGCCGAGGCGCAGCGGGCGAAGCGGGGGCTGTGGGCCGGATCGTTCGAATGGCCGGAGGACTTCCGCCGTCACGCGAGACGGGGGGCCGTGGGCTTTCTCGACGACGGCGAGGACGAGCGATGACGGACTTGGGCGAGACGGCGGAGATCGCGGCGCTGGAGGCGGAGGTCCGCGCCTGCCGGATCTGTCGCGACGCGCCGATCGGCGCGCCCCTGCCGCACGAGCCGCGCCCGGTGGTGCGGATGTCGGCGTCGGCGCGGATCCTGGTGGCGGGGCAGGCGCCGGGGGTGCGCGTCCACGCCTCCGGCCTGCCCTTCACCGACGCCTCCGGCGACCGGCTGCGCGCCTGGATGGGGATCGACGCGGCCACCTTCTACGATCGCTCGAAGGTGGCGGTGCTGGCGATGGGGTTCTGCTTTCCCGGCCACGACGCGACGGGCGGCGACCTGCCGCCTCGGCGGGAATGCGCGCGCGCCTGGCGGGCGCGGCTGATGGCGGCGATGCCGCAGATCGAGCTCGTCCTGGCGGTCGGACGGCCGGCGCAGGTCTGGCATCTGGGCGGGCGGGCGCGGCGGAGCCTCACCGACACGGTCGCCGATTGGCGCGAAATCCTGGACGCGCCGGGCCGTCCGGCCGTCTTTCCCCTGCCGCATCCCTCCTGGCGCAACACGGCTTGGCTGAAACGCCATTCCTGGTTCGAAGCGGAGGCGATACCGGAACTGCGCCGAAGAGTGGCGGAGGCCCTGGCGCATACTCTCGATTCCTCCCGAATTGGGAATTGATTTTTATTTCTCCGGATGAATTGACGGAAATGCCAAAAAAGATCACCTCTGAATGCGACATCTGGGGAAACGAATTCTCTTTCCAGTCGGAGCTCGCATCGTGATCGACCGCATCGACCGCAAGATCCTCCAGGTCCTGCAAGAGGACTGCACGGTGCCCGTCGCCGAGATCGGGCGCCGGGTCGGCCTGTCGACGACGCCGTGTTGGCGGCGCATCCAGAAGCTCGAGGAGGACGGCATCATCCAGCGCCGGGTGGCCGTGCTCGATCCGCGTCAGGTCAACACCAAGGTCACCGCCTTCGTCTCGATCACCACCTCGACCCATTCCGACGACTGGCTGAAGCGCTTCGCCGAGATCGTGTCGCAGATGCCGGAGGTGGTCGAGTTCTATCGGATGGCCGGTCAGGTCGACTATCTGATGCGGGTGGTGGTGCCCGACATCGAGGCCTACGACGCCTTCTACAAGCGGCTGATCGCCAAGATCGACATCGCCGACGTGTCGACCACCTTCGCGATGGAGCAGATCAAGTACACCACCGCCCTACCGCTCCAGTACGTGCCGGTGGAGAAGCCGTCCGAGAAGTCCGGCGGCTGATCCCGGCGGCGCGACCTTGTCGCCACCGGCGGGCTCGATAGAATACCGCCGGGACCGACGGGCGGAGCGAGGCAGGATGGCGGGCCGTATCACCAGGGCGAGGCGCATCCTCGGCCGCGTTCTTCACGTGGGCCTGATCGGCGCCGCCCTCGTCGCCTGTTCCGGACGTCCGGATGGCGTCCTCGGCGTCACCGGGCCGGTGCCCGACGGGACGACGCCGGTCGACATGATGGTGGTGACGACACGCCGCGCCGTTCCCGACGAGACCCGTCTGTTCGACGGCGAGCGCGGCGAGAAGATCCATCGGACCGAACTGCGGATCTCGATCCCGCCCGATCCCGAGCGCAAGGTCGGCGAAGTGGAGTGGCCGTCGTCGTCGCCGCCCGATCCGCGCCGCGCCTTCGCGGTGGTGGGCCGCCGGGACGTCGATGCCGAGGGCGCCGAGGCGTGGTTCCGCACCGTCGGCAACGGCCGAGCGCTGGTGTTCGTCCACGGCTACAACACCCGCTACGACGACGCGGTGTTCCGCTTCGCTCAGTTCGTCCACGACTCGCGGACGCCGTTCACGCCGATCCTGTTCACCTGGCCGTCGCGCGGGCGGCTCGTCGACTATGCCTACGATCGGGAGAGCACCAACTATTCGCGCGACGCCTTCGAGGCGCTGCTGCGAGCGGCGGCGGCCAATCCGGACGTCAAGGAGATCTCGATCCTGGCCCATTCGATGGGCACTTGGCTGACCATGGAGACGCTGCGCCAGATCGCCATCCGGGACGGGCGGCTGCCCCCCAAGATCCACGACGTGATCCTCGCCTCGCCGGACATCGACGGCGACGTCTTCCGGCGGCAGGTGTCCCGGCTCGGGCAGCCGCGTCCGAGGTTGACGCTGTTCGTGTCGCGCGACGACAAGGCGCTCGACCTCTCCAAGATGATCGCCGGCGACGTCGAACGGGTCGGGGCGATCGACCCGAACATCGAGCCGTGGAAGTCGACGCTGGAGAAGGAGAACGTCACGGTCTTCGACCTCACCGACGTGAAGACCTCCGATCGTCTCGCCCATGGCAAATATGCCGCCGACGGCGACGTGGTGCGGCTGATCGGCAGCCGTCTCGTCGCCGGGCAGCCGATCTCCGACAGCCGGGTCGGGCTCGGCGACCGTGTCGGCGGGGTCGTCTCGGGAACGTTCGGCGCGGTCGGCGGGGTCGCCGGTGCGGTGGTCGGCGCGCCCTTCACGGTGATCGGCCAGGGCCACTGAGGCGTCGACGCGATCACTCGGCGTCGTCGGTGTCGGCGGCGGCGTCCGCATCGGCGCCGCCCTTCCCGGACTTGCCGCCGGTCTTCTCGCCGAGCCATCCGGGCAGATCCTGCGCCTCGGCGAGGCGGGCGATCTTGCGGGCGAGCGCGGCGGCGAGCTCGACGTCGGTCTCGATCAGGCGGCGGCTCATGAAGGAACGGAAGTAGTCGCCCCACATGAACTCCTGGAACGGCGTGTCGTCGTCGGCGAAGGCCTTGCCGCGGACCCGGCGCGCCAGGGTGCGCCACGGGTTGTCGGGGAGTTTGGCGACGTGGTCGGGGATCGCCGCATAGGGGCGGCGGTTGCCGTCGGCATCGATCGGCCAACACAGCGACTTCGCGTCCATGTGGCGCCAGAAGCTCTTGGAATCGAGATCCGACCAGTCGGCGACGCGCTCGCCGAGCACGGCGTGGGGACGGCCCTCCTCCCACAGCGCCCGCACCAGATGGTGATGGTCGGTCATGAAGATCGCCCCGTCCGGGCCGATCACGTGGGGCACCGCCTTGCGCTCGAGATAGGCGTCGAAATCGGCCGCGCTCAACCCGGCGATCTTGGCGCGCCGACGCGTGACGTCGTCCATGCCGAGCGTGAGCTGGGTCGGCCGCAGGCGATCGACCGAGACGCGTTCCGACATGGCGGACAACTCCGTTGGCGATGAGGCAAGACGCCGTCGGGCGTGTTATAGGACCGATCCGGCGGGGACGCGAGCCCGCCCGATCCACCCGACGAGGCCGCGATGGCGCTGCTGCGATCCCTCCTCCCTCCCCTGTTGGCCGTCGCCGTCGCCGTCTCGCCGGCCGCGGCGCGCGACTGGAAGCGGCTGAGGATCGCCACCGACGGCGCCTATCCGCCGTTCAGCCGCGTCGAGGCCGACGGGAGCGTGGTCGGCTTCGACCCGGAGGTCGCCGCGGAACTGTGCCGACGCATCGGCGCCGACTGCGAGATCTCGGCGGTCGGCTGGGACGCGCTGGTGCCCTCGCTCGGCGGCGGCCGCGCCGACGTGCTGGTGGCGTCGATCCCGATCACCGACACGGCGCGCCGGTCGCTCGAATTCACCGCCCGTTACCATCGCATCGCCCCGCGCTTCGTCGCGCGCGCCGGTGACGGCGCCGGCGATCCGGGCAGCGAAACGCTGGCCGGCCGTCGCATCGGCGTGCGTGGCGGCACCGCTCACGTCGCCCATCTGCGCGCGGCCCATCCGGACGCGACGATCGTGGAGTTTCCGAGCGAAGCCGCGGCCGGTCAGGCGCTGCTCGACGGCGGCGTCGATCTCGTGTTCGGCGACACGCTCGCGCTCTATCGCTGGCTCGACGGCGACGCGCCGCGCGGCCATGCCGGTTTCGTCGGTCGCGAGGTGATCGACCCGGCCCGTTTCGGCGACGGCGCCGGCATCGCCTATCGTCGCGAGGATCGCGATCTGGGGCGGCTGATCGACAAGGCGCTCAACGACATGAGCCGCGACGGGACGCTCGACCGTCTCGCCGGTCACTGGTTCCCCTTCGCGATCCGCTAGCGGCGGACGCGAGCCACGACACTTGGGAGACGACACATGGCGAAGGTGGCATTTCTCGGCCTGGGCGTGATGGGCGCCCCGATGGCGCGGCATCTGAAGGTGAAGGGCGGCCACGACGTCGTCGTCTTCAACCGCACCCTGGCGCGGGCCGAGGCCTGGGTCGCGGCCAACGGCGGCAGCCTCGCGCTGACACCGGCGGAAGCGGCGGCGGGCTGCGACTTCGTCTTCGCCTGCGTCGGCAACGACGACGACCTGCGCGCCGTCACCCTCGGCGCCGACGGTGCCTTCGCCGGCATGAAGGCGGGTGCGATCTTCGTCGACCACACCACCGCCTCGGCCGACGTGGCCCGCGAACTGGCGCGGATCGCCGGCGACTGCGGCCTCGGCTTCCTCGACGCGCCGGTCTCCGGCGGACAGGCGGGCGCGGAGAACGGCGTCCTGACCGTCATGGTCGGCGGCACGGCCGAGGCCTTCGCCATGGCCGAGCCGGTGATCGCCGCCTTCGCCCGCGCCGTCACGCACATGGGTCCGGCGGGAGCGGGGCAGCTCGCCAAGATGGTCAACCAGATCTGCATCGCCGGTCTCGTCCAGGGGCTCGCCGAGGGCATCCACTTCGCCCACAAGGCGGGGCTCGACGTCGAGAAGCTGATCGCCACCATCTCCAAGGGCGCGGCCCAGTCGTGGCAGATGGAGAACCGCTGGAAGACCATGGACGCCGGCCAATTCGAGTTCGGCTTCGCGGTCGACTGGATGCGCAAGGATCTCGGCATCGTCATGGACGAGGCCCGCCACAACGGAGCCCGGCTGCCGGTCGCCGCCCTGGTCGATCAGCTCTACGCCGAGGTCCAGGCGATGGGCGGCGGGCGCTGGGACACCTCGGCGCTGATCGCCCGGCTGGAACGCTGAAACACGGGATTTTCGACGAATTCGACGGCTTTCGGTGGCACGCGGTTCACCCTGCGCGCGGATCGGAGCGCGGGGCGCTCCCTCATCGATTGCATACGACCGGAAATGCGCCTAGGAAAATCACGTAGACGAGAACCAGACCCCCGCCACAACGAGAACAAGAACGAGGCCGGGTGGTCGGCGGGCGATCGTTCCCCTGCGATCGCCCGTCCGTTCTCGTGTCGCCCGACATTTCATCACGATTTCATCCTGCCGTTTCACGCGGCGGCGAACATGGTCTAGTCTCGGCCGTCAGCCGTTCGAGGGTCCCATGTCGCTTCCCATCCTCGGCTTCGATGCCGACGACACGCTGTGGCACAACGAGACGATCTTCCAGCTCTCGCACCACCGTTTCGCCGAGCTGCTCGGCGCGCATGCCGAGCCCGACCGGCTGATCGAGCGGCTGGAGGCGACGGAGCGGCGCAATCTCCGGCTCTACGGTTACGGCATCAAGGGGTTCACGCTGTCGATGATCGAGACGGCGCTGGCGGTCTCCGACGCGGCGTTGCCGGCCGGGGTGGTGGCCGAGCTCCTGGCGATCGGGCGCGAGATGTTGGCCCATCCGGTCGAGCCGCTGCCGGGGGTGGCCGAGACGCTCGACGCGCTTTCGGCGGCCGGGCACCGGATGGTGCTGATCACCAAGGGCGACCTACTCGACCAGGAGCAGAAGATCGCCCGGTCCGGTCTCGCCGAGCGGTTCGAGGCGATCGAGATCGTCTCGGAGAAGACGGCGGCGACCTATGCGCGGATCTTCTCGCGGCTGGGGGCGGGCGAAGGCGAGGCGGTGATGATCGGCAATTCGGTCGTCTCCGACGTCCTGCCGGCGCTCCAGGCCGGTTATTGGGGCTTCCACATCCCCTATCACGTCACCTGGACCCACGAGCAGGCCGAAGTGCCGGAAGACGCGCCCCGCCACCGCCGGCTGGCGACGATCGGCGAGGTGCCGAGGGCGCTGGCGGAGGTGATCGGGAGCCGCCCATGATCGACAAGCTCGAGTTTCTGCTCGCGCTCGCCCGCGAGAAGCACTTCGGACGCGCCGCGGCAGCCTGTGGCGTATCGCAACCGACGCTCTCCTCGTCGATACGTCAGCTCGAGAACGTACTCGGCATGCCGCTCGTCGAACGCGGATCACGCTTCATCGGCTTCACCCCGGAGGGCCTGAGGGCCCTGGACTGGGCTCGCCGGATCGTCGGCGATGCTCGCGGCATGCGCACCGACCTGCTCGCCATGCGCAAGGGCCTGACCGGACACCTGCGCCTCGCCGTCGTTCCGACCGCGCTGCCGATCGTGTCGCGGCTGACCACCGCCTTCACCGAGCGGTGGCCCGACGTGAAGATGTCGGTCTTCTCACGCAATTCGACCGAGGCGATCGAGTTGCTCGACAATCTCGAGATCGACGCCTGCCTCACCTATCTCGACAACGAACCGCTCGGCCGCGTCACCACCACCGAACTCTATCGCGAACGCCAACATCTGGTGACCGGCGCGGCGGGAGCGTTCGCCGGCCGTGCCGGCGTCACCTGGGCGGAGGTGGCCGAGATCCCGCTCTGCCTTCTCACGCCCGACATGCAGAATCGCCGCATCATCGACCATCACTTCGCCGCGCTGGGGCTGACGGCGGCGGCGAAACTCGAATCCAATTCGATCATGGTGCTGGCCGCCCACGTCCGCACCGGCCGTTGGTCGAGCGTGATGCCCAGCATCCTCGCCGAGGCCCTCGGGCTGGTCGGTTCGGGGATCGCGATGATCCCGATCGTCGAGCCGGAGATCGTCCACACCATCGGTCTCGTCACGACCGCACGCGACTTGCGATCGCCGCTGGTCGAAGCCCTCGAGGCGGAGGCCCGCCGTCTCGCGGTGTCGCTCGGCGACGTCGCTCGGCCACGCGAGAACGTGACGACCCCGAGATCGTGCCCGCCCAATCCCGAAGATGACGGGTCCAATCGCGAAACGATCTCTGACTCGATTTGAAAATCCGATCGATCAACGGAAATCTCGTCTTGAATCCCCCTCCGCCCTCGGGCTCGATGGGGTGAATTACGAATGCTCCTCGACAACGAGAGGGACCATGCCCCCCCCGATTGCCTTCGACGCGACCCGCGCGGCCGAGATCATCGCGGCCCACCGTTCTCTCGAGGGGCCGGCGCTGCCGATCCTCCATGCCTTCATGGAGGCCTTCGGCCGCATCCCGCGCGAGGCGGTGGCGATGATCGCGGAGGCGCTCGACGTCTCCCGCGCCGAAATGCACGGCATCGTCAGCTTCTATGCCGACTTCCGCGAGGAGCCCGCCGGGAGGCATGTGATCAAGGTCTGCCGCGCCGAGAGCTGCCAAGCGCGCGGCGGCCGCGCCATCGGCGATCGCATCGCCGAACTGCTCGGCATCGACTGGTACGGCACCACCGCCGACGGGCGGGTGACGCTGGAGCCGGTCTATTGCCTCGGCCTGTGCGCCTCCGGTCCGTCGGCGATGGTCGACGGGGTCCCCTTCGCGCGGCTCGACAAGGTCGGGGCGGAACGGCTGGTCGAGGAGGTCGGCGAATGATCCGGGTGTTCGTGCCGAAGGACGTCGCGGCGATCGCGGTCGGGGCGGACCGGGTCGCGGCGGCGATCATGCGCGAAGTGCGGTCGCGCGGCCTCGCGGTCGAGATCGTGCGGACCGGCTCGCGCGGGGCGTTCTTTCTGGAACCGCTGGTCGAGACGATCGTCGACGGAGTGCGTGTCGGCTGGGCCGAGGTGACGGCCGAGGACGTGCCGTCGCTGTTCGAGGCGGGCTTCCTCTCCGGCGGCGCGCATCCGCTCGGCATCGGTGAGGTCGAGGCGCATCCGTGGTTCGCGAAACAGACGCGGCTCACCTTCGCCCGTTGCGGCCTCGTCGATCCGCTGTCGCTTTCCGACTACGCCGCCGACGGCGGCTGGAAGGGGCTCGAACGGGCGCTGACGCTCGGCTCCATCGCCACGCTCGAGGAGGTGTCGCTGTCGGGTCTCAGAGGGCGCGGCGGCGCGGGCTTTCCCACCGGCGTCAAATGGAAGACGGTCGCCATGGCGAAGGCGGACCGCAAATACGTCGTCTGCAACGCCGACGAGGGCGACAGCGGCACCTTCGCCGACCGGATGATCCTGGAGGGCGATCCCTTCTCGCTGATCGAGGGGATGGCGATCTGCGGTCTCGCGGTCGGGGCGGAGAAGGGTTTCGTCTATTCGCGCTCCGAATACCCGCACGCCAACGCCGCCTTCGGCCGAGCGATCGAGATCGCGCGGGACGCAGGCTTCCTCGGCGACGACGTGATGGGCTCGGGGCGGCGCTTCGAGCTGGAACTGCGGGTCGGCGCGGGCGCCTATGTCTGCGGCGAGGAGACGGCGCTGCTCGAGAGCCTCGAGGGCCGGCGCGGCATCGTCCGGGCGAAGCCGCCGCTGCCGGCGCTCGCCGGGCTCTTCGGCAAGCCGACCGTCGTCAACAACCTGCTGTCGCTGGCCACCATCCCCTTCATCCTGGCGGAGGGGGCGAAGGCCTACGCCGATTTCGGCATGGGCCGATCGCGCGGCACCATGCCGATCCAGATCGCCGGCAACGTCAAGCGCGGCGGCCTCTACGAGACCGCCTTCGGGCTCACCCTCGGCGAGATCGTCACCGAGATCGGCGGCGGCACGGCGTCGGGGCGGCCGGTCCGGGCGGTCCAGTGCGGCGGGCCGCTCGGGGCCTATTTCCCGACCTCCCTCTACGCCACGCCCTACGACTACGAGGCCTTCCACGCGGCCGGCGGGCTCGTCGGCCACGGCGGCATCGTCGTGTTCGACGACACCGTCGATCTCGCCGAACAGGCGCGCTTCGCCTTCGAATTCGGGGCCGAGGAGAGCTGCGGCAAGTGCACGCCGTGCCGGATCGGCACGGTGCGCGGGCGCGAGGCGGTGGAGCGGGTGATCGCGGGCGAGCGGGTCGAGGAGATGCTCGCGCTCGTCGCCGACCTCTGCGAGACGATGAAGGCGGGCTCGCTGTGCGCGCTCGGCGGTTTCGTCCCCTATCCGGTCGTCTCGGCCATGACCCATTTCCCGGAAGACTTCCGCGGCGGAACACCCGCGCCGCGCGCGCAGGAGGCGCGGCCATGACGCTCATCCCCAGCCACGACCACGGCACTCCGGCGTCGCGCTCCGAAAAGACGGTGACGCTGACCCTCGACGGCCGCCGCATCACGGTCGCCGAGGGCACCTCGATCCTGCGCGCGGCGAGCGAGAACGGCACAGAGATCCCCAAGCTCTGCGCCACCGACATGCTCGACGCCTTCGGCGCCTGCCGGCTGTGTCTGGTCGAGATCGAGGGGCGGCCGGGCACGCCCGCCTCCTGCACCACGCCGGTCGCCGAGGGCATGGTCGTCCACACCCAGACGGAGCGGCTGAAGCGGCTCCGGCGCGGGGTGATGGAACTGATCATCTCGGACCATCCGCTCGACTGCCTGACCTGCGCGGCGAACGGCAACTGCGAACTCCAGACACAGGCGGGCAAGGTGGGCCTGCGCGACGTGCGTTACGCCAAGGGCGCGGCGATCGAGACGCATCTCGACCTGCCCAAGGACACGTCCAACCCCTATTTCACCTTCGATTCCTCGAAATGCATCGTCTGCGCCCGCTGCGTGCGGGCCTGCGCCGAGGTGCAGGGCACCTTCGCGCTGACCATGGCGGGACGCGGTTTCGCCACGCGGGTGACACCCGGCACGGGCGAGACGTTCCTGGCGTCCGACTGCGTCTCCTGCGGCGCCTGCGTCCAGGCCTGTCCGACGGCGACGCTCGCCGAGAAGAGCCTGATCGAGATCGGTCAGCCGGAACGTTCGGTCGTCACCACCTGCGCCTATTGCGGGGTCGGCTGCACCTTCAAGGCGGAG
>ERZ1645187.2609-NODE-2609-length-15701-cov-95.454621_pt1 | contig 15701 bp, 14 predicted proteins | sample MGYA00575352_ERZ1645187 | MGnify/ENA primary metagenome ERZ1645187 (study PRJEB40837, sample SAMN11349314) | freshwater sediment metagenome | isolation source: river sediment | host: Sediment | place: India: Wazaribad , New Delhi | collected 2017-02-21 ... | reverse complement strand
CTAGTGGGGTCTTACAGCGGCTTCGGCTTCCAAGCGCGCAGCAGCAGCGCGTTGGCCACCACACAGACGCTCGACAGCGCCATCGCGGCGCCGGCCGCGACCGGCGACAGCATTCCCGCCGCCGCCGCCGGAATCATCGCCACGTTGTAGACGAAGGCGAGGAACAGATTCTGGCGGATCTTGCGCGCGCTGGCGCGCGACAGATCGAACAGGGCGACGACCTTTTCCAGATCGTCCGACGGCAGGGCGACGCTGGCGGCTTCCAGCGCGGCCTCGCTGCCGGCGCCCATCGCTATCCCCACATCGGCCTCCGCGAGCGCGGGTGCGTCGTTCACACCGTCGCCGACCATCGCGACGATCGTTCCGCCTTCGCGGCGGCGGGCGATTTCGGCCGCCTTGCCTTCCGGCGGCACCCCGGCGGCGATGGCGAGGCCGCCCAGCCTGTCGGCGACCGCGCGCGCCACGCCCTCGGCATCGCCCGTCAGCATCATCGGCCGCACGCCGCGCGCCTTGAGCGCGGCCACCACGCCCGCCGATTGCGCGCGTGGCGCATCGGCCGCCGCCAGAAAGCCCGCGAGCCGCGGCGCGCCGTCCACATCGCGCGCGACGTAGAACACCGTGCCGCCGGCCTCTTCGAACGGCGCGACGCGGCCGGCAAGGCCTTCGACGTCGACCCCGATCTCGCGCATCAGGCGTGCGTTGCCCGCGCGCACGCGCACGCCCTCGACGGTCGCGTCGAGACCCTTGCCCGGCAGCGCCGCGAAATGATCGAGCGCGCCGAGCGCGACGCCGTCCTGTTCGGCGCGCGCGAGAATGGCGCGGCCCAGCGCATGTTCGCTGCCCTGTTCGGCGGACGCCGCGAGCGCCAGCAGATCGCGCTCGTTTCCTTCGACCGCGACGAGCGCGGAAACGACCGGCCGGCCTTGCGTGAGCGTTCCGGTCTTGTCGAACACGATCGTCTGGATGCGGCGCGCGGTTTCGAGCGCGGCGGCGTCCTTCACCAATATGCCGGCGCGCGCGCCCGCGCCCATGCCGACGGCGACCGCCGCCGGCGTCGCAAGACCCAGCGCGCACGGGCAGGACACGACGAGCACGGAAATGGCGTTGACGAGCGCCATTTCGAATTCGCCGGCCGTCGCGAACCAATATGCAAAGGTCGCGGCCGCGACGACAACCACCGCCGGCACGAAGACGGCCGCGATTCGATCGACCACCTGCTGGATCGGCGCCTTCGACGCCTGCGCGCGTTCGACCAGACGGATGATGCGCGACAGGCGCGAGGCGGAGCCGACGGTCGTGGCGCGCAGCTCCAGCCTGCCGACGCCGTTGACCGAACCGCCGGCGACCGAGGCGCCGACGCCCTTGGCGACGGCGGCGGATTCGCCGGTGATCATCGCCTCGTCGATGTCGCTTGCGCCGGCGACGATGATTCCATCGACGGGAATGCGTTCGCCCGGCCGCACGACGACAATGTCGCCGGTGCGCACGGCGTCGACCTTCTCCTCGCGCTCGGCGCCGTCGCGCCTGATGCGCGCGATGTTGGGCCGCAGCGCTGCAAGCGCGGCGACCGCCCCGCCGGTCGCGCGGCGCGCGCGCGCCTCCAGAAATTTGCCGAGCAGCACGAAGGCGATGACGAGGCTGGCGGCCTCGAAGGTGAGGTGGTGATGGTGGCCGGTCGCAAGGCGCCACAGCGCCAGGCCATAGGCGGCGAAGGTTCCGAGCGAGACGAGCACGTCCATGTTGGCCGCGCCCGCGCGCAACGCCTTGAAGGCGCCGATGTGGAAGCGCGCGCCGGCGACCACGAACACCGGCGTCGCCAGCATGAACTGCATCCATGCCGGCAGAAGCGGCGCGCCCGTCCGCAACTCGTAGGCCATGTTGGCGAGAAACGGCGCCGACAGCGCGAGCGCGCCGATGAGCACGAGAAACTCGCGGCGCTCCGCCGCCGCGCGGTCGCGCCCGGCGCGCCGCTCGTCGCGCGGCGCGGCGTCGAACCCCGTCGTCTCCACCGCCGCGACGAGATCGGCCGGCGTGACGAAACCGGACAGCGCCGTGACTTCCGCCGTCTCGGCCGGCAGGCTGACGGACGCCGACACCACGCCCGGCGCGCCCTTGAGCGCTTTTTCGACGCGCGCGACGCAGGCCGCGCAGGTCATGCCCGCGATGTCGAGCGTGATGTCCTCGCGCGGGACGGAATAGCCGGCGCTCTCAACCGCCTCGGCCAGTCGCGACGCGGACGTGTCTTCCGCGGCATCGACGCGCGCCGCCATCGCGGCGAGATCGACCACGGCGGAGCGCACGCCCGGCACGTTCTTCAGCGCCTTCTCCACCCGCAGCGAGCACGATGCGCAGGTCATGCCGTCGACGGGGAAGACGAACTCTTTCACGGAATGCGCGTTCATGGCTTCGTCTCTTGAATTGCGCCAGATCGCCCATATGGATAGACCTTCCCATGATTGGAAGGTCAAGCGCGAAATGAAGATAGGCCAGGCGGCGCGCCAGTCGGGCGTGAGCCCGAAAATGATCCGCTACTACGAAAGCGTGGGCCTCATGCGGCCCGTGGCGCGCCACGACAACGCCTATCGCGATTATTCGGACCGGGACGTGCACGAACTGCGGTTCATCCGGCATGCGCGGACGCTGGGCTTCTCGGTGGCCGACATCGCCGCCCTGCTCTCGCTGTGGCGCGACACGTCGCGGGAGAGCCACGAGGTGCACCAGATCGCGGCCGGCCATCTGGCGCGGCTCGACCGGCAGATCGCCGATCTGCAGGCGATGGCGGACGCGCTGCGCGAGCTTGTTCGCTGCTGTCACAACGACGCAAGGCCGGATTGCCCCATTCTGACGGGTTTGTCCGGCCCTTCCGCTCTTATGCGCTGAGCGTCATTCCGCCGGCGCCTCGCTGCGCCGTGTTTTCCACAGCGACACCAGCACGCCGCAAGCCAGCAGCGCCAGCGTGACCGACAGCGACACCGTCGGCGGAATCTTCGCCAGGCCCAACCAGTCGGCGACGAAGATTTTCGAGCCGATGAATATCAGCACCGCCGCCAGCGCATATTTGAGATAGTGGAAGCGGTCGACCATGGCGGCGAGCGCGAAATAAAGCGCGCGCAGGCCGAGAATGGCGAATATGTTCGACGTGTAGACGATGAACGGGTCGGTGGTGATGGCGAAAATCGCCGGCACGGAATCGACCGCAAAGACCACGTCGGCCAGTTCGATCATCACCAGCGCGAGAAACAGGGGCGTCGCGAACAGCGCGCTGCGCCCCGTGGCGGACTGCGGCAGGCGCACGAAAAACCGATCGCCGTGCAGTTGGTCGACGACGTTCAGGCGCGCCCGCACGAAGCGCAGAACCGGATTGGCGCCGACATCGCGCGGCTTGTCGCTCGAAAACAGCATCTTCACGCCAGTGGCGATGAGGAAGGCCGCGAACACATACAGCGCCCAGGAGAACCGGTTCACGATGGCCGCGCCCGCGCCGATCATGATCGCGCGCAGGACGATGACGCCGAGCACGCCCCAGAACAGCACGCGATGCTGATACAGGCGCGGCACGGCGAAATAGGCAAAGATCATGGCGATGACGAACACGTTGTCCATCGCCAGCGCCTTCTCGACCGCGAAGCCGGTGAGATAATTGACGCCGCTCTCGCGTCCCAGCGAAAACCACACCCAAGCGCCGAACGCCACGCCGAGCGAGATGTAGACCGCCGACAGCGCCAGGCTCTCCCGCACGCCGATCTCGCGCGCCTTGCGGTGGAACACGCCAAGGTCGAGCGCCAGCAGCGTCGCCACGACGCCGAAGAAGACCAGCCACATCCACAACGGCTTGGTGGCGAAATCGTAAAACAGAAAAGCGGAAAGAAAATCCATGCCGGGCCTCGATTGCAACGAAGCAATCCGACATCGCGGGCTAGCGCCCGCCAGAGGGGCCCGGCTTGCCTGTCCACTAACTAGGGCGAGGCCGGAAATGTTTCAAGCGTGCAACGAAAAACGCGCGGGGGGACCCGCGCGTTCGGTTAACGAAGCCTTTTCGCCGACGCCCGCTCAGCTCTCGCTCAGCGCGCGCCGCGCCATGACGCCGACGAGATGCGCGCGATACTCGGCCGAACCGTGAATGTCGCTCATCATTCCGGCGGCGTCGGCCTTCATGCCCTCCAGCGCCCCGGCGCTGAAATCGGCCTTCAGCTTCGCCTCGGCCTCGCTCCAGCGGAACACGCCGTCGCCGCCGGACCCGGTGACCGCCACCCGCACGCCGTCGGCGCCCTTCACGATGGCGACGCCGACCATCGCGTAGCGCGAGGCGGGATTGGGAAATTTCGCGTAGTGCAGTTTCGCCTTCGGAAACTCCACGGCCGTGATCAGTTCGCCATCCTCGAGCGCGGTCGAGAACAGGCCCGTGAAATAATCGTCGGCGGAAATGCGGCGCGTGTTGGTGACGATGGTCGCCTTCAGCGCCAGGCAGGCGGCGGGATAATCGGCCGTCGGATCGTTGTTGGCGATGGAGCCGCCGATCGTGCCGCGATTGCGCACGGCCGGATCGCCGATCATGCCGGCGAGCTTCTCCAGTCCCGGCACGGCGCGCGCGACGAGCGCGGAGGTCGCCACCTCCACATGGCGCGTCATCGCCTTGACGACGAGCACGTCGCCCTTCTCCTCGACGCCTCGCAATTCCGCAACCTTGCCGAGGTCGACGAGATGGCCCGGCATCGCGAGCCGCTGCTTCATGGTGGGCAGCAGCGTCTGGCCGCCGGCGAGAAACTTGCCCTCGCCGAGCGCGCCGACCGCGTCGGCCACGCTCGTGGCCGCGTGATGGGTGAATTCGTACATTGCAGTCTCCCTATTCCGCAGCCTGACGGGGAACGACGCCCTGCGCGGCGCGCCAGACTTTTTCCGGCGTGGCCGGCATGGAAATGTTCTCGTGGCCGAGCGCATCGGTGATGGCGTTGATGACAGCCGGCGGCGCGGCGATGGCGCCGGCCTCGCCGCAGCCCTTGATGCCGAGCGGATTGGACGGACAGGGCGTGACCGTCATGCCGACGTTGTAGGACGGCAGATTGTCGGCGCGCGGCATGCAGTAGTCCATGTAGCTCGCCGTGACGAGCTGGCCCGCCTCGTCGTAGACAGCGCCTTCGTACAGCGCCTGCCCCACGCCCTGCGCAATGCCGCCGTGCACCTGCCCCTCGACGATCAGCGGATTGATGACCTTTCCGAAATCGTCCACCGCCGTCCAGCGGTCGATCCTCACCACGCCGTCGGCGGGGTCGAACTCCACCTCGCAGATGTGCACGCCCGCGGGGAATGTGAAATTCGTCGGGTCCCAGAACGCGCTTTCCTTCAGGCCCGGCTCCAGTTCCTGACCGGAGAATTTGTGGGCGATATAGGCGTTGAGCGCGATGGTTCCGAAATCGGCCGCCTTGTCGGTGCCCTTCACGGTGAACTTGCCGTCCTTGAACTCGATGTCGGTTTCCGACGCCTCGAGCACGTGGGCGGCGACCTTCTTGGCTTTCGCCTCGATCTTGTCGAGCGCCTTGTAGATGGCCGACATGCCGACCGCGCCGGAACGCGAGCCGTAGGTGCCCATGCCCATCTGCACCTTGTCGGTGTCGCCATGTACGATCGACACATTGTCGATCGGAATGCCGAGCCTGTCGGACACGAGTTGCGCGAACGTGGTTTCGTGCCCCTGCCCGTGCGAGTGCGAGCCGGTGAGTATCTCCACCGTGCCGATGGGATTGACGCGCACTTCCGCCGATTCCCACAGGCCGACGCCGGCGCCGAGCGAGCCGACGGCCGCCGAGGGCGCGATGCCGCAGGCCTCGATATAGGCCGAATAGCCCAGGCCGCGCAGCTTGCCCTTCGCGGCGCTCGCCGCCTTGCGGGCGCCGAAGCCTTTCACGTCGTGCATCTCCTGCGCCTTCTTCAGCGACGCCTCGTAGTCGCCGGCGTCGTAGGCCATGATCACCGGCGTCTGATGCGGGAAGGTTCGCACGAAATTGGCGCGACGGAACTCCGCCGGGTCCATGCGCAATTCGCGCGCGGCGACCTCCACCAGCCGTTCGACGACGAAGGTGGCCTCCGGCCGGCCCGCGCCGCGATAGGCGTCGACCGGCGCGGTGTTGGTGTACCAGGCGTCCACCTGCGCGTAGATCGCGGGTATGTCGTACTGGCCCGACAGCAGCGGCGCATAAAGATAGGTCGGCACGGACGAGGCGAAGGTCGACAGATAGGCGCCGAGATTGGCGTCCGTATGCACGCGCAGACCGATGATCCTGTTGTTGTCGCCGATCGCCAGTTCCGCATGCGTGACGTGGTCGCGCCCGTGCGCGTCGCACAGGAACGCCTCCGTCCGGTCGCAGGTCCATTTCACCGGGCGGCCGACCTTCCTGGACGCCCACACGCAGACCGTCTCCTCCGCGTATATGAAGATCTTGGAGCCAAAGCCGCCGCCGACGTCCGGCGCCACCACGCGCAGCTTGTGCTCGGGCGCGATGCCGATGAAGGCCGACAGAACCAGCCGTGCGACATGCGGGTTCTGGCTGGTGGTGTAGAGGGTGAAGGAATCCGAACCGAAATCATACTCGCCGACCGCCGCGCGCGGCTCCATCGGGTTGGGGGCGAGACGATTGTTGACGATTTCGAGTTTCGTCACATGTCTGGCGCGCGCGAAGGCGGCGTCGGTCGCGGCCTTGTCGCCGAGATGCCAGTCGAACACGGCGTTGTTCGGCGCGGCTTCGTGAATTTGCGGCGCGCCGGATTTCCTGGCAGCCGCGATGTCGGCGGCCGCCGGCAGCACCTCGTAATCGACCGCGACTTTCTCCGCGCCGTCGCGCGCGGCCGCGAGCGTTTCGGCGATCACCACCGCCACATGGTCGCCGACATAGCGCACCTTGCCCTGCGCGAGCGCGGGATGGGGGCCGGCGCGCATGGGCGAGCCATCCTTGTTGAAGATCGCCCAGCCGCAGATGAGGCCGCCCACCTTGTCGGCCGCGATGTCGTCGCCCGTCAGCACGCTCAGCACGCCGGGGTGGGCGAGCGCGGCGCTGGCGTCGATCCCGCGGATGTTGGCGTGGGCGTGGGGCGAACGCACGAAGAAGGCGTAGGCCTGGCCCGGACGATTGATGTCGTCCACATAGCGGCCGCGGCCAGTGACGAAACGGAAATCCTCCTTGCGGCGCACCGGGGCGCCGATACCTGTCGCGGTCATCACTCTCTCCCCAGAGTTTCGTCGACCGGCGCATCCGCGCCGTCGCATGTCGCGCTATTCCGCAGCCGCTTTCGCAGGCATGTTCGCGGCGCCGGCGGCCACCGCCTTCACGATGTTGTGATAGCCGGTGCAACGGCAGATGTTGCCTTCCAGCTCGTGGCGGATGGTCGTCTCGTCCAGCCTGTTTCCCTTGCGGTTCACCATGTCGACGGCGGTCATGATCATGCCCGGCGTGCAGAAGCCGCATTGCAGGCCGTGGTTGTCGCGGAACGCCTCCTGCATGGGATGGAGCCTGTCGCCCTGCGCAAGACCTTCGATGGTCGTCACATGCGCGCCTTCGCAGGAGACCGCGAGCGTCGTGCAGGACTTGATCGCGGCCCCGTCGACGTGCACGACGCAGGCGCCGCACTGGCTCGTGTCGCAGCCGACATGCGTGCCCGTCAGCCGCAGCGTTTCGCGCAGGAAATGCACGAGCAGCGTGCGCGGCTCCACCTCGCCCGAAACGGGCTTGCCGTTCACCACCATACTCACCTTGGCCATGCCGTCCTCCCTATTCCCGATCCGCCTTGCCCGCGCCGAACAGACGGCCGATGAAACCCTTCTTCTCGCCCTGCGGCGCATCGGCCGGCGGCTCGACGGCCGCAACCGGCGCCGGCCCGGCCACGGCGGCCGCGAAATTGGTGAAGAACTGATCGGCGAGTTTCTTGGCCACGCCGTCGATCAGCCGCGCGCCGAGCTGCGCAATCTTGCCGCCGACCTGCGCCTCGACATCGTAGATCAGTCTGGTGCCGGCGTCGGCTTCGGCAAGCGTGACGCGCGCGCCGCCCTTGGCGAAACCGGCGATGCCGCCGTCGCCCTCGCCCTGAATGCGATAGCCGTTGGGCGGATCGAGATCCGCCAGTTCCACGCGACCCTTGAAGGTCGCCGACACGGGGCCGATCTTGTTCTTCGCGACCGCCTGAAAGCTGGTGTCCGACGTCTTCTCGAGGCTTTCGCAACCCGGAATGCAGGCCTTGAGAACCTCCGGATCGTTCAGCTTTTCCCAGACGATCTCGCGGCTGGCCGGCAGTTCCACCTCGCCCTGCATCTTCATGGCCATAGAGGCGGCGCTCCAGATTTATTGCAGCGCAATGCGCCGCAGCCGGGTTGTCATCGAGACAGCAAACCGTGGAACACGATCGACCGCCATTATCTTTTCTGATGATCGACCGGTATCGAAACCCGTCCCGCGACAGCGGTCAAGTTCGGTCTTCGTCCGGTATGTTTTCGAGGTCGGCGAGCCAGACGGCCGCGCTCGAATCGGACGGCGCGCGCCAGTCGCCGCGCGGCGACAGCGAACCGCCGGACGAAACTTTCGGGCCGTTGGGCAGCGCTGAGCGTTTGAACTGGCTGGTCTCGAAGAAGCGCCGCACGAATACGCCAAGCCATTTCCGAATCGTCGCCAGATCGTAGGCGACCTTCGCGCGCGCCGCGATATGCGGCGGCCAGGCGCCGGCGTCCGCATCCTTCCAGGCGCGCCACGCCAGGAACGCGACCTTCGACGGCGAAAAGCCGAAGCGGGTGATGTAGTAGAGATTGAAATCCTGCAACGCGTAGGGACCGACGAAATCCTCGGTGCGCTGGGCGGGCGCGTCGCCGTCGCCGCCCGGGACGAGTTCGGGCGAGATTTCCGTCTCCACGATCGTCGTCAGCACCGGCGCGACATCGGCGCCGAACCTCTTGTCGGCGGCGCACCAGCGGATGAGATGCTGGATCAGCGTCTTCGGCACCGAAGCGTTCGGGTTGTAATGCGACATGTGATCGCCGACGCCGTAGGTGCACCAGCCGAGCGCCAGCTCCGAGAGATCGCCGGTGCCCACGACGATGGCGTTGTGTCTGTTGGCCAGGCGGAACAGCAGCGAGGTGCGCGCGCCGGCCTGCACGTTCTCGAACGTGATGTCGTAGACCGGCTCGCCTTTGGCCGCCGGATGGCCGATGTCCTCCAGCATGCGGCGGCAGGCGGGCGTCATGTCGATTTCCTGCGCGCTCACGCCGAGCGCCTTCATCAGCGCCCAGGCGCTCGACTTCGTCTTCGCCGAGGTCGCGAAGGCCGGCAGCGTGTAGGCGAGAATGTTGCTGCGCGGCAGTTTGAGCTGATCGAACGCGGTGCAGGCGACCAGCAGCGCCTGCGTGGAATCGAGCCCGCCCGAAACGCCGATGACGATTTTCTCGATCCTGGCGCTTTCGAGCCGCTTGCGCAGGCCGTGCGCCTGAATGTTGAAGGCCTCGTAACAGAGTTCGGCGAGCCGCGCGTCGTCGTTGGGCACGAAGGGAAAACGGTCGGTCGTGCGCAGAAAGCCGATGTCGCGATCGAGCGGCGGCGCCAGCGTGAAGGAGATCGTGCGAAAATCGTCCGCGCCTTCCAGGTCGGCGCAATCGCCGAACGTTCCCTGCCGCATGCGTTCGGCGATCATGCAACCGAGATCGACGTCGGCGGCCACGAGCTGGGCTTCTTCCGCAAAACGCGGCGCCTCCGCCAGTTTCTCGCCGTTTTCATAGATCGACGCCTGCCCGTCCCACGCCAGATCGGTGGTCGATTCGCCTGGGCCCGCGGCCGAATAGAGATAGGCCGCCAGACAGCGCCCCGAATGCGCCCTGCACAGGAGGTCGCGATAATCGGCCTTGCCGACGATGGCGTTGGAGGCCGACAGGTTGGCGACGATGGTCGCGCCCGCCATCGTCGCGCGCGCGGACGGGGGTATGGGCGTCCACACGTCCTCGCAGATTTCGACCGCGAGCGCGAAATGCGGCAGGTCCTGCGCCTTGAACAAGACGTCCGTTCCGAACGGCGCGCTCGTTCCGGCGATGTCGATGAACTCGCCGCGCACGAAGGCGCCGGACGCGAAGTGCCGGCGCTCGTAGAATTCGCGATAGTTCGGCAGATAGGTTTTCGGCACGACGCCGAGAAGGGCGCCGCGATGGACGACGAAGGCGCAGTTGTAGAGCCTTCCGCGCCAGCGCGCCGGGCCGCCGGCGACGATGACAGGCATGAGAGCGCGGCTTTCGGCGATCAGTTGCGCGAGCGCCGCCTCCACGCCGTCCAGCAGCGGCGCCTGCATCAGCAGATCGTCGATGGCGTAGGCGGACAGGCCGAGTTCGGGCAGCACGAGCAGCGCCGCCGATTGCGCATGCGCGACACGCGCCATCTCCAGCGTCCGCGCCAGGTTGAAGGCGGGGTCGGCGACGAGAACGCGCGGGGCGGCGACGCAGGCGCGCACGAACCCGTGCGCGTAGACGGAATGGAACGAGGCGGTCATCGTCGCCACAATAGCGCGTTTTGGGCCGCCGCACAGGCTCGTTCGGCGGGTATGATCAACGCGCGCGGCGACCGGGCCTCAGGCGGGAATGGCCTTGCGCGCGCGCTGGATCGCATCCCAGGCGGCGCGCGGGCTGTCCACGAAGGTCATGAGGTTGAGGTCCTCCGGCACGATCATGCCTTCGGCCACCAGCAGGTCGAAATCGATCAGCGCGCGCCAATAGGCCTCGTCGTAGAGGACGATGGGCGTGTCGTGGCCCTTGCCGGTCTGGCGCAGGGTGACGATCTCGAACAGTTCGTCGAGCGTGCCGAACCCGCCGGGAAAAGCGACCAGCGCGTTGGCGCGCATCGCCAGATGCATCTTGCGCATCGCGAAATAATGGAAATTGAAGGTCAGGCCGGGCGTCGTATAGGGGTTGGGCTCCTGCTCGTGCGGCAGCGTGATGTTGAAGCCGATGGTCGGCGCCCCGGCCTCCTGCGCGCCGCGATTGGCGGCCTCCATCAGCCCCGGCCCGCCGCCGGTCGCGATGACGTTCTCGCGCACGCCGCCGTCCAGCACGAACTTCGCGCCGCCCTCCACCGAAACGATTCGGCCGAACTCGCGCGCCGCCGCATACCACGCCGCGTGGCGCGGCGGGCCGTCCTCGCGCACGCGCGCCGAGCCGAACACGACGACGGTGGAGACGATGCGAAAATTGCGGAGCGCCTCCTCCGCCTTGGCGTATTCGAGCTGAAAACGCAGGCCGCGCTGGGAGTCGGACAACAGAAAATCCTGATCCATCGCCGCCACGCGGTAGGAGGGCGAATTCTTCTGCGGCTCGCTGGACGGGCGTAGGGTCATGAATCGGTCTCGCATTGCGCGTTCATACGGGCGAGAGTAACCGAACCTGCGTTCAATGCGAGCGGTCCCATGCGCCAGGCCTCCACTGTCCTCACCTTCGCCACGCACGGCCGGGGCCTCCTCGACATCACGCGCGAGGTCTGCCGGTTCGTGGAGGCGCAGGGCGTGCGCGAGGGTCTCGCGACCGTCTTCTGCCGGCACACGTCGGCCTCGCTGCTCGTTCAGGAAAACGCCGATCCCAGCGTGCAGCGCGACCTGTTGCGTTATTTCGAGACGATCGCGCCCGAGAGCGGGACATACGAACACGACGAGGAAGGCGCAGACGACATGCCCGCGCATCTGCGCGCCGCCCTCACCCAGACGCACCTCTCGATCCCGGTGCTCGCGGGACGACCCGCGCTCGGCGTGTGGCAGGCCATATACCTGTTCGAACATCGCCGCCGCCCGCACAGGCGGGAAATCGTCCTGCACGTCCTGGGCGCATAAACTATCGGGCTCGCGCCTTGTTGCTCCGTGGCGCGCATCGTGCATCATTTCCGCAATCGGGAGCGGGCGGCCTGAACGCAGGCCGCCGGTGGGGAGGGGCGATTCGATGATGAAGCTGCGCTATTCGCCGACCTCGCCATTCGTGCGCAAGGTGCTGGTGTTCGCCGACGAGGTGGGCGTGGTGGACCGCATCGATCGCGTGAACACGGACGTGTGGTCGACCAGCACCGATATCTTCAAGGACAATCCGCTGGGCAAGGTGCCCGCGCTCGTCACCAACGACGGCGTTTTCGTCGGCTCGTTCGCGTGCTGCGACTATCTCGACCGGCAGAACGGCGCGCGGCGGCTCATTCCCGACACCGGGGCGGCGCGCTGGCGCGCGATGCAGGTTCACGGCCTCGCCGACGGCGCGATGGAGGCGGCGGTGGCCTATGTGATCGAGGCGCTGCGTCGCCCGCAGGACTATGTCTACCAGGGCAATCTCGACCGGCAGCTCGACAAGATCGCGCGCGCGGCGGACGCGCTGGAGGCGCGCGCGGGCGATTTGGCGGAGGTCGATCTCGGATCCGTGACGACCGCCTGCACGCTCGGCTATCTCGATCTGCGCTTCAAGGAAAAATTCGACTGGCGCGCGCGCGCGCCGAAACTGGCGGCCTTCTACGCGCAATTCGCCAAGCGGCCCTCGATGCAGAAGACCGCGCCGCCGCCTTCGTGAGGCTGCGCGCGCGTTCGCGAGTTTACGCGCGGGGCGGCCGGGCGCGCAGGCGCGCGAGCACGTCGTTGAGATCGCGCACGACGGCGACGCACAGTTCGTGCATTTCGCCGGTCGCCGGCAGCACGTCCGGCGCCATGATGGTCGGCATGCCGGCGGCGGCGGCGGCGCGCACGCCGTTGTAGGAATCCTCCAGCGCCAGGCAGTCGCGCGGGGCGACGCCAAGCCGCGCGGCCGCCTCCAGATAGGCGTCCGGCGCGGGTTTCTTGCGCGCATAATCCTCCTTGGCGACCACTGTCTGAAACCGCGAAAGCAGTCCGAGCGGCGCGCAGTATTTCTCCACCGCCGCGCGCGCGGCGGAGGTGGCGATGGCGCGCGGAATGTCGCGGTCCTCGAGCCACGCCAGCAGTTCCAGCGCGCCGGGCATCGGCGCCAACTCCTCCATGCGCGCCTCGACGCATGTGCGGTATGTCCGCCAGAACTGCGGCGGCAGATCCTCGGCCAGATGCTTTTCCAGCGCGCTGCGCGCATCGGCGCTCGCGCCGCCGACGAAGGCGACGAACAGATCGAGGCGCACGGGAGCGCCAAGCGCGCGCGCGCAATCCTCCACCGCCCGAATGCGCAGGGATTCGGTGTTGACCAGCAGTCCGTCCATGTCGAACACGACCGCGCGCGGCCGCAGGCGCATCTCGCTCATCAATGGAGAATCTGGCTGAGGAAGAGCCTGGTGCGCTCATGGCGCGGGCGCGCGAAAAACTCCTCCGGCGTGTTGATCTCCACGATCTCGCCGTTGTCCATGAAGATCACGCGATCGGCGACCTGGCGCGCGAACCCCATCTCGTGCGTGACGACGAGCATGGTCATGCCCTCGTGTGCGAGCGAGACCATCGTCTCGAGCACTTCCTTCACCATTTCCGGGTCGAGCGCGGAGGTCGGCTCGTCGAACAGCATGATCTTCGGGTTCATGCAGAGAGCGCGCGCGATCGCCACCCGCTGCTGCTGGCCGCCCGACAACTGGCCGGGATACTTGCCGGCCTGCTCGGGAATGCGCACGCGCTCCAGATATTTCATCGCCAGCGCATCGGCGTCCGCCTTGCGCATCTTGCGCACCCAGATGGGCGCGAGCGTGCAGTTCTCCAGAATGGTGAGATGCGGAAACAGGTTGAAGTGCTGGAACACCATGCCGACCTCGCGCCGCACCTCGTCGATTCGCTTGAGATCGCCGGTCAGTTCCACGCCGTCGACCACGATCTGGCCCTGCTGATGCTCCTCCAGCCGGTTGATGCAGCGGATCATGGTCGACTTGCCGGAACCGGACGGGCCGCAGACGACGATGCGCTCCTTGCGCGCGACATCCAGATTGATGTTTTTCAAAACCTGAAAAGACCCATACCATTTGCTCACGCCGACGAGACGGATCGCCGGCTGTCCGGCGGCCGACGAAGTCGCTGCGAATGTCCCTTCAGGAGAGGCGGTCACGGATGGAGTTCCTGCGCGGCGGTAGGCATTCATGAACATGTCACGCCCTCTCGAACCTGGCCAGAGCGCGGTCGCGCCCGATTCGCGCCAGTCGTGGATGCGGCTCGCCATCTGCATCGCGCTGTGCGCCATCGGCGGCGTGGGCATGTGGTCGCCCGTCGTGGCGCTGCCGACCGTGCAGGCGGACTTCGGCGTGGCGCGCGCGTGGGCCTCCACGCCGTTCACGGTCGGCATGCTCGTGTTCGGCCTGGGCGGCATGTGGATGGGGCGCTGGGCGGACCGGGCGGGCGTGGCCAAGCCCGCCATCCTCGGCGGCGTGCTGGTGGGGCTCGGCTATATCGCCTCGGCGTTTGCGCCCAACATCGTCGCATTCACCTTCGCGCAGGGCGTCATCGTCGCGTTCGGCGCGTCGGCCACGTTCGGCCCGCTGGTGGCCGATATCTCGCACTGGTTCGAACGACGGCGCGGCCTGGCGGTGGGTCTGTGCGCGGCCGGCAATTACGTCGCCGGCGCGGTCTGGCCGCCGATCGTCCAGCATTTCATCGCCGCCGACGGCTGGCGCGCGACGCAGGCGGGCGTGGGCGCGTTCTGTCTGGTCGCCATTCCCGCCCTCGCGCTGCTGTTGCGCCGGCAGTCCGGCGCGCCGCACACGCATGCGCCGCAGATCGCGCTCGACCAGCCGCCCGTGCCGGACGGCATGAGCCGGCGCGCGGTGGAAGCGCTGCTGCTGGCGGCGGGGGTCGCCTGCTGCATCGCCATGGCCATGCCGCAGGCTCATATCGTCGCCTATTGCGCGGACCTCGGCTACGGGCCGGCGCGCGGCGCGGAAATGCTGGCGTTGATGATGGGGCTGGGCATTTTCAGCCGCGTCGGCTCCGGGTTCCTCGCCGACCGGATCGGCGGCGTGGCCACGCTGCTCGTCGGCTCGTTCCTGCAGGGCCTGGCGCTGCTGCTCTATCTGATGTTCGACGGCCTCGTCGCGCTCTATGTCGTCTCGGGGCTGTTCGGGCTGTTTCAGGGCGGCATCACGCCCAGCTACGCGATCGTCGTGCGCGAGAGTTTCTCGCCGCGCGAGGCCGGCGAGCGGGTCGGCCGGGTGTTCATGGCGACGCTCGTCGGCATGGCGCTCGGCGGCTGGGCGTCCGGCGCCATTTTCGACCTCACCGGCTCCTACCGACTCGCCTTCCTCAACGGGCTGGTCTGGAATCTGGTGAACGTGGCGCTGATCGCCTTCCTGCTGACCCGGCGCTGGCGGGCGGGCGGTCAGGCGGCTTCATCCTCCGGAACGGTGGCCGCATGAGGGGGATTATTGCTCGCCGGCAATAATCTCTTTCCCAAATCGGCAATTATCATTTCTGGGAGCTTGTTCTACCTATTCGACAACGCCGGGCCACCGGCCAGATTGAAAGGACAGGACAATGAACGCCTCCAAGCTCGCTCTCGCCGCCGCTCTTCTCGCCAGCGTCGCCGGTCTTTCCGTCGCCTCCGCTCGCCCCGAAGGGACCGCCAGCGCGGTCGTCGCCTCCTACGGCCAGCCGGAAGGCTCCGCCAATGCGGTGGTGGCCTCCTACGGCCAGCCGGAAGGTTCGGCCAATGCCGTGGTCGCCTCCTACGGCCAGCCGGAAGGTTCGGCCAACGCCGTGGTCGCCTCCTACGGCCAGCCGGAAGGTTCGGCCAA
>ERZ1645187.2607-NODE-2607-length-15712-cov-7.295651_pt1 | contig 15712 bp, 17 predicted proteins | sample MGYA00575352_ERZ1645187 | MGnify/ENA primary metagenome ERZ1645187 (study PRJEB40837, sample SAMN11349314) | freshwater sediment metagenome | isolation source: river sediment | host: Sediment | place: India: Wazaribad , New Delhi | collected 2017-02-21 ... | reverse complement strand
GACGCCATCGACCTCGTCATGGCGGGCGCGGTCAAAAATCGCACCATCGCGGCGGAAATCGACCGCACCCGGAAGATTCTCTATGCCGCAGCGTAATCCGGAGGCATACCTTTCCGACATCGTCGAATCCTGCGACGCGATCGCCTCGGCGATCAGCGGACTGACACTGAGCCTCTATGAAGGGAACCGGTTGGTGCGATCATCCGTCGAACGGGAGTTCATCATCATTGGAGAAGCTGTCGGCGCCATTTCCCGTGTCGCTCCGGAAATCTTCGCCTCAATTCCGCACGCCCGCAGGATCGTCGACTTTCGGAACCTGCTGACGCACGAGTACCAGACGGTTGATGACGCCGTCGTATGGGTCATTGCCGAACGTGACGCCCCCAGGCTCCGCGAGGAGTGCAACCGTTTTCTGTACACCCTCCGGTTCCCTCCCGGTTCTTCGTTGTGAAATCCCGGTTCGTCGCTGAGCCTCGTCGGCCTCGCACTGTACGGCGGGAAGAAGGCGGTCGACAAGGTCGTCGACGGGCTGAAGTTCCACGAGTGAAGGCGACAGGACGCGCGTCGAAGCACACGGGACGTCCCCCGCTCCGCGCAATTTCGTTACTGCGCCGTATACCCGCCGTCGATCGAATGGACGCTCCCGGTCATGAAGGCCGCGCGGTCGCTCAGGAGATACGCCACCAGATCCGCGACTTCTTCCCGTGTCGCCAGCCGCTTCATGGGATGCACGCCGGCCATCCGTTCGGTGACCTCTTTGCCGGAATCCAGTATCCGAGGGGTAGCGACATAGCCCGGCGCGACCGCGCAGACGCGGATATTGGATTCGGCCAACTCCAGCGCCGCGGAACGCGTCAACCCGATGATTCCGTGTTTGGCCGCGGTATATGCGGCCATTCCCGGCAGGCCGACCAGACCGTTGGCGGACGACATGTTGACGATCGCTCCGGACCCGTTCGCGAGCATCGCGGGGATCTCATACTTCATCGAGAAGAAGACGCCCGTCAGGTCGGTTTCGATGACCTCCCGCCATACGTCCGCCCCTATGTCCTGAACCGGCGTTCCGGCCGGGCCGGTGACTCCGGCGTTGTTGACGGCCAGATCGAGCGCGCCGAACCGCTCGACGATTCGCTTCACCGCATCCTCCATAGCCTTCGGATCGCGAACGTCCGCCTCGACTGCCAACGTCCGCGCCCCTTTCGGGTCAATTCTCCGACAAACCGACTGCACCGGTTCAAGACGGCGGCTCACCAGCCCGACGGACGCGCCGCCTGCGAAGAGTCGTTCCGCTATCGCCTCCCCGTTCCCGGTTCCCGCGCCCGTTATCAAAGCTGTTTTTCCGGAAAATTCCATGTCGCACCTCCGAAGTTTTCAGCAGAAAGCGTTTGTGTTCTGAATAATTGTACACGATACGGACACGACGGCAATCTTCCGTCGGAATGTCCGTTGCAGTACACTGTACAGGAACAAGAACGATTTCTTCTGACCGGCAAAGCGGATCGGAAAGAACCGGGGAGGAATCTGCGATGAAGCGAATATTCGTTCCGTCGAATGGCGTCGGGGACTGGAAACCGTCCTCCGAGGGCGCGGGGGAAACGGCGTCTTCCGACGCGACGGCGGCGCTGGCCGCCTGTTGGGAGGCCGCGGACGGAGCCCTGCCGAAGGACGTCCGCTACCTTCTCGACGCGTCGCTCGTTCTCGCGTTCGCCGACGCCCGGCCGATCGTCATGCTCCAGGGGTACGGCTCGAAACTCCCGGGCTCCGGGGCGACCGTCCGAACGGATCTTCTCGTGCCGGCGCACGGCAAGGCGGGCCTTTTCGTCATATCCGTCGGAGGCGCGACCGGCGACGGACTCGGCGATTTCGTCAGCGACCGCCTGCACCGGGGAGCGCCGGACGAACTCGCGCGCATCGACGCGATGCAGGCGGAACTCGAACTTTCCCTTCCGCTGAACGCCTGCCCGATGATCTCCATCAAACACCGCTGTCTGTCGCTTGCGGCCGGAGCCATCCTCGCGGCGAAGGAGTTCGGCGCGGAAACGGCCCTGATGCTGATCCACTCGTTCAGTGACAGAAGCGCCGGGTTCGAGGACTTCCGGAGATTCGCCTCCCTGTTCGGCGTCTCCGTCGCCCCGGACACGATCGCCAGGATTCCGCGGACCTGTCCGCCGGACCTCTACATCGGCTGGTGCCGCAGTGATCCGAGAAACGCCGACGGGGCCCAATCCGACTGACGTGACATCGAAACGACCGGCATCGCAGAAGGGCCCGGACACAGCGACCGGGATCCTTCACGGGTTTCCTCCCGTCGAAACGGAGTGCGCGCGCGTGCTTGTCCTCGGTTCGATGCCGGGAGCTGCGTCGCTTCGCGCGCGACAATACTACGCGCACCCGCAGAACGCGTTCTGGAGGATCGCCGGCGAGCTGTTCGGCTTCGACCCGAGCGCCCCGTACGCCGTCCGCACGGAAAGGCTCGCCGCTTCGGGCGTCGCGCTCTGGGACGTCCTCATGAACTGCGCGCGTCCGGGGAGCATGGATTCGGACATCGAGCCCGATACGATCGTCTGCAACGACTTCGCTTCCTTTTTCAGGGCGCACCGACGGATCACCCGGGTCTTCTTCAACGGTGCGACCGCAGAGCGGCTCTTCCTGAAACACGTCCGGCCGCACCTCGTCCCCGGCCCAGAGCCGCGGTATGCGCGGCTTCCGTCGACCAGCCCCGCGTACGCGTCCGTCCCGTACGCCGAAAAACTGCACTCCTGGCGCGCGATCGTTCCGAAAGCGGACGAATGCGGTACACTGGAACAAAGATCGAACCTCAACCAGGAGACTTTTTTCGAGGAGGGGAAAAAATGGGAAACAATACGTTGAATCGCGACGCACTGTTGCGCGAACTCCGCCGGATAAAGCCGGATCTGGCGACGCGGTTCGGCGTATTGCGGCTCGCTCTTTTCGGATCCTTCGCGAGAGACGAGGCCCGGCCGGAAAGCGATGTCGACATCGTCGTTGAACTTGCGAAGCCGGATCTGTTCGCCCTCGTCCACATCAGGGAAGCGTTGGAGAACGATCTGAACCGGCCTGTCGATCTCATTCCATACAGCCGGACCATGAACGAATTTCTGAAAGACCGGATCCGAAACGAAGCCGAGTATGTATGACACGCCGCTCATCCGGGAAATACTGTCGCAGATGCTCACTGCCATCGGCCGGATCGAACGTCGTTTTTCGGGCATTTCCTGTACGGAGGACCTGATATCGAGCGACGAAGGAATCGATCGCCTCGACGGCATTTCCATGATGCTGATAGCCATCGGAGAAAGCTGCAAGAATCTCGACAAAGTTACAGGCGGAGTCCTTCTCCCCCGGTATCCTGAAGTGGACTGGAAAGGCGTGAAGGGAATCCGGGATATCATCAGCCACCACTATTTCGACACCAATGCGGAGATTGTCTATTCCGTATGCAGGAATCATATACCTTCACTTCGAACCTCATTTGAACGGATGGCGCACGAACCGCCTCACACGCAGGGCGACGCTTGCCTTCGACCGGCCCTGCATACGCCGAAAAACTGCGCTCCTGGCGCGCGATTCTGCGCCGCCCCGTCGATCTCATTCCATACAGCCGGACCATGAACGAATTTCTAAAAAACCGGATACGGGACGAGGCCGGGTATGTGTGACACGCCGCTTGTCCGGGAAATACTGTTGCGGATGCTCGACGGCCCGACGCTCCAGAAGGTCGCGCTGCGGAAGACATCCGGAAAAGGAGAATCCGCGCCGTCATGAAGACGATCCGCACATTCGTCCGCGAATACCGCGCAACCTGCGTCTGCGCAGCCCTCGGAGCGGCGTTCTACGTCCTGTCGCTCGCGTTCGACATCGACATCTTCGAGGCGACGCTCGAACTTCTTCAAAAACACGAACACGTGGAAGCGGACGAAATCGTCCTTGCAGCCGTCATGCTCGCCGGAGGGCTGCTCGCGGACCTTGTCCGGATACGGCGGCGGCGCGACCATGAACTCGAGGTCCAGCGGCAGCGGCTCCGCGTCCTGAAGGCGACGATGCGAACCGTTCAGGACATCGTGAACAACGCCCTCAACGGACTCGTCCTCATGCGGCTCGAAGGGGAAAGCGGCAAGCCGCTGGACCGGGAATCGCTGCGCCTCATGGACTCCATCATCTACGAGACGTCGCAGAAGCTGAAGGAACTCGGCGATCTCGACGACACCCCGGAAAAGGAAATCGACAGCGGAATCACCGTGATCGACGTCGGACGCGCGGCGAAAAACGCGCAGCCGTGAGATCACCCGTCCGGGACGCGGAAAAACCTCCGTGACAGGCGCACGATAGCGCCGGATGACGACGAAACTTGCTAGAATAGCAGGCGTGTTCCGATGCGCCACACCACAAAGGAGGCTCGATCGATGCGATACTGTCTTCCCGTTCTTGCGCTTGCACTGACGATCATGGTTGCGATCCCGCCCCTCTCCGGAACGGCCGACGCCTGCACGGGCGTCACGCTGAAGGCCGGCGACGGGGCGGTCCTCTACGGACGGACCAACGAATGGGGCGCGTTCGACCTGAACTCGCGCGTCGTGGTCATCCCGAGAAAGCACGCGTTCATCGGCGGAACGCCCGACGGCAAACCCGGAAAGCGCTGGGCCGCCAAATACGGCGTTCTGGGAATCGACATGCTCGAACGCGGCGCGCTCGCCGACGGCATGAACGAAAAGGGACTGGCCGTCGGCCTCTTCTACCTCCCCGGCTTCACGCAGTACCAGGCCTACGACCCCGCGAAGGCGGCCAAAACCATCGGCCCCGCCGACCTCGTGATGTACCTTCTCACGCAGTGCGCGGGCGTCGACGAGGTCCGCGCCGAACTGAAGAAAATCGGCGTTGCGGCCGTCCCCGAACCGAGCATCGGCTTCCCGGCGCCGGTCCACCTTCTCGTCACGCAGCCGGACGGCGCCGCCATCGTCGTCGAATACCACGAAGGGCAGCCCCGAATCTACGACAATCCTCTCGGCGTCATCACGAACTCGCCGAACTTCGACTGGCACATGACGAACCTTCGGAACTACGTCAATCTGTCGCCCATCGCCTGGCCCGACAAGAAGATCCGCGACCTCGACTTCACGCCGCTCGGAGCGGGCAGCGGCATGATCGGCCTGCCGGGCGACTTCACGCCTCCGTCCCGTTTCATCCGGGCTGTTGCGTTCACGCAGACGGCCCGTCCGACCGCCGACGGCCCCGACGCCGTCTACGAAATCTTCCGCATCCTGGACAACTTCAACGCACCGCTCGGCTTCGCCGAGGGGTCCGACCTCAAGACCCCGGCGCGCTCCGGCCTGCGAAGCTCAACGCTCTGGACCTCCGCGTGGGATACGAAGAACCTCGCGCTCTACTACCACACGCACCTCAACCGGAGGGTGCGGATGGTCGACATGAAGCGCGTGAGCTTCGCCCCGACGGACGCGGGCGTCACGGCCTTTCCGCTCGACCGCGTCCGGGCCGAGGACATCGAGGACGTCACGCCGAAGAAGTAGCGGACGGCCCGGCCGGATGCCGGGCGACAATACCCCGACAAGGAGTCACGAAGAATGAAAACACGAACGCCAATAGCGGCGATGCTCGCCCTGATGCTGTCGGCGGCATCGCCCGCGCTGCCCGCGGACGCGCCCGGAGACTGGGAACGCCTCAACCGGGAAGCGACCTCGCTCTATCGCGCGGGCGACCTCGACGCAGCAGTTATCGCGGCCAAGAAAGCCCTCGACGCCGCCGAAAGCGCTTTCGGGAGCGACCATCCCGACGTCGCACTGAGCTGCAACACTCTCGCCCTGGCGTACGACGCCAAGGGATGCAGCGCCGACGCGGAACCGCTCTACAAGCGATCCGTCGCGATCCTCGAAGCGGCGTTCGGCCCCGACAACCTCAATGTCGCCACGGGCCTGAACAACCTCGCGGAGCTCTACCGGACGGGCGACCGGCCGGACGAAGCCGAACCCCTGTACGAGCGGGCGATCGCGATTCTTGAAGGCGCGCTCGGCCCGGATTCTCCGGCCGTCGCGACGACGATCAACAACCTCGCGCTGCTCCATCACGGGCAGGGAAGGCTCGACCGGGCGGAAGAACTCTACATCCGCGCGCTCGGCATCCGCGAGACGGTTCTCGACCCGGACGACCCGGCGATCGCGACCAGCCTCAACAACCTCGCGGAACTCTACCGGGCCCGGGGAGACTATTCGAAGGCCGGGCCGCTCTGCGAACGCTCGATCGCGATACGGGAAAAGGCCCTCGGCGCCGAACACCCCGCGGTCGCCGCGAGCCTGAACAACCTGGCGGAAATCTACCGGCTCCAGGGACGGTACGACGAGGCGTACCCGCTCTACAAGCGCTCGATCGGCATCAAGGAAAAAACGCTCGGCGCGAACCACCCGACCGTCGCCACGACGCTCAACAACCTCGCGCTGCAGTACCATTCGCAGAAGCGGTACGCGGAGGCCGAAAAGCTCTGCATCCGCGCGCGGACGATCTGGGAACGGGCGTTCGGCCCCGATCACCCCGATGTCGCCGTGAGCCTGGCCAACCTCGCCGAAGTGTACATGTCGCAACGCAGATTCGCGCAGGCGGAACCGCTGTACAAACGCTCGCTGGAGATCGTGGAGAAAATCCGCGGGCCGAAACACCCCGACGCGGCCGAACGTCTCGAAAAGCTGGCGGCCCTGTACCGCGCCTCCGGAAAGGCGAAAAAGGCCGTCGACCTCGAAAAACGCGCCGCCGCGATCCGGGCCGCGCAATAATCCGACCGCCGCCGGAAGGCCCCCGCTTCCGCGTCGCATTACGAAATCACGCAAAAATTCCCCGTATCCGAGACCGGATACGGGGAATTTTTGCGTGCAAACGCCTCGACACAAACCCTGACACGTATTACAGTAATGTTCTGTTACACTGTTGTTACGCTTTATCATAACGAACGAACAATGCTGAACCCGGAGGTGATCCCGCGGCTGGAGAGCGAAAAGAGCAATAGTTCACGAGGTGCGGAACCGTTTTCTTGCGTTCCGCGGACGATTCCGACGAATGGTTCATCGACAGACAAAGGGGGTTGCGACAGGTGAAGAAACTGCTTGCGGTTCTTGTTCTTGTGTCCCTTCTCGCGATTTCCGGCGCGGCATGGGCCGGAGAAAAACTCACGGTGTACACGTCAATGAAGGAGTCGCTCATCGGGGCGCTCAAGGACGCGTTCGTCAAGAACAACGCGGGAATCGAATTCGACTACTATTCCGCCGGCGCGGGGAAGCTGATGGCGAAGATCGCCGCCGAACGCGAGTCCGGCAAGATGACGGTGGACGTCCTCTGGCACAGCGAAGTGCCCGATTTCTACCAGCTCAAGAAGGAAGGCATCCTGGAGCCCTACGTTTCGCCCGAGGCGAAGTTCGTCGAGAGCCCCGTGAAGGAACCCGAAGGCTTCTTCACGCCCGTCCGGAACGGAACCCTCGCGATCACCTACAACACGCGCTTCATCAAGACCGCGCCGACCTCGTGGCAGGATCTCCTGAAGCCGGAATACAAGGGCGCGTTCGGCATCGCCAACCCCGCGCTTTCCGGAACGGCCTACGGCAGCGTCGTGGCCCTCGCCCAGCAGTTCGGGTGGGAATACTTCGAGAACTGCAAGAAGAACGAAGCGAAGATGGGACAGGGCTCCGGCCAGGTCGTCGACGACACCGCGATGGGCGACCTGCTCGCCTGCATCGGCGTGGACTACATCACGACCGACAAGATCAAGAAGGGCGCGACGCTCGGATTCGTCTATCCCAAGGAAGTCATCATGCTTCCGAGCCCGGTCGCGATCATGAAGGGAACGCCGAACCTCGCGGCGGCCAAGAAGTTCGTCGATTTCCTGCTTTCCAGGGAAGCGCAGCAGATCATCGCCAACAGCGGCACGCTTCCCGTGCGCGCCGATGTGGAGCTTCCCAAAGATACGCTGCTTCCCAATCCGCATGACGCCGTCCAGCGGGCGATCGTGCTCGACTTTACGACCATGAGCGCCACGAAGGAAGCGACCATCAAGAAGTTCACCGAGATTCTGCGACCCGGAAAGTAGTTCATGACGGAGGGCGGGAAGGGGCCTGTCGCGGCCTTTCCCGCTCTTTTTTCAAAAGGAGTGGTGCGGTTTGGCGGAGGTCAGGCTCGAGAATGTACGCAAGGCGTACGGCAAAAAGGTGGTATACGCAAACCTCAATCTGACGATCGACGACGGCGAGTGCTTTACGCTGCTTGGCCCGTCGGGGTGCGGAAAGACGGTTCTGCTGCGTATGGCGGCGGGCTTCGAGCAGCCTGACGCCGGAACGATCACGGTCGGAGGCGTCACGCTGTCGTCCCCCTCGGAGCGGATTTTCGTCCCGCCGGACGAGCGGTCGCTCGGCGTGGTTTTTCAGGATTACGCCGTCTGGCCCCACATGACGGTGGCGGAGAACGTCCGGTATCCCCTCGTCATCCAGAAGGTCGCGAAAAACGAGATCGACGCGCGGACGCAGGACGCCATCGACAACGTCAATCTCACGGGGCTGGAGAACCGGATGCCCTACCAGCTTTCGGGCGGCCAGCAGCAGCGCGTCGCCCTGGCCCGCGCGCTCGTCGCCGAACCGAAGCTGATGCTCCTGGACGAGCCGCTCACGAACCTCGACGCGAAGCTGCGCGAGGAGATGCGCTTCGAAATCCGGGCGCTCCAGCGCAAGAAGGGGATCACGGTCCTCTACGTGACCCACGATCAGGAGATCGCGCTCGCAATTTCCGACCGAATGGCGGTTCTCGACGAGAACGGAAATATCTGCCGGATCGGAACGCCGACGGACGTTTTCGAACGTCCCGGCAACGCATTCGTATTCCGCTTCATGGGCGTCGCGAACATGATCCCCGCTGACGTCCGGGGACGCGACATCTACGCCCGGGGGACGGACGTCCTGCTCTCGAAGGACGCGCCCGCCCCCGTCCCGTCCAACCCCGTTCTCGGGTGCCGCCCGTCCGACGTGGACCTCGTACGTGACCCGGGCCCCGGGATGCCGACCGCGCGCGTCCGGCGCGTGAACCTCCTCGGCCCCATCGTCGACCAGCGACTGGAGTTCGCGGGGATGGAACTTCGCGCCCAGCTCGACACCCACAAGGCCATCAGCCGGGGGCTCATCTTCCGCGAGGGCGACATGGTCGGCGTGAACATCGCCAATCCGCTTCTGTTCGATTCGAATACACTCGAAGGAGTCGGGAGCCATGAATAGAACCGGTAAATTCGGGATCGCGGAACTCCTGTTCGTCCTCTCCCTGCTGATCCTGATCGTCATCGTCGCGCTTCCCGTGCTGCTCATCTTCTGGACGTCCTTCGTCGTCGACGGGCATTTCAACCTCTCCGCCGTCGTCGAAGTCCTCACGAAGCCGGATACGTTCGAGGCGCTCAAGATGTCGCTTCTGCTGGCCGCCTGCGTGACGGTCACGTGCACGGCCGTCGGAACGCTCTTCGCCTGGCTCGTGACGCGGACCGACATGCCCTTCAAGGAGACCATGAAGGTGCTGTTCACGATTCCGTTCATGCTGCCCGCCTTCATCGGCGCCCTCGCGTGGAAGATGCTCCTGTCGCCGCGCGCGGGCTACATCAACCAGTTCTGGATGGCGCTGTTCGGAACGCGGACGCCCCTGTTCAACATCTACAGCTTCTGGGGCATCGTGATCATCGAGACGATGTACCTCTTCCCCTTCGTCTTCATCCAGGTCAGCGGCGCGCTCGAGCGCATGGACCCGACGCTCGAGGAGTCCGCCCGGATCGCGGGCGCGGGGCTCTTCACGATCACGCGGAAGATCACGATCCCGCTGATCCTCCCCGCCGTGGTGTCGGGCGCGCTTCTCGTGTGCCTCTACTCGCTCGCGCACTTCGGAACCCCTGCCATCCTCGGCACGGAGGTAGGGATCTATACGATCCCGACCAAGATCTACGAGCTGATCCACCAGAGCGCGGGCAGCTTCACGGCCATCCGGGCCGCGACCGTCATGTCCGTCATTCTGGTGCTCTCGGCGGCCGTCATCCTCTACACGCAAAACCGCGTCGTCAAATCGGGACGCTTCCAGATCATCGCGGGCAAGAGCGTCCGCCCCACGGTGCTCAAACTGCGCGGCCTCAGGACGCCGCTCTTCATCCTCTGCATCGTCTATCTGCTCGTCACGGTCGTGATGCCCACGGTGACGATCTTCCTCGTCGGGCTTCTCAAGACGTACGGGCTTCCGCTCCAGCTCGGCAACATGACGTTCGAGAACTTCTACTACGTGCTCTTCAAGTGGAAGCTCACGAAGGACGCCATCTTCAACTCGCTCTACCTCAGCCTCGGCGCGGCGCTCGTCACGATGGTCGCGGGCGGGATCATCTCCTACGTCCTCGTGAAGATGAAGGTCCGCGGAAAGTGGTTCCTCGAATTCCTCGGGATGCTCCCCTTCTCGCTCCCCGGAACGGTCATCGCGCTCGGCGTGATCCTCACCTGGAGCGGACGGTTCGGAATCAACATCTACAACACGGGCTGGATCATCTTCGTCGCCTACATCGCCCGCTATATGGCCTTCTCGCTCAAGTCGAACAGCGCGGCGCTCGAACAGGTTCACGACTCGCTCGTCGAGGCGAGCCGCGCGAGCGGCGCGACGCCCTGGCAGTCCCTTCGCGATGTCGTCATCCCGCTGATCCGCCCGGGGATGATCGCGGCGTTCTTCCTGATCTTCCTTCCCGCGCTGCGCGAACTCACGACGTCGGTGCTGCTCTACGGTCCGACGACCCGGACGATCGGCGTCGCCATCTACACGCTGAACGAGGACGGCGAGACGGTGTACGCGTGCGCGCTCGCCGGAGTGGCGCTTCTCCTGATCGTCGGCGGGGAAATCCTCATCAAGCGCTTCTTCGAAAAGAAAAAGCGGCTCGACAACGGGGGGGCATGACGATGGCATTCGTCGAACTCAGACACGTCACGAAACGATTCGGTCAGGTCACCGCGGTCGACGACCTCTGCCTCTCGATCGAAAAAGGCGAGTGCTTCTCGTTCCTGGGGCCCTCGGGGTGCGGCAAGACGACGACGCTGCGGATGGTCGCGGGCTTCGAGGACCTCGAAGAGGGGGAGATCGAAGTCGGCGGAAAGCTCATTTCGTCGAGCCTGAAGAAGTACTACCTCGCGCCGGAGAAGCGCGAGTTCGGAATGGTCTTCCAGGCCTTCGCCGTGTGGCCGCACATGACCGTCTTCGAAAACGTCGCGTTCCCGCTCCGGATCAAGGGCGTCGCGCGGCATGAAATCGAAAGCCGGACGAAGCATTCGCTCGAAAACACGAACCTCACCAAGCAGGCGCAGCTCTACCCGAACGAACTCTCGGGCGGGGAAAAGCAGCGGATCGCCCTCGCGCGGGCGCTCGCGATCAATCCGGGGCTGCTGCTTCTCGACGAGCCCCTGTCGAACCTCGACCCGCACCTTCGCGAGGAGATGCGCTTCGAGATCAAGGACTTGCAGCGGAAGTACGACTTCTCCATCATCTACGTCACGCACGACCAGGCCGAGGCCATGGCGCTCTCCGACCGCATCATGGTCATGCGGGACGGAAAGACGCAGCAGATCGACACGCCGCTGAACGTCTACGCGAACCCGGCGAACAAGTTCGTCTTCGGCTTCATCGGACTGTCGAACTTCATTCCGGTGGTCCCGCGGGACGGGAAGGCCGTGCTCGAGTCCGCGCCCGACGCGGGGCAAGTGAGCGACTCCTTCCCGCCGGAGTTCGCCGGCGCCGGGCGGGCTACCGTCGCGTGCCGTCCCGCGGAAGTCGACCTGCTTCCCGAAGGGAAGGGGGGCCTGCGCGGCGTCATCGACCGAATGGCCTATCTCGGCGAGACCGTGGACTACATCGTCACGGTCGGCGACGTCGAAATCCGCATCCAGAAGGGACGCAGGGAACCGCGCTTCGAGGCGGGAATGGCGTGCTCGCTGGCCTTCCCGAAGCCGACCTGGTACGAGTAGACCCGAACGATCCGCACAAACGCGGAAAATGTCACAAACAGGCGGGGCGGCGGCGCGCGGCTCCGCCTGTCGTAATCGGGGGCTTGACGCCGATGCCGTGTCACGGTGTATTGTTTTGACGGGAAAAAAACTGCACAGGAGGCGACGCACATGAATTGCGAAGCAACGCCGTTTCTCTCGATGAACGGAAGAGCGGCGGAGGCGATCGGGTTTTACGAGCGGCATTTGCAGGCGAAGGTCGTTTTTCTGGCGACGTACGAGGACATGAAGAAATGGGATCCGTCCACGATCGTGAGAGAGGGGCAGGAACACCTGATCGCCCATTCCGTTCTCAAAGTGGGCGCAAGCAAGATCATGATCGCGGAAGACACGATGGTTCCCGACTCGGAGTATGTCGTCGGGAACCATATTTCCCTCTGCGTGTCGTCAATGGACAAAAAGGAGATCGAAGAGGCGTATGCGTCGCTGATCGGCGATCCCCGAACGCGGGTCATCGTTCCGCTGGCGAAAAACTGCTTCAGCGACGCCTACGGAATCGTTCAGGATCCTTTCGGCGTCTTTATCCAGCTCAACTACGACGAAACGCTTTCAACGCTGTAAGAAGTTGCACCCGACGGGGCTTTCCGCCGGGTGCGCCTATTTCCCCCCGCGCTTGGTTCCATGCTTCTCCTGGGCGTACATCGCGTTCAGCGAACTCTTCGAATCCTTTTCCTCTTTCTTCGCCGGACGGGAATCGCCGGTCGTCCCGGCGGATTTCGACAAGGACGCCTGAAGTTGTCTGGCGAGGTCCATTTTTTTCGTCGCTTCGTTTTCCGGCTCGGCAACCCCGAGTCGTTCGAGATACCCCATGTGAATCAGCGCCTGGACGTACCGGATATCGATGCCGACTTCCTCGGACAGCTCTTCCGCATTGAGCAGCATTTTCGGTTTGTCGCGAAGATAGGTGCGGATCTGCTGAAAATACTCGTCCAGGTCATTCATGCACTTCGGGCAGGTGTTCGCCCCGGGACTCGAAAACAGTTTTCCGCAGAGCTTGCACGTGATGAGCTTCATCAAAAAAACCTCCCGTAAACGACAGGTATTCTGGTTGTTCCCAAAGGCGCCGCGGATCCTGAAACCGCCGCCCCGGCGCATCAGCGCGGGCCGTTTGGGACAACTATATATACTATACCAGCAAGCGGAGTATTCCCAAATCGGATTTTGGAAAACCACGCGCTCCGCTCCGCACTCCCTTCGGCGCCGCCGCCCGGACCTCGTGCGACCGGACCGGCCGCTCTCCGCCGCATCGGCCGTCTCGTTCGACGGAACGCCCTGCAACCGCAAACGACGTCGGGGCTTGACTTTGACACGCTGTCAACGTATATGATTTCCACGATAGGGCATTGTCTTTATTTTGGATCGATTCCGTGAGAGAAGGCCATGCGCTCGCGGGGCGCCATACGGCAGAAAGAGAGCGAACGGCGCGTCCGTCGCACCTGGGGGACGCAAAAAACAGGGGGGATAGAACGTGAGGACGGAAGGAAACGTGCGGAGGGCGGAGGGATTCACGCTTGTGGAGCTTCTGATCGTCATCATCATCATCGGCATCCTCGCAGGGGCGCTGCTCCTGATCACGGGAGCGGGATCGGACAAGGCCGAGGCGACGCGAATCGTCTCCGACCTCAACTCCCTCAAGTCGGCGGCGATGATGTACCATGCGGACAACCCGGAAGCGACGGCGCCAATGGTGATGTCGGTCGCAGCGGGAAGCGGCAATGCGAACGCGTTTCTCGGAAAATACATGGACCGGACGATCAGCGGCGACTGCTTCTTTGTGACGGGGATGAGCGGAGGGTGGTACGTGTTCATGTTGCCCGTCAACCCCGCTTCTCCGACGCCGGAAGCGATGCTCAAGTGGCAGAGAATCGCGAAGAAACTCGCGGATTCCGCCGAGGCGCAGGGGTTGCTTGGAATGAATTCGCTCCTTGGAACGACCGACGTCGTCTTCACGGAGTCGGACTACATCATCGGCATGAGGGCGAAATAACAGCTGTCGCGGAAAAGGAGAGTGGCTTGTGTGGAGAGAAGACGCGTTGCAGCGTTCGTTGTCGCGGTTGTGTCGCTTTTGTGGGGAAGCGTCGTCTTCGGGGCGCCCGCGAGCCCGTTCCCGGTGGTTTTCACGCAGCCGGACGGTCGGGAGATCACGGTGTACAACCGGGGCGACGAGTTCCTGCGCTGGGTGGAAACCCCTGACGGCTACACGATCGTGAAGAACCCGGAGACGAGGTTCTGGGAGTACGCGGCCGCGTCCGGCGACGTTCTCGCACCCTCGGGCGTCGTCTATGGCGAGGCGGTTCCGCCTCCGTCGGGCGCGTCGCCGCACATGACGCCGAAGAAAGATCCGTCGCCGCGCTATCGCGACCGGGACGCGCGCGGCGGATGGCCGCAGACGCCCGTCTCGGGAACGCGGAAGATCCTCGTCGTTCTCGTGGGCTTCCGCGACAGGGAGCTGACGCTCGAGGACTCGGTCTGGGAGAACATGTTCTTCGGGAAGACCGGATCCGTCGCCCGGTATTACAGCGACCAGTCCTACGGGAAGCTCAAGGTCCTCTCGGCCCTCGGCGGAACGAAGATCGTCTCCGTGACGCTCGACGCGGACGACGCGAACGACGGCAACCACCCGGAGGGCTTCATCGACAAAGGCGACAACGACATGCAGCACAAGAACGAGACGGCCTTCCTGAACAGCGCCGTCGCGAAGGCCGCCGCGAAGAAGGTCGATTTCGCCTCGTTCGACGCGAACAAGGACGGCAGGATCACGCCGGATGAGCTGTGCGTCTACCTCGTTGTCGGCGGGTTCGAGACGGGGAAGGACCTTCACCCGGCCGTCGGCGCGCACGCGTGGAGTTCGTGGACGGGCGAGGGCGAGGAGCACATCGTCCGGGCCGGAGGCAAGATCCTGACCCGATGGGCCCTCAACGGCGAACTCTACGCGAAGGACACGGCGGCCCCGCTCGGCATCCCGGCCCATGAACTCGGACACCAGCTCTGCGGCCTGCCCGACCTGTACGACACGAACTACGTCAACTCGGGCGTCGGCGCGTTCTCGCTCATGGCCGGAGGAATGTACGGCTCGAAATCCGGCGAGAATTCCGGCGATACGCCCGTAAACCTCGACGCGTGGTCGCGGCATTTCCTCGGTTGGGAGACGCCGTCGACGCCGACAGAGGGGACCGTGACGTTCGGCGTTCCGCTGAACGGGCGCAACCGCATCGCGAAGCTCATGAACCCGAAGCACCGGGCGACGGAATACTACCTCGCGGAAGTCCGCTATCCGACGGGCTGGGACGAGGGGCTCGCGAAGTTCGGGAAGTCCTTCGACTCGTGCGGCGGCATCCTGATCCTCCGCGTCGACGAGACGATCGGTTCGCTCTCCGCGAACGACTTCAACTCCTACGTCAAGGGCAAGAACCAGGGACTCGTTCCGATGGAGGCCAACGGCCCGCACATCGTCGCGAAGAAGACGGAAAAGGGAACGTGCGAGACGCTCTGGTACAACGGCAACGAGGACTACGTCGGCGACGGGACCTTTTCGGACGCGGGAACTCCGAGCGCGACGTTCTCCGACGGAAGCGAGAGCGGGATCTCCGTTTCCGACATCTCGTCGTCGGCGAAGACGATGACGGCGACCGTTTCGACGCTCA
>ERZ1645187.2606-NODE-2606-length-15712-cov-7.413681_pt1 | contig 15712 bp, 11 predicted proteins | sample MGYA00575352_ERZ1645187 | MGnify/ENA primary metagenome ERZ1645187 (study PRJEB40837, sample SAMN11349314) | freshwater sediment metagenome | isolation source: river sediment | host: Sediment | place: India: Wazaribad , New Delhi | collected 2017-02-21 ... | reverse complement strand
AGGGACTCGACGGTGGTGACAGCGCCGTCGGTCGGACGGCCGTCTAGGACCCGCAGGGCCAGTGCCGCCACGATCGCCAGGATCCCGAAGTCGCGGGCCACGACCACCGCGTAGGAGAAGATGAAGGAGACGACCTGTAGCCCCAACCCGCCGCCAACGATACTCGCCTGATTCGACAGGAAGGCCGGGCCGGCCACGGTCACCAAGGCCGCACCGAGGACGCACCACACCCCGGTCCAGAACAATCCTCGCGCGGTCACACGTTTCGGCATCTCTTCTTGCTCCCTTCGGTCAACTCGACTGTAACGGAGCTCAGGGAGGCGAAAGCGACCTGCGCGAGGCTCGCGGGGTCTACGCCCACCCGGGCGATCAGTCGTTGGTCAGGATCGCGTAGCCCTCCACAGCGCTGGGGGGCACCTGCCGGAATGTGATCTGCAGGGGCCCGGAGAACGGTGCCGTGGTGGCGACGATAATCTCGGTGCCGTCGCACTCCAGCCGTCCGCTCATGACACTGTTCAGTTCCCCGGTGCTGTCGACGCGGGCGTCCAGCACCTCGAACCACGCGGCACCCTTCTCCGGGTCGAGGCAGGCCACCCGGGCTTCCAGGGTCAAGCCCTCCACCGCATCGCCCGAGACGACGTCCGCCTGGTCAACGCCGAACACGGACCGGGCGATCTCTCCCGGCAACGCGGGGATCGCCAACTCGCGGGGCGCCGCAGGAGAGGTCGCGGTATCCGAAGTGGTGGGGGACGGAACACCCGGGGTCGCCGTTGCCCCCTCAGGGGAGGATGCCGTCGGAGATTGGTCGGTGGTGCTGCTGCACCCGGCGAGAAGGAGCGCGGCCGCCGTCAGGACAAGGAATCTCATACTCACCAGTGTGTCGGGACACCCGCGACCTTGCTCCTGCTTCGCCGAGACCGGCCTCAGCGGAGAGGCGACGGACCCACGCGGAGCCCCCACCCGAGAGGACCAGCGCGCGTGGGAGGGCGGTGACCTGGACGCGATCGTGGGCATAGTTGTCGTGGCGACTGTCGTGATCGCCGGGATCGCGTCGGAGACAACTCGGCTGGGCGTAGCCAGGGCGACATCGCGGGCGCCGGCCAACACGCTTGTGACAACCGCGCTTCATGCAACTGCAACCGCAAACGCTACCGCCGTTTCAAGTATCGTTGCATCGGAGACAACAGACAGGCCCGTCTCCTGCATAACCGCAGGTCGCGGGCCCGTACTCATGGCGGAGGATGGGGGATTCGAACCCCCGAGGGCTTGCACCCAACACGCTTTCCAATTGCGTGTTCCGGTGTTCACGGGGGTCGACCAACGTCCATCTGTGCAGGCTAAAACCGGTGGCCGATAACGACCGACGGCGATCGACGCCCATGAACAGGAAGGAACTGCAACCGAAACTGCAACCGGTCCGGAGCCGAGCGGCTGCTGGCGCCCGCGGGGGACGCGCCGTGGAGGGGTACGCGTGCGAAAGAGGCCCCGTGGCGCTGAACTGATCGGCCGCGGGATATGTAAGGCGGTCACAGCGGGCGGTTGACTCCTGGTGCGGCCGTCGTCTTCCTCAACCCCTCTCGAAGCAATCGGGCGCTAGGCGCAGATGGCTCCGGGATCCCGGTGGTAGTCGTGCGGCGGCCGTTGCAGGCTGCCTCGCCGAAACCTCCCCCGAAGGCCGACGCCGCTGGGACACTGGGTCTCATGACATCGCCGTTCGGAGGCCGGACGTTTGGCGTCCTCCTGCACCCCTCAAGCCTCTTCGGGCGTGACGACATCGGCACCCTGGGCGAGGAGGCCCTGCGGTTCGTCGACTGGCTCTCCCTGACCGGTGCGGGCATCTGGCAGATCCTCCCGCTCACGCTGAACGGGCAGCACGACTCGCCCTACTTCAGCTACTCGACATTCGCGGGCAACCCCTGGCTGGTCGACCTCCCGCACCTGTCGGCGCATGGGCTCCTGCCTGACCCGAAGCTGCACGGCCACGTCGTTGACGACGCCGTGCCGTTCTCCGAGCTGCCCACGACGAAGCTCCCGCAGCTCCTTTCCGCGGCCGAGACGTTCCTGTCTAGCCCGGCCCACCCCTGGCGCGAACAGTTCACGCGCTTCCGCGCGCAGCAGGCCTGGCTCGCGGACACCGCGCACTTCTTCGCCCTGAAGGGGGAGCACGATGAGACCCCGTGGTGGCAGTGGCCCGTCCCGCTGCGCTCCCGTGAGGTGGACGCGATCCGCGAGTCCCGCGAGGCGTTGGCGCACCGCATCGCGGTGTGGGAGGTGGTGCTCTTCTTCGTGGACCTTCAGTGGGCCCGGATCAAGGGCTTCGCCAACGACAGGGGCCTGAAGGTGCTCGGCGATCTGCCCATCTACGTCAACCACGACTCTGCGGACGTCTGGCTGAACCAGGCGCAGTTCCATCTTGACCAGGTCGGCCACCTCACCGCCCAGTCGGGTGTGCCGCCGGACTACTTCAGCGAGACCGGCCAGCTGTGGGGCAACCCCTTGTACCGGTGGGACATCATGGCGCAGGACGGCTTCACCTGGTGGGTGGAGCGCCTGCGCCGGTGCGTCGAGCTCTCCGACATCGTGCGCATCGACCACTTCCGCGCCCTGTCCGCCTACTGGGAGGTGCCCGCCGACGCCGAGGACGCCCGCGGCGGTCGCTGGGTGCCCGGCCCCGGCCAAGGGTTCTTCGACGTCCTGAAGCGGGAGTTCCCCGGCCTACCGTTCGTCGCGGAGGACCTCGGCACCCTCGACGAGGACGTCTACGCGCTCCGCGACGACAACGGTCTTTTCGGCATGCGGATCCTGCAGTTCGGGTTCGACGGGACGCCGGACAACCCGCACCAGCCGCACACCTTCCCGCGCGAGTGCATCGCCTACACCGGCACTCACGACAACCAGACCGCCGCCGGATGGTGGGCTGAGCTCGACGAGGACATGCGCCGCCAGGTCGCCGCGTACTACCAGTTCGAGCCGTCGGCCGACGAGGGCCGCGCGGTCTGGTCGCTCATCGAGGCCGTCATGGGCTCGCGGGCGGACGTCGCCGTCCTCCCGATTCAGGACCTCCTCGTCCTCGATGACCGCGCCCGGATGAACGACCCCTCGGTGTTCGTCGGCAACTGGTCGTGGCGCATGCCGGAGAACGGGCTCAGCAACGAGCTCGCGCAGTCCATCCGGGCCCTCGCCGAGAAGTACGACCGCCGGACGCGTGGGTAGCCGGTCGGGTGTCGTGCGCTGTGCCGTGCGCTCTTGCCTGCGCCGCGGATGGGTCGAGGGTGTCTTGATTCCGAGGCATGTGCAGCGCGTGGTTCAGGCGCCGGTTCCCGGCACGTGAGAGCCGGTGGCGTCTGGTGTGTCTCGCCTCTCGTGGAGTCGGATCCCTGGAGTCTGGCGTCGCCTCCAGCTGGACTCCGACCGCGGCGCGAAGACCCGGAGGATGCGCGCGAACAAGTCATCGACGACGTCTCTCGCGCCTGGGGTTGGGCCGGCTGCAGCGTCGAGATCGTTGAGACGTAGCCGTAACCCGCGAGCGCTCATCGGTGCGGATGCCGCCAGCGCCCGGTTCGACGGCGCGGACGAACCGCGAGGGTCCCTACTGTCGTCGTGGGCCGCAAACGTGTGACAACACACGCCTTCTGCAACTGCAACCGCAACTGCAACCGGTTGTTGCAGGCTGCCACCCAGCCAGGACGGCCGAAGGGCGCCTCTCTTGCATCACCGCAGGTCACGGGCCCGTTCTCATGGCGGAGGATGGGGGATTCGAACCCCCGAGGGCTTGCACCCAACACGCTTTCCAATTGCGTGTTCCGGTGTCCGTGGGTGTCGGCCGACGTCCATCTGCGCAGGTCAACACCGGTCGGCCGACAAGGACCGACGCTCCCCGACGTCCGCGAACACGGAGGAACTGCAACCGCAACTGCAACCGGTCGGGGGCTGTGGTCGCACCAATCCGAGCCGCGGGCTTGATCGGGCGAAGCGTGTTCTCAGGCGGACTTCTCCTGGTCCAGGCGCTCCAGGATCCACGAGCGCACCAAGGTGGACGCCGGTAGGTGCTTCGCGTCGGCGACGCGTTGCACCCGAGCCTGTTCCTCCGCGCTCAGCCGCACCGAGTACACCTTGGACCGCAACCTGTTCGGCCGGGTCGGAGCAACCCCTGGTGGGAACGGAGCTTCCTTGTTCTGCTCGGACTCCACCCGCAGACGGGCCGCCAGCCCTGGATCAATCGTCTTCGCCATCAGTGACTCCTTCGAGGTAGAACGTCAGGTCGGCCCCGGTGGCGGGCCATGCGTTGATGCCGTGGAGGTCGCCGTCAGCGTCCCTGAACGCGATCACCACCAGCACCCGACCGGCCCCTGCCGAGCGACCGATGAACCGTGAGGCACCCATCCGCGACTTCGGGTCCGGCTCGAACGCGATCAGGTTGACGTCGTCGAGCGCCTCCTGCGTCCACTCCGGTTCGATCGCCTGCCCGCCGGGATAGCGGTCCGGGCGCGAGCGGATGTAGGCGGTGGAGTCGGCGTCCCAGATGAGGTCCTCACCCATGAACGTCAGTGTATGACGGCGTAGTACGAAGCTGCAATCCTGGACCGTGGCACGGGTCGCCTGAGGCGCCCGAGGCCGAGGGGTGGGGGAGCCGACGTCCTCCCTGCATTCCGCGGACCTGCGCGAGACGTTCCCGGCGATGCGGGGATGCTCCCGGCGGAACTGTCCTACGCGCGGTCCGTCGGGAAGCAGTGGCCGGAGGCAGTTGCGCAACAGCCTGTTGCACGATTTCTCCGTCGACGATGACGGACCGCTGGTCGCCACTGAGTCCACTCGCTCGGCGGCCTTGAAGGGCGCTGGTCCGCTCTTGGCGTCCGCGTGATCTGGGGGCCAGTGCCGACACGGGCGATGCCGGTGGACGTGTCGGCCAACCCGCTTGCGACGACACACGCCTACTGCAACTGCAACCGCAACTGCAACCGCTTGTTCCAAGTCCTCATCAAACCACGACAGCCAAGAGGCCCGTCTCCTGCATCACCGCAGGTCACGGGCCCGATCTGATGGCGGAGGATGGGGGATTCGAACCCCCGAGGGCTTGCACCCAACACGCTTTCCAATTGCGTTGACCCCTGTCGACGGGTGTCGGCCGACGTCCATCTGTGCAGGTCGCCGAGGGTGTCCCGACAACGATCGACGTTCGCCGACGCCCACGAACAAGAAGGAACTGCTACCGAAACTGCTACCGGCGACCTCACGGCTCCTTGAGGTGGCACCCATTCCGCGCACTGTGGAGGGTCCTCCTGCAGCACTGACTGGGACGGCCGCGCAATCCTACGTCCCCGATCCCACCCACGAACGTGCTCGTCCCGGGGCGGTTGTAGATCCCGAGGGCTCAGACCCGGCCGAGGACACGGTCCTGGATCGCCACGACCGCGGCGCCCCGTGCCCATTCGGTGAAGTCTGACGGCCGAAGGCGGATGTCGATTGCGCTCGCCTGCGGATCGCGGTACTTGGTGATCCCCTCCTCCATCTCGTGTTTGCCCACCGTCGCGAGGCGGACTCCTTCCCCACCGAGCAGCACTGCCTCCGGCATGGTGAGCGACGCGACCATGCTGATCAGGACGCCGAGCTGCCGGGCGGAGTCCCCGACGATTCGCGCAGCCGCAGGGTCGTGCTGCTCTGCCAAATCGAGCGCCTGCTGGTAGGTCACGGTCCGTCCCAGCGCGGTCGAAACCGTCCCTGCGATGCTCCCGGATGAGAGCCACGCGAGAGCGCAGCCACGATGCCCGAGCCGGCACACCGGCCCAGTGGGGTCCAAAGGAAGATGGCTCGCAGCGCCAAGACCTGCGTCAGTCAACGACACCTGGTGACGTCGAACGACGTAGCTGTAGCCGATGCCAGCGCCGATCGTCACGAGTGCGAACTGCTCAAGCCCACGCCCCTCCCCGAACCAACTCTCCGACTCCGTGAGCCCGGTGATGTCGTTGTCGACCACGGTGGGCAATCCGGTCGCCTCTGCAATGAGATCCGCAAGGGGAACGTGTCGCCATCCGAGGATGTGGGAGAAGACCACCGTGCGGCGGTCCCTCACCTCGCCTCCGACCGTAACGCCGACCGCCTCGACGTGTCCCACCTGACGGGTGAGGTCACGCACGAGGGCTGCGATGCCGGCGACGATGTGGCCTGGATCCTTCGAATCGATCGCCACGTCCGTCGCGTGGACGATCTCCGCCTTGAGTGTCGTCACCACCCCGAACAGGCGCGTGGACGTCACCTTGACGCCCACGAAGTGAAAGGCGCCCGCCGGCACGTCGAGGGGACGCTGCGGCCGTCCCATCCTCTGACCGTTGCCGACCGGTTCGTCACGCTCGATGAGGAAACCTTCCGCAAGAAGCGGCTTCGTCAGCCGGGTCAGGCTCCCGGCAGAGAGATCCAACCGATCCGCCAGTTCCAGTCTGGTCAGCGGGCCGGCCAGCAGTACCTCAAGCGCGATGTCTTGAGCTCTTCCGCTGAGCGGAGTCCACGTCACGCCCAACTGGCCACCCCTTCCGTCCTCCGCCTCCGCCGCCTCATTATCTCGCGCAGCGCAATCCCCACATTGTTACCACAGTGAAGCCAAGATCATGACTCATCTCTCACTTCCGGCGCTCAGTGCCCGCTAGTCTGTGTGCCAGCTCACTCTTGACAGGACACTTAATTCTACAGCAACATTATGTAGTGCAAGGGCGCACCACTTAGGGAGTCACATGACACATCCAACGAAGGTCTCCGAACAGCTCCTTCACCTCCGCCATGGAGGGGTATCAGTTCTTCTCGACACCTCGGGTCTGCCGAGGATCCTCCACTGGGGGCACGACCTTGGCGACGTCGATGATCTCGCAGCGGTCGCATTCGCGCTCACCCCGCAGGTAGTCTCCTCGGTGCTCGACGACCTGGTGCCTGTCAGCGTCCTGCCCGAACAATCCTTGGGCTGGTTGGGGACCCCGGGCCTCTCAGGTCACCGACAGGGCAGAGACTTCTCGCCACTGCTCACCGTGACGTCCGTCCGCCAAGCAGGAGCGGCGCTCCACGTGGAGGCTCGCGACGACGTCGCCGAGATGGGACTGGTCGTCGAGCTGGAACTGCTGCCCTCAGGCCTGCTGCGAATCCGCGCGACGGTGACGAACCTTTCCGCCACTGAGCCGTACACGGTTGACTCCCTGATGCCGCTGCTGCCGGTGCCCACTCGGGCCCGCGAGATCCTCGACTTCACCGGGCGCCACATGCGCGAACGTTCGCCGCAGCGCCACGAGTTCACCTTGGGTACGCATGTGCGCGAGGGTCGCCGTGGCCGTACCGGGGCTGACGCCACTGTGCTGATGCTGGCCGGCACGCCCGGCTTCGACTGGGAGTCTGGCGAGGTCTGGGGCGTGCACGTCGCATGGAGCGGCAACCACCGCACGCTCGCTGAGCGCGTCAACAGTGGAGAGGGACTGATGGGTGGGGGCGAGCTCCTCCTCCCGGGGGAGGGTCACCTCGAGCCCGGCGAGTCCTACACGTCCCCGTGGCTCTACGGCAGCCACGGCAATGGACTGAACGAGCTGTCCGCCCGCTTCCACGACTACTTCCGCTCCCGCCCCCAGCACCCCAGCTCGGACCGTCCCGTCGTCATGAACTCATGGGAGGCCGTGTACTTCGATCACCGCCTCGACAGGCTCAAGGCGCTTGTCGACGCGGGCGCTGAAGTAGGCGTCGAGCGGTTCGTCCTCGACGACGGCTGGTTCCTCGGTCGGCGCGATGACAGCGCCGGCCTCGGCGACTGGTACGTCGACCCTGCTGTGTGGCCCAACGGTCTGGCGCCGCTCGCCGAGCACGTGCGCTCCCGTGGGATGCAGTTCGGGCTCTGGTTCGAGCCCGAGATGGTCAACCCGGACTCGAATCTGGCCCGAGAGCACCCGGACTGGATACTGTCCACCGGAGACCGACTTCCGCCCGAGGCCCGCTTCCAGCAGGTGCTCGACCTCGCCGAGCCGGATGCCTACTCCTACATCCTCGACCGCATCAGCTCACTAGTCGCGGATCTCGGGATCGACTACATCAAGTGGGACCACAACCGGGACCTCGTGGAGCCCGGCCGGACGAGCACCGGCCGAGCCGGAGTCCACGACCAGACAGCAGCTCTGTACCGCCTGATCGACGAGCTGAAGGAACGACACCCCGGCCTGGAGATCGAGTCCTGTTCCTCCGGCGGGGCGCGGGTCGACCTCGGGATTCTCGAGCGGACGGACCGCATCTGGGCGAGCGACTGCATCGACGCTCTCGAGCGGCAACAGATCGAGCGCTGGACGGGCTTGCTCGTGCCACCCGAGATGATGGGATCGCACGTCAGCTCGCCCCGGTCCCACACCACCGCCCGCACGCACGATCTCTCGTTCCGGTCCGCCACCGCGTTCTTCGGCCACTTCGGCATCGAATGGGACCTCGTATCCGCGACCGCGGCAGAGCGCGCGGAGCTCGCCGAGTGGATCGCGCTGCACAAGCGCTTCCGCGGCCTGCTCCATCACGGCCGAGTGGTACGTACCGACTCGCCTGACCCGGCCCTCGACGTGCACGGAGTCGTGGCTGGGGACCAGTCGGAGGCACTGTACGCGATCGTTGCGCTCGGCACATCGGTGTGGTCCCCCCCGGGTCCGGTCCGCCTCCCGGGCCTCGACCCGCAGGCTCGCTACCGGCTCGAGACGTTGCCCGCCCCTGAGCTGCCCCGCTTCGGCCCGAAGCGCTCCACTGTCCCCTGGTGGGACTCGCCGCCCCAACTCAGCGGGAGGGTCCTCGGCGTCATCGGCATCCAGGCCCCCGCTCAGTTCCCCGAGCACTCCGTCATCATCCACGCCGTCCGCGTACCAACCACCGAGGGAGATCGAGCATGAGCACAGCCACGGCACCCGTCACCACTCGCACGGAAGGAGGGAAGCGCAGGAGGCGGATCGGCGACCTCAAGATCGCGCTCGCCTTCGTGGCACCTGCGACGATCGGCTTCCTTGTCTTCTACGTCTACCCCACCATCCGCGGCTTCTACTACTCCTTCACCGACTTCAAGGTCCTGAGCGAGCCCAACATGGTGGGCCTCGAGAACTACCAGCGAATGTTCGATGACCCACTCGTCTGGAACGCGCTCTGGGTCACCCTCCAGTACGTGCTCATCAACATCGGCCTGCAGACCATCGTCGCGATCGGGCTCGCCGTCCTCATGCACCGCCTCACGAAGTCGATGACGATCCGTGGGCTGCTGCTGCTGCCCTACCTCATCGCCAACGTGATCGTGGCTCTCGTATGGTTCTGGATGCTCGACTACCAGATCGGCATCGTCAACGTGATGCTGGACTGGATGGGGGTCGACAGGATCGCCTTCTTCGGGGACTCCGCCTGGGCACTGCCCACGATCGCCCTCATCAATGTGTGGCGCCACATGGGCTACACGGCGCTCCTCATCTTCGCCGGCCTCCAGACGATCCCCCCGGAGGTCTACGAGGCAGCCTCCCTCGATGGCGCCGGGGAGGTGCGGTCCTTCTTCAAGATCACCGTTCCCCTGCTCCGCCCAGTGCTCGCGATGGTGCTCGTGATCACGGTGACCGGGTCATTCCAGATCTTCGACACCGTCTCCGTCACGACCCAGGGTGGCCCGGTCAACGCCACCCGCGTCATCTACTACTACATCTACGAACTGGCCTTCGTCCGGTTCGAGTTCGGGTACGCCTCGGCGATCTCCGTCTTCCTGTTCGTCATCCTCGCCGCCGTGGCCATCGTGCAGATCAAGCTCCTGCGCGCCGGCGAGTCCGATCTCGCCTGAGAGGAACGCACCATGAGCGCCACACCATCCCGCACCGCAATCGTCACCGACCCCACGCCTGTCCCCGTCCAGAAGGAAGCCCGAAAGCCCTTCGGCATAGGCCGCTTCCTGGCGTGGGCGAGCCTCTGGATCGCCGTCCTGATCACTCTGTTCCCCTTCTACTGGATCCTGCGTACCGCCCTGTCCAACACGAAGGCCCTCGCCGCGAACTCCACGAGCCTCCTGCCCGCGGACTTCACCTTCGGCGCCTTCGAACGCGTCCTCGGCCTCGCGACCACGGCCGAGGCGATCGCGCAGGGCGGCTCCGGCGCATCGGTCAACTTCTGGCTGTTCCTGCGCAACTCCCTCATCGTCGCCACCTCGACGACCATCGGGCAGGTGTTCTTCTGCGCGCTAGCGGCCTACGCGTTCGCCCGGCTGCAGTGGCCCGGCCGGGACAAGCTCTTCTTCGCCTTCCTCGCGGCCCTGATGGTCCCCGGCATCTTCACCACGCTGCCCAACTTCGTCCTCATGCGCGAGCTCGGGCTGCTGGACACGTACATGGCCATCATCCTGCCGACGCTGTTCATGACACCGTTCTCGGTCTTCTTCCTCCGCCAGTTCTTCCTCGGCATCCCCAAGGAGATCGAGGAGGCCGCCATGATCGACGGCGCCGGCCGGTTCCGGGTGTTCCTCCGCATCATCATGCCCATGGCTGCGGCGCCCATCTCGACCCTGGCCCTCCTCACCTACATCACCAGCTGGAACGACTACTTCTGGCCTCTCCTCGTGGCCAAGGACGAATCCGTCCGAGTCCTCACCGTCGCTCTCGGCATCTTCCGATCGCAGACCCCCCAAGGCAGCCCCGACTGGGCCGGCCTCATGGCCGCCACCCTCATCGCGGCGCTGCCGATCCTCGTCCTGTACGCCTTCCTCGGCAAGCGGATCGTCAACTCGATCGGCTTCTCCGGAATCAAATGAGACCCCCGGCGGCACCGCCGTCGATCGCACGGCCACCCGTGCACCCCACCACCACAACCGAAAGGTAGACACATGTCACGACGCATCACGGCGGTGGCCGGCCTCGCCGCCACCTCCCTCCTCCTGGCCGCCTGCGGCGGCTCATCCGACGACGGCGGCTCCACCGGGGGCGGCGACTCCACCGGCGGCGGCTCCGCCAGTGGCGAGGCCGTCAGCTACTGGCTCTGGGACGCCAACCAGTTGCCCGCCTACCAGATGTGCGCAGACACCTTCACCGAGACCTCCGGCATCGAGGTGGAGATCGAGCAGTACGGCTGGGACGACTACTGGAGCGGATTGACCAACAACTTCGTGGCCGGCAACGCCCCGGACGTGTTCACCGACCACGTCTCGCAGTACCCACAGTTCGCAGCTCAGGGCCAGCTCCTCGACCTCACCGAACTCATCGAGCGCGACGGCGTTGACCTCTCGATCTACCAGGACGGCCTCGCCGACCTCTGGGTCGACCAGGAGGGGGCCCGCTACGGGCTGCCGAAGGACTGGGACACCATCGCCATCTTCTACAACACCACAATGACGGAGGAAGCCGGCGTCACGCCCGAGCAGATGGCCAGCCTCGAGTGGAACCCGGAGGACGGTGGCACGTACGAGGAGGTCATCGCCGCCCTCACCGTGGACGAGAACGGCGTCCGCGGCAACGAGCCCGGCTTCGACAAGGACAACGTCGCGGTGTACGGCCTCGGCCTCGCCGGCGCCGGTGGAGGCTTCGGCCAGACCGAGTGGGCGCACTACGCGATGTCCAACGGGTTCCAGTACTCGAACCAGAACCCGTGGGGCACCGAGTGGAACTACGGCGACACCGAGTTCACCGAGACCATGGAGTGGTGGCGTTCACTGATCGAGAAGGGCTACATGCCCACCCTCGAGATCGCCTCCTCGGGCGTCTCCCTCCAGGAGTCCTACGGCGCCGGCAAGTACGCCATGGTCACCGAGGGCAGCTGGAACACCAACGCCTACATGACCCTGCAGGGTGTCGAGACCGCCCTCGCACCCACGCCGGTCGGCCCCACCGGCGAGCGCGCCAGCCTCTTCAACGGACTCGCAGACTCCATCTGGATCGGGAGCGACAACCAGGAGAACGCCTGGGAGTGGGTCAAGTTCCTTGGCTCGGCCGAGTGCCAGGACATCGTGGCCGGTCAGGCCGTCGTCTTCCCCGCCGTGAAGTCCTCACTGGACCTCGCCGTCGAATCCTTCTCCGAGAAGGGTTATGACATCACGCCGTTCACCGTCCACGTCGAGGAGGGCACCACCCACCTCGCGCCAATTGCGGACAACTTCGCCGAGCTGACCGCGATCATGCAGGCCGCTGGTGAGCAGTTCCTGCTCTTCCAGCGTGACGCTGACGTGTACACCGAAGCGAACCAGCAGGTCAACGCACTGTTCGAGTAACTCCCGCAGTGGTGGGGGGGGGGGGGGGGCCCCCCCCCCCGGGCCCCCCCACCCCCCCCCCACCCCCCCCCACCACTCCCGTACGCCACCGTCGCTCACTCGTTCCCACACCAGGAGTTCACCGTGACCGCTGCCCGTCGCCCCCACCGCTGGCTGCCACGACCCGCCGGCTCGGCGGCCCGGCTCGAGTTCGGCGCCGACTACAACCCGGACCAGTGGCCCCGCGAGGTGTGGGACGAGGACGTCGCCCTCATGCGGGAGGCCGGCGTGACCATCGTGTCACTGGCGATCTTCTCCTGGGCGCGGCTCCAACCAGAGCCGGACCGGTGGGACTTCGAGTGGCTCGACGAGGTGATGGATCTGCTGCACGCGGGCGGGATCACGGTGGACCTCGCCACGGCGACCGCCTCACCACCCCCATGGTTGACCACCAACCACCCGGAGATCCTGCCGGTCGGATCGGCGGGTGAGACCATCTGGCCGGGGTCCCGCCAGCACTGGCGGCCGACGTCGCCCATCTTCCGCGACCACGCCCTCCGGCTGGTGACCGCGCTGGCGGAGCGTTACGCCGACCACCCCGCCCTGGTGGCGTGGCACGTCAACAACGAGCTCGGCTGCCACAACGCTTACGACTACTCCGACGACGCCGCCACCGCCTTCCGCCACTGGCTCCAGTCCCGGTACGGCTCGATCGACACCCTCAACCATGCGTGGGGGACCGCGTTCTGGTCCCAGCGCTATGGCGACTTCACCGAGATCCTTCCGCCCCGCTTGGCGGCGACGATCCCGAACCCCACCCAGGTCCTCGACTTCAAGCGCTTCTCCTCCGACGCCCTCAAGGGCCACCTCCGCGCCGAGCGCGACATCCTGCAGCGACTGACCCCCGGCATCCCTGTCACCACGAACTTCATGGTCATGGGCACCACCAACGCGCTGGACTACGCGGACTGGGCGTCCGAGGTCGATTTCGTCTCCAACGACCACTACGTCATCCCCGGCCCGCACGACCGCGACGAACTGTCCTTCTCCGCCAACCTCACGGGCAACCTCGCCGGAGGTGCCCCGTGGTTCCTGATGGAGCACTCCACCTCGGCGGTGAACTGGCAACCCATCAACCTCGCGAAGAAGCCCGGCGAACTGGCCCGCGACTCCCTCACCCATGTCGCCCACGGCGCCGACGCCGTCTGCTTCTTCCAGTGGCGCCAATCGTCCGCCGGGGCCGAGAAGTACCACTCCGCGATGGTGCCCCACGCCGGCCGCGATTCGCGGGTGTTCCGCGACGTCGTCACGCTCGGGGACACCTTGCGGGCCTTGGCGCCGATCGCCGGGACCCTCCGCCGGCCGGCGGACATCGCGATCCTGTTCGACTGGGAATCCTGGTGGGCGCTCGACGGTCCCGCACACCCCACGACGGAGCTGCGCTACCGCGAGGAGGTCCTCGCCTGGTACACCGCTCTTCTCGACCTCGGCCTCCGCGCCGACGTCCTCCCGGTGGCGTCAGACCTGGCCCCGTACAGGGTCGTGATCGCTCCGCTGCTGCACGTGGTCCCCACGAGCCTCGCGTCCCGGCTCGCCGACTGGGTGGCCGAGGGTGGCCACCTCGTCACCACCTTCCTCTCGGGCGTCGTCGATGAGAACGACCACGTCCACCTCGGCGGGTACCCGGGCGCCCTACGTGACCTGCTCGGCATCAGGGTGGAGGAGTTCGCGCCTCGGCTGCCGGGGGAGTCGATCCCTCTCGACGACGGCACCACGGGCACGTTGTGGTCCGAGCCGCTAGACCTCACCGACCCGACGACCGAGGTGCTCGTCAGGTACGCCGGCGGCACGCTCACCGGGAGACCCGCCATCACCCGGCGCACCCACGGTCTCGGCTCGGCCACCTACGTCTCCACCCGGCTCACCCCGGAACACCTCCAACCGCTGCTCCGCGACCTCACCGCCCGCGCCGGCGTGACCAGCCCGCTTCCCCCTGCGCTGCGGAGCGCGATCGAGGCGACTGTGCGGACCGACGGCGAGCACGACTGGACGTTCCTCATCAACCGAACGGCGTCTGCCGTCGACATCAGCGAGATGCCCGGGGACCCAGTTCATCCCCGCCCTCCGCTCCCCGTCGTCGGTCGACTCCTGGCCCCGCACGGCGTCGCCGTGCTCTCCACTGACGCGAGGAGGTCGGAACGATGACCGACGTGCTGCCCGCTTGGACCGCCGCCGAGGGTGCCCACCGCGCACAGGAGCTGTTCGCCGCGACGTTCGGAGACCGTCCCGCCGGCGTCTGGGCAGCCCCCGGCCGGGTCAACCTCATCGGCGAGCACACCGACTACAACGACGGACTCTGCCTGCCGCTCGCCCTTCCGCACTGCACTTTCGTCGCACTCTCCCCTCGACCTGATCGGACGGCCGTGCTCGTGAGCGCGCAGGGGTCCGGCACCCGGACCGTCGACCTCGATACCGTCGGCCGCGCAGGCACCACGCACGAAGTGGCGGGCTGGCCGGCCTACGTCGCCGGAGTCGCCTGGGCGATGGTGGAGGAGGGTTTGGATGTACCCGGCTTCCAGATCGCCGTCGACTCGTGCGTCCCGTTCGGTGCGGGCCTCAGCTCCTCGGCCGCGATCGAATGCGCGACGGCTGTCGCACTCGATGACGTCGCATCCCTCGGCCTCCTGCAGGCGGACGACCCGGGGCGCGCCCGCCTTGGCGCACTGTGCGTCCGGGCCGAGAACGAGATCGCCGGGGCCCCAACCGGCGGCATGGACCAGGCCATCGCCATGCGCGGAAAGCCTGGGCACGCCCTGCTCCTCGACGTGGCCGATGGGTCCGCCCGCCACGTGCCGCTCGACCTGGATGCCTCGGGCCTCTCACTGCTGGTCATCGACACCCGGGCGCCCCACCAGCTCGTCGACGGTCAGTACGCCCGCCGCCGGGAGGTGTGCGAAGCCGCCGCCCACGCCCTCGGCGTGCCCTCGCTGCGCGTGGTGTCGGACGCTGTTGCCGACGGTGGAGAGGACCTCGCATCCGTCCTCGCTCGGCTCCACGATGACGAGCAACGCCGGCGGGTGCGCCACGTGGTCACCGAGATCGCCCGGGTGCGCGAACTCGTGGAGGTGCTGGAGTCCGCCCCCGGTGGCGTCCTCGAAGGGGACCGTCTCGCCGAGGCGGGACGGCTGCTGGACGCCTCGCACACGTCCCTCGCATCGGACTACGAGGTCTCCTGCCCCGAGCTCGACCTCGCGGTGGAAACCGCCCGGAGCGCGGGTGCCCACGGGGCACGAATGACAGGCGGAGGGTTCGGGGGATCCGCCATCGCCCTCGTGGACTCCGCGTCCATGGACACGGTCGCCGACGCCGTCGCCGCGGCCTTCGCCAACCGCGGCTTCACACCACCCGCCTTCCTGCTTGCCACAGCGTCCGCTGGGGCGGGCCCCGTCACCGGAAACCTGGAGGAGACATGAGCATCCTCGTCATCGGAGGCGCCGGGTACATCGGCGCCCACGTGGT
>ERZ1645187.2605-NODE-2605-length-15712-cov-8.481318_pt1 | contig 15712 bp, 11 predicted proteins | sample MGYA00575352_ERZ1645187 | MGnify/ENA primary metagenome ERZ1645187 (study PRJEB40837, sample SAMN11349314) | freshwater sediment metagenome | isolation source: river sediment | host: Sediment | place: India: Wazaribad , New Delhi | collected 2017-02-21 ... | reverse complement strand
AAGCAGTTTCCATCCACGCCCTCGCGCGGAGGGCGACGCCTCGACCGTGACGGCCGGGGCGACGGGCAAGGGTTTCGATCCACGCCCTCGCGCGGAGGGCGACAGGATGACGTGAGCGAAATGAAGATCGCCAACGGTTTCGATCCACGCCCTCGCGCGGAGGGCGACTTTCCGCTCTCGCTCCAGCGGTAGCGCAGCTCGCCGTTTCGATCCACGCCCTCGCGCGGAGGGCGACTAGCTGCATTAGGCAAACCGCGTTTCGGCGTTGCGGTTTCGATCCACGCCCTCGCGCGGAGGGCGACTCGTCGTCTTGGCGTTCTTTTTCGGGACGAGGAGGTTTCGATCCACGCCCTCGCGCGGAGGGCGACGATGGGCGCAGGTCTATTTCGGCGACGGCGCGATGTTTCGATCCACGCCCTCGCGCGGAGGGCGACCCGACCAGACATGACCGCCCGTCTCGATCGGCCCGTTTCGATCCACGCCCTCGCGCGGAGGGCGACGAAGGTGACGGTCTTGCTTTGCATCGAGGCCACGTTTCGATCCACGCCCTCGCGCGGAGGGCGACGCTCCGCTCCCGTCGTCTCGCTCGACGACGCGACGTTTCGATCCACGCCCTCGCGCGGAGGGCGACGCGGCCGTTGGCCAGCAGCACGATCCGGTCGATGCGTTTCGATCCACGCCCTCGCGCGGAGGGCGACTGCTTCTGCGTCAGGCTCGTCAGCGGGCAGACCGCGTTTCGATCCACGCCCTCGCGCGGAGGGCGACTCGCCATGGCGGCGTGTCTCCATCGTGGTGATCAGTTTCGATCCACGCCCTCGCGCGGAGGGCGACGGCGGTTCGCCGGGAAGCTGACGATTGACACCTCGTTTCGATCCACGCCCTCGCGCGGAGGGCGACCCACGGGCTGCGTATAGCCGTCGGCTAAAATAGTTTCGATCCACGCCCTCGCGCGGAGGGCGACGGCGGCGGCTCGATCCGGCCCATGCCGCGCCAACGGTTTCGATCCACGCCCTCGCGCGGAGGGCGACAAACCCGTCTCCCTGACATACTCGATGGACGGAGTTTCGATCCACGCCCTCGCGCGGAGGGCGACCACGTCGGAGAGGGCCTGCCGCGTCACCTTGACGTTTCGATCCACGCCCTCGCGCGGAGGGCGACGAGATGTCGAGCTTGCCGGGATGCGCAGTGACCTGTTTCGATCCACGCCCTCGCGCGGAGGGCGACTCTCGAAATGCTCGCGCGATCTATCCGGCATCGATGTTTCGATCCACGCCCTCGCGCGGAGGGCGACCGCCAGCATTTTCTCATCGCCAATCGCGGTGATGCGTTTCGATCCACGCCCTCGCGCGGAGGGCGACAGCTTGACGAGCACCGTTCCGACCGCCGCCGTCACGTTTCGATCCACGCCCTCGCGCGGAGGGCGACAGTGCCGGGCGCGATGCTGCTTTGACTTGTCGCGTTTCGATCCACGCCCTCGCGCGGAGGGCGACCCATAGAGAGGTCGGCGGACGGCGTGTATCGGGCGTTTCGATCCACGCCCTCGCGCGGAGGGCGACTTGCCGACGCGGCGCATATGTCGATCACCCTCGCGGTTTCGATCCACGCCCTCGCGCGGAGGGCGACGGCGCAAACCGTCATCGTGGTGCCGGGGAAGACGTGTTTCGATCCACGCCCTCGCGCGGAGGGCGACGACGGCGGCGAGGGCGCCCGCCGCCCGCAACATGGTTTCGATCCACGCCCTCGCGCGGAGGGCGACGCGCCCCGAGCGGTGCGAGTAACCCCTCGCCGCGTTTCGATCCACGCCCTCGCGCGGAGGGCGACGTCGAATCTTTCGCGCAGGCGCCGCTCCGCGGTGTTTCGATCCACGCCCTCGCGCGGAGGGCGACCCGACGAATGGATCGACCGCGTGTTCGCGGTGAGTCGTTTCGATCCACGCCCTCGCGCGGAGGGCGACTTCGACATTATTAGTCAAGCCCGGCATATCGCCGTTTCGATCCACGCCCTCGCGCGGAGGGCGACCGGCCCATTCGCGCAGGCGCTTTTGGCATTCCACGTTTCGATCCACGCCCTCGCGCGGAGGGCGACCACACTCGACGTCGGTGCCAAATCTGTTGCCGAGGTTTCGATCCACGCCCTCGCGCGGAGGGCGACGCCCCAGCACGCGCGAGACGAAGCTCACCATCGGTTTCGATCCACGCCCTCGCGCGGAGGGCGACGGGTTCACGGTAAGCTGTTGACCTTGCGCATACAACGGGCTCGGGCGCGCGAAGCTGGGCGCGGAGGGGGTCGGGAGCCGGCGGACGGCCGCGGGCGTCGATGGAAAAATGCGCGCATGCAAGGGCTTGTCGCCGCCGCGAACCTCGCGGGATTTCCGGAACGCTTGCGGTTCGCGCGGCTCACACGATCAGCGGCGCGCCGAGATCGAGTGCGGGCTTGGCGCCGACATGTTCCACGCGCGGTCGCCAGTTCGCGCCGAGAAAGTAATAGCGCAGGCTGTCGGTCTTCCTCTCGATCAGCCCTTCGAGACGCGCGCGCAGGAGCGCCCATTGCGCCGGGTCGACCTCGATCTCGAAGACGGAATATTGCACGCGCTGACCGTAGTCCCGACACGCCTTCGCGACCCGCCGCAAGCGCCGGGCGCCGCCCGCGTCGGCGGTGTTCACGTCGTAGGTGACGAGCACCATCATCGCTCAGCTCCAGATCAGCGGCGGATAGGCGTCGAGATCGCCGCGCAGGCGGCGCGCCAGCATCTGCGCCTGCAGAAAGGGGAACAGGCCGATCGGCGCCTTCTCGCCGAGGAAGGGATGCGTGCGCTCCTCCTTCTTGCGCTCCTGCCAGGCGGTGAGCAGACGCTTGCGCGCGTCGTCGCTCATCAGCGTCGCCCCGCCCTCGCGTGTCTCGAAATCCGCGGCGCGCAACTGCCGGCGGTTGATCAGCGTCAGCGCCAGCGCGTCGGCGAGGACGGGGCGCAACTCCTCCATCAGGTCGAGCGCGAGGCCGGGGCGGCCCGGACGGTCGCGATGCAGGAAGCCGACGGCGGGATCGAGGCCGACCGCCTCCAGCGCGCTGCGGCAATCATGGGTCAGCAAAGTGTAGAGAAAGGACAGCAGCGCGTTGACCGGATCGCGCGGCGGGCGGCGCGAGCGGCCGGAGAAGCGCATCTGCGGCTCGTCCGAGCGGATCGCCAGATCGAACACCGAGAAATAAAGCTGCGCCGCCTCGCCCTCCGCGCCGCGCAGCGCGTCGAGCGGTTCGGGCTTCGCCTCAAGCCGGCGCGCCAGAAAGGCGATACGGTCGACGACGCCTTGAAGGCGGGCGCGGTCGGCGTCGGCGAAGTCGCCGCCGTGATCGCGCGCGGCGCGCATCAGCACATGGCGCTGATTGGCGAGCTTGCCGATCAGAAAAGCGCGAACGATGTCCTCCGGCCTCTCGGAAACCGCGTACTGGGCGCGGCGCAGCAGCACATTGCCGCTCACCGGTCCTTCGACGCGCGCCTGAAAGCGCCCGACGCGATCGAGCAGGACGACGCCGATCCCCGCCTGCGCGCAGGCGCCGATCAGCGCCGGCGTCAGCATCGCCGGACCGAAGGCGACGATCGAGGCGAGCATGTGGAAGGGCGCGCGGGCGCGCTCGACGCCGTCGACCGTGACGACGAGATTCTCGCCGTCCTTGCGCAGACCCGCATTCTCGGCGGTGACATAAACCGTGTTGAGCAGTTTCCTCATGGCGCGACCTGATCGAGGCTGGCGGCCAGCGCGCGATGCGTCCAGTCGCTCACGCTCCGTCCGGCGAAGGCGGGGCGACACAGCTCCAGCAAGGAACAGGCGCGGCAGCGGGCGCGATGCGGCGTCGGCGCCGGCGTCGCCCCGGCGCGGAAAATCTCCGTCAGCGCCGCGATCGCCCCGCGGGTCAGCGCGCGCAGCTCCTCGTCCATCGCCACGGCCACGCGGCGCTTCGTTTCCCCGTAGAACAGCGCGCCCTCGGGAACCGGACGGCCGAACATCTCTTCGAGGCACAGAGCCTGCGCGCAGAGCTGCGCCTCGTCGGCGCGATGGGGCTTGGGCTTGCCGCGCTTGAACTCGACTGGACAGGGCGTCTCGCCGCCCTGCCCCGAATTCAGCTCGACGAGATCGGCGACGCCGGCGATCCCGAGCGCGGTCGAGGCGACGGGCAGCGCCGTGAGACGCCGCACGCCGCGCAGCCCGCGCGCGCCGGGCTTGTCGGCCTGCACATGCAGCACATGGCCCTCGGCGGTGAAGCGGTTCTCCGCCCACAGCCGCTCGACATGGATCAGAGCCGCCTGCCGAAGGCAGTAGACGGCGTGCTGGATCGCCGAGATCGGGATCGGATCGTCCGGCCCGATCTCGAAGCCTTGCGCGGGGACGCCCGGCGTCACAGCTTCTCGATGATCTCGACGCCGGCGGGAAGGCCGTCGCGGTCGATCGTCACCTCGTAATCCTTGAAGGCGCGCGGCAGCTTGACGTCGGCCTTGCGCGCCACCGCGACGCGCTCGAACAGCTTCTGCGCCGGCGCCTCGCCGAGCTTCGAGGCGTGCCTGAAGACGATCAGACGCTGCGCGTTCATCTCCATGCGCGCGGCCGAGCGGTCATGCTCGAACATGTTGACCAGCGCCTCGAACAGCAGATCGAGGTCGGCCTGCGAGAAGCCCGTGCCCTTGGTCGCGTCGCCGGCGAGATTGGCGGAGACGAAGCCATGGCAGCGATAAAGGCCGTAGGGCACGATATATTTGCGTCCCATCGTGCGCTCTTTATCGGCGTCCTTCTCGTTGGTGACGGAGGAGCGCGTGATGGTGATCTCCTGCGCGATCACCGGATCGATGGAGGTCGCGAAGCCGAGTTGCACCGGGCCGCGTACTTGCCCGGCGTTGACTTCCGTCGTCATCACCGCGCCGAAGCAGCGGATGTCGTAGTAATTGGCGCACATCCAGCGCGTGATCTCGCGCGCCTTGGCTTCGTCCTTGGGCAATCGCTTGCCCTTGGTGTCGGGCGCTATGCCGACCGCCTTGTAAGCCTCTCCATGCTTCTGATTCAGGATAGCTCGCTCTTGCATGTAAATTGCAAACTTCTGGCCATCTCTTTCCGGGAGGTCTTTGAGATCGACATAGTTGCGGATCTTGCGCTTCAGCGCGACGTCGGTGACGAGGCCCTTCTGCGATTCCGTGTCTTGCCTGGGCATGTTGCCGCTGTCGGGATCGCCGTTCGGGTTGCCGTTGACGATGTCGAAGAGAAACACGAATTCATGGCGGTTCTCGATGGCGGTCACGACGCGCTCTCCTCGTTCGTCTCATGGGTGTCGACATCGGCGTCTTCGGCGGCGGCGACCGTCCGGCCCCAGCGTTCCTGATAGTAGCCGATCAGAAACAGGCCCTGTTCCTGGGTTGAATGCTGCGCCGGGAATGTCTTGAATTGCCCCGCAAGCTTGCCCAATGCGGTTTCGAGCGCAAATCCAATCTTTCGCGCGCGCTCGGAGGGGGCAGGCGATTCCTTGATCCACTCGTAGTCCGAATGGCCGTTCTTGAGACGCTTGATGTGATGTGTGCTGGCTGCGATGAGCAAAGGCGTAAAAACCCGCTCCGGAGTCGCGCAGGCAGCGGCGAGAAACTTGTCGGCGACAGATGCGCTGAGTCGGTCTCCAAGCGCATAACGCTGGCATCGTTCGATGATCGCGAACAGGCGGCCGAGGCGGCGCGCCTCGTTGGGATCGTCGGGATCGGAGCGCATGAGATACTCCTCGTCAGGCGTCTGGTCGGCGCGCGGCGGCAAGTCGCCGTCGAGGCGCAGATTGCGCACGACGACGGCCTTGATCAGCGCGATGCGGGAAGGATCGAGATACTGGTCGCCGCGCAGGCGCATCAGCAGCAGCGACAGCAGCGACGTCGGGAAGCGCGCGCCGGTGAGGGCGGCGCGCAGCAACTCTCCCGTCAGCAAAGGCGACATGGCGTCGGCGTCGAACTTCACCTTGCCCGCCTTGTCGCGCATCGCCGGCGCGGTGCGCAGCGCCATGCGCCGCAGCGACGGCAAGGGCCGATCGCCCGGCCAGGGTTCGATGGCGACGTCGCGCAAGTAATCGCGATAGTTTCGCGCCAGCACGCCGAACTCGTCTTCAAAATAGAAGCGCGCCGCGAGCCGCGCCGCGTTCGGCGCGAGGCCGAGAACGTGGAAGCGCACGCCCGTCTCCAGACGCGGCTCGATCACAGCGAGGCTTTCGCCGCGCGCCATGCGGCGCAGCTTGTCGCCGATCTCCTGCACGACGGAGGCGTTGAAATCGGCCTCCTCGCGCGCGCGTTCGGCGTCGTCGGCCTCGGCGGGCGGATCGAGCATGGCGCGAAAGAAAAGTTCGGCTCGCTCGCGCGCGAACTTGTCCTCCGCGTCGGCCCAGAACACCACCGTCGTCTCGCCCATTTGCAGACGATGGCCGCTGTCGCGGGCGAGAAAGCGATTGAGCGCGGTCGTATAGGCGAAGGCTGCGTATTCGCCCACGGGCGCGTTGTCGCCCTGTTGGTGGCCGTAGGATTCGAAGGCGCCGAGATTGAATGAGACGAGCGCCGCGCCCGCCGTCTGCGCGCCCTTCACGCCCTTGATCGAGGGATGAAGCCGCGCGACCGGGCCGGACGTCCCCGTCACGAGGCAGATCTGCGCGGCGCCCGCGCCCGCCGCGCCCGCGCGCGCGACAAGCGCCTGCGCCGCCGGGCGGTCGTGCAGAAACAGTTGGTCGAGCCGGTCGCTTTCGAGCGCGAAGACGATGTTCGCGTCCTTCATCTCGGCGGACCAGCCCAACTCTTCAAAGCTCGCCGGCGTCCAGTCGCGGAGAAAAGCCAGCAGCGCCCGCAGGCCTTCGTCGGTCTCGTCCGCGAGCAGCGCCTCGTGCCGCGCGACGAAGGCGGCGTGCTCCTGCGCTGTGCGCTTGCCCTCCCCGGCCGTGACGCCGAGCGCATAGGCGGTCTTGTCCCACAGGAGATTCGGAGCGACGGCGACCGTGCGCTTCACCGGCTGGGGGACCAGCATCATGCGTGACGTCTTCTTCTTGCCTTCGCTCCCGCGCAGATCGGTGACGCTGGCGACTGAGCCGTCGGCATGAAGCGAGATCGCGAAGCCGATTTTCTCCAGCGAGTAGCCCAGACGCGGACGATCCGGCAGGCGCTCGTAGGCGCGCGTGAGAGCGGCCAGCATGCTCATCGCAGCACCTCCGGCGAGCCGGGCGGGGGCACGCGCATCACGCCGTCGACGAGGCGCGCGCGGAAGAACAGCGACGGCCGGCCGGGCGCCGCGTGGTCGATGTCCCACAGCATCAGGCCGAGATCGCGCGGCGCGCCGAAGCCGAGCGCGGGCGTCTTCTCCGCCGCCTGCGGAAGCGGCGCGTCGAGCGCGAGCGGCTCGAAGCGGGCGGGGAATTCGCGCGTGCCCAGACAGGGCTGATGGAAGCATTGCCCCTTGGCGGCGCGGCGATTGAACATGTCGAGATGCTTTCCGGGGTTGTCGCTTTCCCCTGCCCTGCCGGTCATCTCGAAATGCGCCTCGATGAGATAATCGGGCGCGACCAGCACATTCGCGGCGCGCTGCTGGCGCTCGTCCTCGACGCACAGCCGCAGCCCCTCGATGGAGCCGCGCTTCATCGCCGTGGCGATGGCGCCCGCCGGCGCCTTCGCGCCCACCTCGTTGCGGCGGATCGACTGGAAGCGGATCGGCGCGAGAACATGGATGGCGTCGATGACCCAGCGGATCGCGGGCTTGAAGTGGATGGAATCGAGAATTCCGCGCGCCGCCGAGGGCGTCATGACGTCGTAGGAGACACGCTCGACCTTGGTCTCGGGGCGGGTGAAGCAGCCGTGATCGCCGCTGACGCGGAGGCGAATGCCTTGGTTCATCCGCTATGGTCCTTCGTGTTATGTGTTGTAACTACTCTCTGCCTTGAGACGCGTCAATCGCTGCTGTCGGGAAATCCGACTGGCTCTCTCCGGTGACCCGCGCGATGCGAGGCTGTCGCCCGATGAGGGCGTGGATCGAAACGTGTTCTGTGTTGGACTTGGACTTTCGGCGCCGGGGCCGCCTCGCAGCCCCGGCGCTCGTCATGCGATCACCTCCACATCTCCGGGGAGCGCGTCGCCGTTCTCCCAGACCAACCCGACATCCGCCACGTACAGGCCTTCCCACCGCAGAACCGCGAACTGATCGCCGCGCAGGTCGGGATGGGCGAAGACGACGTGGCCGTTGTCGAGCAAGAGGCTGCGCACCCTCGGCGGAACCTGCACGACGTAAGGCTGCAACGCCCTCGCCAGCGCGCCCGACGATCTTTTCTCGACGGCAAGCTCGGCGATGGCCTGCCGCGCCATGTCGTCGAAGGCGACGATCACCGGCTCCATCCCGGTTTCGATCATCCGGTATTTCTCCGCGACGGCGCGATAGGCGAAGTTGGTCGCCATCTCGTCGCGGCCCGGCAGGCCGAAATCCCGCATGATGCGCCTGGCGTCGAGGCGCTCGCCCATCCGCCAATACACCTCGCGGAAGTAGCGCTCGATGGCCTCCAGCGAGAGCAGGTCGGGATAGTCCTTCATCCGTCCCATGTCGCCGATCAGTCCGGCGATCTCGGCGGGCGGGGGATGGTCGGGCGCGTCGAAGATCGTCACGACGCTTTGCGCGGGATCGCGGCGCCCTTCCCGGTTGCAGCGCCCGGCCGCCTGGACGATCTGATCAAGCCCCGCCCGCGCGCGCCATAATGCCGGAAAGTCGAGATCTACGCCCGCCTCGACGAGGCTGGTCGAGACGACGCGGACCGGCTCGCCCGCCTTCAGCCGGCGGCGGATCTCCGCGAGAAGCGCGCCGCGATGGGCCGCGCATTGCCGAGTCGACAGATGAACCAGATCGCCGACGCCCTCCGCTTGCGCGGCTCGATAAAGGTCGAGCGCATGGCGGCGGCTGTTGACGATGACAAGGCCCTGACGCTCGGCGACGAGCGCGGCGGCGAGCGCGACGTCGCCCATGGCGCCGGCGTCGCGCAGCGTCACACGGCGCAGGCGCGTCGCCAGCGCCTGCGGATCGGGCGCGAGTTCGCGCCCGTCCAGCTCCAGCCCGGCCTTGAACTTGCGCCGGTCGAAGGCGGGCTGCGTCGCGGTGCACAATACGACGGAGGCGCGAAACTGGGTCTTCAGCGCTTCGATCATCCGCAGCGTCGGCGTCAGCAGCTTGCGCGGCAGCGTCTGCGCCTCGTCGAGAACGATCACGCCGTCGACGAGATTGCGCAATTTGCGCGCGCGGGAAGGCCGCGCCGCGAAGAGGCTCTCGAACAGCTGGACGTTGGTGGTGACGATCACCGGCGCCGCCCAGTCCTCCATCGCCAGGCGGCGCTTGTCGCGCAGCTCGCGGGCGCCGAGCGGATCGGGCTTGTCGTCCTCGATGGCGGAATGATGGGCGAGCACCATGTCCTCGCCCAGCACCTTGCGAAACTCGTCCACCGTCTGGTCGATGATCGAGGTGTAGGGGATCGCGTAGACGATCCGCTTGAGGCCATGGGCGCGGGCATGGTCGAGCGCGAAGCCGAGCGAGGCGAGCGTCTTGCCGCCGCCGGTCGGCACCGTGAGCGTGAAAACCCCGCGCGGCGCGTCGGCGCGCGCGCGGGCGCGACGCAACACCTCGCCGCGCAGGGCGTTGACGGGTCCGTCCGCGTCCTTGCCCGCCATATGCGCGTCGAAACGGGCGATGAAGTCCGGCAGCAGCGCCGGCAGCTCCGGCCAATCGCGGTCGACCGCCTCCCCTTTCACTTGCGCGAAGTGGCGCTCGGTCTCGACGTGATCGGCGTCCACCAGACAGGAGAACAGCAGCCGGCCGAGACAGGCGGTCTCGAACGCGGCGTTCTCGCCGCGCGGGCGCGCCGCCCCGTCGAGCGGGAAGGCGAGCGGCGCCGTCAGTTCCCGTGTCCAGACCGGATTGAGGTCGAGGCGAAAGCCTTCAAGACGCCGCGCGAAGGAGGCGGCGCCCTCGACCCGGTCCGGCAGCCCGGCATGATGGCCGAGAATGGCGTAGGCGATCAACTCGGACAGCCAGCGCGGGGCGCCGGCGCGGTCGAGCGCGATCCGGGCGCCGGCGGTGGAATGGTCGACCGGCCTGCCGCCTTCGAGCCGACGCTGATAGGCGATCGTGTATTTGCCGACGTCGTGCAGCAATCCCGCCACGACGGCGGCTTCCTCGATCGGCAGCCCCGCGGCGCGCTCGCGGGCGAGGCGCGCGACCTCCGTGAGATGCTCGGCGAGGGGTTGCCAATCGCTCTTGTCGGGCCGGTCGCCTGAATGGCCGTAGAATCGCATGCGCGCCTCTGTTCGGGAGCATGGCGCTGGCGCATGGCGGCGGGAATAGGGGAATTTTCCCCCATTCAAGCGGATCAGCCGTCGTCGAACTGCTCGGCAAGCCGGGGCAGGCGCTCCATAAGGAAGTCGATCAACGCCGGCGGCGCGGCGCGGTCGAGTTCGATCAGCAGGCCGCGACCCTTGCGTTGCGCGGTGGCGAGCGTCGTTCCGCCCCGGGCCTTGAGGGGGAGCGGCGGCTCCGGCGCGGGCGCCGCGCTCAGCGCGCCGAACAGCAGGCCGAAACGGTCGTCGGACAGCGAAAGCTTGGCAGCTGCCAAGGTTTCGATCCAGCCGCCGACGCGCCCCGGCTCGTCGAGGGCGGCCTGCGAAAGTTTGCTCCAACGCGGCCGCCCGGTCTTGGGCGCGCGGCCGATCGCCTCGATCAGAGGCTGGCCCAGCCCTTTCACCGCGGAGCGGAAGCGCGCGAGTTCGGCGTCGTCGACGTGGAGCGCCGCGCGAATGTCGCGCGCCTTGGCGCCGGCCTGCTCCATGCGGGCGGCGAACAGCGCCTTCTCGATCCAGCTCAGATCCTGACGCGCGGTGTTCTCGACGCCCTGCGCGATGACAAGCTGCCGGTCGTCGGCTTCCGCCACGAAGGCGCGTAGCGGGCGCGCGAGTTCCAGGGCGGCGCGCCAGCGGCGGTGGCCGTAGATGATCTGGTAGCGCCCCGCGGCGGTCGGATGGCGGCGCAGCGCGACCGGCACCTGCTGTCCGTCTTCTTCGATGGCGCGCTTGAGCGCCGCGAAATCATCCGGGGCGTCGTCCGGCAGGCGGTCGGGGAAGGGGGAGCGATCGACAAGCGCGGGGTCGATCTCGCGCCAGCCGCCCGCCTCCACCTGCGCGCGCAGCCGGTCGCGCTCCTCGCGCATGTCGGTGACGGATTGCTGCGCCGCGCCGATCACGCCCGCCGGCACACGGCGCGGCGCGTCCATCGCGCTCACGCGCGGGGCCGCGGGTTCGGGGCGATCGGCCGCGGGCGCGGCGAGAAGGCCGAATTGCGAAACGATGGACTTGCGCGGCGGCTTTCTGCTCATGCCCGGCCCCAGGCTGCGAAGACCAGACGGAGGATTTCCTCGTTCACGGCGTCGATGGACTCGCGCGCGCGGCGGAACGTGTCGCGGCTGATCTCACCCGGCTCCATCTCGTAAAGGCTGCGCTTGACGAGGCCGGCGGCCTCGACGGCCGTGCTTTCCACCGCGCTGGGCACGAGAACCTCCTGCGCGAACAGGTGCCGCAACAGCGCGGCCACCTGAGCCTGCGGCTGATCGTTGGGATCGTGGCGGGTGATCAGATAGCGGAAGAAATCGTGCCTGAGCGTCGCCCCGGCGTTCTCGATCACCTGCACCAGATCGCCCATCATCAGCAGGAATTGCGACATCGACGCCACGTCCAGCATCGCGGGATGAACCGTGACGATCAGCCCCGTGGCGGCGTAGATGGCGCCCAGCGTCAGAAAGCCTAGGGAAGGGGGCGTGTCGAGGACGACGACGTCGTAATCCGCCTCGACCTCTCGCAGCGCCTCGCGCAACCGCTCGAAGAACAAGGCGCCGCCCTCCGTCCGTTCGGCGAGGATGCGCGGCACCTCGTGCTCATACTCCATCACCTCGATATTGCCCGGCACCAGATCGACGCCGTCGAAATAGGTCTTCCGCACGACCTCGCGCAAAGGGCGCCGGTCCGAGTCGCAGCGCAGGGCGGCGTAGATGGTCTCGTTGTCGCCCACGTCGAGTTCGGGCTGGGCGCCGAACATCGCCGACAGCGAGGCTTGCGGATCGAGATCGACGGCGAGAACGCGCAGCCCCCTGAGGCCGAGATAATGGGCCAGATGCAGACTCGTCGTCGTCTTGGCGCTGCCGCCCTTGAAATTGGCGACGCCGATGATCTGAAGGCTCTCCCCGGCGCGGCGACGGGGCAGGTACTTTTCGGCATGGCGCGGCTTGGCCTGCGCGAACAGGCGGCGAAGATCGTTGATCTGCGAGAGCGAATAGGCGCGATGGTTGTTTTCGAGGCGCGTCGGGAGCGGGCCTTTGCCCTCCAGAGACATCGTCTTGAGCGTGGATTCCGGGATCGAGGTCAGCTTCGCGACTTCGTGCGTCATGAAGCTGCGCAGGCTTTTGCGGGCGTTGGGCGGATAAAGGCGCTCGCGCAATCCCGACAACTGCTCCGACAGCGTGCGGGCATGGCGCACGATCCGCTCGGCGCTGGCATGGGGTTGGGGTTGGGATTGGTCAGAAGCGGCCTCAAGCAAATGAACCGAATCTCCCTGCGCGTCCGACATGCCGAATATCCATCGTTCTGACGGGTCGACCAAGACAAGGCGACGCCGCGCCGTCAGAATGACCACGACTCGGTTCAAAGGTCCATGATTTTGTGTTTAGCTGAGTCGCGTCAGAATCAGTTCGCGTCTCTGACGAGTGTTTTTCGCCGGAATTCGGCAAGCGCTTCGTCGCGCCCGCCCCGAAAAGCGAAAGGCCCCGGTGTTGGAAGCACCGAGGCCTTTGTCACGGCTGTTGGAGAGCCGCCTGAGAACGGTTCGAATCTCCTACAGCTAGAGTCGCCTGTCAACACGGAACCTCACAGGTTCCGTGGATGGCGCAGCCATGGCTTCGGCCGCGCGCGACAACGTCGCGCGCGAACGGGAATGGTTTGCCGTCACGCGGCGCTGGTCTGGGAGAGAGCGCGGCCCCGGAACGGAGAGGGTCGTGGACGACGCATATGGATCGAATGTGATCACCACGTCGGCGTTTGGCCGGCGAGGCGTGACGCGCGCCCAGATCGACGCGCAGATGGCGGTGCGGGCGGCGCGGACGCGCGTCGGCGCGGGACGAGGCGGCGAGAGGGGCGCTGTCTGCGTCCCGTCGGGCGACGCGCATCCGGCGGCCGGGCAGGGGGCGGTCCACAAATGGAGCCTGCTGCGCACGCTGTCGGAGATCAGGGACGGTCTGGGCGTGTCGGACCGAACCTTGAGCGTGCTGTCGGCGCTGCTGTCCTTTCACCCCGAGACGGCGCTGACGCTGGAGGCGGACGATCTTGTCGTCTTCCCCTCCAACAAGGCGCTGAGCCTGCGCGCCAACGGCATGTCGGAGCCGACGCTGCGCCGGCATCTCGCCGCTCTGGTCGAAACCGGGCTGATCATCCGCCGCGACAGCCCGAATGGAAAGCGCTTCGCCCGCCGCGCGGCGGAGGGGGCCAGTCAAGGAGACCGCGGCGTCGTGCAAGCGTTCGGCTTCGACCTCGCGCCGCTGATCGCGCGGGCCGGGGAGTTCGAGCGCCGGCTTGAAGAACTGCGCGGCGAACAGCGCCGAGCGCGGCTGCTGAAGGAGCGCATCAACCTGCTGCGCCGCGATCTCACCAAGCGCATCGCTTTCGCGCTGGACGAGGGTTTGGCCGGGCCATGGGAAAGCCTGCGCCGTGCTTTCCTCGCCCGCTGCACTCCGTTGCGCCAGCTCAGGGGCCTCGCCGATTTCTCTGCGCTGGCCGCCGATCTCGGCGTCTTGCAGGACGAAGTGACCGACGCGCTCCACGCCGCGCTTAGGCCGTCTCAAGTAGGATCAATCGGCGATGACGCTCAATCTGAGCGGCAAATGACAGAGTCAACCCCAGATCAGAATCAGGAATTTGAACCTGCTTCCGAAAAAGCCGGGGGCACGAAAGAGCCGCTCCCGACGGCTGACGCGCCCTCCGGCGAGTCGGCGCATCGTGAGCTCCCTCTCGCCCTGATCCTCGACGCCTGCCCGGATCTCGCGGACTATGATTTCTCCGGCTCCAAGCTCGACACTTGGCGCGCCTTCGTCGACGTCGCGGCGAGCGTCCGTCCTATGCTCGGCATCAGTCCCGACGCCTGGCGCGACGCCGTCGCCACGCTCGGCGAACGTCAGGCCGCGGTCGCCGTCGCCTTCATTCTGCAACGCTGCGAGCACTCCTCGCAGGCGCGCCGCCAAAGCGATCCGGACGGGCGGGACAACGTCACCGTCAACGGCTCGCCGGCCATCCGCTCCCCCGGAGGCTATCTGCGGGCGCTGACGCAGAAGGGCAGGGGGGAGCCGTTCTCCCTGTGGGGCGCGATCCTCGGTCATCTCAGCCAACGGGCGAAAATGGAACGGGGGAGGTGAAGGCGTCTTCACGTCGCGCGGGCGCAAGCCGTCGGCCGTCACCTCGGACTCCGGCGTTCCGAAGCGCGCAAGAAGGCAAGATCAGGCCCCGCCGCATGGCGCTCGTTTCAGGTCAACCAGTTTTCGGCGCTCGGGCCGCTGACGCGATGCAACTCGTCGACATTGGCGGTCGCCAGCGTTGCTCCCAGCGTCAGCGCATAGGCGGCGATGAGCAGATTGTTCGGCCCTATCGGAGTTCCTCCGTTTTCAAGAGCGGCGCGCCGGCGCCCGTAAGCGGCGTCGACGGGAACGTCGATCGCGAGGCGCTGCGAAGGTCGGCGTCTCGCCTATCGCGGCTGCGGAAGGAATTGGTTGCGCGCTTGACCAAATAATTATCGATAAGCGCCCCTTATCGCGATATTTTGCTGAGAGCGAGGAGTCGCGCGGTGAGGGAACGTACGGTCACCATTTGTTCGCCTATCGGAGAATGGATTATTCAATACCTGATCTTATAGGATCGACGTCGTGCCTCTCGGCTTGTTAGGCGGGGCAAATGCGGTGGCGTTTGCGCGTCGCGGCCGCGCCGACGCCGTAATCTTTGGCGCTTCTGGTCGCGTCGCGCATCGCATGCGCGTTCGCCATCTTTCCGGGCCGCCACGGCGGACGGTCGCGGCGTCGCACCGCAACGCTCACGCGCCGTGCTTTTTCCTCGAAGTCCGAACCGCTCCCGCCATCGCCTCGCGACGGGGCGGGGCGGCGTCCGTGTCGTGCGCCCGCGGCGCGAGGCGGCGCGCGCAGCTTCGCAGGATCGGCTGCAACGCGACCGCGGCGGGCGAGAGCGACCGACCCGTGGCGTGCACCAGAACGACGTCGCGCGCGATCTTCGGCGCGGCCATAGGGCGCGACGCCAGTTGGCGCGCCTGCGCCTCGACGTGCGCGTAGGCGGGCAGAACCGCCACGCCGAGGCCGGCCTGCACCAGCGCGAGGATCGTCGCGATATGCGCGACCTCGAAGGCCGGCGTCAGCGCGATCTGCGCCGTTTCAAAGCCGATCTCCACGAGACGGCGTATGCCGCTTTGGTGCGTGAGCGTAATGACAGCCTCGTCGGCGAGGGCTTTCCACGCGACGCTCGCCTGCGCCGCGAAGGGATGATCGGCGCGGCAGAACAATAGCAGTTCGTCGCGCGCCAACGTCACCCGCTCGATGCCCGGCTCGCCGGGCGCGAAGGTGCCCAGGCCATATTCGGCGCGGCCCGAGCGCACGC
>ERZ1645187.2604-NODE-2604-length-15717-cov-33.766952_pt1 | contig 15717 bp, 11 predicted proteins | sample MGYA00575352_ERZ1645187 | MGnify/ENA primary metagenome ERZ1645187 (study PRJEB40837, sample SAMN11349314) | freshwater sediment metagenome | isolation source: river sediment | host: Sediment | place: India: Wazaribad , New Delhi | collected 2017-02-21 ... | reverse complement strand
TAAGCCTGCCGCCAGCGTTCGTTCTGAGCCAGGATCAAACTCTCAAGTTTGAAACAGCTCGCCAGTCTTGCGACTGGCATGATCGCGTTTGCGTACATTGACGAGAGATCATGTGCCTGGCCTTTCGGCCGAAGCATCTGACTTCTCTAAATTAAACGCTTGCGATCGATGTTTCGGTTGTTCCGATGGTTACCCACCAGAACCGCCAGGACACGGCCGCCTGCGTTTCTCTTTCTTTCACTTACAATGTCAATCAGCGTGGAGGGGTCTCCTCCTGACTCCACCGGGCGCAAAGCACCACCGGGTCCCAGTTTGGGTTTCCGGCAGGTCACAGCCAGCTTCATCTGAATTTCACGAGGAAACGACGGCGTCGCAGGGCAACGCCGCGTCCCTCAGTGGCGCTCATATAGGGGTAAGCCCTTTGGAGTGTCAAGCACTTCGTCGCAAAAATTTTGCAAATGCAAAATAGCCCCGTCTTTGTTGGCTCTTTTGCTATCCACAAGCCGTCAGGCAAGGGCCTTGCCGTCATTGCCGACAGGCCGCGCCAGCAATTTCTGCACTCTTCGGCACGCGCAGCGCATGGTTTTGCACGGCTGCCCGGCAAAGCTTGCCAATTGCCTAAAATTCTCGGTTAACGGAACGGCAACAAAGAGTTGCGAAGCTGCGGATCAGACCTCGACAGATCGCGCCGGGACCTGGCGCGGCAATGGAGAAAGTTGAAGTTGGCGATGGTGCTTTGCGGTTGACACGCGGTCGTGAGGGGGGCAATTTCCGCCTGCCCGAAGGATCTTCACGGGTGCGTGCCGCAGGCTGCCAAATGGCGAAACTGTCTGGCTGAATTCCAGACCGAGTAGGAGTGACCGCAGTTTGAACGAGCGTGGCAGTCAACCCCCGCAGCGACCGCGCCATCCGGCCTCGCCGTCGGCCGCTCGCCCTGCCGGCTCCAGCCACGCCACAGGCTCTGCCAACCTCACCCAGCACCCGCCGCATCGCGCTGCCGCGCCGGCGCCGCAGCGGCCCGCGCAGCCCACGCCGCACCCCCCGCATCGGCCGGCCCTCCACCCCACGCAGCGGTCCGCCACCCAGCCGCCGCAGCGCCCCGCCGCCCAGCCGCCGCAGCGTCCCGCCGCCGCAGCGCCGGTGCCACCGCGCAGTGCCGGCCCCGTTCCGCCCCTGCCGCGCTTCAGCCCGCCGCCCGCGCCGGCCACACCGGCCCGCCAGATGGTTGCCGCGCCACCGCGTTACATGCCCGTGGCGCAACAGCCCCACAGTTTTGATCTGGACACGGAGTTTCTGGTTGAGCCGGTGCATCACCGCTGGCTCCTCACCACCTGCATCGTCGGCACCGCCGCCACGCTGATTGTCGGCGGCGGTCTGCTCGGCCTGTTCGGCCACAATTCCGGCAGCAATGACGCGCTTGCCGCCATTCAGTCCACCGCATCGACCTCGCTGGTCAATCCCATCACCGAAATTCTCTCGCCCGTATCGTCCGCCGACCTCAAGGCCGAACAGGGCATGGCTCCGCCGGTGGTTGAGGTGGTGCCGGAGCGCGATCTGTCGGACCGGTCGGGCGGCTTCAACTATCCTGAAATCACCGCCGATGCCCTGCCCTATGGCGACGGCAAGACCGTGGTGCTTGACGCCGAAATCGAAGCGGCGGACGCTGAAAGCGAGAATATCACCACCTTCACCAAGACCCCGCCCGCCGAACCGGTGGACGAAAGCATCAAGATTGCCGGCGACAAGTCGCTGGTCGAGGAACTGGTGGAGCGCGGTGTGTCGCGCGCCGCCGCCACCGCCCTCATGGACGCCATTGAGCCGGTGTTTCCCACCCGCCTGCTGAAGGCGGGCATGAAGATTGACGTCACCTTCGACCGCCAGCAGAACTTCTATGGCCGCGATGTGATCTTCCCGGTGGAAGTGTCCTTCAAGCCAGGGCCGAAGGAAACCGTGACCGTCGAGGCCGATGACGAAGGGCGCTTCTCTGCCCGCGTTGATGGCCGCGTGGAGACGCCTGCCAAGCCCAAGGCTGTGGCCGTCACCCAGTTCCGCACCCGCACCCAGGTGGGCTCCGGTCTTTACGGCACCGCCAAGGACAACCGGATTCCCGATTACATTGTCAACGAATTCACCCGGGCCTTTGCCTATGACGTGGACTTCCAGCGCCAGGTGAAGGCAACCGACACCTTCGAGGTCTTCTACGGCAACCCGCTCACCGGCTCGTCTTCCAAGCGCAAGGTGCTGCACTATGCCAAGCTCACCTTTGATGGCCGCGAAAAGACCTATTTCCGCTTCACCGACGCCAACGGCAACACCGATTACTACGATGAAAACGGCCGCGGCGCGTCCAAGTCCCTGCTGCGCACCCCGATTTCGGGTGCCCGCCTGACCTCCGGCTTCGGCATGCGCCGTCACCCGCTGCTCGGCTACTCCAAAATGCACACCGGGCTTGATTTCGGCGCTCCCACGGGCACACCCATCCGCGCTGCCGGGTCCGGCACCATCAAGCTGGCAGGCCGCCATGGCGCCTATGGCAATGCCGTGGCCATCCAGCACAATGGCGATGTGTCAACGCTTTACGGCCACATGAGTCGCATTGCCGCCGGCATCCGCTCGGGCGCCCATGTCAATCAGGGTCAGATCATCGGCTATGTCGGCTCAACCGGCCGCTCCACCGGTCCGCACCTGCACTATGAGGTGCGCCTCAACAACCGGCCGCTCAATCCCATGGGTGTGCGGGCCTCCGGCGCCAAGCAGCTCGCTGGCAAGGATCTCATCCGCTTCCGTGCACTGAAGGACAAGGTCGTGGCCCTGATGAAGACCGCGCCTTCGGCCACCCAGGTGGCGCAGAACACGCCGTAAGCCGTGCCGCCTTCATCCCGCCTGTTCGCAGCGGCCACGTCCTGCCTCATCATCATCGACGTTCAGCACGGCTTTCTTGCCTCAGCCCCGCCCGCCGCGCGTGATGAAATCGCCGCCCGTATCGCCTGGCTGGCGCGGGCGGCCCGGCACCTGCACATTCCCACCCTCGTTACGCTGGAGGAGGAGGCCGCCAATGGCCCGCTTCTCCCCGCTGTTGCCGCCGCCGTGGCCGGGGCACCGGTGTTTGACAAATGGTCCTTCGGCCTTGCCGGTCAGAATGACATTCTCACGGCTGTCCGGGCCACCGGCCGCAGCCATTGTGTGCTGGTTGGCATGGAAACCGATGTCTGCGTGGCCCAGTCGGCGCTTGGTCTGCTCGATCAGGGCTTTGCGGTCGCAGCGGTCACTGACGCCTGCTTCTCACCGCCCCCCTTCCATGCCGCCGGCCTTGATCGCATGCAGGCGGCCGGCACAGCCCTTCTCACCAGCAAGGCGCTCCTGTTTGAATGGGCCGCCACTTTGCCCCTCCACCTCAGGCTCAAGGCTGAGCTTGGTCCGCCTCCGCCGGGCGTGACCTTCTGATCAGCTCATGTTCCAGCCATGGCTGATGGTCAGCGACTGGCCGGTCAGCGCATTGCTGGGGAAGGCCGCAAACAGCAGGGCAATCTCGGCCACGTCCTCGATGGTGGTGAACTCCTTGTCCACCGTCTGCGACAGCATCATCTTGGCCACCACTTCCTCTTCCGAAATGCCAAGCCGCACCGCCTGTTCGGGAATCTGCTTGGTGACCAGCGGCGTTTTGACAAAGCCGGGGCAGATGACATTGGCCCGCACCCCCTTGGGCCCCCCCTCCTTGGCGATGACCCTGGCCAGCCCCATCAGCCCGTGCTTGGCGGCCACATAGGCGCTCTTGAGCGGCGAGGCTTCCTTGGAATGCACCGATCCCATGAAGATGATGGCGCCGGATTTCTGCGCATACATGTGGGGCAGGCACGCCTTGGAGGTGAGGAAGGCCCCGTCGAGGTGAATGGCCATCATGCGCTTCCACTCGGCAAAGGGAAAATCCTCAACCGCATGAACGATCTGCACCCCGGCATTGGAGACAAGCACATCAACCGTGCCGAAGCGGCGCACCGTCTCGGCCACCCCGGCATTCACCTGTTCCTCGCTGGTCACATCCATGGCCAGCGCATGGGCCTGGCCCGGCCCCAGGGCCGACAGCCGCCGGGCGGTGTCTTCCGCCGCTTCCGCCTTCAGGTCGGCCACCATGACAATGCCGCCCGCCTGCACATAACGCTTGGCAATGCCCTCGCCGATGCCGCCTGCCGCACCGGTGACGATGCACACTTTGTTTTTGAGGTCCATGAAATCCTCCCCGCACGGGCCTGATAATGGCAGGGCGGCGGCCAGAGGCAACAGTCTTCCGCCTCGGCAAAAAGAAGAAGGCCGGGCATCACCCCGGCCTTCCCGTCAATGCAGCTTGTGTGGGCCCAGCGCCAGCCCGTCGCCTTGGACGGTCACCATCACCACCTGCCCGTCCTTCACCCGGCCGGACAGGATTTCCTCGGCCAGCGGGTCCTGCAGGTTCTTCTGAATGACGCGCTTCAGCGGCCGCGCCCCATAGGCGGGATCATAACCCTTTTCGGCCAGCCAGTTGCGCGCCTCCGGGGCCAGCTCCACCGTGATCTTGCGGTCGGACAGAAGCTTGCGCAGCCGCTCAAGCTGAATGTCCACAATGGACCCCATGTGCTCGCGTTTCAGCCGGTGGAACAGGATGATCTCGTCAAGCCGGTTCAGGAATTCAGGCCGGAAGTGGCCCTTCACCACCGCCATCACCTTGTCCTTGGCCGCCTCGGCTTCCTCCTCATCGCCCAGCGCCACCAGATACTCCGACCCCAGATTGGAGGTCATGATGATGAGCGTGTTCTTGAAGTCGACCGTGCGGCCCTGGCCGTCGGTCAGCCGCCCGTCGTCCAGAACCTGCAACAGCACATTGAACACGTCCGGATGCGCCTTCTCGATCTCGTCAAACAGCACCACCTGATAGGGCCGGCGCCGCACGGCTTCCGTCAGCGCCCCGCCCTCGTCATAGCCCACATAGCCGGGCGGGGCCCCGATCAGCCGCGCCACCGAATGCTTCTCCATGTATTCCGACATGTCGATGCGGATCAGCGCATGTTCATCATCGAACAGGAAGGCGGCCAGCGCCTTGGTCAGTTCCGTCTTGCCCACGCCGGTGGGGCCCAGAAACATGAAGGAGCCGATGGGCCGGTTGGGATCCTGCAAACCGGCGCGCGCCCGCCTGACCGCGGTGGACACAGCCCCCACCGCCTCCGCCTGACCCACCACGCGGCGGGCCAGCTCGTTTTCCATCTGCAGCAGCTTCTCGCGCTCGCCCTCCAGCATCTTGTCCACGGGAATGCCGGTCCAGCGCGACACCACCTGCGCCACATGGGCCTCGGTCACCGCCTCATCCATGAGGCGGCTGCCGCCCTCCGTCTCGGCGTCGGAGAGTTTCTTCTCCAGCGCCGGAATGGTGGCATAGGAAAGCTCGCCCGCCCTGGCGAAATCGCCCTTGCGCTGCGCCTGGTCGAGGTCCTTGCGGGCCTGTTCCAGTTCCTCCTTCAGCCGGGAGGCCGAGGCCAGCCGGTCCTTTTCGGCCTGCCAACGGCCGGTGATGGCCTTGGATTTCTCCTCGGCCTCCGCCAGTTCCTTCTCCAGCACCTTCAGCCGGTCGCGCGAGGCCTGGTCCTTTTCCTTCTTCAGTGCCTCACGCTCGATCTGCAGCTGCATGATGCGCCGGTCGATCTCGTCCAGTTCCTCAGGCTTTGAATCCACCTGCATGCGCAGCCGCGAGGCCGCCTCGTCCATCAGGTCAATGGCCTTGTCGGGCAGAAAGCGGTCGGTGATGTAGCGGTTGGACAGTGTGGCCGCCGCCACCAGCGCCGCATCGGTGATGCGCACGCCATGGTGCAGCTCATACTTTTCCTTGATGCCACGCAGAATGGAGATCGAGTCCTCCACCGTGGGTTCCGACACGAACACCGGCTGGAAGCGCCGCGCCAGGGCGGCATCCTTCTCCACATGCTTGCGGTATTCATCAAGCGTGGTGGCGCCCACGCAGTGCAACTCGCCCCGCGCCAGGGCAGGCTTCAGCAGGTTGGAGGCATCCATGGCGCCCTCCGACTTGCCCGCGCCCACCAGCGTGTGCATTTCGTCAATGAACAGAATGACGCCGCCCGCCGCCGCCTGCACCTCGTTCAGAACCGCCTTGAGCCGCTCCTCGAACTCGCCGCGGTATTTGGCCCCGGCAATGAGTGCACCCATGTCCAGCGCCAGAAGCTTCTTGTCCTTCAGACTCTCCGGCACATCGCCATTGATGATGCGCAACGCCAGACCTTCGGCAATGGCGGTCTTGCCCACGCCGGGTTCGCCGATCAGCACCGGATTGTTCTTGGTCCGCCGCGACAGCACCTGAATGGTGCGGCGAATTTCCTCATCGCGGCCAATCACCGGATCAAGCTTGCCGTCGGTTGCCGCCTGGGTCAGGTCGCGGGCATATTTTTTCAGCGCGTCATAGCCCTGCTCGGCCGAGGCCGTGTCCGCCGTGCGCCCCTTGCGAAGGGCATTGATGGCCTGATTGAGGCCCTGCGCCGTCACACCCGCCTCCTTCAGCGCCTTCTGGGCTTCCGAAGGTTCAATGGCCAGCGCCTGCAACAGGCGCTCGGCACTGACATAGCTGTCGCCCGCCTTGGTCGAAAGCTGCCGGGCCTGCTCAAACACCCGCGCCATTTCCGGCGCCAGATAGATCTGGCCCGCCCCGCCGCCCGAAACCTTGGGCATTTTCTTCAGCGCGGCTTCCACCGCCCGCAGCGCCAGCCGCGAGTCACCGCCCGCCGCCTTGATCAGACCGGCAGCCAGGCCCTCCTCGTCGTCGAGCACGACCTTCAGAAGATGTTCAGGGGAAAAGCGCTGGTGGCCCTCACGCAGGGCCAGCGACTGGGCCGACTGGATGAAACCGCGCGACCTTTCGGTGTATTTTTCAAAATCCATCTCGTCTCTCCCGGCTCAGGATCCGCAACCCCCGTGGGGCATTGCCGTCCCGACCTCACATGATTGACCGGCTAAACCCTGTCCCAGCCTGACCCGTAACGGCATCCGGCAAGGCGGTTTTCGCCTTTTCATGTTTCATATGGGAAAGGGGCCGCACGCCGACAAGCGGGCAGCCAAAAGGAAAATGCGTGGGCCAGAAACGGTGCTATTCGCCGTCGGGCGCGGCGGGCGGCGTCTCGCCCCGATCCTCAAAACCGTCTTCCACCGTCACCGGGCGGGCCCGGCGCGGGCGGCGTTCGGGCTTGGGCGTCTCGCCCTCCTCACCCGCCGCAGCGGCGGGACGGCGCAGGAAGGACGGGGCGTCCCACTGGCCGGGCGCCTGAGCCTCAGCAGCCTCGGCGCGCGGCGCGGGCTGGGCTTCGGGCTCACCCTCCTGGCCCTCGCGCGGGCGATAGTCCTGCTGGTCGCGGCGGTTCTGCCAGCGCGGCCGGAAACGGTCGCGGCGGCCTTCGCGGTTGTCGCCGCCATTATTGTCGCGGTTGTCGCGGTTGTCGCGATTGTCGCGCTGGCGGAAGGACCGCTGATTCTGTGGCGGTGCTCCCTCGCCTTCGGCAGCGCCCTCGGGCGGCGTCATGTCAGCGGCTTCGCCACCGGCTTCAGCCCCCTCTGGCGCTTCGCCCTCGGGCGCTTCGCCCTCGGCCTCGCCATCGGCGGCCTCGCCCTCAAACTCCTCCTCCATGGCCTTGCGGAACATGGGCAGAATGGCGCCCGGCGGCTGATTGGCAGCCCAGATGCGGTAATAGTGTTCGGCATGCTGGTAATAGTTCTCGGCCATCACCGTATCGCCGGAGGACAGGGCATCGCGGCCCAGCTGGTTATATTTTTCGGCAATGGTCTGGGAGGTACCGCGCACCTTCACATCCGGCCCGTTGGACTCAAACACCCGGTTGGGCGATGACCCGCTGCCGCCGCCCTGGCTGCCGCTGTTGTGGCGGCGGTTGCGGTTGCGGCCACGGTTCTTGTTGTGCTGACCGGGTCTCATGCGATGTCCATTGTCATAATTCAAAATGGCTCACTTCGGCCAAAGGCCGCCTTCAGTGTGGAAGCGTTCAATCGTCGGGTTGGAGACTCTCATGGAGCCGCGCCGTACCTGCCAAGGTTCTGGACCGGTTCCCGCTGCCTGTGGCGCGCTCCAACCGGGAGGCGCCGTCTTCCAACCGCTGTCAGAGGAATGCCGGGCTTGGCCTCAAGGGGCAGCCCCGTCACCCGCCCGCATCATCGCAAAGGGCAGTAGGGAATGCGCCCTATCTAGCGCAGCCAGCGGCTCTTTCCAAGGGGTTTTTGGGGCTAAATTCCCTAATAAACCACTTCAAAGGCGGCACAGCGGACATGCCCGCCCAGGTCCACCCCCTCGCCCCAGCGGGCAAAACCGGCGGCGTGAAAGATGTCCGCCACCGCTTCCGCCTGCCCGGCGCCGAATTCCACCGCCACCACCCCGCCCGGCCTGAGGTGGGTTCTGGCCGCCGCCGCGATGACCCGGTAGGGGTCAAGTCCATCCACCCCGCCGTCCAGGGCCGCGCGCGGGTCATGATCCTTCACCGCCACCGCCAGCGCGGCAATGTCGGCGCTGGGAATATAGGGCGGGTTGGACACGATCACGTCAAAAACCCCGTCCAGCCCTTCAAACCAGCTGCCGTGATGAAAGGCGAGCCTGTCGCCCACACCGTGGCTGGCGGCATTGGCCTGCGCCACCGCCAGCGCCTCAGCCGAAACATCGCATGCCACGCCCGCCGCATCCGGCAGTTCAGCCAGAAGGGTCACCGCCAGAATGCCCGACCCGGTGCCAAGATCAAGGAGGCGGAGATGGGCCAGTTCCCCCGCCATGCGCAGCACCAGATCAACCAGCGTCTCGGTGTCGGGCCGGGGGTCAAGCACCGCCGGCGTCACCCTGAAGTCGCGCCCGAAGAATTCGCGCCGCCCGATGATGCGCGACACCGGCTCACCGGCCTCGCGGCGGGCCAGCGCCGCCTCATAACGCTGCTGCTCATCTGGGGTCAGCCGGTGGCCGGGTTCAGCCACCACCTGTTCATGGGAAAGACCCGCCACCTCCTGCAACAGCAGCCGGGCATCCAGCATGGCGGTAGGGCTTGCCGCCGCCTGCAGGCGCGCCCGGCCCAGCCGAAGGGCCTCTCCCACCGTGTCAGCCATTGTCCTCCTCGGCCGCCAGCAGGGCCGCCTGATGCTCAGTCACCAGCGCCTGCACCAGCTCTTCCAGGGCCGGACCTTCAATGATCTGGTCAAGCTTGTAAAGCGTCAGGCCGATGCGGTGGTCGGTGACCCGGCCCTGCGGGAAGTTATAGGTGCGGATGCGCTCCGAACGGTCGCCTGAACCGACCTGGCCCTTGCGCGCCGCGCTGCGCTCGCTGGCCAGGCGCTCACGCTCGCGCTCATAGAGGCGGGCGCGCAGAATCTTCATGGCCTTGTTCTTGTTCTTGAGTTGCGACTTCTCGTCCTGCTGGGCCACCACCAGACCGGTCGGAATATGGGTGATGCGCACCGCCGAGTCGGTGGTGTTGACCGACTGGCCGCCCGGACCGGAGGCGCGGAACACATCAATGCGCAGATCCTTGTCCTCGATCCTGATGTCCACTTCCTCGGCCTCGGGCAGCACCGCCACGGTGGCCGCCGAGGTGTGAATGCGCCCCTGCGCCTCGGTTTCCGGCACGCGCTGCACGCGGTGCACGCCGGATTCAAACTTCATATGCGCAAACACCCCGGAACCATAGATGTTGGCGATGATTTCCTTGTAGCCGCCGTGTTCGCCCACGCTTTCGGATATGATCTCCACCCGCCAGCCCTTGAACCCGGCATAGCGCTGATACATGCGAAACAGATCCCCGGCGAACAGCGCCGCCTCGTCGCCCCCGGTTCCGGCCCGCACCTCGAGAATGACATTGCGCTCGTCGGCGGCATCTCGCGGCAGCAGCAGAATGCGCAAGCCATGCTCCATGCCGGCAATGCGCTCATCCAGCGGCACCTTTTCGGCCTCGGCCATTTCCGCCAACTCGCCGCCCGCCGCCGCCATGTCATCAAGGCCCGCGCGCTCGGCATAAGCCGCCTGCAACGCCTGGGCGGCCCTGGCCGACGGCTCCAGCTCGGCATAATCGCGCGACAGCTTGACAAAGGCCTCGCCCGTGGCCCCCGCCGACAGCTCATGTTCGACGGCGGCAAAGCGGGCAATGATGCGGTTCAGTTTTTCCGGGGACAGCGCCATGGTGGCGAGGCTTCTAGCCCAAAGGCGGCAGGCCCGCCACCGTCACGCGTGATCGCTGTCAAACCAGATGGTGACCGGCCCGTCATTGACCAGGCTCACCTTCATGTCGGCACCGAAGATGCCGGTAGCAACGGTGACACCTTCGGCCCGCAGGGCGGCACAGAAGTGCTCATAGAGGGCTTCGCCCGCCGCCGCCGGTGCCGCGGCCGAAAAACCCGGCCGGTTGCCGGACTCCGTGCCGTTGGCGGCCAGCGTGAACTGGCTCACCACCAGACAGGCGCCGCCGACTGCCGCCAGCGCCAGGTTCATCTTGTCCTGATGGTCCCGGAAAATGCGCAGGGCCGAAATCTTGCGCGCCAGCCTCTCGGCCACCGCCGGCGTATCGCCCGCCATGGCGCAGACCAGAACCAGAAACCCAACGCCGATTTCGCCGGTTACAGCGCCGTCAACCCTAACCTGGGCCTCCGCCACCCGCTGCACCACCGCCCGCAAGGTTCAGGCCTCAGCCCTTCACATCCAGCGTCTTGAGATCGAGCGACTTGCCCACCAGAATTTCACCGGGCGGACCGAGCACGCCCTTCTCCACCCCGTCGATGACATAGGCCAGAAGCCCGCCATCGCGGGCAATGACCACCAGACCCTCACGGTCCGGCACACGGTAGGTGTCACCCGCCATCAGCATCTGGGTCATCACCACATTGCCCTGGCCGTCCTCCACCCGCACCCACACCGGGGCCTTGGCCTTCAGCACCAGCCGCGCCGGGCTCGACGTATCACCAAATACATGGCCCTGGCCGGACGGGGCCGGCGCGGGACTGGTGGAAGCCACCACATCACCCCCCGCCCTGGGCAGGGGAATGGGCGCAGGCTTGTTGGCGTTGGCCGTCTTGGCCGGTTTCTTGTCCTTCGGCGCATCGGCCATTTGCCGGGCAATGAACTGGCCCAGCGCATCATCGGCCCCGGCCGGCGTGCCACCGGTATCGCCGCCCATGGCGGTCTGACTGTCCGGCGCCGCGGCGGCGGCAGTGTCATCCGGCATGGTTTCGTCACGCACCGTGACGCGCGCATCGTCGGTGGCGGCCGTGGTCATAGTCTCATCATTCTGCGAAAGCTGCGCCACCTCCGGACCGGGCGCCGCACCCGGCTTCATCAGAAAGCTTGTGCCCGCAAACAGCATGACCGCCCCGGCGATGCTGGCCACCACGCCACCCGCCCCGCCCGGCATGTGCGGGAAGCGGAAATTCAGGCTTGGCAGGCGCTGGATGCGCGCGAAGGACAGAATCTTGGCGCTCGACAGCGGCTGCGGATTGGCCGGATGCGACGCCTGCGCCACAACACCGGGCCTGGGCAGGAATTTCAGGTAATGGGCCACCAGCGGTTCGGGATCAAAGCCCAGATACTGGGCATAGGCGGCAATCATGCCCAGCGCCTCCATGCGCGCCGGCATGCGCGTCATGTCGCCCTTTTCAATGGCATCGAGATGATAGGGGTGAATGCCCACCGCATCGCCCGCCTGCTCCAGGCTTTCGCCACGCGCTTCGCGCTCGCGCTCAAGGAACCAGCCCGCCTCGCCGGCCGGGTCCAGCACGCCATCGGGCTTGGCGCGCATGTGAAGGGCCGCCGCCGTGGCTGCCTGTTCTTCAACCTCGTGACCAAATTCGTGAACGTCCTGATCCATGGCCAGTCTCTCATGCGCTGGGGGCGCAGGCTCTGGCCCGCGCTAACCCTTCGTTAATCTGTTAACGGAGCATGACGGAGAATGGTTATCAGGGTGCTAACAGAGCGCCCCTTCGGCGATCAAATCGCCACGCCCTGGCGCTGGGCATATTCCAGAAGCTCGGGCCGCACGGAATGAAGCGGGCCTTTGAGCAGCGGTTCCAAAAACGTCCACAGCCGGGCCTGATCGAGCGAGCGGATCATGGCCTTCACCGGGCCAATGGCTGAGGGCACCATGCTCATGGAAGTCAGGCCGATGCCGGCCAGCGCCATGGCCTCCAGCGGGCGGCCCGCCAGTTCGCCGCACAGGGTCACTGTCTTGCCATGGGCCTGGGCCCGCTCCACAATGCCGCGCATGGCCGACAGGGCCACCGGACTCAACGGATCATAGCGCCCCGCCAGGCGCGGATTGCCGCGGTCCGAGGCAAACAGGAACTGCACCAGATCATTGGAGCCGATGGAGGCGAAATCAACAACCGGCAGCAGGTTGTCAAGCTGCCACAGAAGCGCCGGCACCTCGATCATGGCGCCAAGCTTCACCGAGCGCGGCGGCTCCAGCCCGTGCCGGTCGAGGAACTGCCGCTCCCGCTCATAGACATCGCGGGCGCGCAGGAATTCATCAACATCGGCAATCATCGGAAACATGATCTTGAGGTCATGGCCCGCCCCGGCAATGAGCAGGGCGCGCACCTGAAGATCAAGCAGCGCCGGACGGTCCAGCGCCATGCGGATGGAGCGCCAGCCCATGGCCGGGTTGTCTTCCTTCGGCTGGCGCAGATAGGGCAACACCTTGTCAGCACCGATGTCCAGCGTGCGGAACACCACCGGCTTGCCGCCCGCCTGATCAATGATGTGGCGATAGTGCCGGACCTGGGCGTTGAGCCGCGGGAAGCGGTGCGCCATCATGAACTGCAATTCGGTGCGGTAGAGGCCCACGCCATCGGCCCCTGATTCCGCCAGATGCGGCATGTCCACCATCAGACCGGCATTGATGTTGAGGCTGAAGCTCACCCCGTCGCGGCTCTGGGCCGGCAGGTCGCGGAGTGCTGCATATTGCGCCTGCTTGCGGGCATAGAAACGGACCTTCTCGGCATAGGCCTTCTGCAGGTCCGCCGATGGCCTAACGAACACTTCGCCGGTGCCGCCATCGATGATGATGGGCGAGCCGGTATCAACCAGATCAATGAGGCCATGAACCTGGCCGAGGGCGGGAATGCCAAGGGCGCGCGCCACAATGGCCACATGGCTGGTCTTGCCGCCCTCCTCCAGAATGACGCCACGCACCTTGCTCCGGTCATAGTCAAGGAGTTCCGCCGGACCCATGTTGCGCGCCACCACAATGGTGTTGTCGGGCAGGTCGCTGCGCGCTGCCGTGGCAATGGCACCGGTCAGGATGCGGAGCAGCCGGTTCGACAGATCGTCGAGATCGTGCATGCGCTCGCGCAGATAGGGATCATGGGTGCGCATCATGCGCGCCCGGTTGTCGGTCTGCACCCGCTCCACCGCCGCTTCGGCGGTAAGCCCCGTGGCCACGGTCTCATTGAGCCGGTTGAGCCAGCCCTTGTCATGGGCAAACATGCGCACGGTTTCAAGCACGTCGGAATAGTCGGTCACCCGCGCATCCGAACCGTCGAGCAATTCATCAACCTGCGAGCGCAACTGGCTCACCGCCTGATCCAGCCGCTTCAGCTCTTCCGGCACATTGTCGCTGATCAGATTGTCAATGACCACGCGCGGCTCATGCAGCACCACATGCCCCAGCGCCACGCCCTCGGCCAGGCATTCACCGCGCAGATGGTGGCTGCGGATATGGGCCACGTCGGCCGCCACCTCGCGCGCCACCTCGCGCAATTCACCTGCTGCAATCACCTCCGCCAGCACCATGGCGGTGGTTTGCAGCGCCTCCTCTTCTTCATCCGTATACTGACGGTGCGTCCGGTTCTGCACCACCAGAACGCCAATCACCGCGCCGCCGCGCATGATCGGCACACCAAGGAAGGCGTGATAGATTTCCTCGCCCGTCTCCGGCAGATATTTGAAGCCCGGATGTTCCTGGGCCGAGGCAAGGTTGAGGCCAATGGCCTGATCGGCAATGAGACCGACAAGGCCCTCACCCACCTTGAGCTTGGACTTGTGCACCGCCTGACGCTTCAGACCTTCGGTGGCATAAAGTTCCAGCACCTGGCCCGGCCGCATCACATAGATGGAGCACACCTCGGCCACCATATTGGCGGCAATGAGGGTCACGATCTTGTCGAGCCGCTTCTGCGCTGTCTCCGGCTCCGCCATCACCTCGCGGAGCCTTCGGATCAGGACACGCGGGCCAAGGGCGGTTTGAGCCATCAGTCGCGTGTCCTTGGCTGTTTTACGTGGCGCACAAAGCACTTGACCCCACAGCCACGGCCAGCCATCGCCGGGCGCAAAACGCCCGGATCACGGTGGAACATGGCAAGAGCCCGTTTCACGCCTTGCCCTCCAGCCCATAGGCCTGATGCAGCGCTCTCACCGCGAGTTCGGTATAGGCTTCGTCGATCAGCACCGACACCTTGATTTCCGAGGTGGTGATGGCCTGGATGTTGATGCCCTTTTCGGCCAGCGTCTGGAACATGCGGGCCGCCACACCGGCGTGGCTGCGCATGCCGATGCCGACAATGGACACCTTGGACACATCGGCCGAGCTGGTGAGCTCCATATAGCCGAGCCTGTCCTTGGTTTCGGCCACCACGTCCAGTGCCCGCTTCAGATCCTTGCGCGCCACCGTGAAGGTGATGTCGGCGGTGGAGCCATCGGCCGAGATGTTCTGCACGATCATGTCCACGCTGATGCCGGATTCAGCCAGCGGCCCGAACACCGCGGCAGACACACCGGGCTGGTCCTTTACCTTGCGGATGGAAACCTTGGCCTCATCACGGGAATAGGTGATTCCGCTGACGACATGCTGTTCCACGATCTTATCCTCATCGCACACAAGAGTTCCGGGGCCCGTGCCATCGGGCTTGTTCTGGTTGGGCGCATCGGGGGCCTCGAAGCTCGAGCGCACCTGCAGCGGCACCTTGTAAACCATGGCGAGTTCCACCGAGCGCGTCTGCAGCACCTTGGCCCCCATGGAGGCCTGCTCCAGCATTTCCTCATAGGAGATGCGGTCCAGCTTGCGGGCGCCGGTCACAATGCGCGGGTCGGCAGTATAAACGCCATCCACATCTGTATAGATGTCGCAGGCCGCCTCCAGCGCTGCCGCCACCGCCACCGCCGAGGTGTCGGAGCCGCCGCGGCCCAGCGTGGTGATGCGGCGGTCGGGGCCGATGCCCTGGAAGCCGGCAATCACCGCCACCTGGCCCTGTTCCATGCGCTTTCTGATCTCATCGCCATCAATACCGGCAATGCGGGCTGCCCCATGCACGCCGTCGGTGCGGATGGGGATTTGCCAGCCCGCCCAGCTCCGCGCCGGAATGCCCATGTCCTGCAAAACGATGGCCAGCAGCCCCGAAGTCACCTGCTCGCCCGAGGCAACAATGGCGTCATACTCGCGCGCGTCATGCACAGGCGCGGCCTCGCGGCACCAGCCGACCAGCTGATCGGTGGTGCCGGCCATGGCCGAGACCACCACGGCCACATGGTGGCCTGCCTTCACTTCCCGTTCCACATGCCGGGCCACATTGCGGATGCGTTCGATATTCGCAACCGATGTGCCCCCGAATTTCATCACCAGACGGCCCATGGGCCAAACCTCTTACCCTGTCCGGCACGCCACGGCCGCTCAATGCCATGACGCCCCTGTGCTGTGCTCCAGAGCAGCCTGACTTTTGACGGAA
>ERZ1645187.2603-NODE-2603-length-15718-cov-4.188533_pt1 | contig 15718 bp, 14 predicted proteins | sample MGYA00575352_ERZ1645187 | MGnify/ENA primary metagenome ERZ1645187 (study PRJEB40837, sample SAMN11349314) | freshwater sediment metagenome | isolation source: river sediment | host: Sediment | place: India: Wazaribad , New Delhi | collected 2017-02-21 ... | reverse complement strand
GACACGTTCTGGTGGAGCTATCCTCTGGGCAACGTGAAGAGCCGGCCGTTCTCGCAGATCTGGGCGGACGTTTCAGACCCGCTGATGCGCGGCTTGAAGGCTCGGCCGCGCACGATCGGCGGGCGCTGCGGGGCCTGCCAGCACTTCGATATCTGTGGTGGCAATACGCGCGTGCGCGCCCTGCAGCTGACGGGCGACCCCTGGGCGGAGGATCCTGCCTGCTATCTGTCGGATGAAGAGATCGGAGTTTGCGCAACGGGTCCGCGCGTTGCCGTCACGCCGTTCCGGGGAGTGCGCCATGAGCTGCCGCATCGTATCTAGGCTCGCCACTGGCGGACTTGCTGCCCTGTTTATTGCTTTATTTATTGGGGGTGCACCGCAGACGTCGCAGGCGGGCCCGGATGCAGCGGCGCTCTACAAGGAGCATTGCGCGTCGTGCCACGGCGCCGATCGGCTGGGTGGCACGGGGCCGGCGCTCATTCCGCAGGCTTTGGCGCGCCTCAAGCGCGAGGTGGCGACGAAGACGATTGCCGAGGGCCGGGCGGCAACGCAGATGCCGGGTTTTGCGGCAACTCTTGCAGAGGCTGATCGCGCCCAGCTCGTCGATTACATTTACCAGGAGCTGGCCGAAGTGCCGCGCTGGACGGAAGCGGATATCTCAGCTTCGCGCGTGTTCCACGGAACGCCACCAGCTCTTTCCAAGCCCTCGTTCGATGCTGATCCACTCAATCTCTTCGTCGTTGTCGAGACCGGCGATCATCACGTCACCATCCTGGACGGAGATACGTTCACGCCGATCCATCGCTTCCAATCGCGCTTTGCGCTGCATGGCGGCCCGAAGTTCTCGCATGACGGGCGTTTCGTCTTCTTCGCGTCCCGGGATGGATGGGTGACGAAGTTCGATCTGTGGGACCTGAAGATCGTCGCGGAAGTGCGCGCTGGCATCAACACGCGCAATATCGCGATCTCGCGGGATGCGCGCCATGTTGCCGTTGCCAACTATCTGCCGCACACACTGGTCCTGCTCTCCGCCGACGATCTCAGCGTCGAAAAGATCTTCAATGTGACGGATCGGAGCGGAAAGCAATCGCGCGTGAGCGCCATCTATCAGGCGCCGCCCCGCAATTCGTTCATCGCGGCGCTGAAGGATGTTCCCGAGATCTGGGAGATATCGACGGACCCGAACGCGCCGCCGCAGCACCCCGGTTACGTGCATAGCTACGAAAAGGGAATGGTTGAAGCCCTGGGCACCATGGAAGGGCTGTTCACGCTGCGTCGTATCGAAATCGAAGAGCCGCTCGACGATTTCTTTTTCGACCAGCCTTATCGTCATCTTCTGGGCTCCGCGCGCGACGGCAAGAGCGCGGTAGTCGTCAATCTTACTGTTGGCCGCCCGATCGGACGGGTAGATTTCCCCGGCCTGCCGCATCTGGGGGCGGGCATCACGTTCGAGCATCAGGGCAAGCGGGTGATGGCGACGCCCAATCTCAAGCAGGGCAAGATCAGCGTGATTCGACTCGACGACTGGTCGATCGTCAAAGAGATCGACACACCAGGGCCGGGGTTCTTCATGCGCAGCCACGAAGGTTCTCGGTACGCATGGACCGACGTGATGATGTCGAAAGGCCGCGACACCATCCAGATCATCGACAAGACGACGCTCGAGATCGCGCACACGCTGACACCGTCACCGGGCAAGACGGCGGCGCACGTGGAATTCGACCGCTACGGCAAGCATGCTCTTGTTTCGGTTTGGGAGGATGATGGCGCCCTGGTCGTCTACGACGCCGAGACATTCAAGGAGGTCAAGCGCATCCCCATGCGCAAGCCGTCGGGCAAATACAACGTCTACAATAAGATCACCTTCTCGGAAGGCACCAGCCACTAACGCTCGACCTGCAAGAGTGTTGGTCGGTTTTGCAGGTGAGGGCATGCGCAAGAACAATGGTGCAAAAAGTGATCGCGCCTACTTCCTTCTTCCATGGGGCAAGGTGCCCACCCAGGTGCGCATGCGACACACACTCGGCATGTCGGCTTGGGCAATGAGTGTTTTGAAATCCAGGTTCTGGATCAGGTGTAGTCGTCGTCGCCTGCCTCTTCGACATAGCGCGCCAGCCTGCGGGCGTCATCGATGGTGACGCTGTCGCGGTCGACGTTGACGCCGAACGGCTTCAGCTTGCCGAGTGCGCGCGAAAGGCTTTCCGGCTTCATTCCGAGGCGGTTTGCAATCAGTGCCTTCTCGTAGGGGAGGTTGACCTTGCACGGGCCATCCTGGAACGGGCACAGCCGCAGCAGGAAATCGGCAAGCCGCTGCGGCCCGGTCAATCGCTTCATGTGCTCGATCTGCTCGACCAGGGCTTTCAAGTGGTGCGAGGACGAAGCCAGCATCGCCAGGGCGAGATCGGGCTGATCGTGAATGATGCGTCGCAAGGTGTCGCCGTTGATCCGCACGAGACGGCAGGCCGTTACGGTCTCCGCGCTGACCGGATAACGCCCGCCCATGAAAATCGCGGCCTCCGCGAATGTTTCCCCGCGCCTGAATGTGGCTACAACCGTTTCGTGTCCTTCGGGCGTGGTGCGGTAGATCTTCACCCAGCCTTCCAGCACGACATAGAAACAGGTCGCTGGCGTACCCTGCTCGAAGAGCAGAACGCCCCTGTCGAAAGCACGCGGTCCAAGCCCATCCAGCATACGGTCGGCAGCCTCCCGCGAGAGGGCGCCGAACAGAGGGGTGGCGCGAACGATCTGCCAGTCGTGCTGATCCATGAAACCTGTATCAATTGAACTCGTGGGCGCCCCATTTAGACTAGCTGGTACGCACAGAGTCAAGCCGATCCGCATTGGTGTGCATTGTCGTCCGTTTACGGCCCTTGTGCAACGGCACCTCACCGGTTGGTGATCAACAGCAGCGCCATTGCGCACAACAGCAGCAGGACAACCTTTCGGAAGGTTTCAGGCCTGATACGCCTGCGAAGCCTCGTTCCCGCGGCCACGCCGATGAGGCCGGGCACCACGCCTGCCGCCGACAGCGCGAACGTCGTGCCATCCAGGAAGCCGATGCGGTGGAGACCCGCAAGCATGATCGCGGACGATATGGTAAAGGCGATATTCATGAGCTGCACGCTGCCGTCAGGCGAAAGCTCGAGTGACAGTGCGTAGGGAACGATCGGCATGATCTGTGATCCGGTGATGCCGTTTATGAGCCCGTTGAAAAAACCTACCGGCACATTGAGCCATCGCTGACGCTCGCCGGGGATCTGCAGCGCTGGCCGCGACAGCGCGTAGATCGCATATACGAGAATGACAAAGCCCAACACGCGTGCGGCGTCCTTCGCGGTTACCATCGACAGCACGTAAAGTCCGGCGAGCAGGCCGGGAACGAGAGCTGCGTAGAGCAGGCGGAAGCGAACCAGCGTCTGGCGGAATTCGCCAGCGGTGAGCATCACCGAGAGGTTGGATGAGATTGACGGCAGCAGCACGATCGGCATGGCGTGATCAAGCCCGATACCGAGCGCGACGATCGGCAGCGCGGTCGTGGAGTAGCCTACTCCGGCGGCGCCTTTGACGAGGCCAGCGAGCGCAAGTCCGACGATGGCGATGACGATTTCGCTGGAAGTCATGCGGGAGCTTTCGAGAATTGCGAGCCAGTTGGATCAGTTCGATCTGTCGTGCGTGCGGTGGCCTCGTGTGCGGTTCGCGACCATTCAAGATAAGCCGATCCGCTCTCACCGATGGCACAAATTCGCCTCCCGATCAGCACCCTGACCAGGAAATCAGGGCGTAAGCCGCCAATCCAGACGAGGCCAAAAAGTCGCAACGACCGCCACCCCGCCACGCCCTTCCCGCTGCCGGCAGCGGGTTTGATGAGGTCGGTCGCTGCTGGCATGCCAGAGGGTGAATTGCCGAATCACGGGGCGGCAGCGTGATCAGGGCGGCGGGGATGACACGTTGGGCATGCTTAAGGAGAGCAACCCGAGCCTTGACATGTGCGGCAGTTGCCAGTGTTTCCGGCCGCCGCAGCCGTTTGCAAATTTGTGTTTATAAGGAGTTGGCCTTGCCTTTGCGTTCAAGAAAGGTCATATAAAGCGCCATCGAACACGCTTTGGTCTGCTCTACCCGGCCTGCACTGCACTGCCTACTAGAAGTCTCCAACGCGCGCTTTGAGGTCCGAAGGCAATTCCGCCTGAGGGAAACGCCACTTGCTTGGAGGCAATTCATATGGCGAACGGTACTGTGAAGTGGTTCAACGAGCAGAAGGGTTATGGATTCATTCAGCCGGAAGAAGGCGGCAGCGACGTCTTCGTTCATATCTCGGCTGTCGAGCGGGCCGGCATGTCCACGCTTCACGAGGGCCAGAAGGTTTCTTTCGAGACCGAGCGCGGTCGCAACGGCAAGATCGCCGCGACCAACCTGCGCGCTATCTGATCTGATACGATCGAAAGCGTGTCTCCTGAAAGACGCAGACCGACGGGAGCAGCTTCGTGCTGCTCCCGTTGTGCTACTGAAGATGTCCACGAGGGCGTGCGACAAGGAGTGTAGATGGCAAAGGAAGAGATGCTCGAGTTCGAGGGCGTGGTGGACGAAGTTCTGCCGGACGCTCGCTGCCGTGTAAAGCTGGACAATGGCCACGAGGTCATCGCCTACACGTCTGGCCGCATGAAGAAGAACCGCATCCGCATCCTCGCCGGCGACCGTGTCACCATCGAGATGACGCCATATGACCTGACGAAGGGGCGTATCAATTTCCGCCACAAGGACCAGCGCGGACCCGGACCATCGGCTGCGGGTGGCGGCGCGGGGCCCGGCGGCAACCGTCGCCGCTGAAGCGCGCGGGCTGTTGGCGATCCCAGGGCTTGGTCCTTGGGTGGAATACTCATCCTTGGCGGGCTTGTCCTGTGGCCTGTCACGAAGACGGGTAGCAGCTTCACTAGTGTGGCGTCGCGCCAAAATCGACACATAGCCGCGACCGCATACGATTTTGGGCAGCGACAGGCCACTAGCCTCGCACGCAATCTGCCTTGCGGCGGCATGTCGATCGCTATTTTGCGGAAATCATGAGCACAAGATCGGCTGTTGCTTGTTTCCGCGGCATTCTCTTGTGGACCTTTCGTGTTTGAGTGGTGGCGTGATCGCGATGCACGTCCCGGCATGCGGGGAAACGGTATACTCAGCAAATCTCGATTGATTCGCCGCGTTCGGGGCGCGTGCGATTTCCTGGAAACGCGATGCTGAACTACCGTGCACTTTTCTGTTTCCTGACTGCGGTGCTTGTGCTGTCGGCCGGCACGGTTGCCGTTGCGTATCGCTACCAAAATCAATCGGGGCTGGTGTCGGGCAGTTTCGTCTGGAGCCCGTCGATTGCGCCCGAGGGCGCTCTGGCGATCGTCGTCTCATCCAGCGAAAGAACCGTACACGTCTATCGCGATGGCGTGGAAATCGGGATCTCGACTGCAGCTGTTCCGGCCGTATCCGCCTCCGCGGCTGGCGTTTTCGCGGTCTCGCAGGTCGAAGGCCTCGATGAGGGAACTTCGTCCACTGGCCTCGTCTGGCGCGGCACGCAGCTTTACCATAGTGGTGGATCGCACGGGGCTGAGGGCCTTGTCGGTGCTCGCCTGCCGGATGATTTTGCCGAATTGCTGATGCACGCGACAAGTCGCGGTGCTGCTGTCATCGTGGCGCGGGAGCGCACGGGGCCGCAGCTGTTCTCCGCGCCTGGCCCGTTCGTCGACGCAGTCGAGACGGGGAGCTTGAACCGGGTTGCGCGGTTTGCCCAGCCGGAACTGGGGCGGCAGACGATACCGCCGGAGTCGCCGGAAGCACAGCCACAGGGGATCGATTCTGGTGCTGCGGCGGCAAGCGTAGATAACGGTGGCGACCGCAGCGGACAGATGACTTCGGTGATCCTTTCGCGCGCCGATCTCTCGGCCTACGTGATGAAGGATGGAGTGATCGTCGACCGCCTGGCCATCACCGTCGAGGCCCCGACGCAACCGTTCGGGCTGCATGCCGTCATGCTCGTATCGCCGGCCGATGCGAGCAGCGAGGCGAAGTGGCTGGGCTTTGGCATCGCGGACGAAGCGGGAACTGACCACATCGTGAACGATGGTGCCGAGCAGGCGCTGCGGCGCGTCAGGTTTCTGGACAAGGAGCGCTCGAAGGCCCTGGCGCGTGTGATGCATGCGGGTAGCGTCGTCGTTCTGATCGATGGACACGGACCATCGGTGACCGAGGCGCCAATATTGAACGTCGCGCTATTGCAAAGCGAGGACGCCGTGCTTTCGTCATCTGGCGGTAATTCAACCAGTCCAGTACCTTCAAGAGTTGCGCCGAGGGGCGCCGCCGATATCGCATCGGACAGGAAGACGCGTGATCGCACCCAGGCGGCGCCGCCTTCGAGCGACATCCCGGCAGGCAAGAAAGTGCGATCAGCCTCCAAGCCGCAAGGCGCAACGGTGACGCGGCGGCGAGGCCCGTTGGATCATCGCGAGGATTGGCCCAACAGCATGTACTGGCCGTACTGAACGGGGCGGGCAAAGCGCTGCTCGACGGAAGCGATTGTGCCTCTCCCGCTCACCGCTCCCGCCACACCTGCACTGCCGCTGCCGATATGGCCAATCAATGTAATGGCGTGCCGGCCAGCTGATTTCCCTGCAGACTATTGTCGAGCGCAGCCTTCAGTGCCGCAGGGCCTGCGTGCCGAGCCACATGCTCGGGAATGATCCAAGCACGGTAGTCGTCGCTTTCAATGGTGCGTGCACATGAAATGCGTCCATCCGATGCAGTGCATGTCGGATCGTTGCTGATGCGGCGAGCCTCGCGGCGATCGTGGCGAACGATGCGCAGGTCGACCGGCTGCATCCAGGCGTGGTCTTTGATGAGATCGACGTCACGAAAGATGCAGGCGAGTTGACCGTTGCAGGCACCGGCGCGCGTGCCAAGTGCGATGGCGGGGCCGAAACCCTTGCTGCGTGAGATGCGCTTTGCCGAGCTTTCAGCGCCACTGCTGATGTAGCAGTTGCCCTCGATGCAGAGCATGGGATCGGCTGTCTTGTTCCAGCGCCGGATGCCGCGGTTGCCGGGCTTCATGACCAGCAGCACGGTGGCGCGATGAGGATTTGCGTCAGTCGTGGCGACCGCAGAGGTGGCGGCGGCGGGGGCGAATTGCGGCTGACGCCCTTCGCCATGCATCGTAATGTCAGGCGTCGCGATTTGACCGGAAGCGTCGTCGTCCGCCCGATGCGTGGCCCCCGTTACCTGTATTGCGGGTATGGAGCGTGCATAGTGCTCGCGACGGGTCTTGATCTCGTCCAGTTTTCTCGCCAAGCGTTCGGAATGGCGGCGCAATGTGGTGCGTGCACTCTGCAGGCGCGCATCCGCTTGCAGCTTCGCCTCGGCTTCCGCTTCGGCCGCGGCACGCACGCGGGCCTCTTCGCGCGCACGGCGCGCAGCGCGCAGGCGTTCGGCAAGCTTGCGCGACTCTGCTTCGCGCTCGAGCACGAGTTGTTCGGCCTGGGCGCGCTGGCGGGCTTCCTCTTCGTTGCGTTTTTCCTGCTCGATCTTGCGCGCGGCCTGCTCTGCCGCTGCCCGTTCGAGCGCGTCAGCTTGCGTCTTGCGTTCCTGCTCATCGGTTTGAGCACGCTGTCGTGCGGCTTCCTGCTCGCGGGACATGTCGGCCTTCAGTTGTGCTTCGGCCTCGGCGCGAGCGCGCGCCAGCATGTCTTCCTCGTAGGCGCGCTGCTCTTCGGCGGCGCGGCGCTCGGCTTCCAGGCTCGCATTTGCCTCGTTCTTGATTACGGCTTGCGTCGTTGGCGAGGTATGCGGGGCGGCCGCTTCCGGCTTCTCGCCCGGCCGGCGCGCGCCCTCGGATGCGCGCGAGAATTTTTCGGCCAATGCATGCGCGGGATTTGCCGGCTCGACGGCATAGGTCGCAGTGGAAACGGTGGTGAGGGCGAGCACGCCGACGGCGGCAGCAGCAGCAGCCGCAGCAAGAACTCGGCCAAAAGCTCCACTGATGATGCTGCAACCCATGGACCACATGGCGAACCGAAAATTCCGCTCGGCAAACATCGTGTGCCTCCAACCCCTTGCCGTAATCACCTGCGAGCGCAAATGCGTCATTCCGGCGACAGCTTCGCCAGGTTCGAACATAATTCGGGCAATAAAGAGGATCGTGTTTGAACGGCGCCTGAACGGCGCGCGGACGAATGCGGCGTGCGAGTGCAGCTCTGAACAAATTCAGCTCAGTGCTTCTCGGCCTCTGCAATGGCAGCGAGCCCTTCGCGGTACGTGGGATAGATGAGCGCAATGCTCAGATCGCGCTTCAACAGATCGTTGCGCACCTGTTTGTTCTCGCCATAGAAGCTGCGCGCCATCGCCGAGAGCTTTGCGTCATCGAATGGAACATCGGGAGGAACGGGTAGCCCCAGCAACTCGGCGGCATAGGCGATGACATCCTGGGGCGGGGCTGGCAGATCGTCGCTGACGTTGAGAATGGCCGCATTGCCTTTGCCATGCATCGATGCCAGCACGGCGTTGGCGATATCGGCGACGTGGATGCGGTTGAAGCGCTGGCCAGGTTTGATGATGCGATGTGCGCGGCCGTCTCGCACGTTGTCGATTGCGCTGCGTCCCGGGCCATAGATTCCCGCAAGCCTGAAAATGACGACGCGCTTGCCGGTCTGGCGCGCGAATGTCTCCCAAGCCTGTTCGGCCACGCGCCGGTTGCGTGAGCGCGCAGAGACGGGCGAGGCTGGCGTTGCCTCGTCAACCCATTCGCCATGATGCTCCCCATAGACGCCAACGGTCGAAAGGTAGCCGATCCAGTGGATGCCCGGCGTTGCGGCGAGCACATTTCGATAGTGCGCAAGAACCGGGTCGCCGTCGCCACCGGGAGGTGTGGAAACGAGAACGTGCGTTGCTGGGGTCAATGCCTGTTCGATGCCGGGCGTCGGCGCGGTGCCGTCGAATGGATAAGCATCGATGCCTGCCGCGCACCAGCGTTCGGCGGATTGTGCGTCGCGCACGGTTCCCCCGACATGCCATTGCGTGCGGTCGAGCCGCGCAACGAGGTGGCGTGCGCAAAAGCCAAGTCCAAAGCAGAACAGGGTCGACGTTCTCTTCGTTGCCTGGGTCATCGATCATCCTTGCATACGCAGCGCCTTGTTTGCGTCGTGGCAGTTGCGCGCTGCCACTCGGCTCTCACGTCCGCGTCCAACTCATGGGCAAGCCGCGCGTCCGCATAGGCTGCAAGAGCGTCGGCAGAAACGATCTTCGCCAAGGCCCAGACGGCCATGGCGCGGACGAGGGGTGATGCATCGTCCAGGTGTGCGGTGATGAGGGGTTCATAGTCCGGGTTGCCTGTATTGCCCGTGGCGATCAGCACATTGCGCATGAACCTGTCACGGCCGGTGCGCTTGATCGGCGTTCCGGCAAAGCGCTGGCGAAAGGCGGTATCGTCGAGTGTGATGAGGTCGCCAAGCGGTGGATTTGCGGTCTCTGCACGCGCGGCGAAACGTGTCTCGCGCGCGGCGGTGGCGAACTTGTTCCACGGGCAGACCGCAAGACAATCGTCGCAGCCGAACACGCGATTGCCGATCGCCTCGCGCATGTCGTGCGGGATATGTCCCTTGTACTCGATCGTCAGGTAGGCGATGCAGCGGCGTGCGTCGAGTTCGTAGGGCCGGGGAAAGGCCCGCGTCGGGCAGACGTCGAGACAGCGCGAGCAACTGCCACAGCGATCGGCGTGCGGGGCGGACGCGGGCAGTTCGGCCGTAGTCAGGATGGCGCCCAGGAACAACCAGGAGCCGTGTCGCATGGAGACGAGATTGGTGTGCTTGCCCTGCCAGCCGATCCCGGCGGCCGCGGCGAGCGGCTTTTCCATCAGCGGTGCGGTGTCGACGAACACCTTGACCTCAGAACTCGTCGCGCAAGCGAGGCGCTGGGCCAGCTGCTTCAGGCGTCCCTTGAGAATGTCGTGATAGTCCTTGCCGCGCGCATAGACGGAAAGTGCGGCGCGATCGGGTGCTTCGAGGATTGCCAGCGGGTTTTCTTCGGGCGCATAGCTGGTTGCGAGGATGACAACGCTTCTTGCCTGTGGCCAAAGCGTGCGAGGATCGCGGCGGCGTGCGTGATGCGTCTGCATCCAGTCCATGTCACCGTGCCGGCCAAGGGCAATGTAACGGTCGAGCGCGCCAGCAGGATCGTATCGCATGGCGTCGAACACATCGGGTGTCGTAATGCCGAAGGTGTCGAAGCCCAGCTCAGGTGCCCACTCGGCAATCTGCTCGTGGATATTGCCGGCGCCAGATCGTGTCGGCACCGGCGATTCTCGGTCGCCATCACGGCCGCTGTCGGGTTTGTGCAAGGTCGAGATCATGCGCCAAGTCTTGCCCCGCGTGTGTTCAAAAGTCGAGATCGGCGTAGTGGCTGGGCGCCGCGATGCCTGAGATGCGGTCGGCGAGCAGCGGACGGAACGATGGCCGCGACTTGATGCGCGCATACCAGGTCCTCGCCGGTCCGTAGTCTTCCCACGGCACTTCGCCCAGATAGTCGAGGCACGACAGATGGGCCGCCGCAGCTAGATCTGCAAAGCTCATTTCGTCACCGGCAAGCCATTGCCGCTGATGCGCTAGATAGGAAATATAGCTCATGTGATAGCGCAGGTTGGTGCGCACGGCGCGAAGGATGGCCGCATCCGGTGCGCCAGTGCCGCTCTGCCGGTAGGCACGGTAAACGCGCTCCTCCATGATCTCGTGGGTCACCTCGCGATTGAGCTTGCCGTGGAACCAGTCGACGAGACGGCGGACTTCCGCGCGCTCGGTGCGGCTGCCGGGGAATACGGGCGAGGGGCGGGATTCGCGCGGATGTTGCCTGATCTCCTCGGCCACGTATTCCGATATCGCATACGCTCCACATAGAACGGGGCCGCCTTCCAGCGCCAGAACCGGCAACTCGCCTGCCGGGTTCATGGCGAGCAGCTCGGGGCGATATTCCCACGGTCGCTCGTCGGCGAGATCAAAGTCCAGAGCGAGTTCTGCGAGCAGCAGACGTATTGAGCGTGAATGCGGGCAGAGCCTGAAATGCGTCAATCTATGCATGGCAGGCAGCGAAACTCCTTGGATGTGAAACTGGTTTGGGATGTGAAGCAGTTTGGTGGTCTTGCTCGTACTGGTTGATTCGTTCCGTCGCACTTCGATTAAACGGAGTTTATCAGGTCGAGCCCGGACTGCGACGTGTTGCTTCGAGGTGGCACATGAGATCGCAAATCCTGTTATGAGATCGCCACAGTGGATATGCGGCCGTAGTGGGGGAAATGATGCCGGCCTGGCAAGTAGTTCTGCTCGGAGTGATCGAAGGACTAACGGAATTCATTCCCGTGTCTTCGACGGGTCATGTGCTTCTGGCCGGGCATTTCCTGGGCTTCAATTCGCCAGGCAAGACCTTCGAGGTGCTGATCCAGCTCGGCGCGATTCTGGCGATCCTTTCAGTCTATGCCGCCCGTCTTCTCAACATGGCGCTGGAGTTGCCGCATGACCGGCGCACGCAACGGTTCGTAACCGGCATTCTGATAGCGTTCCTGCCGGCCGCGGTGATCGGCGCGCTCAGCCACTCGTTCATCAAGAGCGTATTGTTCGAAACGCCGATGCTCATCTGCATCATGCTGATTGTCGGCGGCGTCATTCTCTTGATCGTCGATCGGCTGCCGTTGAAGCCTGTCTACGACGATGTGATGGAGTTTCCCCCCTCGCTCGCATTCAAGATCGGTCTTTGCCAGTGCCTCGCGATGATTCCGGGCGTGTCACGTTCCGGTTCGACCATCGTCGGCGCGATGCTGTTGGGAACCGACAAGCGCTCGGCAGCGGAATTCTCGTTCTTCCTGGCGATGCCGACGATGGCGGGTGCATTTGCCTATGATCTCTACAAGAACTGGCATGCGCTGCACGCAGACGACGTTTCCTCCATCGCGCTGGGTTTCGTCACGGCCTTCATCTGCGGCGTCTTCGTGGTGCGCTATCTGTTGGGTTTCGTCAGCCGCCATGGCTACGCGATGTTCGGCTGGTGGCGCATCGTTGTTGGCAGCCTGGCGTTGATCGCACTGCTGGTGTCGGGACATGGCACTGTGGCGGCGGGCTGATCGCGTGGCAACGCTCGCCCGGCGCTGGAGCGCTTCGCGCGCTGCGCTGCTCATGAACATAACTTCGTCGCAGGCAATTTTGAACACGCGGGTATCTTGCCTGCACGCGACGTCCGCCAGTCGTTTCGCAGTGAGGAGATGCTCAAGCTGCGTGTGATGTAGCGGGCGATGTCAGGACTTCGCGCAGCGATTTGGTGTCGGGCGCAGTGCGCAACCGCTCCAGCATCGCCGGGTCACGAACCAGTCGCGAAATGCGCGCGAGTGCCTTCAGGTGATCGCCCGAGGCATGCTCGGGGGCAAGCAGCAGGAAGACGAGATCGACCGGCTCGTTGTCGGGGCTTTCGAAATCGATCGGCGTCTCGATGCGGGCGAATACGCAGATGATCGACTTCATCGCGCGGAACTTCACATGCGGAATTGCGATGCCGCGGCCAAAGCCCGTTGAGCCCAGGCGCTCACGCTGCAGCAGCGCGTCGAAGATATCGCGCTGCTCGATACCGCTGATTTCGGAGGCGCGTTGAGCCAGCTCTTGCAGCGCCTGCTTCTTGCTCTTCGCCTTCAGCGAGGCAATGACTCCATCTGGCGCCAGGAGATCTCCAAGATCCATCGTCACTATCCCACCATGAAAGGTTCGACCAAGAGGCAGCCCTGTTGTCAGAAGCTGCCGCTTACCTCTAGTCAATATGTGGCACTGCCCTCGAACTCTACCAGGGGGCTGGTTCGGTCCTCACAGCCCACCTGACGACAATCATACAATTGCCTGCCGCTTCAGCGGCCTGCCGCCGTATCGACAATAATGGCCATGGTTACGTTCGCCTTACGTTGCAGCAAAACATCTGGATCGGGGCACCCCGTCCTGTGCGTCCGACTCAAACGGATGTAAACTCAAGAAACATGCCAAACTTGCGGCAATTTGTCGGGGCCCGATGCCTGTTACCCACTGACGCCTGCGCCGACTTCGGCAGACCTGCCTGCCGGATCAATCCAGCCGATGTTCCCATCGCGGCGTCTATACACCACATTGAGGCCGCCGTGTGCAGCATTTCTGAAGACCAGGAACTGGTTTTCCGAAAGGTCCAGCTGCATGACCGCGGCACTGACGGTCAGCTCACGGATTCCGCGCTCTGCCTCGGCGATGATCATAGGATGGTCGGTAATTGTCTCGGTGTCCTCCTCCTCAATGATGCGGACCGTATAGTCACGGGCCGGCTGCTCGGAGCCAAAAGCATCATGTTCGCGCCCATTGTGATGATTTTTTAGGCGTCGCTTGTAGCGGCGGACGCGCTTTTCCAGCCGTTCGACGGCAGAATCGGCGCTGCCATAGGCATCGACACCCTCGCCATGGGCCTCGACCTGGAGGCCGGTGCGAAGGCGGATTGAACAATTGGTACGAAATCCCGCTTTATCTTTCTCAAGCCGGACATGCCCAGAGATTTCGGGGCCAATGTACTTTTCGAGGACTGTAGAAATCTTATCGAGGATGTAGATTTTATAGGCTTCGCCTGCGTCAACATTCTTGCCGGTGACTTGGATTGTCATATTTCGACCTGCGCGTCTGCTTCATGAATTGGGAGGGGAGGGTGGGATCAACGACGTCTATCGCACATCAAATCCGCACCCGTTCCGGTGTCGGTCGGTCGGGATCGACTACTCGTGGCTGTCGCGGCTCATTCAAGATCCCGACGCCCCTATCGCAACAGAGTTGACTGCGGGCCCGGGTATTGGGGTGGCATCGACATCATTCCTCGACACTGGCGGTACGCTCAAGCGCACGCATCGTAGACGGTAGATCGCGCCTTGCCCAACTGTCAAATCCATCAATGGCGGCCTTATGACGGCTGATTGACGGGCCAGGACGCAATCGTGCGAACGGGGCATGATCAAACACGCCCGAGCCGCTCGTGCATTTCCTTTTCGCGGCGGCGCTGGACCGATGAAGGGATGCGCATGGCCTCGCGATACTTGGCCACGGTACGGCGCGCGATGTCGATACCATCATTCTTCAAGCGCTCGACAATCTTGTCATCGGAGAGAATGGAGCGCGATGTTTCGGCCTCGATCAGCTGCTTGATGCGGAAGCGGACGGCCTCGGAGGAATGCGCTTCGCCGTCGTCGGCGTTGGCGATTGCCGAGGTAAAAAAGTACTTCAACTCGAAGATGCCGCGCGGCGAGGACAGGTATTTGTTGGAGGTGACGCGTGAGACGGTCGATTCGTGCATCTGTATGGCGTCAGCAATGGTCTTCAAGTTGAGCGGGCGCAGGTGCTGCACGCCATGAGTGAAAAACCCGTCCTGCTGGCGCACGATCTCCTCGGCGACGCGCAGAATGGTGCGTGCACGCTGATCGAGGCTCTTGACCAGCCAGTTCGCCGTCTGCAGGCATTCGAGCAGGTAGCCCTTGTCCTTGTCTGAGGCTGTCTTCGTCGACACACGCGTATAATACGAGCGGTTGACCAGGACGCGCGGCAGCGTTTCAGAGTTGAGTTCGACGATCCAGCTGCCGTCCTGGGCAGGGCGCACGAACACGTCAGGCACCACGGGCTGCACCTGCACGGAGCCGAACTCGAGACCCGGCTTGGGATTGAGCCCCTTGATCTCCTGGATCATTTCGGAAAGTTCATCCATGTCCACGCCGACCGCCCGTCGCAATGCTGCGAGATCGCGCTTGGCGAGCAGGTGGAGATTATCCAGAAGTGCAGCGATCACGGGGTCGTAGCGGTTCTGTTCCTTGAGCTGGAGGGCGAGGCATTCGCTGAGCGAGCGGGCAAAAACGCCAGCTGGCTCGAGTGTCTGCAGCTTGGCGAGAACCGAGGCCACCATCTTCTCGCTGGCGCCGAGGCGGTCGGCGAGTTGATCCAGATCAGACGAGATGTAACCCGCCTCGTCGACGAGATCGACCATGTACTGGCCGACGAGCCGCTCGGCAGGTGTCTGCAACACCAAGGGGAGTTGTTCAGACAGGTGATCCTTCAGCGAAATATCGGCGGACACATAGGATTCGGGATTGGAGTCCTCGTCACCAAACCCGTGGTCGCGCGTCCGGACATTCGCCCAGCTGCCCAGGTCGGAGCCGGTGGTGTCGGGGTAGACGTTGTCGTATGCGGTATCGAAGGCCTGCTCGGGATCGGGTGAAGTCTTGGCCATGTCGAGCCACGCCTCGTCGCCGCCCGTTTCCGCGGCCTCTCCGCCATTGGCGAATTCGCCGTCGCGCGCACCGTCTGCCGGGCTGGCCTCCTCCGAGCTGTTTTCGCCGCTGCGGTCCGTCTCTCCCGCCTGTGGTGAATCGAAGCGGTTCGTTTCCGCATGCTGGGCAGCTTCAGCGGCTTCCTCCGGGCGTGCGCCGTCTTCGGCTTCTGCCCGTTCCAGCAGCGGGTTGCGCTCAAGTTCGGTCTCGACGAACTGTGACAGTTCGAGATTGGAGAGCTGAAGCAGACGAATGGCCTGCTGCAGTTGGGGGGTCATCACCAACTGCTGGCTTTGTCTCAGCTCGAGCTTTGTTGTCAGCGCCATCCTCTGGGCCCTTGCGCCTTCCGCACGTCAGAGGTTTTTCTATCTCATCGTCCGTTAACGAACATATCTCCCAGGT
>ERZ1645187.2602-NODE-2602-length-15721-cov-6.165007_pt1 | contig 15721 bp, 17 predicted proteins | sample MGYA00575352_ERZ1645187 | MGnify/ENA primary metagenome ERZ1645187 (study PRJEB40837, sample SAMN11349314) | freshwater sediment metagenome | isolation source: river sediment | host: Sediment | place: India: Wazaribad , New Delhi | collected 2017-02-21 ... | reverse complement strand
CGGTATGCAACTCAATCGCCGGCGCACCAATACGCGCGGCCGCTTCGATCTGACGCGGATCGGCATCAGTGAACAGCGAGACCTCGCAGCCATGCTGGGCCAGACGCTGCACGGCATCGCGGATACGCCCCTCCTGCGCCAGCACATCCAGACCACCCTCGGTGGTCAGTTCCTGACGGGTTTCCGGAACAAAACAGGCATGCGCCGGACGAATCTCTTCGGCAAAGGCCAGCATGAACTCGGTAACACCCATCTCAAAGTTCATCCGCGTCTGCAGCACCTCACTGAGCACCCGCACGTCACGATCCTGGATATGCCGACGATCCTCACGCAGGTGCACCGTAATACCATCCGCCCCCGCCTCTTCAGCATCCAGCGCGGCCTTGACCGGATCAGGGTAGCGGGTACCACGAGCCTGACGCAGGGTAGCCACATGGTCGATATTGACCCCCAGCAGAATGCGATTGGCGGCAGTCACGATAAACTCCAGCGATAGTGAATAGTTGTAATCAGCTCTTGCGGAACAGCTCGCGGCTAACCAGCGGACGCCCACCCAGATGGGGCGCCAGAGCCTGGCGCATCAGACGCTTGGCCGCGGCGAGAACACCGGGAGTCTGCCAGTCAGCCTCATTCATGGCCAGCAGATCCGCGCCATGGAACAAACCTGGCTGCAATTGCACGACCGGCTCAAAACCGCAATCCGCCAGCCAGCGATAAAGGCCTTGCGGCTCTATCGGCTGACCATGTCGATCCTGATCCAGGGCAAATCCGTAACCCAGCTCATCCAGCAGACGCCACTCGAAGGCGCGCAGCAACGGCTCCAGCGGCCGCCCGGCGGCCAGTAGCGGCAGCGTCGCTGCATAGTGCTCGAACAACAAGGGATGCGGTACCTCTGCCGGCAGCAAGCGAATGAGCAGCTCATTGAGGTACAAGCCAGAAAACAGGGCATCACCGGCCAGCAGATTGGGCACTCCGGCCGGCTCCAGCCGGGCAACCGCTTTCAGCTCGCCACGCCCACGCAATTCCAGCTCCAGCGGAATGAAGGGTCTGACCAGGCTGCCGGCCTTGCCGCGCGCGCCCCGCAGCACCGCACGGCAGCGCCCATGCGGCGTCAGCAGGTCAACCAGTGCGCTGCTTTCCTTGTAGGCACGACTGTGCAGCACATAGGCGGCTTGCGCCTGGGAAAGCATCGACTAGCCCCAAGCGCCCTAGATGTCGGTGTAACCCAGCGAGCGCAGGGCGCGCTCATCGTCGGACCAACCACCTTTGACCTTGACCCAGAGGTTGAGCATGACCTTGGAGTCGAACATCACCTCCATGTCCTTGCGCGCATCCTGACCGATGCGCTTGATCCGCTCACCCTTCTCGCCAATGATGATTTTCTTCTGGCCGTCGCGCTCAACCAGGATCAGCGCGTGAATGTGCAGCACACGGCCTTCCTGCTTGAATTCCTCGATCTCGACCGTGATCTGGTACGGCAACTCGGCACCGAGCTGGCGCATGATCTTCTCGCGCACCAGTTCGGCGGCAAGGAAACGGCTGGAGCGATCGGTAATCTGATCTTCGGGGAAAAAGTGTTCTCCCTCAGGCAGATGGCTGGCCACCAGATTTTCCAGGGTATCCAGATTCTGCCCATGCAGAGCGGAGATCGGCACGATTTCCGCCTTCGGCAATTGCTGCGCCAGCCATTCCAGATGGGGCAGCAACTCGCTCTTGTCTTCCAGACGATCGGCCTTGTTCACCGCAATCAGCAACGGACACTCGACGTACTGGATACGCTCGAAGACCATCTGATCCTCGTCGGTCCAGCGCGTACGGTCGACCACGAACACCACCACGTCGACATCCTTCAGCGCCGTCGACGCACTGCGGTTCATGTAACGATTGAGCGCCTTGTCGTTGTTCTTGTGCATACCGGGCGTGTCGACATAGATAGCCTGCACGCCACCCTCGGTTTTGACGCCCAGCATGTTGTGCCGGGTCGTCTGCGGCTTGCGCGAGGTGATCGCCAGCTTCTGCCCGAGAATATGGTTGAGCAAGGTCGACTTGCCCACATTGGGCCGACCGACGATGGCCACATAGCCGCAACGGCTGACTTCTTGCTCACTCATGACCATTCTCCACGCCCAGCGCCACAAGAGCGGCAGCGGCAGCGACCTGTTCGGCAATACGCCGACTGGCGCCATGCCCCTGGGTCTTTTCTTTCAATAGATCGACGGCACACTGGACGAAAAACGTCCTGCAGTGCGGTTCACCCTGGATATCCACAACCTCATAGCACGGCAGCTCGCTGCCACGCGATTGCAGGAACTCCTGCAGTCGGGTCTTGGGATCCTTGTTGGTATCCACAAGAGTCAGACTGTCCAGTTCCTGGGTCAGCCAGGCCACTACGCGCTCGCGCGCCATGTCCATACCGGCATCCAGGTAGATGGCACCAATCAGTGCCTCCAGCGCATCGGCCAGAATCGATTCGCGGCGGAAGCCACCGCTTTTCAACTCACCCGAGCCCAGGCGCAGGTACTCACCCAACTCGAAGCCGCGCGCCAGAATGGCCAGCGTCTCGCCCTTTACCAAGCGCGCACGCAGGCGTGAAAGCTGCCCCTCACGGGCCTGGGGAAAGCGCTGATACAGCGCTTCACCGGCCACGAAATTGAGGATGGCATCGCCAAGGAACTCCAGACGCTCGTTGTTGCGCCCGGCAAAACTGCGGTGGGTCAGGGCCAGAGTCAGCAGCGCCTGATCCTGAAAGGTATAACCGAGCTGACGCTCAAGACGGCTTAAGGAATAACTCACGGCATGCGTACGCGGAATTCTTTGTCGAAACGCGCCACCAGATCGAGATTGCCAATCATGGGCTCACGCTTTTCGTACTTGAGATGAACCTTGAACTCGTTATTCACAACTTCAATCTTCATCGCATCCTCAATATTGAAGTCACGGATGCCGTTGACGGTCATCCCCTTCTGCATATGCGCATAGAAGTCGGCAGGCGAAGTGACATCCGCCATTCTCTCGGACTCGACAGCCGTGATCATTTTCGCTAGAGCCATGTTATCCATGTAATGCGGCATCATCTTGAATGCCGTGCTCGCAACAAAACCGACGATTGCCAGCACCATCAGCCAGCTGAGCATGGACAAGCCTTTCTGCGCCTTGATCGTAGCCATTACCTTCTCCTTACCGTGTACGTCAGAAGCCCCAAGGGCCTGCTATAGAGCTTAGCGAATCAAACCAACCCGTGTGAAACCGGGCAGATTGCGCATTTTCGGGTCCGCCCAGCTCATCCAGATGGCAAAGGCCTTGCCCACGATATTGCGGTCCGGGACCATGCCCAGCAAGTCGGGAGCGATCTTCGGATCATTCCAGTAGCGACTGTCGTTGGAGTTGTCGCGGTTGTCGCCCATCATGAAATAGTGACCGGCAGGCACCGTCCATTCACGATTGGGCTCGATGCGATAGCGGCGCATTTCCTTGCGAATCAGGTGCTCGACCTCACCCAGCTTCTCGCGGTAAAGCACTGCGCTACCCAACGTTCCCGGCACTTCGCCCAGCAACTGCTCAGCAACCGGCTGATCATTGACCAGCAGACGCTTGTCGCTGGTATAGCGAACCTTATCGCCAGGCAGACCAACCACACGCTTGATGTAGTTGACGCTCGGATCGCTCGGGTAACGGAACACCATCACGTCGCCACGCTGCGGATCCCCCACTTCGATGATCTTGGTATCGATCACCGGCAGACGAATGCCATAGGCGAACTTGTTGACCAAGATGAAGTCGCCGACTTCCAGCGTGGGCTTCATAGACCCCGAAGGAATCTGAAACGGCTCGAAGAGAAACGAGCGCAGCACCAGCACGATGGCCAGCACCGGAAAGAACGATTTGCCGTATTCGACCAGCAACGGCTCTTTGTTCAAGCGCTCGATGACCGCAACATCAGGCTCGGCCACCTGCCCTTCATAGGCACTGATCGCCGCCCGCCGCCGTGGAGCCAGCAATACGGCATCCAACAAGGCCAGCGCACCGCACACAGCAACCGCAATGACCAACAGCAACGGGAAATTGATCGACATGACGATTAGCTATCCACCTTGAGTACTGCAAGGAAGGCTTCCTGCGGGATTTCCACGCTGCCGACCTGCTTCATCCTTTTCTTACCGGCCTTCTGCTTCTCCAGCAGTTTCTTCTTACGGCTGACGTCACCGCCGTAGCACTTGGCCAATACGTTCTTGCGCAGCGCCTTGACCGTGGTCCGGGCAATGATCTGGCCGCCGATGGCCGCCTGAATGGCCACGTCGAACATCTGCCGCGGGATCAGCTCCATCATCTTCTCGGTCAGCGCGCGCCCTTTCTGATGAGCGCGATCGCGGTGCACGATCAGCGCCAGAGCATCGACCTTCTCGCCGTTGATCATCACATCCAGACGCACCAGATTGGCCGACTGGAAGCGATCGAAACTGTAATCCAGCGACGCATAGCCGCGGCTGACCGACTTCAGCCGGTCGAAGAAGTCCATCACCACCTCGTTCATCGGCAGGTCATAGGAAATCTGTACCTGGCTGCTGAGGAACTGCATGTCGCGCTGCACGCCACGCTTCTCGATACACAGAGTGATGACGTTGCCCAGGTGCTCCTGCGGCACCAGGATATTGGCCCGCACGATCGGCTCGCGCATATCGAGAATGCCCGCTGGATCAGGCAGCTTGGACGGGTTGTCGACGTACAGTGTCTCGCCGTTCTTCATCTCCACTTCGAACACCACGGTCGGCGCGGTGGTGATCAGATCCAGGTCGTACTCGCGCTCCAGGCGCTCCTGGATGATCTCCATGTGCAGCATGCCGAGGAAGCCGATACGGAAGCCGAAGCCCAAGGCGTCGGAGCTTTCAGGCTCGTACTGCAGCGCAGCATCGTTGAGCGTCAGCTTCTGCAGCGCTTCACGGAAGTCCTCGAAATCATCGGAGCTGATCGGGAACAGACCGGCGTAGACCTGCGGCTTGACCCGCTTGAAGCCCGCCAGTACCTCGACATCCGGCGTGGAGGACAGGGTCAGGGTATCGCCCACCGGCGCACCATGGATGGCCTTGATGCCGGCAATGATGAAGCCGACTTCACCGGCCTTGAGATCAGCAGTTTCCGTGTGTTTCGGAGTGAACACGCCCACACTGTCGACCTGATGGATCTTGCCGGTGGACTTGACCAGCACCTTGTCGCCTTTCTTGATGCGGCCATGACGCACGCGCACCAGGGAAACCACGCCGAGGTAGTTGTCGAACCAGGAATCGATGATCAGGGCCTGCAGCGGCGCATCGATCTCACCCGTGGGGGCAGGAATCACCTTGACCAGTTGTTCCAGCACATCGATCACGCCCATGCCACTCTTGGCGCTGCACGGCACGGCATCGGTGGCATCGATGCCGATGATGTGCTCGATCTCGTCCTTGACGCGATCCGGCTCAGCCTGCGGCAGGTCCATCTTGTTCAGCACCGGCATGACCTCAAGGCCCTGCTCGATGGCGGTGTAGCAGTTGGCCACCGACTGTGCTTCCACGCCCTGACCGGCATCCACCACCAGAATCGCGCCCTCACAAGCGGCCAGCGAGCGGCTGACCTCATAGGTGAAGTCAACGTGGCCGGGGGTATCGATGAAGTTCAGCTGGTAGGTCTTACCGTCCTTCGACGGATAGTGCAGCGTCACGCTGTGGGCCTTGATGGTGATCCCGCGCTCGCGCTCCAGATCCATGGAATCCAGCACCTGGGCTTCCATCTCGCGATCGGACAAACCGCCACAAATCTGGATAAAACGATCTGCCAGGGTCGACTTGCCATGGTCAATGTGGGCGATGATGGAGAAATTGCGGATATGACTCAGGTCACTCACGGATCAACACTCTAGAACGGCCAAGGCGGACAGTCCGCCAAAATAGCCGGGAAGTTTACCCGAAGCCCGCCCCAGGCGTCACGCGCGCCGTCGGCCAGCCCATGCCGGGAGGCACAGGCGCAGGCATGCATCGACAGCGCAGACGGCGTAAGCTTGGCCCTCTCTCTTATCGCCCGCCAGCGCCCTGGCCTGGGCCTTTCAGGCTTTCGCTTTCGAGGAACCGAGCATGAGCAACCGCCAAGCCGAAATCGCCGCCGCACTCGACGTCGTCCCGCCCTTTGCCGATCAGGCCGCACTGATCCGGGAAGTCGAGCGACGCAAGGCATTCATCAAGAGCTGTCTGCGCAACGCCGGCCTGAAAGTCCTGGTGCTCGGCATCAGCGGCGGCGTCGACTCCTCGACAGCCGGGCGCCTGGCTCAGCTGTCCATCGAGGAACTGCGCCAGGAAACGGGCGATGACGCCTACCGTTTCATAGCCGTGCGCCTGCCGCACAACGTGCAGCATGACGAAGCCGACGCCCAGGCCGCTTTGCAATTCATCCGCGCCGACATCGAGGACTGCGTCAACATCGCTGCCAGCGTGCAGGGTCTGGTCGAGCAGATCGATCACCTGGAGCCGCTGAGCGCCGCGCGCCGCGATTTCGTCATTGGCAATATCAAGGCACGCGTCCGCATGGTGGCGCAATTTGCCATCGCCAACGCCCACAACGGCCTGGTGATTGGCACCGATCACGCCGCCGAGGCGGTGATGGGCTTCTTCACCAAGTTCGGTGACGGTGCCTGCGACCTCGCCCCGCTCTCGGGCCTGGTCAAAGGCCAGGTTCGCGCCATCGCCCAATACCTCGGCGCCCCCGAGCAACTGGTCTTCAAGGTACCCACAGCCGACCTTGAAGAACTGCGCCCAGGCAAGCCGGATGAAGAAGCCCACGGCGTCAGCTATGCCGAGATCGATGCCTTTCTGCATGGCCAGCCTGTCAGCGAACACGCCTACACCACCATCGTGCGCACCTACGACAACAGCCAGCACAAGCGCCAGCTTCCGCTGGTGCCGTAATAAAACGGCGCACAACAAAAAGGCGGCCTTAGCCGCCTTTTTGTTGCCTGCCGATTACTCAGCCAGCTTGAAGGTAATGAAACTGGCGCGCCCCTGACGCAGCACACGCATCGACACCGAGCGTTTGGCCGGCAGCGCCTTGGCCACCTCGGCGAACTGCTTGGCCGACAGCACCGGCTGATTGTTCAGATGAGTGATCACATCACCCGGACGCAGACCAATCAGAGCGCCCGGCCCCTGCTGGACATCCTTGATCAGCACGCCGCCGACAAGATCGGCCGCCTGCTTCTGCTCCGCCGTCAGATCAACCACGGACACACCCAGACGGTTGCTGTTGCGCTCGACGCCACTCGCCTCATCGGCCAGCAACTGATTGCCCTCATCCGGCAGACTGCCGACCTCCAGACTCACGGTCTTGCGCTCACCGTCACGCATCAGGTCAAGAACAACCTTGCTGCCTGGCTTGAGCGCGCCTACCAGATGCGGCAGATCACCAGAAACCACAATCGGCTGACCATTGGCGGCAAGAATCACGTCACCCACCAGCAAGCCACCCTGCTGCGCCGGGCCCTTGTCCAGCACCTGAGCCACCAGCGCACCCGCCGGCTTGTCCAGACCGAAGGACTCGGCGAGATCCTTGTTCACTTCCTGAATCACCACGCCCAGCCAGCCACGACTGACCTTGCCGCTGGCCTTTAGCTGATCGGCCACCGACAGCGCCACATCGATCGGAATAGCGAACGACACGCCCATGAAGCCACCGGAGCGGGTGTAGATCTGCGAGTTGATCCCCACCACCTCGCCATCGAGATTGAACAGCGGGCCACCCGAGTTGCCCGGATTGATCGCCACATCGGTCTGGATGAACGGCACATAGTTCTCGTTCGGCAGGCTGCGGCCCTTGGCCGAAACGATACCGGCCGTCACCGAATGATCGAAGCCAAACGGCGAACCAATGGCCAATACCCACTCGCCCACTTTCAGCTCGTCGGACTTGCCCAGCTTGAGCGTCGGCAGGTTCTTGCCCTCAACCTTGAGCAGCGCCACATCCGTACGCGGATCGGTGCCGACCAGCTTGGCCTGCAGCTCACTGCGATCAGACAAACGCACCATGATTTCATCGGCATCGGCGACCACATGGTTGTTGGTCAGCACATAGCCGTCGGCGGAAATGATGAAACCCGAGCCCAGCGACTGGGCCTCACGCTGACGACCACCCTGCCCCTTGGGCATCTGCGGCATGCCACGCTCGAAGAACTCGCGAAACATCGGCGGCAGACCTTCGAGATCGGGCATCTGGCCATTGATGACCACACCCGGCTGAGCCACCTTCTGCCGCGTACTGATATTCACCACCGCAGGCGATGCCTGCTCGACCAGCTCGGTGAAATCCGGCAGCTCGGCACGCGCCACCAGCACCTGCGACAACATCAGCAACGCCGCCAACGCGGCTGAACATGACTTGAAACTTGGCATCAGTACTTCCTCGGATAAACCAGAGCGGAATTACACAAGCGGGGCGGCACCGGGCAGATACGCCCGCAGTACCACCGGATGCGCCCGGCGATCATGCGCCAGACGCGAATTCACAGCGCGCAGCGCCAGCCATCCAGCCAGCAGCCCCGAGCCACCGGCGGTAATCACCCAAGGCTCGGCCGCACCCAGCGATTGCACCAGGCCTGCACAGAAAAAAAACAGCAGCAACGGCAACAGGTAGACCAGCACGGCCGAACGCAGCAGCCAGTCTTCGGCGATACCGATCACCACCTGATCGCCCACCTGCAACTGCAGATCGCACAGTGCACGCACATGCCCATGGGAAGCGCGCACACCAATCTTGTCCATCAACCCCTGACCGCAACCGGCGTTGGCCGAACAGCCGCCGCAGGTTGACTGACGACGGGTTTCCACCCACACAGCACCTGCCTCAAGCGCCACCACGCGGGCCTGCTCCTCGATCATGGCTGACCTCCTGGTGCGCGCATCGACAGCGCCACTCGCTCCACCGTGGCGGGCGGCACTTCGCCCAGCACGGTGACCATGAATTGGCCCTGCGGCGTACTGTGCTGCCGCGAGTTGATCGCCGTCGGCCCGGCCTGACTATGGGCATCGCCTGCCTGCGCCTCGCGCAATGGCTCGATGAACACCGAAATCGAGGCCAGGCCGTCGCCATACACCTGAGTCAACAGTTCCTGACCACCCAGCGGGCTGGAGCGCCGCCAGGTCGCCAGGGCAACGAAACCGGGCGGCAACCAGTCGGCACGCCACACCTGCGCATCACGGGCAGTAGCCAGTGGCTCGATGTCGCGACAATCCCCGACAGCCTGCAACTGCTCGTCAGACGGTGCCTGCAGCTGTATCTCGGTAAATTGCAGACGCTCGAGCAACTGTCCCTGAGCACCCAGCAACAGCGAGCGCAATGGCAAACCGGTCTGACGATCAAGCGACAGCTGCATGGCATAGCGATGGGGGTCGCGCGGCAGCAAGGCCAGCTCCTCGACCTCACGCCCGGCAATGCGGTTGCTGCCGAGCAGACGCGGCTGGTAATGGGCGCTGAGCGCCTGAGCATCCAAATGGGTCAGGATCTGCTGGCGCTGAGGCAGCTGCAGCTCATCCGCAGAACCCGTCATGCACAGCACTCGACCATTCTCACTGAGGCTTTCGCGCGGCATCCCGTCCAGCTGGAGAAGACGTTCTCTCAGTTGCCCGTCAAGCGCGCGCCGCCATAACTGATGAGCGACGAAACTGCCCTGACGCTCATAGACAAAAGTGCCCTGGTAACTCTGCGAGGCCTGCGCCTGAATCATCCGCGCCAGACGATCCTCAGCCTCATCGGCCCAGAGCAGCGGCGCGCTCAACAGACCGAGCAATCCCAGCCACGTACGCATGATGCCCCTTAGCGCCCGTCCACACTGGCACCACGCGCATACGGCAAGGTGCCGTCGGCGGCAGCCGAACCGCCCTGCTGGGCATGCTGCTGCAGGTAATGCGGATAGCGCTGGCGCAACCACTCCGAATCATTGCCCGGGGCCGCTGCGCTGCGCGGTGTCAGCTGCGGCGACTCGCTGTAGCCGGCCAGAATCGCCGGTCCCTGCGTTTGCGGCTGGGTCACCTGCAGGTGCGCCGCCTGCTGAGCCAGCTGTGCACCGGCCAGTTCATCCTGGTTGTAAAGGCGCACACCACCGAGCACGGCCACAGTCACCGATGCCGCCACGGCCAGTCTCGCCCAACCATTGGTCCAGCGCGAAGCCTGGGGGGCTGATGTCATGCCAGGCACCGGTTCATCCGCCAGCGCCGCGCTGACTGCCGCGGCCACGCTGAAGTTCGGCAGCACCGCTTCGCGATGCAGAGCGGCGCGGGCCAGTTGATAGCGCGACCAACTGGCATGCAGCTCACCGCCAGCCTCGGCCGCCAGAATACGACGGACTTCCAGCTCATCGGCTTCGTTATCCATCAAGGCCGATAACGATTCCTGCAGGGCTTCACGACTCATGGCAGCTCCTTTCACGGCTGACACCGTTGGCTCAGGCGTCCTGCAGCAGCGGCTGCAGGGCTTTATCAATGGCTTCACGCGCACGGAAGATGCGCGAGCGAACCGTACCCACCGGACACTGCATGACAGTGGCAATGTCCTCGTAACTCAATCCATCGAATTCGCGCAGGCTCAGGGCCGTGCGCAAATCATCCGGCAACTGCTGCAGGGTGCGATGCACCGTGCTTTCAATCTCGTCACGCAACAACAGGCGCTCGGGCGACTCGTTGTCCTTGAGGGCATGATCGCCCTCGAAGAACTCGGCATCCTCGGCACTGATGTCACTATCCGGCGGCCGGCGGCCGCGGGACACCAGGTAGTTCTTCGCCGTGTTGATGGCGATGCGGTACAGCCAGGTATAAAACGCACTGTCTCCGCGAAAATTCGCCAGCGCCCGGTAGGCCTTGATGAACGCCTCCTGGGCGACATCCTGGGCTTCCTGGGGATCGTGCACAAAGCGCACGACCAGCCCGAGAATCCGGTGCTGATACTTCAATACCAACAGATCAAAGGCTCGCTTGTCGCCACGCTGCACGCGCTCAACCAGCTGCTGATCCTGTTCCTGGGTCAACATGCACACTCCTCGTACAACCCGAGGAAGCCTGCCGGACACCGCCGAAACATCTTGCAAAGATAGACAGGGGCACCGCGCAAAAGTTCTCTCCTTGGGTCACCTGATTGCATCATTGCCTGCAATCAGGTTCCGGCAGTCACTTCGCTGCCGGCAAAAATGATCTTGCTTCCGCTCATGCCGAGGGATGACAAGGCTATGGAACCCGGCGCCACGGGAAAGTTCCCAGACAAGGCACCGGCATACATCAAGCTATTGTGCCGCCCACCCCCTCTATATACTAGGGTCTGCCCCCGCGGATGCAGTCCATGAGCCAACACTTCCAACACGACGTTCTGATCATCGGTAGCGGTGCTGCCGGTCTGACCCTGGCTCTGACGCTGCCTGAACACTTGCGTATCGCCGTGCTGAGCAAAGGCGAGCTGGCCAATGGCTCGACCTACTGGGCGCAGGGCGGTGTCGCGGCGGTTCTGGACGAGAGCGACACGGTGGAGTCGCACGTTGCCGACACCCTGAATGCCGGGGCCGGCCTGTGCCGTGAAGACGCTGTGCGCTTTACCGTGGAAAACAGCCGCGAAGCCATCCAGTGGCTGATCGACCAGAACGTGCCATTCACCCGCGAAGACGAACAGGCCCGCGAGGATGGTGGTTTCGCGTTTCACCTGACCCGCGAAGGCGGTCACAGCCATCGCCGCATCATCCATGCGGCCGACGCCACCGGCGCAGCGATCTTTACCACCCTGCTGGACAAGGCCCGCCAGCGCCGCAATATCGAGCTAATGGAACAGCGCGTGGCGGTGGACCTAATCACCGAGCGCAAGCTAGGCCTGGCGGGCAACCGCTGCCTCGGCGCCTACGTGCTCAACCGTGCCAGCGGTGAAGTCGATACCCACAGCGCCCGCTTCGTCATCCTCGCCACCGGCGGCGCCGCCAAGGTCTATCTGTACACCAGCAACTCCGACGGTGCCTGCGGCGACGGCATCGCCATGGCCTGGCGTGCCGGCTGCCGGGTCGGCAACCTGGAGTTCAACCAGTTTCACCCGACCTGCCTGTATCACCCGCAGGCCAAGAACTTTCTGATCACCGAGGCGGTACGCGGCGAAGGCGGCCTGCTCAAACTGCCCAACGGCGAACGCTTCATGCAGCGTTTCGACAGCCGTGGCGAGCTGGCCCCGCGCGACATCGTCGCCCGCGCCATCGACCACGAAATGAAGCGTCTGGGGATTGACTGCGTCTATCTCGACATCAGCCACAAGCCGGCCGAGTTCGTGAAGTCGCACTTCCCCACCGTCTACGAGCGCTGCCTGAGTTTCGGCATCGACATTACCCGCCAGGCCATTCCAGTGGTGCCGGCTGCGCACTACACCTGCGGCGGCGTGGTCGTCGACCAGCATGGCCATACCGACGTACCCGGTCTGTACGCCATCGGCGAGACCAGTTTCACCGGCCTGCACGGCGCCAACCGTCTGGCCAGCAACTCGCTGCTGGAGTGCTTCGTCTATGCCCGCTCGGCCGCGGCCGACATCATCGCGCAACTGGATCAGGTCAGCCCCACCGACAGCCTGCCGAGCTGGGACGCCAGCCAGGTCACTGACTCCGACGAGGACGTGATCATTGCGCACAACTGGGATGAGCTGCGACGCTTCATGTGGGACTACGTCGGCATCGTGCGCACCAACAAGCGCCTGCAACGCGCCCAGCACCGCGTGCGCCTGCTGCTGAGTGAAATCGACGAGTTCTACAGCAACTACAAGGTCAGCCGCGACCTGATCGAACTGCGCAACCTGGCGCTGGTCGCCGAACTGATGATCCGCTCGGCCATGCAGCGCCACGAAAGCCGCGGCCTGCACTACACCCTGGATTACCCCGAGGTGCTCGGTGAAGCCCGCGACACTATTCTGGTGCCGCCCATCTACGGCGACTGAATTTCAGACACACCCGCAGGCGCCGATGCTGCACCGCCGGCAAGGCATCACAGGCGATGCACAGCCCACGGCGCCAGCGCTGACCCTTGAGGCGAAACTGCAAGAAGATTGCCGACGGCAACGCCAGACTATCGGGGTAAAGCTGAGCCGCCTGCCAGCCGTCACGCTCGCTGTAGAGCTGCCAGCCGTCGGCATCGTGGCGCAGGCCGCTGATAGCACCGGCATGCCGCATCAGCAGCTGACGCGGCAGCACCCACGCGGCGTGAAGCAGCAACAGCATGAGCAGAATGATCTGCCAGCGACCTGGCAACTCCGCCAGCAAGATGGCTAGGGCCGCCAGGGCGACGACCAGCAGATAGCCACCCAGCAACAGGCGCGAAGGGCGCCAGTGGCATTCGAAGGGTTCAATCGTCGACGTCATCGCCCGGCCCTCCCTGGCCGCTGGCGCCTGATCGCCCAGCTTTATTGAGGCTGAACGCGATCCAGGATCATCTTGACCATGCGCTTGAGATCGGGATCTTCCGGCTCTTCGCGCTGCATGAACCAGCCGAACATGTCCTGATCCTCACACTCCAACAGCTTGCGGTAGCGTGCCTGATCATCGGCATCCAGGGTGGCATAGACCTCCTGGACGAAGGGCACCAGCAACACATCCAGTTCCAGCATGCCGCGACGGCTGTGCCAGTAGAGTCGTTTCAGTTCGGTTTCATCGGCCATAGCGGGACTCCCATCAGTCGGCGCGCATTATAGCCGCAGCCTTGCCGCTCTAGCGCTGACTTTCCGCGACGGCCTCACTATGATGAACACCTCTAAGGGTTCAACAGCGTTATCCCATGACCACATCAGCGTTTTTCTGCCGCCTCGACCACGAAGCCGTACTGGCGGTACGCGGCCCGGAAGCGGCCAAGTTTCTCCAGGGTCAGCTGACCTGCAACCTCAATTACCTCAGCGCCACCGCCAGCAGCCTCGGCGCTCGCTGCACGCCCAAGGGCCGCATGACCTCCAGTTTCCGCATCCTGCCGGAAGGTGACGGCTACCTGCTGGCACTCGACGGCGAACTGCGCGACAGCCAACTGGCCGATCTGAAGAAATACATTGTCTTCTCCAAGGCCACCATTGCCGACGAAAGCGCCGAGTGGCAACGCTTCGGCCTGGGCCACTGCGACGCACTGCCGGCGGAGCTGGCTGCCCTGCTGCCGGAAGAAAACGACGCCATCCGGACCCATGAGCACCTGCTGGCAATCCGTCTGCCGGGAGCGCGCGCCGAACTGTGGACCCGCGCCGCACAGGCCGACGAACTGGCACAGTACCTGCGCAGTCTGCTCAACGAAGGCAGCCTGAACGACTGGCGCCTGGCGCAGATCCGCGCCGGCATCGGCCAGGTCGTCGGGGCCACCCGTGAGCTGTTCATCCCACAGATGATCAACCTGCAGGCCGTGGGCGGCGTGAGTTTCAAGAAAGGCTGCTACACCGGCCAGGAAATCGTCGCGCGCATGCAGTACCTCGGCAAGCTCAAGCGTCGTCTCTACCGCCTGAGCCTCGCAGGCCCGGCGCCTGCCGCCGGCAGCGAGCTGTTCTCGCCGGTGCACGGCAGCTCGGTCGGTGAAGTGGTTCTGGCCGCCGACGCCGGCAACGGCCAGTGCGAACTGCTCGCCGTGCTGCAGGAAGATGCGGTCAACGACGGCCGCATCCACCTGGCCAGCCTCGAAGGCCCGGCACTGCAACGGCTGGAATTGCCCTATACACTCAACGCTGACCAAGAAATCCAGCGCTGACTACACTGAATCAGGCCCCATCACTAAGGATTGCCCATGACCTCTCTCGCCGAAAAAGTTCAGCAGGAACTGATCCAGGCTATCGAGAACGACGAACTGGTCCTGCCGACCCTGCCGGAGGTTGCCCTCAAGGTACGTGAGGCCGCAGAAGACCCCAATGTCGGCATCGCCGACCTGGCCAAGGTGATCGGCAACGACGCGGCGCTCACCGCGCGCATCATCAAGGTGGTCAACAGCCCGCTGCTGCGCACCAGCAAGGAAATCACCGACCTGCAGATGGCCGTCGGCCGCCTGGGCATCAACTACACCGCCAACCTGGCCACCGGCCTGGCCATGGAGCAGATGTTCCAGGCCACCAGCGATGTGGTCGACAAGAAAATGCGCGAGGTATGGAACAAGAGCACCGAGATCGCCGGTATCTGCCACGTCTTGTGCAAGCACTACACCCGCCTGCTGCCCGATCAGGCAACCCTGGCCGGCCTGGTCTCGCAGATCGGCATCCTGCCGATCCTGACCTATGCCGAAGACCACAGCGAACTGCTGGCCGACTCGATCAGCCTCAACCACGTGATCGAGGCCATTCACCCGATCATCGGCGACAAGATCCTGCGCACCTGGGACTTCCCCGAACCGATCGCCTGCATTCCCAGCCAGTTCCTCGACTTCCAGCGCAACTCGGCCAAGGTCGATTACGTCGACATCGTTCAGGTCGCCATGCTGCAGAGCTACCTGGGCAGCGAGCACCCCTACACCAAGCTGGACTGGTCGACTATCCCGGCCTTCGCCAAGCTGGGGCTGGACCCCAACGTCGACATGAAAGAGGACGAAGACCTCTCCGACGCCATGGAAGCCGCCATGAGCATGCTCCAGTAAGCTGTCCGACCATGAAAAAGCCCGCCATCGGCGGGCTTTTTCATGCCTGTCTCATAAGGCTGGCAAGCGCCAGTCGATCGGCGTTTTGCCGCGCTGTTCGAGAAACTTGTTGG
>ERZ1645187.2600-NODE-2600-length-15738-cov-21.042466_pt1 | contig 15738 bp, 15 predicted proteins | sample MGYA00575352_ERZ1645187 | MGnify/ENA primary metagenome ERZ1645187 (study PRJEB40837, sample SAMN11349314) | freshwater sediment metagenome | isolation source: river sediment | host: Sediment | place: India: Wazaribad , New Delhi | collected 2017-02-21 ... | reverse complement strand
TCTCAGGCGTGATGATGCCTTTGCGGGCATAGTGCATCTGCGACACGTTGGCGCCCGCCTTGGCGCGGCGCGGCTTGCGGTGCAGGCCAGGGAAGCGCAGTTCATCCAGCGCTTTGTCGGCGGCACGCTGGCGACCAAACTCCGAAGAGAGATCCGGCAACTCCTCTGTATCGTTGCGTTCTTCGATCCACTTGGCGCGCAGCGCAGGCAGGCCGGAACGGATATCGATCTTCGCTGCCGGGTCGGAATACGGGCCGGAACAGTCATAAACAAAGATAGGCGGATTCTTCTCACCACCGAACCCGGTCGGCGTGTCAGCCTGAGAAATCTCGCGCATCGGCACCTGAATATCCGGGCGCGAGCCTTGAATATAGACCTTGCGGGAATTCGGCAGCGGCTGGATGGCGGCCTCGTCGACGTGGGCGTTGGCGGCGAGGAAGGTGTCTTTGGCGTTCATGAGTGCTCCGTGCTTGAAATCAGCGGGCTGAGACGGCCAGGGAGCGACAAAAGTTCGATGAAAGAAGCGTCACGAACATCCGTTTCCCTGTCCGGCATGACCCGATCAGGTTCGAAGGGTATTTCTCAGTCAACTGCGCAAAACGCAACGGTGACACCCCTAACGAGAGGCTGCAAGTTACTGGAATTACAGGCAAAACGCAAGAAAGCCCTTATCCTTGCGGTAAGCTTGCTCAAGATTTCCAGAATTCGGTCGAAATATGTCTGGTAACCGTACGAATTCAAAGAATAAAACCGAGGGTTTTCATATGCGCTTAGCACCGATTGCCATCCTGCTGGCCGGCCTGCCGCTCTCCGCCGCGGCGGCGCCCACCTGGCAGACCATTTCCTCCGAGCCGGGAAAGCGGATTGAGCTTGACCGAACCAGCATCAAACGCGAGGGTAGCGTCGTACAGGCTCAAGGACGCGTTGTGCTCGAGAAGGAGCTCATCGACGGCAAGTCCGGTGCCGGTTATCGCGTGATCGAGGCGATCACCCGTTACGACTGCACGGGTCGTAGCGCCAACACCATCAAGCGCATTTACAAGAAAAACGAATCCGAAGTCGTTCGCGAAGAAGAGATCAAGGGAAGCGAACTGCCCGTCCGCTCAGGCACGCTGGACGACAAGGTCCTGCGTGAAGTCTGCCGCCCCCCCAAGGAAAGCCCCACTGAGATCGCTCAGAAGGCCAACGAAGCGGCAACCCAACTCAAGGCGGCCAACGACGCGCTACTGAAGAAGGAAATGAACAAGGCCGAGAAGCCGCCGGTCGTCAAAGCGGCCGATGCCGGCCATGGCGAGCAGTCGGCGATTCCGTCCATCCGCCCCAATCTGAAGGCACAGATGGAGGCCGCCCGTGAGGCGGCGAAGGAAGCCACGCCGCCGCCCGCGCCGGTCAAGGAAGCGCCGGTAGCAGCCAAACCCAAGCCGTCCATGGTCGTCGTGAAAACTTCCGTTTACGACCCGCCCGCCCCGAAACCGAAGAAAACGGCAAAACCGGAAGGCTACATGCTGGAAGTCGCACACAGCAGCGCCGTCGTCCAGCATGCACACACACATTGGGGCTATGAGGGCGCCGGCGCCCCCGAAAACTGGGCCAACCTGGACCCGAAGAACAAGGTGTGCGCCATCGGTGACCGTCAATCGCCCATCGACATCAAGGACGGCATCAAGGTCGATCTGGAGCCGATCCAGTTCAGCTACCGGCCGTCGACCTTCCGTATTGTTGACAATGGCCATACGCTGCAGGTCAGCGTCGGCGAAAGTGCCATCACGCTCACCGGTAAAACCTACGAACTGGTCCAGTTCCATTTCCATCGCCCCTCCGAAGAAAAGATCAACGGCCAGCGCTTTGACATGGTCGCGCACCTGGTGCACAAAGCGGACGATGGCGCGCTTGCGGTCATCGCCGTCCTGATGGAACGCGGTAGCGAAAACGCCTTCATCCAGACGCTGTGGAATAACATGCCACTGGAGAAGCACCAGCCGGTATCGCCGCCGACGACGGTCATCGATCCGGCCAATCTGCTGCCGGCCAGTCGCAACTACTACACCTACATGGGCTCGCTGACGACCCCCCCCTGTAGCGAAGGCGTTCTCTGGCTGGTGATGAAGCAGCCGATCCAGGTATCGCAGGACCAGATCAATATTTTCAGCCGCCTTTACCGCAATAATGCACGGCCCATTCAGCCGACGGCCGGGCGGCTGATCAAGGAAGGCCGCTGACGCTTGACCCGCCGCAAGCACGAATGGTAACTTAATGACCAACCAGTCATTAAGTTACCATGCCAACCGCCCCCGCTCCCCGAAAACGTCGCAAGGAAGCCCGTCCGGCCGAACTGCTGGCAGCCGCGCTCGAACTGTTTGTCGACAAAGGTTTCGCCGCCACACGGCTTGAGGCCGTGGCCAACCGCGCTGGCGTCAGCAAGGGCACGCTCTACCTTTATTACGAGAGCAAGGAAGCCTTGTTCAAGGCCGTGATTCAGGAAGGCATCATCCCGGTCATCGCTGAGAACGAGGCCATCGCCGCCCAGCACACCGGCACCAGCTTCGAACTTTTGCAACGCCTGCTGGACAACTGGTGGACAAAAATCGGCCAGACCGACTACGCCGGCATCCCCAAGCTGATGGTCGCCGAGGCACGTAACTTCCCTGAAATTGCCCAGTACTACTATGAAAACGTGATCAGCCGCGGTCGTCGACTGGTCGGTGCGGCGCTGCATCGTGGCATGGCCAGCGGCGAGTTCCGGACCATGGATGTCGAAACGACCATTGATGTCGTCATCGCCCCCATCCTGATGCTGCTCATCTGGCGCTATTCGCTGGCCTGCTGCCAGTCGGACGCCGGCGATCCACGCCATTACCTGCAGATCCATCTCGATTTGCTGCGACAGGGGCTCGGCGGGAGTCAGGTATAATCGGCTTTTGTCAGAACCAATATATTAGCCTATGCTAATATTAAGCCTGCGGAGACCTTTATGAATATCGAGCAAGCACGCTTCAATATGATCGAGCAGCAGATCCGGCCGTGGGAGGTTCTGGATCCGAACGTGCTCGACCTGCTCTTCGTCGTCAAGCGAGAAGACTTCGTTCCCGCCGCCTATCGCAATCTCGCATTCGCCGACATGGAACTGCCGCTTGGCCAGGGCCAGGTGATGCTCGCGCCGCGTGTCGAAGCCCGTCTGATGCAGGAACTGGGCCTCAAGAAGACCGACAAGGTGCTCGAGATCGGCACCGGCAGCGGCTATATGGCGGCCCTGATGGCTGCGCGTGCGGAACACGTGGTCACCGTCGAATGCCGCCCCGAACTCGCCGAGATGGCCAAGACAAATCTGAGCAATGCCGGGATCGGCAATGTCACCGTCGAAACCGGCTGTGGCGCCAACGGCTGGGCCTCGCGTGGCCCTTACGATGCAATCATCCTCTCCGGCTCCGTCAGCAGCGTCCCTGAATCCATCCTCAAGCAACTCCGCGTCGGCGGCCGCCTGGCCGTTGTCGTTGGCGAAGCCCCGGTCATGGAAGCTCAGCTGATCACCTGCACAGCCGACGGCGTTTACAACACCGTCAATCTGTTCGAAACCGTTGTCCCGGCGCTCGATGGCGGGACGCCCAAGGAAAGCTTCTCTTTCTGATGAAACAGATTCGCGCACGACAACTGGCCGACTGGCTGGCCGACACCAGCCGCCCCCAACCGGTCCTGCTGGATGTGCGCGAACCCTGGGAGTTCGAGCTTTGCCAGATCGGCGGATCGGTGCATATTCCCATGCACCTGCTCCCGATGCGCTGCGACGAGGTCGATCCCGGTCGTGACGTGGTTGTCATCTGCCATCACGGCGGACGCAGCATGCAAGTCGCGATGTTCCTCGAACGCAAGGGCTACCACAACGTCCTCAACCTGATGGGCGGTGTCGAGGCTTGGGCGGGAGAAGTCGACCCTTCAATGCGACGATACTGAGGACGTCATGACAAAGCTTGCCTGGCTGCTGCTCTCTCCTTTGCTTGTCTCGCCGCTTCACGCCGCCGATCTGATGCAGATCTACCGCGAAGCCCAAGACAACGACGCGGTATTTGCCGCTGCCCGCTACACTGCCGAAGCGGGCCGCGAGAAATTGCCACAAGGTCGTGCCGGCCTGCTGCCCAGCCTTTCGCTGTCAGGTAACACGGTCTGGAACGAAAACGACATCGCCTTTCACAATGGCAATACGCTCGGCAAGCCGCGCTTCAATGGCAACGGTTATCAGCTGACGCTGAGCCAGCCGCTCTTTCGCTGGCAAAACTGGATCGCCTACGACCAGTCCAAACTTCAGGTCGCTCAGGCCGAAGCCAATCTTGCCCAGGCGCGCCAGGATCTGATCCTGCGCACAGCACAAGCCTATTTCGACGTCCTGAATGCCGGCGAAAACCTGACCGCAGTACGTGCCAACAAAGCCGCCATCGCTCAACAACTCGAACTTGCCAAAAAGAGCTTCGAGGTTGGCACGGCGACGATCACCGACACCCACGAAGCACAAGCCCGCTTTGATCTCGCCGTCGCACAGGAAATCGCTGCGGAGAGCGACCAGGAGGTCAAGCGGCGCGCACTTCAGGCGATCATTGCCAAAGAGCCGGGGGCGCTGGCCGGCCTGCGCAAGAATGCAGAACTGACACCACCGCAACCAAATGACATGAATACCTGGGTCGGTGCAGCAGAGAAGGACAGCATCACGGTCCAGGTCGCACAGGCCAATGCCGACCTGGCCGCCCGCGAGGTCGACCGGCAGCGTGCAGGGCATTACCCGACGCTCGATCTGGTCGCCAACTATGGCGAATCGAAGTCCTTTGCCTCGACGGCCCTGGGCATGATCGACACCCAATATCAGAACATCGGTTTGCAGATCAATGTGCCGCTCTTCCAGGGGGGTTCTGTCGCCTCGCGCGAGCGGGAAGCCAGCGCCAACCGCGCTGCGGCCGCATCAACCCTCGAAAACGTAAAGCGAGCTGCCGCACTCTCCGCTCGCCAGTCCTACCTTGGTGTCGCCAATGGTCTCGCGCAGGTACGCGCACTGAAGGCGGCGCTGGTATCGTCCCAGTCCGCGCTGGCGTCGAACAAGCTGGGTTACGAGGTTGGCGTCCGCATCAACATCGATGTACTGAACGCCGAAAACCAGGTCTATGTGACCCGACGCGATCTGGCCAAGGCAACCTTCGATACACTGCTGGCACAATTGCGACTGAAAGCTGCCGTCGGTGCGCTGAGCGAAGACGACGTTGCCCAGATCAACGCCCTGCTCGACCCGTCCACGCCGCAATAACCGTCAGCATTCGCTGTGTCGCCCCGCGATGGGCGGCAGCAAACGCCAGCGCCGATGCCCGCATCGCCGCCAGCGCAGCCCTGTCATCCATCAGGCGGGCTGCCACCTGTCCCAATTGCCCGGCATCGTCTACCCGCCGGGCCGCGCCCGCAGCGATGGCATCCTCGGTCGCCTGCTTGAAATTGAAGGTATGCGGGCCGATCAGTACCGGGCAGCCACAGGCCGCCGCCTCGATCAAATTCTGCCCGCCCAGCGGCAGCAAGCTGCCGCCGATGAAGGCGAAATCCGCCAGCGCGTAATAGGCGGCCATTTCCCCCATGCTATCGCCCAGCCAGACATCGATTTCGGCCGTCGGCAAACCTTCGCTTCGTCGGCCGACGCGCAGACCGCGCTGCCTGAGCAACGCCGCGACTTCATCGAAACGCTGGGGATGACGCGGCACCACCACCAGCAACGCCCCGCTGGCGGGCGCCCGGGACCAAGCCTCAAGCACCAGCGGCTCCTCGCCTTCACGTGTACTGGCCGCCAGCCAGACCTGGCGGCCCGCCAGGGCGACACGCCATTGGCGCCCAAGGTCGAGCATGGTCTCGGCGGGCGCCACATCGAACTTCAGATTGCCGCACACCGTCACCGACGCCGCGCCGAGCGCGCGCAGGCGCTCGGCGTCGCCTTCGGTCTGCGCCGCTACGCCGGCAAGGCAGGCGAACGCAGGCCGGGCCAGTGCCGCGATGCGCTGATAACCTCGGGCTGAACGCACTGAGAGGCGGGCATTTGCCAGCATCACCGGTACCCGCAGTCGGGTAGCACTGGCCAGCAGGTTGGGCCAGATCTCGGTTTCCATCAATACGCCAAAACTGGGCGAAAAGTGACGAAAAAATCGGTCGACCGCGAACGGCAGGTCGTAAGGCAGATAGGCCTGGATGACCGCTTTGCCGTACAACTGGGCTCCGGCATCACGACCGGTGGGCGTCATACCGGTCAGCAGGATCCGATGCGTCGGCCACTGGCGCCGCAAGGCCTCAATCAAAGGCTGAGCGGCGCGAGTTTCACCAACCGAGACCGCGTGCACCCAAATTACCGGGCCATCTGGCCGTACCGAATAGCGCCCATAGCGCTCCCCAAGATGCCGCAGGTAATCCGGCTGCCGGCGCGCCCGCCAGATCAGCCGCAGCCAGATAAAAGGCGTGAGCAGATAGAACAGCAGCGTGTAGAGCCCCCGGACCATCAGGTAAGCACCGTTTTCAGTTCGTCGATGACCGCGGAAACGGCCGGTATCCTGCCCTTGCTGCCGAGATTGCGATGGAAGCCGGCCCCGAGCACACCGGTCAGCCCGGGATCCGTGGCGGTGTACAGCGCGATTGTCGGCACCGCCAGCGCTACCGCCAGGTGACTGAGGCCGGTATCGACGCCGACCACTGCCCGCGCGCCAGCCAAAAGTGTCGCCAGCTCCGGCAGCCTCATCGCAGGCGCCGCAAGCGCCCCGGGAATGGCCGCTGCCAGCCGCGAAGCGCGCTGGCGCTCGACCGGGTTTCCTGCCGGCAACACAATCTTGAAGCCCATGGTCGCAAGGTGTTTGCCAAGCGTGATCCAATGCGCCTCCGGCCACAGCTTGTCATCACGACTGGTCGCCGTCAGGAAAACCACATAGACTTGCCGGGGCAACCAGTCAAAATGACCGGCTGGCGCGGCAATGCCGTAATCCGGGTCGCCGCGGAGCGGATAACCCAGCGCCCCGGCCGCCAGTTCACGGTTACGGACAACGGCATGCAAGGCTCGGGAAACCGTGACATGGCGATCGTAAAAACGTGCCGCCAGCGGTTCGCGAGCTGAAGCGGCATCGTAGCCAAGTTTGAGACCGATAGCCTGGCTGGCGATGAGAGCACTCTTGAACAGGCCCTGCGTATCCAGGACGACATCGTAGTCCCGCTCACGCAGCGAGCGTCGGAGCGCACCCATTTCACTCCAGGTTCCGCCATCGAAGAGTTGCTTGCGCCAGCGCCGGACGGCAACCGGCAAAACCCGACCCACACCGGGGTGCAGGCGGGGTATTGCGGAAAAGCTCTCTTCGACACACCAGTCGATAGCAGCATCGGGCCACCGGCGGCGAATGTCGGTGATCACGGGCAAGTTGTGAATCACGTCGCCGAGCGAGGAAGTTTTCACGATCAATATGCGCATCGGCGGATAAAATGGCTGCTTTCGAAGCGCCAATTATAAATGCCCGCCACGCGCCAGCCGCTTTCCGTCGCCATCATCACGCTCAATGCCGCCAGCCAACTCGAGGCCTGCCTGCAGAGCGCGCGCTTTGCGGACGAGATCGTGGTCGTCGATTCCGGCAGCACGGATGTCACACAGTCGCTTGCAGAACGATTTGGCGCCCGGTTCATTCAACAAGACTGGCTGGGTTTTGGGCCGCAGAAGCAATTTGCGGTTGAAGCAGCGAGCCACGACTGGGTGCTCTGCCTCGATGCCGACGAGCGGGTGACACCGGCATTGCAGACTGCCATCGAATCGACCCTCGAAATTCGCCAGAATTCCGCGTCGACCGCAGACGGCTTCCATGCGTATCGCTTCCCGCGCTGCAACCGCTTTCTCGGCCGTTATCTCAAGCATGGCGAGGGCTATCCGGACTGGAGCCTGCGCCTTTTCGACCGTCGCCATGCCCGCTGGTCGGATGACGCCGTGCACGAAAAAGTCGTCTGCGACGGCCCGACCGGTACCCTGACAGGGGACTTGCTGCACGATTCGGCCGAATCCCTGAGCAGCTATCTGACCAAGCAGAACCGCTACACTTCGCTCGCCGCCGACATGGCGTTGGCGGCCGGCAAGCGCAGCAGCCTGAGCCGGGTGGCGCTCAGTCCGCTGGTGCGCTTCATCAAGTTCTATATCGTCCGCCAAGGCTTCCGCGACGGCCTGCCCGGCTTCGTTCATATCGCCATCGGCTGCTTCAACAGCATGATCAAGTATGCCAAGATGCTGGAGCGTCAAAATGCCGCGCCGCGTTAAAATAGCCAATTTACAGATCCAGACAAGGACCACCTCGTGAAGATTCTCGTCACCGGCGCCGCCGGCTTTATCGGCATGACCACCTCATTGCGCCTGCTGGCGCGGGGCGACGAAGTTGTCGGCCTCGACAATCTCAACGATTACTATGAAGTATCGCTGAAGGAAAACCGACTGCAACGCCTGACCGGCCACGCCAATTTCCGCTTCGTCAAACTCGACGTTGCCGACCGTCCGGGGATGGAAAAGCTGTTTGCCGAGGAAAAATTCGACAAGGTGATCCACCTCGCTGCCCAGGCCGGCGTGCGTTACTCGCTGAAGAACCCGCACGCCTATGTCGACAGCAACCTGGTCGGCTTCATGAACATCCTCGAAGGCTGCCGCCACAATCAGGTCCAGCATCTGGTGTATGCCTCCAGCTCCAGCGTTTATGGCGGCAATACCAAAATGCCCTTCTCGGAGCACGACAGTGTCGACCACCCGGTCAGCCTGTATGCCGCCACCAAGAAGGCCAACGAGTTGATGGCGCATACCTACAGCCACCTCTACGGCCTGCCGACGACCGGCCTGCGTTTCTTCACGGTCTATGGCCCTTGGGGCCGGCCGGACATGGCGCTCTTCCTGTTCACCAAGGCGATCCTGGAAGGCCGCCCGATTGACGTTTTCAACCATGGCAACATGCAACGCGACTTCACCTACGTCGACGATATCGTCGAGGGCGTGATTCGCGTCACCGACCGCACGGCTGCGGTGAACCCGGAATATGACCCGATTTCGGCCGACCCGGCGACCAGCAATGCGCCGTATCGCGTGTTCAATATCGGCAACAACAACCCGGTTCAGCTGCTCGACTTCATCGGCGCCATCGAAAACGCGCTGGGCATGAAGGCCGAGAAGCGCCTGCTGCCGCTGCAGGACGGCGATGTCCCGGCGACCTATGCCGACACCGCCCTGCTCGACGACTGGGTCGGCTTCGCGCCGGCCACCCCCATCCAGGAAGGCGTCAGCCGATTCATCGCCTGGTATCGCGATTACTACAAGGTTTAAGGAGCCACCCCCATGTGCGGTATCGTTGCAGCAGCAGCTGGCAAGAACATCGTCCCCGTCCTGATCGAAGGCCTGAAGAAACTCGAATATCGTGGCTATGACTCCGCCGGTATCGCGGTCATTGGCGCCGGCGCCATCGAGCGCGTGCGTGCCGTCGGGCGTGTTGCCGAACTCGAAGCTGCCTCGGCCGGGACAGCAGCGGTCACCGGTATCGCCCATACCCGCTGGGCGACCCACGGCGTCCCGGCGGAGCGCAACGCGCACCCGCATGTCTCGGGCGACATCGCCGTCGTGCACAACGGCATCATTGAAAACTACGAAAGCCTGCGCGCCGAACTGACCGCCAAGGGTTATGTCTTCACGTCAGACACCGATACCGAAAGCATCGCCCACCTCGTTCAGGACACGCTCAAGTCCGAACCAGACCTGTTCACCGCCGTCCGGCTCGCCTGCCAGCGTCTGGTCGGCGCCTATGCCATCGCCGTCATCGACCACAAGCAGCCGGGCAAGATCATCGTTTCCCGCGAAGGCTCACCGCTGCTGCTCGGCCTGTCCGACACCGGCAACTACGCCGCCTCCGATGCCTCCGCACTGCTCCAGGTCACCCGTAACATGGTCTATCTCGAAAATGGCGACATTTCCGAGTTGACCGCAGATGCCGTTCGCATCACCCGCCTCGACGGCACTCCGGTCGAACGTCCGGTGAACATCTCTCAGCTCTCGGCCGCAGCCGTCGAGCTCGGCAACTTCAAGCATTACATGCAGAAGGAAATTTTCGAGCAGCCGGATGCCCTGGCCAACACCCTAGAAATCGTTGGCGGCAGCAAGACCATCCAGCCCGGCATCTTCGGTGCCGAGGCCGCCCACCTGCTGCAGGACGTCGATTCCATCCTCATTCTCGCCTGCGGCACCAGCGCCCACTCCGGCCTGACGGCCCGCTACTGGCTCGAAGCCATCGCCGGCGTGCCCTGCAATGTCGAAATCGCCAGTGAATACCGCTACCGCACCTCGGTCGCCAACCCCCGTCAGCTGATCGTTGCCATCTCCCAGTCCGGTGAAACCGCCGATACGCTCGCCGCCCTGCGCCACGCCAAGAGTCTCGGCCAGATGAAGACCTTGGCCATCTGCAACGTCCCCGAATCCGCCATCGTTCGCGAATCCGCGCTGCGCTTCATCACCCGCGCCGGCCCGGAAATCGGCGTTGCCTCGACCAAGGCTTTCACCACCCAGCTTGCCGCACTTTTCCTGCTGACCCTGGTCATGGCCAAGGTCCGCCATCGCCTGACCGCCGAGCAGGAAGGCGCCTACATCGAACAGCTCCGCCACCTGCCGGTCGCCGTACATAAGGTCCTGGAACTCGAAAACGACATCGAGGCCTGGGCCAAGCGCTTCGCCGACAAGCACCATGCGCTCTTCCTCGGTCGCGGTCGCCATTATCCGATCGCTCTCGAAGGCGCGCTCAAGCTCAAGGAGATCTCCTACATCCACGCCGAAGCGTACCCTGCCGGCGAACTCAAGCACGGCCCGCTGGCCCTGGTCGACGCGGAAATGCCCGTTATTTCCGTCGCCCCCAACGACCAGCTGCTCGACAAGCTGAAATCCAACCTCAAGGAAGTCCAGGCCCGCGGCGGTGAGCTCTACGTTTTTGCCGACGCCGATTCGGAGATTCCCGAATCCGACGGCTTGCACATCCTGCATCTGCCGGAGCACTACGGCGAACTGTCACCCATCCTGCACGTCATTCCGCTGCAACTGCTCTCCTACCATGCTGCGCTGGTCAAGGGCACCGATGTGGACAAACCGCGTAACCTGGCTAAGTCGGTAACGGTGGAGTAAGCCGTTGGCCACCTACGCCGTCGGGGACATTCAGGGGTGTTACGACTCCCTGCAGGCACTCCTTGCGCGTTGCGACTTCGACCCGACTGTGGACCGCCTCTGGCTGGTGGGTGACCTCGTCAATCGCGGGCCGAAGTCGCTGACCACCTTGCGCTTTATCCGCTCATTGGGCGATGCTGCCGTTACAGTCCTCGGCAATCACGATCTCTATCTGTTGATGGTTGCCGAGGGCGGTGCCAAGTTCCGCGGCAAGGATGACACGCTGCAGGAAATCCTCGACGCACCGGACTGCGACGACCTACTGGACTGGCTGCGCCATCAGCCCCTGTGTTACACGGAAGGCGACTACTGCATGGTACACGCCGGCCTGTTGCCGCAATGGACCGCTGCCCGCGCCCGCGAACTGGCTGGCGAGGTCGAAAGGGCGTTGCAAGGGCCAAATTTCCGTGAATTCATTCTCAACCTCTGGGGCAGCGAGCCGGCCGGCTGGTCGGACGATCTGTCGGGTTGGCAACGCTTGCGGGTCATTGTCAATGCGATGACACGGATGCGTTTTTGCACCCTTGAGGGCATCATGGAATTCAAGGTCAAAGGCAAGCTGGCCAATGCGCCGGCTGGCCATTTGCCGTGGTTCGACCTACCGGATCGTCAAAGCCGTGATGCCGTACTGGTTACCGGCCACTGGTCGGCCTTGGGGCTCAAGGTCGAACCGAATTTTCTCGCACTCGATTCCGGCTGCCTGTGGGGAGGTCACCTCACCGCGGTTCGTCTGGAGGACAGGGCAGTGTTTCAGGTCCCGTGTTCACCAACGGAAGCCCGGCCGCTGAAGCGATAGCCTGGCGTGCGGCCAGCGCCACCAGTTTCCGATCCTCGCCCGACCGTCCGAGCAATGGCGTGGTCTGCAGACGGGCAATGATTTTTCGCTCGGACAAAATTGCGCCGACACAGGCACCCAGCGAGATATCTCCGTCATAACGCGGCGCCAGGCTGCGCTGACCGTCAACTGCCCAATAAGACAGAGCCACCGGCAATACCGGGCGACCTGCCACCAGCGCCGGCTGGATCAACGCTGCATGAAAATGCAGGAGGCTGCGACCGTCGGTAGTCGTACCCTCCGGAAATACAGCGACATCGCGACCGGCGCCGAGAATATCGGCCACGGCCGCGTTGATCACCCGCGCATGGCCACGGCTGCCGCGACGCAAGAAAATGGTTTCGTTCTTCGCGGCCAGCCAACCGAACAAAGGCCAGCTACGAATATCGTCTTTGGCCACAAAGGCAGCGGGCAGGACAGCGTTGATCACAAATACATCCAGCCAGGAGATATGATTGGCGACAATCAGGCTGCCGGCCTCGGCATGCCGCAGATCCGCCTCAATCGTCACACCGAAGGCGTCGACCAGCGCAGCCGACCAATCCCGTTTCAGGCGCAAACGTGCCTGGTGTCCTGAGCAGGGAAACAGCAGCACCGCCACAACGGCACCGCCAAGCAGCAGCAAGGTAATGCGAAATAGGCGATAAACACGCAGCCAGGCAGATGACAGCTTCAGTTCTCCTGTCCCAGATAATGTCGCGCATAGCGACCGGAAACCTTGGCCATTGGCATCAGGATCGGCAGGTCGGCCGTATTGAAATCAGGATCCCACGCTGGTTCACCGCAGATCCAGGCACCGGCCCTGAGGTAACCTTTGATGAGCGGCGGCGTCTCGGCCTGGCGGTCCTGCTGCAACGCTGCCAGCGGTAACGGACAGCGGGGGAAAACTCGATATTCCTGAGGCCCGAGATGATCGGAGGACAGACGGTGATAGAGGCTGGCCGCAACGTGGCCACCGTCGGCCATGCTGATCGAGGCACACCCCATCAGATAATCGTAGCCACGCTCGGTCATGTATTGCGCCAAACCAGCCCACAGCAGCGTGATGGTCGCACCGCTACGATATTCGGGATGAACGCAGGAACGGCCGATTTCAACCAGTCGGGGACGCAGATGCTGCAAGCGGGTAAGGTCGAACTCATTTTCGGAATAATAGCCGATCTGGCGAGCACGCTCGGGCGGCAGGATACGGTAGGTACCGACGACATCGCCACGTCGCGTGTCACGGACAATCAGATGATCACAATGCGGATCATAGACATCCTGATCGACACCCGGAATGCGACTGGGCAGCTTCGCGCCCATTTCGCCGGCAAAAATCCGGTAGCGCAGGCGCTGTGCCTCAAGGATGTCGGCCTGACCATGCGCCAGACTGACCGCCAGACTGGGTCGGGCAGCGCGGCGACGGGGCGCGGAAACGTCGGACTGTTCCATGCTGTTCTCCACTGATGTTGTAGAGAACAGTCTGAAATGCGCGCGTTACGTGGTGATTTCAGTCGCTTTACGCGAAAGTTTCAGCGCGTGACGCGGGTTTCGCTACCGGAGAGCACACGCACACGATCCCCGGGCCGGAATTCGCGCGGATCCCCCTCCTGAACGACAGCGATCACGCGCCCGCCATCAAGTTTGACAGTAATCTCCATCGCCTGCCGCCGCGTCACCCCTTCCTCAATCGCGCTACCGGCGATCGCACCTGCAACGGCACCAACTACCGCGGCCACCGCAGCCCCCTTGCCATGGCCGATAGTGCTTCCGGCAATACCACCAACAGCACCACCGGCAATCGTACCGGCCGGCGACTTGGTGCCTTCCATCAACACCTCGCGAACCGACTCGACGGTGCCCATGCGCACCGTTTGCTCTCGTCGTGCCTGGTCGCGGGTATACACATCGCCGGACTTGCTGCTGGCGCAGCCAGCCAACGCGAGAATTGCCAGCAACAGGCAAAGAATCTTTTGCATCGTGCGCTCCTACCAGGGGGCGTAAGCAAATGCCCGCTGGAAACGGGCCGCGATTTCCTCGCGGCCGGGTTGATGATTCTGGCCACCGCGGTGGGCAATCTTGATCGCGCCCATGACCGCGGCCAGGCGGCCGGTCGTCGGCCAATCCATGCCATTGGCGATACCATACAGCAAACCGGCGCGGTAGGCGTCTCCGCAGCCGGTGGGATCGACCACGGCATCTGCTTCAACGCACGGAATATCATGTCGTTGACCCGCCACGTAAATTTCCGAACCCTCGCCACCGCGCGTTACGATCAGCGCATTCACCTCACCGGCCAGCTGCTCCAGGCTGCGACCGGTCCGGTCACACAACAGTTTCGCTTCATAGTCATTGAAACAGGCATACTCGGCGAGGTCGATGAAGTCGAGCAGTTCGTCGCCACTAAACATCGGCATGCCCTGACCCGGGTCAAAAATGAACGGCACCCCAGCCGCCGCAAAATCTCGAGCATGTTGCATCATCCCTTCGCGCCCGTCCGGCGCAACGATCCCGAGCGTTGCCTTGCTGCGGTCGACCTTGTTCAGATGAGAAAAACTCATCGCCCCAGGATGGAAGGCGGTGATCTGATTGTCGTCGAGATCGGTCGTGATGAAAGCCTGGGCTGTGAAACTGCCTGGCACCTGGCGCACGTGTTCACGCGAGAGTCCGAAGTGATCCAGTCGTGCCAGATATGGCGCTGCATCGTCCCCGACCGTGGCCATGATCTGCGGCGTCCCCCCCAGCAGCATTAAATTGTAGGCAATATTGCCGGCGCAACCGCCAAATTCGCGGCGCATTTCAGGCACCAGAAACGCAACATTCAGAATGTGGATCTGCTCGGGAAGAATATGGTTCTTGAATCGGTCCTGGAAGACCATGATGTTGTCGAATGCCAGGGAACCGCAGATTAGTGTCGTCATGATGAAAAATCAGGGATAAAAAACAAATAGTCGATAGCCAGCGGCACCGATATCCTTGGCTTCGATCCAGAGGCGGACCGCAAGTTCACCGCTGGCTGGAAAAGAATCGGATGCGGTACCCGGCGGCAAGTAGTCAGCCGGCAGCAAAACCTTTCGCGTCACCACCGTATCGTGGGTGTCGGTCATGGTCAGCTCCAGCGCCGGCCAATCCTGCGCATAGTCGGCGCGATTCTGCAACGTCGCCTGTAAGACAAAAAGGCCGCGCGCATTGTCGGATTGCAGGTCGGAGCTTTCGATGGCCACGCGATCCGCATGGCGCGGCAACGGCACACTGAGGCCCGCCAGCGCGTAGGCTGCACTCAGTGACGGGAAGCGAATACTGATTTCGGTGCGGAAGTGATAGAGAAGCTGTGCTGACATAACCAGCAGCATGAGTATGGCGACAAGCACAAACGGCCAGACAAGCTTCGGGCGCGCCTCCGTCTCGAAGCCCCCCAACCCGTTGCCCGCCAGCGTGCCGGCGGCCCAACGGTTGTAGGCGGGCGTCTCTGCAAGGTCACGTGCCGCCACCAGCCCAGCTTCACGCGCTGCAGCGGTCGATGCCTCGACTGACTCGTCAACACTCTGTGCTTGCGGGGTCTGTCCATCGTCGCGGTCACCCGGCAACACTGGCTCTGGCTCTGGCTCTGGCTCTGGCTCTGGCTCCGGCTCCGGCTCTGGCTCCGGCTCTGGCTCCGGCTCCGGCTCCGGCTCCGGCTCCGGCTCCGGCTCCGGCTCCGGCTCCGGCTCCG
>ERZ1645187.2599-NODE-2599-length-15739-cov-30.816182_pt1 | contig 15739 bp, 10 predicted proteins | sample MGYA00575352_ERZ1645187 | MGnify/ENA primary metagenome ERZ1645187 (study PRJEB40837, sample SAMN11349314) | freshwater sediment metagenome | isolation source: river sediment | host: Sediment | place: India: Wazaribad , New Delhi | collected 2017-02-21 ... | reverse complement strand
CTGTTCCCCGCACACGCGGGGATGAACCGCAGGAATTAGCGATGGCTGGATCGGCACAAATCTGTTCCCCGCACACGCGGGGATGAACCGGTGCGAAAGGTTCTGGATCACGGCAGTGGCCACTGTTCCCCGCACACGCGGGGATGAACCGATTTCGGCGCGGGAGCGATCCGGGGTTTGTCACTGTTCCCCGCACACGCGGGGATGAACCGGGACAGGCTTCGACGGGCGGCGAGGATGTTACCTGTTCCCCGCACACGCGGGGATGAACCGGAATGGGAGGACGTTGTCGCTCACTCAGATGCCTGTTCCCCGCACACGCGGGGATGAACCGGCGGCGATAGACCGTCTTGTCGATGCGTCACCCTGTTCCCCGCACACGCGGGGATGAACCGAAGAACCGGACCCTTCACTTTTCACACAAGTCCTGTTCCCCGCACACGCGGGGATGAACCGAGGATCGGCGGGAATAATCCTAAGTGACCCGCCTGTTCCCCGCACACGCGGGGATGAACCGGAACGGGTGCCCGCGCTTGAGGGCCGGGTTTCCTGTTCCCCGCACACGCGGGGATGAACCGCTGTCGATCATAGCCGCTGACAGATACCTCTTCTGTTCCCCGCACACGCGGGGATGAACCGCGCATGGACGACATGCGGCAAACCTTCGGCGGCTGTTCCCCGCACACGCGGGGATGAACCGCCTCCCGCCGACGCCACGGGAAGCGGCATAATCTGTTCCCCGCACACGCGGGGATGAACCGAACCAGAGATCACAAAAATGCTTGGTGATTTTCTGTTCCCCGCACACGCGGGGATGAACCGGTTATGCGTTCGGCTCTCGGGTCATTGCGATACTGTTCCCCGCACACGCGGGGATGAACCGCCAATTCAGACTTGGACATACCACAGGCGATACTGTTCCCCGCACACGCGGGGATGAACCGCGGCTGGCCCACAGCCTCATAGTAGTCAAACACTGTTCCCCGCACACGCGGGGATGAACCGGAGGATAACATCAATGCCGTTATAGACGGCTTCTGTTCCCCGCACACGCGGGGATGAACCGGCGTAAAGACGTATTACGGGAAGGACGGAAATCTGTTCCCCGCACACGCGGGGATGAACCGATGACTGCCGGGACGGGTTCGCTCATGTGGGACTGTTCCCCGCACACGCGGGGATGAACCGCTGGTCCGGCTTGATTTTGTGTCCGTGGTGAGCTGTTCCCCGCACACGCGGGGATGAACCGTATTCCAACGGGCAAGCAATTCGCAATCAACCCTGTTCCCCGCACACGCGGGGATGAACCGCGTGTGGCACGGCGTTCAGTGCGTTACCACTACTGTTCCCCGCACACGCGGGGATGAACCGGACGTGAAATGATTTCAACCGCCCTAGTCTTCCTGTTCCCCGCACACGCGGGGATGAACCGCATCCGTTTGGATGTCAGTCTTTTTGGTGGCCCTGTTCCCCGCACACGCGGGGATGAACCGGTGCGTAACGCCGGGCATCTTTTCGTCCGGGTCTGTTCCCCGCACACGCGGGGATGAACCGCTAGAATACGCCGCACGTCTGGCTGATGTTGGCTGTTCCCCGCACACGCGGGGATGAACCGCGGGCTGAAATAAAACCAAGAGAGATATATGACTGTTCCCCGCACACGCGGGGATGAACCGAGCAATCCAGGCGCGGGTGGCCTCATCCTGCTCTGTTCCCCGCACACGCGGGGATGAACCGCCGGGGGGCTTTCCTCCTGTCACCCTCGGCACCTGTTCCCCGCACACGCGGGGATGAACCGTGGCATGTGGTTCCGAAATTCTGGCTGCCGTCCTGTTCCCCGCACACGCGGGGATGAACCGGTTGAGCGCACCGTTGGAACGGATACTTACGCCTGTTCCCCGCACACGCGGGGATGAACCGAGCTTTCCAAAATCCTGAATGATCCGCGCAAGCTGTTCCCCGCACACGCGGGGATGAACCGGTGGAGACTCATGCGGCCTCCGCACGGCCAACCTGTTCCTCGCACACGCGGGGATGAACCGATTGCATTGCCAGCGGCGCGCACGGTGCGAAGCTGTTCCCCGCACACGCGGGGATGAACCGGCCGAGCCAAACCCGAGGCTGGCAAGCCCGCGCGATGCCAGGCTTCTGAAAATGCACGCCGGTGCTGCCTGTCTCGAGATTGAGCGCCTCACCCAGTCCGGCGGGCGCTCAGTCACCTTCGCCAGGCTGTGCTACCCCGGTGACCGCCATCAGGTGACTGCCACCTTCGAGCCACGCTAGCCTGCCTGCACGCAGGCAATCTCTGCCTTGCAGGGCGACGCGCCGCCCGGTCCGGCAATGGGTTTGAAGAGATCGGGGAGGCAGCTTCATACAAGTCCGGATCAGATCGATGCTAAAGCAGCACCATGTGGGTACTGAGACTGCGCTGTGATCCACGAATATGCCACTGACTCAGTGCAAGTGCCGCACCCTAAACATCTTTTAAGCATCTGTTTTTCTTGTATTTATTTCCATATCCTACGTGGGCCCAACAGCATCGGGGGTAGGCGGACGAGGTGATGAGGCATGCGGCAAGGGGGCGTCTTCACCGCGAAGTCAAAAGCCATCACATGGGGTTTCCCTGACGGGCCGAAGACCATATGCTGCGCACTTTCGATCAACGGATGGATTTATCATGCACAAGGTTGCAGTACTGGGACTGGGCAAGGTGGGGGCACTGGCGTGCACGCTGCTGCATGACAGCGGCTTTGATGTGACGGGCTTTGATGCCCACCCCGCTGCCAAGGATCATCCCTATCCGGTGACGCGGCTTGATGTCAGCGATCTTGCCGAACTGGACAGGGCCATCTCCGGCTTTGATGCCGTGCTGTCCTGCCTGCCCTATTCCTTCAACATCGGGGTGGCCAAGGTGGCCCATGGCCGGGGCATGCATTATTTCGACCTGACCGAGGATGTCCCCACCACCAAGGCCATTGTCAACCTGTCGAAGACCGCCAAGGGGCTGATGGCGCCGCAATGCGGGCTGGCGCCCGGCTTTGTCGGCATTGTCGGGGCCGACCTCATTGCCCAGTTTGACGAATGCCGGTCATGCCGCATGCGAGTGGGCGCCCTGCCGCAACATCCCTCGGGTCTCATGGGCTATTCCTTCAACTGGTCGCCGGAGGGGGTGGTCAACGAATATCTGAACGATTGTGAAGTGCTGGAGGACGGGCACATCAAATGGGTGTCGCCCATGGAATGGGTGGAAAAGATCTTCATCGGCGGCATTGAACTGGAGGCTTTCACCACCTCCGGCGGCCTCGGCACCATGTGCGAAACCTACAAGGACCGGGTGCCCAACATGGACTACAAGACCATGCGCTATCCCGGCCATGTGAAGCTCATGAACTTCTTCTTCCACGAACTGTTGATGCGTGAGCGGCGCAAGGAGGCGGGCGACATTCTGGTCCATGCCAAGCCGCCGGTGAATGACGACATCGTTTACATTCACGTTGCCGCTGAAGGGCGGCGTGAAGGCAGGCTGGGGCGGCTGGAGTTCGTGCGGGCGCTGAAACCCATCGACATCGGCGGCCAGCAGCGCACCGCCATTGCCTGGACCACGGCGTCATCGGTGGCGGCGGTCATGGAAATGGTGCGCGACGGCGCCCTGCCCAAGCGCGGCTTCCTGAAGCAGGAGGACATTCCACTGGCCCGCTTCCTCAAAACCCGGAACGGGGCGCGCTATGCCGACTAGTGCTGCCTTGCGCTGCGGCCGCTGCGTTGTGGCCTTGGCCCCGGCCTTGTTATACTTTCCGTTCAGTTCCCACATTTGACAGGACTTTGCCATGCCCGCCTACCGTTCCCGCACCTCCACCCACGGCCGCAACATGGCGGGCGCCCGGGGCCTGTGGCGGGCCACCGGCATGAAGGACAGCGACTTCGGCAAGCCCATCATTGCGGTGGTCAATTCCTTCACCCAGTTTGTGCCCGGCCATGTGCACCTGAAGGATCTGGGCCAGATGGTGGCGCGCGAGATCGAGAAGGCAGGCGGCATCGCCAAGGAGTTCAACACCATCGCCATTGATGACGGCATCGCCATGGGCCATGACGGCATGCTCTATTCGCTGCCGTCGCGCGAGGTCATTGCCGACAGTGTGGAATACATGGTCAACGGCCACTGCGCCGACGCCATGGTGTGCATCTCCAACTGCGACAAGATCACCCCCGGCATGGTGATGGCGGCACTGCGCCTCAACATTCCTTCGGTGTTTGTGTCCGGCGGGCCCATGGAGGCGGGCAAGGTGGTGCTGGCCGACGGCAAGACCCATGCGCTGGACCTTGTGGATGCCATGGTGGCCGCCGCCGACGACAAGGTGTCGGATGCCGATGTGGCGAAGATCGAACGCTCGGCCTGCCCCACCTGCGGCTCGTGTTCCGGCATGTTCACCGCCAATTCGATGAACTGCCTGACTGAGGCACTGGGCCTGTCTCTTCCCGGCAATGGCTCCATGCTGGCCACCCACGCCGACCGCAAGGCGCTGTTTCTGGAGGCGGGGCGGCTGATCGTCGACATCACGCGGCGCTATTATGAAAACAATGATGCCAGCGTGCTGCCGCGCGCGGTGGCGTCCTTCGGCGCCTTTGAAAATGCCATGACATTGGACATTGCCATGGGCGGCTCCACCAACACGGTGCTGCATATTCTGGCCGCCGCCCATGAGGCCGGTGTTGCCTTCACCATGGATGACATTGACCGGCTGTCGCGCCGGGTCCCCTGCCTGTGCAAGGTGGCGCCCGCCAAGTCGGATGTGCATATGGAAGACGTGCACCGGGCGGGCGGCATCATGGCCATTCTAGGCCAGCTGGACCGGGCCGGACTTTTGAACCGCGCGCTGCCCACGGTGCATTCCGCCACGCTGGGCGACGCCATTGACCGCTGGGACATTTCACGCGCCAATGACGAGGCGGTGCGGAAATTCTTCCTCGCCGCACCGGGCGGCGTGCCCACCCAGGAGGCCTTCTCGCAGAACCGGCGCTATGACGCGCTCGACCTTGACCGGGCCCGGGGTGTCATCCGCGATGCCGAACATCCCTTCTCCAAGGATGGCGGGCTTGCGGTGCTGACGGGCAATCTGGCGCTAGAGGGCTGCATTGTCAAAACCGCGGGCGTGGATGAATCGATCCTCACCTTCAAGGGACCGGCGGTGGTGTTTGAAAGCCAGGATGCGGCGGTGTCCGGCATTCTGAACGGCGGCGTCAAGGCGGGCGATGTGGTGGTGATCCGCTATGAGGGACCGCGCGGCGGCCCCGGCATGCAGGAGATGCTCTATCCCACCAGCTATCTTAAATCCAAGGGTCTGGGCAAGGCCTGCGCCCTCATCACCGATGGCCGTTTTTCGGGCGGCACCTCGGGGCTTTCCATTGGCCATGTTTCACCGGAGGCCGAGGAAGGCGGGTTGATCGGTCTGGTGGAGGCGGGCGACATGATCGAGATCGACATTCCCCGGCGCCGCATTCACCTGGCGGTGGCGGAGGCCACGCTGAAGACGCGCCGTGCGGCCATGCAGGCGAAGGGGCCCGACGCCTGGAAGCCCGCCGAGCCGCGCAAGCGCCAGGTCTCCACGGCGCTTCGGGCCTATGCCGCCTTTGCCACCAGTGCCGCCAGGGGCGCGGTGCGCGTGGTGCCCTGACAGAACATGTCCGGCGCCGGCAGGCCGCGCGCTCTTCTGCGTCAGCTCTTCAGGGCGGCGGTGGCGGCGGCTGATCCGTCAATCACCCTGAAGGCCCATCTGCCCACCCCGCCCAGGGGCCGCACCGTGGTGGTGGGGGCGGGCAAGGCGGCCGCGCGCATGGCCGAGGCGCTGGAGGCGGCATGGCCGGGGCCTCTTTCCGGTGTGGTGGTGGACCGGCATGGCACCACCGCACGGCTCACGCGCATCAGACTGATGACGGCGGCGCACCCCGTGCCGGATGAGGCGGGGGTTGCGGCCTCACAGGCGCTGCTGGCCGCCGTGTCGGGGCTTGGTGCCGATGATCTGGTGATTGCGCTTATCTCCGGCGGCGGATCATCACTGCTGCCCTGCCCGCCTGCGGGCGTCACGCTGGATGATGAGAGGGCGGTGAACCGGGTTCTGCTGGCATCGGGTGCAGCCATTGCGGAAATGAATGTGGTGCGCCGCCATGTCTCCGGCATCAAGGGCGGCAGGCTGGCGCTGGCGGCGGCCCCGGCGCGGGTGGTGAGCCTCATCGTCTCCGACATTCCGGGTGATGATCCGGCCCTAGTTGCCGCCGGCCCGACCGTGGCCATGCAGTCCACAGCGCAACAGGCGCTGGCCATCATCGCCTCCCATGGCATGGCCATGCCCGCAGCGGTCATGCGGCACCTGACGAGCGCAGCAGCGGCAGCGCCCGCCCCGTCGCATCCCGCTTTTGCGCAGAACGAGGTGCGCGTCATCGCTTCGGCCCGGCGGGCGCTGGCGGCGGCGGCTGAGGTCGCGGAGAGTTTGGGCATCCGCACCACCATTCTTTCCGACGCGCTGGAGGGCGAGGCGCGGAAGGTTGGTGCGGACCATGCCGCGCTGCTGCGCAACTGGCGGGGCGAACGGCCCGCGCTGGTGTTATCCGGTGGTGAAACCACGGTGACACTGGGGGCGGAAAGGCCCGGCAAGGGCGGGCGCAACACGGAATATCTGCTGGCGCTGGCATTGGGCATTCAGGGCCTGCCGGGGGTTCACGCGCTGGCAGCAGACACCGACGGCATTGACGGTTCAGAAGACAACGCCGGGGCCTTCGCCGATGGCGGCACGGTGGCGCGCATCACAGCGGCGGGGGGCGATGCGGCAAGCCTGCTTCAGGCGCATGATGCGTGGACGGCCTTCAACAGCATCGGCGATGTGCTGGTGACCGGTGCCACGGGCACCAATGTCAATGATTTCCGGGCGCTGCTTTTGCTGCCGCAGAGCTGAGCCTGCGCTGCAGCGCGCTGACGCTGTCAATCTCGGTGAAGCTCTGGATCACCGCCGCCGCGCCGGTGAAATCCTCACCCAGCGTGTAGCGGCTGGGCGAGACGATGGTGCGGATGCCCGCTGCCGTGGCGGCGTGCAGGCCGTTGCGTGAATCCTCCAGCGCCACGCAGCGCGCCGCCGGCAGGCCGAGTGCATCCAGAGCCTTGAGATAGACATCGGGAGCCGGTTTTTTCTTCGGCACTTCGTCACCCGCCACGATGACGGCGAACAGCTCCGCTGCCGGACAGTCGAATGTCGCCTCGATCAGGGCATCAACATTGGGCCGGTTGGTGGTGGTGGCAATGGCGAGTTTCAGGCCCCTGTCCCTGGCGTCGGTGATGAGCTGCCGGATGCCGGGCCGCAGCGTGATGTCGCGGTGCGCCACCATGGCGGTGTAGGCCCTGGTCTTGCGCTGGTGCAGTTCGGCCAGCATTTTCGGTGCCACATATTGACCAATGCTCTCAGCATAGGCCTTCATGCGCTCCTTGCCGCCGGTGGTCTTCAGCAACTGGGTGTAGAGCGTGTCGTCCCAGTTCCAGCCCATGCCCATGTCAATGAAGGTGTCGTTGAAGGCGCGGCGGTGCACCTCCTCGGTTTCCGCCAAGGTGCCATCGACGTCGAAGATGATGGCCTTAAGCGGCATGTGACCCTGCACGGGCCTTGTCCGCTGCGGCGCGGATGGCGGTGATGTTGGCGGCATAGGCCGATTCACTGCCCCCCTTGAATACCGCCGATCCGGCGACCAGAACATTGGCCCCCGCCGCAGCCACCAGCGGTGCGGTTTCCGGTGTGGCGCCGCCGTCAATTTCGATATCGATGGGGCGGCGGCCGATCATGGATTTCACCCGCTTGATCTTTTCCAGCACGGCGGGAATGAAGGCCTGGCCGCCAAAGCCGGGGTTCACCGTCATCAGCAGGATGAGGTCAAGCCGGTCGAGCACATATTCAATGACACTTTCCGGGGTGTGCGGATTGAGCGACACGCCTGCCTTCTTGCCCAGTGCGCGGATGGCCTGAAGCGAACGATCGAGGTGAGGACCGGCTTCGGCGTGAACGGTGATGATGTCAGCCCCGGCATCGGCAAAGGCGGCGAGATAGGGATCGGCGGGTGCTATCATCAGGTGGCAGTCAAAGACCTTTTTCGTCCGTCCACGGATGGCCTTGATGATGGGCGGGCCGAAGGTGATGTTGGGCACGAAATGCCCGTCCATCACATCGAGATGGATCCAGTCTGCCCCGGCGCGGTCAATGGCTTCAACCTCATCGCCCAGGCGGGAAAAATCCGCCGACAGCATGGAAGGCGCAATGATGGTGGTCATGGGCTTTTCTCCTTGCTGGCGGCGGCAGGGGTTCAGGACTTGGCGTTGATGCGGAGCTTCTCGCGCCAGCCGGGGAAGAGCTTGTCGGCGTCGCCGGGGAAGCTCTGGAAGGCGCGGGCGAACTCCTTGTGGTCCTTGGCAAACTCAAGGGGATCGGCCTTGGCCCGCCAGCACTGTTCGGCCTGACGCAGCGACTTGGCGCCCGCCGCACCACCATCGACATGGCCGAAGGCACCGCCGCCCGCCGTCATGATGAGGTTGGAGTGGCCGAGATTGGTGAAGAAGCCGGGCATGCGGAGCGCATTCATGCCACCGGAAATGATGGGCGTCGTCGGGTTCATGCCCAGCCATTCCTGATGGAAATAGGGTCCGTCGGCGCTGTCGTCGGTGATCATATAGGCCATGGCCTTGTCGGCGGCCTCGCCCTCCATCTTGCCGAAGCCCATGGTGCCGGTGTGAATGCCGGAAGCGCCCTGCAGGCGGGCCATCTTGGACAGCACGAAGGCGGTGTAGCCGCGCTTCGACTGCGGCGAGGTGACGGCACCGTGGCCAGCGCGGTGATAATGCAGATACTGCTTGGGGAAGCGGCGGCGCGCCGTGGTGATGGCGGCGGGGCCTGCCACATAGCCGTCCACCAGAAAGGCCACATGGTCGGCATTTTCACCGAAGGTTTCGAGAATGTATTCGCCGCGCGCCAGCATTTCATAGTGGTCGTCGGCGGTGATGTTGAAGGAGAACAGCTTGGCCTCGCCGGTCTTGTCCTGGGCCTTCACCATGGCATCGCGGACCAGACGCACCGTCTCCTTGAAGGGCGCAAACACCTGGTTGCCCTGGGGCTCGTCGTTCTTGATGAAGTCGCCGCCCAGCCAGAAGTCATAGCAGGCATCGGCAAAGGGCTTGGGGCGCAGACCGAGCTTCGGCTTGATGATGGTGCCGACGATGAAGCCGCCGTCCACCACCGGGCGGCCCAGCACGCGCCACAGATCGCGGATGGTGGTGGCGGGGCCGTCAAACAGCTTCAGCAGCGCGGGCGGCATGTAGAAGTCATGCATCTTGCCGTATTCGATGTCACCCATGCCCTGATTGTTGCCGATGGTGAGCGTCAGGAACGATGCAATCATGGCCCGGCCATCGATGACATTGCGGTCAAACAATTCGATGGGATAGGCGATCTTCATCAGCTGGTTGGCCTCGTCGATTTCATAGACGAGGGCGTCCACTCCCTTGGTGAAGTCGTCGGTGGTGGACACGTCAACATTGGTGCCGGTGGAACTTTCAGCGGCGAAGTGGGCGGCCGCCGAAAGATAGGACTGGCCGGGCTTCTGCTTCATGATGTAGGCGCACAGAACGTGGCGGCCGCCCTTGATGAGGTCGGCTTCCTTCAGCTTCAGATTGGCGTAGCGGGATGACTGGTCCATGACTGTTCTCCTCCTTAGGTGGGTCAGGCGGAAATCTTCGGGTCAAGCGCGCCCTTGGCGTAGAGCTTGGCCATTTCACTCATCGGGATGACCTTGATTTTCGAGGCGTTGCCGGCCGTGCCAAAGGCCTCGAAGCGGTCCTTGCACACCTGGGTCATGCCATCCATGGCGGGCTTGAGGAACTTGCGCGGATCAAACTCCGACTTGTTCAGCGTGGCCACCTTGCGAAAGGCGGCGGCGGCGGCAATGCGCAGGTCGGTGTCGATGTTGACCTTGCGCACTCCCATCTTGATGCCTTTGACGATCTCCTCCACCGGCACGCCATAGGTTTCCTTCATGGCGCCGCCGTATTTGTTGAACTCGGCCTGCAACTCCTCCGGCACGGAGGATGAGCCGTGCATGACGATGTGGGTGTTCGGCAGGCGCTTGTGGATTTCGCCGATGACCTTCATGGCGAGAATGTCGCCGGTGGGCTTCTTGGTGAATTTGTAGGCACCATGGCTGGTGCCGATGGCCACCGCCAGCGCATCCACCTTGGTGTCAGCCACGAACTTCCTGGCCTCGTCCGGGTCGGTCAGCAGCTGCGAATGGTCGAGCTTGCCCTCGGCACCGTGGCCGTCTTCCTTGTCGCCCATGCCGGTTTCAAGCGAACCGAGCACGCCGATTTCGCCCTCCACCGAGGCACCCACCATGTGGGCCAGGCGTGACACTTCGGCGGTGATGCCCATGTTATAGGCGTAATCGGCCGGGGTCTTGCCGTCCTCCTTCAGGGATCCGTCCATCATCACCGACGTGAAGCCGTGCTGAATGGCAGAGAGGCAGGTGGCGACATTGTTGCCATGATCCTGATGGATGCACAGCGGAATCGACGGATAGATTTCGACCAGCGCCTCCATCATCTTGGCCAGCATGATGTCATTGGCGTAGGAGCGGGCGCCGCGCGAGGCCTGGATGATGACCGGGCTGTCGGTGGCCTTGGCGGCCTCCATGATGGCCAGACCCTGTTCCATGTTGTTGATGTTGAAGGCGGGCACGCCATAGCCGTGTTCGGCGGCGTGATCCAAGAGCTGGCGAAGGGTGATGCGGGCCATGATGCTGTTCCTGTTTTTCAGTTGTGGATGAGAGAGCGGGCGGCATCTGCCACCGCTTCGGGCGTGATGTTGAAATGCTTGTAGAGGGCTGAAGCCGGGGCCGAGGCCCCGAAGCCTGCCATGCCGATGAAGCGCGAACGCTCACCCAGCCAGCGGTCCCAGCCCAGGCGGGCGAGCGCCTCAACGCCAACGCGCGGTGTCTTGCCCAGAACCCTGGCGCGATAGGCATCGTCCTGCTGCTCGAACAGTTCCCATGATGGCATGGAAACAACCGCCGCCTTCAGGCCGGCGGCCTGGAGCAGGTCGGCGGCCTTCACCGCCACTTCCACTTCAGAGCCGGTGGCCAGCAGCGTTACATCGCGCGTGCCATCGGCCTCGCGCAGCACATAGGCGCCGCGGGCCGAAAGGTTGGTCCCGCCATCGTCACTGCGCAGAACGGGAAGATTCTGGCGCGACAGGGCAAGCACCGAGGGCGTGGATTTCTGGGCCAGCGCCAGTTCCCAGCATTCCGCCGTTTCCAGCGCACAGGCCGGGCGGAACACCAGCAGATTGGGCGTGGCGCGCAGCATGGCCAGATGCTCGACGGGCTGATGGGTGGGGCCGTCCTCGCCCAGGCCGATGGAATCATGGGTGAGGACATAGACGACGCGCAGGCCCATGAGGGCAGACAGGCGGATGCCGCCGCGGGCATAATCGGAGAACACCAGGAAGGTGCCGCCATAGGGCACGAAGCCGCCATGCAGGGCAATGCCGTTCATCACCGCCGCCATGGCGTGTTCACGCACGCCATAGCGCACATAGCGCCCGGCGAAGCTGCCGGCCTGAACCGACTCCATTCCCTTGGTGATGGTGAGGTTGGAGTGGGTGAGATCGGCCGAGCCGCCGATGGTGCGGTCGGTGGCGGCGTTGATGACGGCAAGCGCCATTTCCGAAGCCTTGCGGGTGGCGACGGTGGGCTTCTCGGTGGCCAGCTTGGTGCGGTAGTCGGCCATGGCCCTGGCCACGGTGGCGGGAAGCTCCGGCGTCATGAAGGTGGCGAAGGACTGGGCCTGCGGCGAGGCCGCCAGACGCTTATCCCAGGCCTTGCGCGCCTCGGCGCTGCGGTGGGCGGCGGCGTGCCACACGTCATAGACCGCCTGCGGCACGGTGAAGGGCGGATGATCCCAGCCCAGCGCCTTGCGGGCGGCGGCGTTTTCCTCCGCGCCCAGCGGCGCACCATGCACGCCCTCGGTGCCCTGCTTGGTGGGGGCGCCGAAACCGATGACCGTCTTGCAGGCAATGAGGGTGGGCCGGTCGGCGGCGAGCGCCTGTTTCAGGGCCGCATCGATGGAGGCTTCATTATGGCCGTCACAGGCCAGCGTGTTCCAGCCTGCCGCCCGGAAGCGCGCCAGCTGGTCGGTGGAGGTGGCAATGGCGGTGGAGCCGTCGATGGAAATGCCATTGTCGTCCCACAGCACGGTGAGACGGTCGAGCTTCAGATGGCCGGCAAGGTCAATGGCCTCGTGGCTGATGCCCTCCATGAGGCAGCCGTCACCGGCAATGACCCAGGTGCGGTGGGCCACCAGATCATCACCGAAGCGGGCATTCATCATGCGCTCGGCAATGGCCATGCCGACCGCCGTGGTGATGCCCTGGCCGAGCGGGCCGGTGGTGGTTTCAACGCCCGGTGTGTGGCCATATTCCGGGTGGCCCGCGGTGTGGGAATTGAGCTGGCGGAAGCGCTTCAGCTCGTCCATGGGCAGGCCGGGGAAACCGAGGAGGTGCTGCACGGCATAGTGCAGCATGGAGCCATGGCCCGCCGACAGCACAAAGCGGTCGCGGTCCGGCCAGTCGGGTTTGCCCGGATCAATCTTGGCATAGCGGGTGAACAGCACGGTGGCCACATCGGCCATGCCCATGGGCATGCCGGGATGGCCGGACTTGGCGGCGTCCACCGCGTCCATGGCAAGCGCGCGGATGGCGTTGGCGCAGTCCTTGAAGGGGGCTTTGGCTTCAGTTTTGGCGGTCATGGGGTCAGGCCTTCCGCTTGCGCTCGATGAGGCGATAGATCATGGGCGTGATGATGAGCTGCATGGCAAGGTCAAGCTTGCCGCCGGGAATGACGATGGAGTTGGCGCGCGACATGAAGGAGCCGTTGAGCATGGCGGTGAGATAGGAGAAGTCGATGCCGCGCGGGTTCTTGAAACGTATCACCACCATGCTTTCATCCGCGGTGGGAATCCAGCGGGTGATGAAGGGATTTGAGGTGTCCACCACCGGCACGCGCTGGAAGTTGATGTCGGTTTCGGTGAACTGCGGGCAGATGTAGCGGATGTAGTCCGGCATGCGGCGCAGAATGGTGTCAGTCACCGCCTCGGTGGTATAGCCGCGGTGGGCGCGGTCACGGTGGATCTTCTGGATCCATTCGAGATTGATGACCGGCACCACGCCGATCTTCAGGTCGGCATGCTGGGCGACATTGACCTCCGGCGTCACCACAGCGCCATGCAGACCCTCGTATAGCAGAATGTCGGACTTGGGCAGGTCGCGCCAGTCGGTGAAGGTGCCGGGGGGCGAGCCATACTGCTCGGCCTCCTTGGCGTCATGGACATAGGTGCGGGTCTTGCCCGAACCGGTGGCGCCATAGGAACGGAAGGTCTCTTCCAGTGTGTCGAGAATATTGGCTTCCGGGCCGAAGTGGCTGAAGTGATGATTGCCCGAGGCGGCCGCATCGGCCATGGCCTTTTTCATGCCGGCGCGGTCAAAGCGGTGGAAGGCATCCCCTTCGATATAGGCAGCGTCGATGTTCTCGCGCCGGAAAATCTGCTCGAAGGTGTGCTTGACGGTGGAGGTGCCAGCCCCCGATGAACCAGTGACGGAGATGATGGGATGTTTGACGGACATGGGAGCACCCTCAGTTTCTGAACAGGCCGCGCTCGGCAAAGAGCGGCGCATTTTCGGGAAGTGACTCGGTGTTTTCGAGATAGGCAGTCAGCCGCATCACCTCATCGGCCGAACCAAAGACCAGCGGCGTGCGGGCATGTATCTGGTCGGCCTGCTTTTCGAGAATGCGGACGTGGCCGTCGGTGGCCTTGGCGCCCGCCTGCTCCATCACCATGGCGATGGGAAAGGCCTCATAGACCAGGCGCAGGCGACCATGCTCATAACCTTTGCGGGTGTCGGCGGGGTAGAGATAGATGCCGCCGCGCACCAGAATGCGATAGGCATCGGCCACCAGCGAGGCAATCCAGCGCATGTTGAAGTCAACCCCGCGCGGACCCATGATGCCGCGCTGACAATCCTGCACATAGGTGCGGATGCCATCGGACCAGTGACGCTTGTTCGACATGTTGATGGCGTATTCCCGGCAGGCACTGTCCACCTTCACATTGCGCGCGGTGATGTGAAACGTGCCGGTGGAACGGTTGAGGGTGGCCATGTGGGTGCCGCAGCCCAGGGTGAAGACCAGAACCGTCTGGGGCCCATAGACCACAAAGCCCGCCGCCAGCTGGCCGGTGCCCGGCTGCAGGAAGGAGGCGGCGCCATGGCTGGCCTCGCGGATGGAGAAGATGGTGCCGATGGCGGCATTGGTATCGATGTTGGAGGAACCATCAAGCGGATCGACGGCCAGCGCCAGCGGCGCACCCTCGGTGATGGCCACGGGTTCGGGATCCTCCTCGGAGGCAAACCAGGCCACGGGCTGGCCCGTCAGGCAGTTGTGCAGCACCTGATTGGAATGGAGATCGAGGAATTTCTGAACATCACCGCCACCCTCCTGCGCGGTGGCGCGGGCCATGTCGCCCGCCAGCGAACCCATGGAAATGGTGTTGGACAGGGTGACGGCGGCACCACACACGGCGAGCAGCACGCGGCGCACCTCGGCCCCGTGTTTCAGGGTCTTGCACGGGGTCTTCAGAAAGGCCCCCAGTTCCTCAGCGGTCTGGCTCATCGTCACCTCCGTTATGCCCTCTTGCCGGGGCTTATGGGGGCAGACTGGCGCTCTTGTCAGGCAAAGTAAATTTGCATATTCTTGGCATATCATTCAGAAAAACTTAATCTCATGCGCCATTTCACCCTTAAGCAGTTGCGGGCCTTTGCCGAAACCGTCCGTCAGGGGTCGGTGACCGGGGCCGCCCATATCCTCAATGTCACCCCTCCCGCCGTTTCGCTGCAACTGAAACTGCTCGAGGAGATGGCCGGGCTGCCGCTGCTGATTCGTGACGAGCGCGGCTTTCGCCCCACCGATGCCGGGCAGGTGGTGGTGGACACGGCTCAGCGGGTGGAGGCGGTGCTGCGCGACGGCGGCGAGGCGCTGCGCGCGCTGCGCGGCGGCGCCCATGGCACGGTGCATGTAGGGGTGGTTTCCACGGCCAAATATTTCGCCCCCCATGCGCTGGCGGCCTTCCGGGCGCTGCACCCGGAAATCGAGCTTAAGCTGTCGGTGGGCAACCGTGATGAAACCGCCGCCGCCCTGCGCAACTATGATCTGGACTTTGCGGTGATGGGAAGGCCGCCGCGTGACTTCGCGGTGGAGCAGGAACGGGTGGGGCCGCATCCGCATATCGTCATTGCCCAGCCCGGCCACCGGCTGGCGCGGCGGGGCGATGTGACGCTGGACATGCTGGCGGGGGAAACCTTTCTCACCCGCGAGGCCGGTTCCGGCACGCGCAGCCTGACCGACCAGCTCATTGCCCGCATGGGCCACACACCGCCCATTGCCATGGAGATTTCCTCCAATGAAACCATCAAGCAGGCGGTGATGGCGGGGCTGGGGGTGGCGCTGATCTCGGCCCATACGGTGGCCCAGGAGGTGAATGAGGGTCGGCTGGACATCATTCATTCCGAAGGCCTGCCGGTGGTGCGCATGTGGTATGTGGTGCGGCGCGCCGACCGGCCGCTGCTGCCCGCCACCCGCATGTTGTGGCGCTATTTCGCCGAGGAGGTGA